>Ga0308175_100000205_pt1 | contig 45808 bp, 37 predicted proteins | sample PhyCR1_3_FD_203893 | JGI IMG/M metagenome (GOLD analysis project Ga0308175, IMG submission 203893) | Soil microbial communities from UC Gill Tract Community Farm, Albany, California, United States - DLSLS.C.R1 | ecosystem: Environmental > Terrestrial > Soil > Agricultural land | place: USA...
TTCTCTGGCGCGATGCACAGGGCATCGAGGGATCGCTCGATCTTGCTTCTACCGAGATCAGGATCGGCCGCGCCATGGATTGCGCGATCCGCACCGACGACGCGATGGTCTCGCGGCATCACTCGCGGATCTTCTGGGGCGGCGGCGGCTACATCCTCGAGGATCTCGGCTCGGCGAACGGGGTCTACTTCCAGGAGCAGCGCGTCCAGAGCCACATGTTCAAGCACGGCGATGCCGTCCGCTGCGGGAGCCTGTGGCTTCGGTTCATCGACACCAACCAGGTCGCCGGCGCCGCCGGCGGCGACGGTCAACCGCCGCCGAACATGCAGCACCCCGGGATGGGGCCCGTCCCGCAGGTGGCCCCGACCGGTCATGTCTCCGCGCTCGGGCAGCAGCCCCAGCCGCCGGGGCCCGCCCCCGCGCCCGCACCGCCCCCCTCGATCCCCGCCGGCCCCAGCGAGGCCGACGTCGAGATCAAGGTGCTGCGCCGCCGGCTCGAGCAGCTGCAGACCGAGCTCAAGGTCTACCGCCAGAGCAAGTTCAACCAGGAAACCGCGCGGCGCATGGAGGATCTCGAGAACGATCTCTCGATGATCGAGATCGAGCGCGACAGCCTCAAGAACAAGCTCGACCGCGCCGAGCGTGAGCTCGCGGCCGAGGCGGGCAGCGTCAAGGTCAAGCGGGCGCTCGAGATCGCCGCGGCCACCGCCGAGACCTCGGCGTCCCTCAACGATCTGCTGTCGAGCCTGCGCATCGAGGTGATGGCGGCCGAGGGCGAGTTCGAGCAGTACGCCGCGAACCTGCCGCGCGCGAGCTTCGAGCTGATCCGGCAATCGCTCAAGGACGCGCAGGGTCACTGCGACGAGGCGCGCGAGCTCTTGCGCAAGCTGCGCGAAGTCGCCGAGTAGTCCACCGCCGTGACGCGCGCCGCGCCGCGCGGCGAAGCCCGTCGAAACCGCGGTCTACCGCGGCGTGCTTCGCTGTAGGCTCGCTGCGCATGTTGCGATTCAGCGCCGTGTTCAGCGTCTTGACGATGGCCTGCAGCAGTGGGCCCACCGTCGCGTTCTCCGATCTCGCGCAAGCCCTGCAGACCGCGCGGTGCGAGCGGCTCGCGCGCTGCGGCGAGTTCCCCGACGAGGCGTCCTGCCTCGCCTACTTCCGCGTCATCCCCGACGTCAGCGTGGCCGGTGCGCTCGCGGCGCACAAGCTCGCCTACGACGGCGGCCGCGCCAAGCAGTGCGTCGACGCGACCGCCAGGCAGAGCTGCGATCTCACGGCGCATGACTCGCGCACCCTCGCCGCGGTCTGCGAGGCGATGTTCACCGGCGCGGTGGCGGGCGGCGAGCCGTGCCAGATCAACACCGAGTGCGCCTCGGGGACGTGCGAGTTCCCGGCGGACTGCCCGGAGTCTGGCTGCTGCACCGGGAGCTGCCGGCCCACACAGGCACCGGGCAAGCCGGGCGAGGCGTGCGCCAAGGACCATGACTGCGCGACGGGCCTCATCTGCGCGCTGGATCGGACGTGCCACGCGCTCGCCAAGGCCGGCGAGGACTGCAACGCCGACCGCGAGTGCGGCGATACGCTCGGCTGTATCAACCCGCTCGCCACGATGCCCGGCACCTGCCGCGCCCTCCCGCATGCCGGCGAGCCCTGCCCGTACCTGCGCTGCGCCGACGAAGACCTCCGGTGCGACGATACCGGGACCCACACGTGCGTGCCGCTCGGCTTACCGCCGGCCGCGTGCGCCACGGCGGCCGACTGTTCGCCGTACCTGGAGTGCGATGCGACGAGTCATCAGTGTCAGGAGCTTCCATCGCTGGGAATGAACTGCACCGGCTTGTGCCAGGGCGAGTCGTACTGCCTCCTGGGCAACACGAACACGGGCACCTGCATCGCTCCGCAGATGAACGGCACGCCCTGCGAGTCGCAGAGCGAGTGCGTGAGCAACTATTGCTTCGTCGGCACGGTGTTCGACAGCTGCACCGACGCGCCGGTGTGCTTCTGAGCGCTCGGCGCGCACCTCGCCCCGCCGCCCCGAAACGCAAGAAACCGCCAGGCCGGACGTGCGCGTGGCGCACGACTGCCTGACGGCCACCTCTACCGTCGAACCAGCGCGCCCGGGATCAGGGGACCGCCTGGAGGTTCATGTTCTTCGGGTCGTTGCGGTTGTGGCAGTACCAGTCCGTCGTGCCCGAGGTCGCCGAGACCGTCTGCTCGTAGACTCCGGCCGGCGGGGTCGCGCCCTGCTGGTGGTTGAGCCCGCCGACGCCGGCGCTGATGTGGACCGTGATGTTGGCGGCCGCGTCGCCGTTGACCCAGCGAATCTTGGTCCCGTTGGCGACCTTGATCGTGCCGACCATGGCGGTCGGGTAGACGCAGTTGGCGCCGTTGAGGGTGAGGTTCACCGTGAGCTGCTTGGCCACGTTGACCGGCGCGGTCTGCGACGCCGGCCCGAGGCTGCTCGTCGTGTCGACCTTCAACGTCCCGGTCGCGACCGCGCTGTCGCTCGGGATCTGCACGGTCGCAACGGCGGTCGCGGTGCCATCGGCGGCGACATTGACCGTGCTCTTGTCGAGCGTGACCGTCCAGCCCGGAATCGCGGCGCTGTTGCCATCGACCGCGGTGGCCGTGATCCCAACCGGACCGGAGAAGCCGCCGCTCGCGTGGAAGGTGACCGTCACCATGCTGCTGGACAGCAACTCGGCCGAGACGGTGGGCTTATCGAGCGTGACGTCGAGCTTGGGCGTCGGGGTCACGCCCGAGCCCGAGCCTGAGCCTGTGCCCGAGCCCGTGTTGGACCCCGAGCCCGTGCCGTTGGGGTCGCCACCTCCGGTCGTGCCCGGCGTCCCTTCATCGCCTACAAGACATCCAACCAGTGAGAGGCCCAGGACTGCCGCGAAGATGGAGGTGCGCATGTTGCGCCACGGTTACACATTGCGTGCCGCCCCCAAGCTAGCGAGACCACTGGGTTGACCCGCCTCAAACCCTGGGGGACAGCTCCCCACTTGGGACCCACAGTCCCCGCCAGGTTCCCCCAAATCCACAGCGGCTACGGCAGGTTGCTCAGCTCTTCTTCATGAGCTTGCGGGCCCACGACGTCGCCTGACCCGTCACCCCGGTCAGCCACCCAGGTCCCGTCGTGCGTTGCGTGATCTTCGCGCCCAGGAAGTACACGGCCGCCGACCAGGCAACGACCAGCGCGTAGATCGTCAGGGTGATCCCCGGGATCGGAACGAACATCGCGATCAGGAGCGCGGCCGCGGTGAGGACCGCGGCGATGATTCCAGCACGCAGGCCCAGGTACCATGCGGTCAACGCGCCGACGATCAAGGCGGGTAACATGAGCTCAATCTAGCACATGGCGCTCGAAGCGCCCGGGGGGGCCCGCCGGCTGGCCCCGGCCGGCGGAGCGACGAGCGTCAGTCCAGCCGCTCGCGGCAAGGATAGTCGCAGGTCTTGCGGTGCGTGCAGTCGTAGGCGCAGCCGCAGGCCAGCGCGAAGGTCGCGAGGATCTCGTCGGCGGGGCCATCGGGGACGGCGCGCCGGGTAGCCCGGGTGGCGGCGATGAGCGCCGGGCCGTCGCTGGCGTAGGGCGAGGCGAGGAAGCCGAGCCGGAACAGCGTATCGCGCACGATGCGATGGGGCGTGACGGTGAAGTCGCCGAGGTCGGGATAGCGGATCACGCCGAGCTTGGCGAGCATGTCCATGATCCAGAACAGCTCCAGGCGGAACAGGCCGCGGCCGAGGGCGGCGTCGAGCGACGCGAACGCCTCGGCGGCGGAGCCGCGCCCCTCGAGCTGGGAGGCGAGCTCGGGGACCTCGGCGCAGCGGCGCGCCGCGAGGGAGGCGAGCATCAGGGCGCGCGCGTCGACCTGGGCGGGCAGGTTCTCGGGGACGGTGCCCTGGTAGAGGTCGCCCAGCACGCCGGCCTTGTCGAGCGCGCTGAACGCGGACAGCACGGCCGCACGATCGCGATCGAGGCGGAACGCGAGCGCGGCGGCGACGGCGACCCGGTAGACGACCTCATCGGCGCCCTCGACCCAGGCCTCGGGATCGAGGCCGAAGTCGGATGGCTGGTACGTGGGCGATGCCTGGTTGGCCTCGCCCCACCAGCTCGCGATGCGCTGCTTGGTCTCTTCGAGGATCTCGTCGGAGAAGCCCTGGACGAAGCGCGACGCGGCGACCACGCGCTCGCGGCCCCGCGGGCACGGCACGCCCTCGATCGTGAGGTGGCGGAGCGGCGCGGGGAGCGGGGAGCCGGCGGCGGCCGCGGCGGCGCCCCCGCTCGAGGACTCGGCCGTGGCCGCCTCGACCGGCGCGGCGTCTTCATCGGCGATGTGCGGGATGACCGGCTCCGGCTCCGGGCGGTCCTCGGCGAGGAACTCGTCGACGTCGAGCGCGGCGGCGAGCTCGGTGTAGCGGTCGGCGCGCGGGCCGGCGATCACGGCGATGCCGAGCGTGCGGAGCAGGCCCATCGTGATCGCGATCTGGAGCCAGGTCTCGAGCGCGGGGCGCGACGGGACGACCCCGCGATACGCCGCCGAGGCGAGGTGCTTGTAGATCTCGTCTTTATGATACGCGCGCTGCGCGACCAGCTCGAGCACGGTCTTGCCGAGGAGCGGGTTCAGGTGCCACACGCGATCGAGGACGGTGATCGCCGTCTCGTCTTCCCCGTTGGCCGCGGCGAGGGCTTGCATGAACAGCGACGGCATCGCGGTCGCGCCGCCGGTGCCCAGGAAGCGCAGCAGCACGGCCGGCCGGTCGCGATCCCAGAGCTTGGCGGCGCGCAGCCGGCTGCGCAGCTCGCGAAACGGCTCGCCCTTCGCGGGGGCCTCCTTGCAAACGCGAACCAGTGCGACCAACGCGCCACGCGCGTCCTGACCGATAGGCGGTAGCTCCACGACCTGAGGCATCGCGGCCAGGGTACACCAGGCCTTGAAGCCGCGTCGCGGGGCCAGGCGCGGACGTCACCGTCACGTCACCATCACAGCCGGCGCGACCACATGATGTGGTGATCGTCGAACGAGTGGCGCCAATCTCCTCCCCACTCCCAGCCGAGCTCGTCGAAGGCCGCGACGACCGGCCCCGGGCGCACGATCATCCCGGGGCGGATGTCGCCGCGATCGGCGAACGCCTGGCCGGCCTCGGGCACGAGGCGCTCCCGCTGGCGCCACGGGTTCTCGACCGGGTTGAGGTCGATCGCCCGGCCGAGGGCGTGTTGCGACAGGATCTCGCTGCCGGCGATGACGCGAAAGTTGAACGCCGAGGAGTTGTCAGCGGCCATCGAGGCCTCGTCCGACGCCGCGAAGTCGTCGACCAGGCGCAGCTGGCGGATCGGAAACCCGAGCTCCCAGAGCCGGCGAAACAGCGCGGCGGTGCCGGGCGCCAGGGCCGCGGCGACGACGAGCTCGCCCCGGGCGATCCCGCCGAAGCTCACGTGATCGAGCTCCAGGTAGGCGAGCTCCGCCCAGCGCGGACAGCGCGGATCGTCCCCGCGCCACGAGACGCCTTCCATCCGGGCGCGCACGGCGGGCGGCACCGCGCTGATCTCGATGCGACACGCACCGCGCGGTGGCGAAACCAGCGCCCCCATCAGCCGCGCCGATCGGCTCGGGCCGTCACGGCTCGGGAGCCGGTGGGTTCGCCGCGGGCGCCGCGACGTCAGCCGGAGGTGGCGCCGGGCTCGCCCCCGGTGGGTTCGCCGGCGCGGTCGGCGTGCCGGCCTCGCTCGGAGGTGGGACGGGTCGGGGGGCAGCGGGCGACACCGGGGCGATCGGCTTGCCGGCGGGCCTGACCCAGGGATGGCCGACCGGCGCGCGCCCACCTGCCACCGGGATCGCCCCGGCAGCCGCGGCGGGGTGCACCGGAGCGCCGGCGTGGACGCCCGGCGGGGCTGGCACGATCGGCCGCGCCGGCAGGTTCGGCGGCGCACCCGGGGCGACCGCCGGATTGCCCGCGGGCGCTTGCGGGGCCATGGCCCTGGCGGCTGCGCCGGCAGGAGGCGGCGGGTTGCCACCCGGCGACGGCACGATCGGGGACGATGCCCCGCCGGCTCGCGGCGGTGGGTTCCCGCCGGGCGGGGCAGCGGGCAGGCGCGCCAGGGTGGCCGAGCGCCGCATGGCGAACAGGGCGAGCGGCGACTGCGGGTGCGCGGTGGCGAAGCGATCGTACTCGGTGCGCGCCTGAGGGTACAGGGCACGGCGATCGAAGACAGAGGCGAGCTGGAACCGCGCGTCCTCCTGATCGACATCCCCGGCGATCGCGGCCTGGAGGTGGGTGATCGCCTTGTCGAGGTCGGTCCTGGCGTACGCGACGCCGAGGTAATAGTGCATCGTCGCCGCGCGCGCCCCCGGCGGCTCGCCGATCAGCGCCGCCTCGAGCGGCTGGATCACGTCGCCGGCCCGGCCGGCCTTGAACGACGCCACCGCGCCCTTGAGCGCGGCCTCGACCTCCATCACCTGGGTCTCGTGGACCCGCGCCGCGAGCACGGCGCGCTCGGTCTTGGACAGCGGCTGGTCGTGCAGCGCGTCGAGCTTGGCGACGGCCTCCCCGCGCTTGCCGGCCTCGAGCAGCTGGTAGATCTCCCAGGCCTTGTTGCCCGCGGCCTCGCGCGCGACGGCCCGCACGGTCGCGTCGTCCGCGTTGCGGACCGCGGCGTCACGCTCGCCGATGGCGCGATCGCGCGCGGCGATGAGCTCGTCCGCGCGGTTGCGGTAGAGCAGGTAGCACCCCGCGCCGCACAGGATCGTGAACATGAGGTACGCGACGAACGAGTTGACGTTGAGCCACAGCGAACGCCGGCGCTGCTGCTCGACGAGCCCGGCGAGCGACTCGGCGAGCTGGCCGACCTGCGCCGAGGTCTTGCGACCCTGCGCGGCTTGATCGTCGAGCCGGCGGCGCAACCCCTCGAGCAGCGCCCAGCCCTCGGCATCCGAGCCCGAACCCGAGCCTGCTGATCCCGAGGCTGGCTCGGAGACCTCGTCGGGTTTGGGGGCGGATACAGCGCTCACCGCGTCTTGTTCGCGCGGATCGTCGGCTAAATCAAGCCAGTTCCACGCATTGAGCCCCTGGCAACCGCCTGCTACAGTGCGCCCGCTTGGGCTTCGGCCTGTGCCCTGAGGATCCATGACCCTGCTCTACGATTGGCTCAAAAAGGCCGCGAAGGCCCAGGGTAACAACAAGGCGGTCGTCTACCGCGACAATTACCTGTCGTGGCGCGGACTTCTGCATCGCGTGGATCGGCGAGCGCAGGAATTCAAGAGCATGGGGATCAAGGAAGGGGCGTGGGTGGGCCTCATGCTCGGCAACGTGCCTGACTTCGTCATCCTCGCGCTCGCGCTGTCGCGGCTCGACGCGGCGATCGTCCCGATCGATCCCACGACCGGCGGGCGCGAGCTCGAGCTGATCCTCGCGGCCGCCCCGCTGCGCGCGCTGGTCACCCGGCCGCGCGGCAGTGAAGGGTCGATCTCCGCCAACGGCACGAGCGCGCCGGTCCCGCCGAGCACGCTGCCGCGCTCGCGGGTCGCGCGCCCCGCCCCGCCGCCGCTGCAGAACCCGCCCCCGAACGTGCCGGTCGCCGGGGACGCCGCCGAGGTCCGGCGCCGGCTCCAGGGCACGCTCCTGACCTGCAGCGTCTACAAGCGCTCGCCACCCGATCACGGCGTCGATCCGATCGCCGTCCTGTTCACGGCGGACTCGCTCGGCGATCCCAAGGGCGTCCTGCGCACCGACAAGAACACGGTCGCCGCGGTCGATCACGCGATCAGCGCGCTCGGCATGACCCAGGCGACGAAGATCCTGGTCGCCGTCCCGCTGTTCCATGCCTACGGCTGGGATCTCGGGTTCCTGCCGACCTTGAAGCTCGGCTCGACGATGTTCCTCGAGGAGGAGATCTCGGCGCGCCGGATCGGCAAGCTGATCCGCGAGCACGAGGTCGACGTCCTGCCGGGGACGCCCTCGATGTACGCCGAGCTCTCGAAGCTGCCGACCGCCAAGAAGCTCGAGGTCAAGGCGCCGCGCTACCTCGCGGCCGGCTCGCGGCTCGACCAGGCCGTCGCCGACGACTTCTTCGACAAGTACGGGATCCGGCTGCTCAGCTGCTACCACTCGACCGAGGCCGCGACGGTGACGCTCGAGGACAGCGGCAAGTACCCGACCACCGTCGGCAAGCCGATCGAGGGCGTCGAGGTGAAGATCACCTCGCCCGACGGCTCCGCGCCCAAGGGCGGCAAGGCGGAGGGCGGCCTCATCTGGGTCAAGAGCAAGACGCTGTCGCCCAAGTCGATCGGCCCGTTCGACGACGAGAAGGCGCCCACCGGGGCGCGCGCGTCGGGCATGGTGGCGATCGGCGCGATCGACAAGGCCGGGTGGCTCAGGACCGGCGACCTCGGCCGGCTCGACAAGAACGGCCGCCTGCAGCTGACCGGCCGCGAGGACGATGTCGTCAAGGTCGACGGCAAGCGCGTCGCGCTGGGCGAGGTCGAGGGCTGCCTCGAGGCGTTCCCCAAGATCAAGGCCGCGCAGGCCACCGTCGTCACCGATCCGATGGCGGGGGCGATGGTGGTCGCCCGCGTCGTGATGAAGCAGAAGTGCGGCGCCGAGGAGATCATCGACCACTGCGCCCGCAACCTCGCGCCGTACAAGGTCCCCCGCCGCATCGAGTTCTGCGAAGCAATTTAATCCGAGGGGGTCCGTCTCGGCCCCTGCTTCGTGGCAAGCCGCTTAATTAATCACGACGAGCTGGCCGGCGTCGTGGCCGCAGAACCGCGCGTTGAGATCGTACTTGCTGCCGCAGACCGGGCAGATCCGGGCGATCACGCCCGCGGGCTCGGTGGCCCTCGCCGCACGCCGCGGGCGGGTCGCGTTGTAGACCGGGAAGGGGACCAGCTCGTTGCCGTCGTGAGGACAGCTGCGTAAACCGGGTTCATAGGCGCGGCGGCACGCCATGCAGACCAGGCCGGCGCTGCGGGACAGCGCGCGCATCGGCCCGAGGCCGGGACCGCCGAGCATCTCCTCCGGGGGGACCAGCCGGCGCGCGTCGCGCGTGCAGTAGGTCATGCCGTGGTACTCGGTGCGACAGGTGGGGCAGACCATCGCGCTCGCCGTCGCCACGGCGAGGCCGCCGCTGGCCCCCAGGCTGCCGCCCCCGCTGCGACCATGCTGGGCGAGCCGGGGGCGCGGACGCGAGATGACGGGCGCCACAGGGAGCGTGGCGGGAGGACGTGGCGGGGGCGGTGCGACGGCCGCTTGCGCGCGGTTGCGCCGGCGAAGCAGGAAGGCGAGCGCGGCGAGGCCGAGGATCACCAGGGCGAGCAAACCGATGACGGCGATCAAGAGCGGCTCGGCCGTTCCGACCAGTACCGTGGTCGATGGAAGGAATCCGGACATCGACGGTGACCTGGTCTGCTGGAGGCTAGCAACCGGTCACCGGGCGGTCAATGTGGAAATCGGCGATCACCGACGGCGCGGTGCTTCCAAATTCGCCGGTTCGCGGTACTACCGCTTGCGATGCCGGACCTGGTGATCGGCGGTCGCCGCGCAGGCGTGCCAAGGCCTTGGCGCTCCGGTGTGATCGCGATCGCCATGCTCGGCGTGGCCGTGGTCGTAGCGTGGTTCATCTACCGCCGCTCGGTGACGTACGATATCCCCCCCGGCGCGGTGCAGGGTGAAATCTCGTCGGCGCCCATGCCCCCGGGAGCTCCGGCGGCCCTGGTGTACGGCAACGCGTCGCTCGCGTGGCTGGGTGGGGTCGCGGTGTTGCGGGTCGCCGGGGATGCGCATGCGATCGGGGCCGCGCATGGCCGCTTGCTCGCGCCGTGGCTCGTGCCGACCGCGAAGGCGGCGGCGCCGTCGATCGCGGAGACGGTCTCCGACGACGGCATGCTGGGCGAGCTGACCCATGGCCTGCGCCTGGCGTGGCGATGGCGGTTCATCGATGACGGGCTGGTCGAGCAGGATCGCCGGATGGTGGCCGGCATGACGCGTGGCGCCGCGGCGAGCGGGGTCGTGCTGAGCTACGACGAGCTGCTCCGCGACCAGGCGGTGCTCGATGTGGGCGCGCCCTCGCCGCGCAGCGACGAGACCGAGCAGCACGTGATCGCCCACAGCCTCACGCTGATCGGCTCGCAAGCGCAGGCGCCCGCGCGGGTGTGGCTCGGCCGCTCGCTGGCGCTCCCCGGGCTCGACGATGGCGGTGACTCGGCGATCCCCGTGGTCACGATCGCCAAGCCCGAAGGCCGGATCGCCTGGGCGGGCGTCGGGTGGCCGGGCCTGCTCGGCGCGGTGACCGGGATCAACGCCGAGGGCATCGCCGTGATGGTCGATCCCGCGCGCACGAGCGACGTCCGCGTGACCCGGACGGCGCGGCCGGTGGCGCTGCTCGCGCGGACGGTGCTCGAGCAGGCCCGGACGCTCGACGATGCGATCAAGCTCGTCGAGAGCTCGGCGACGCTCGGCAGCGCGGTGATCGTCGTGGTCGACGGCACGAGCGGCAAGTGGGTCCAGATCGAGCGCACGCCGAGCAAGGCGATCGTCGAGCGCAACCCGAAGTCGCCCGCGCTCGGCGATGTCCTGACGACCAACACCCTGGCGAGCGATCCGGAGAACGATCGCGCGCGGCGGATGTTGCCGACCCAGAGCCGCGTCGAGCGCGCCGCCAAGCTCCTGCGCGCCCCGCTCGGCGAGGTCGGTGCGATGGCGGCGATCCTCCGCGATCAGCGGGCGGCTGATGACTCGCCTCGCCCGCCCGGCCACCGCGGGGTGATCGATGACGGCCGCGCCGTGCAGGTCGTGATCCTCGATCCGGCCCTGCTCGCGCTGTGGGTCGCCGATCCCCGCGCCGCGGGCCGCCTGCGCGCGTTCGATCTCCGGCACGAGCTGCGCAACGAGGGCGACCGCGCCGCGCCCGCCGCCGACGTCGCCGCGGAGCCGGACGCCCTGCCCGATCGCGCCGAGGGGCTGGCCGCGGCGCGCGCCGATCTACGGACCGCCCGCGCCGCGCTGCGAGCCGGGGATCGCGGCCGCGCCGCGGAGGCCTGTGCGCGCGCCCGCACGCGCGTCCCGGCGCTGCCCGAGGCGATCGAGCTCGACGCGATCATCGCGCAGGCCCGCGGCGATCAGGCGCGCGCGCGCCTGGCGTTCCAGGCCTGGCTCGACGCCGGCCCCGACGATCCGCATGGCGAGGAGCGGGCCCGCGCCGCGCTCGCTCGCTAGTCTCCGCTCACTTGCCGAACAGGAAGGCCATCGCGGTGCCGACCCCGGCGCCGATCACGAGCAGCGCGAGCACCCACCACACGATCTTTTTCGACGACCGCAGGCTTGTCCCCGGATACTGCGCCACCGGCGGATACATGCCCATCGGCACCTGACCCCCGCCGTGCATCGCGGAGCCGGCTGGTGCCATCGGATAGGGCGACGGCGCGATCGGTTGCGGCGCGAACGGCGAGCCGATCGGCGGCGTCATGGCGGGAGGCAACTGCGAGACCGGGGCCGGGGTCGGGGTCGGCGGCATGCGCCCACCCATCGGCGCGATCCCCGATGAACGCTCGTCACCGCCTCCGGGGATTCCCTGCATCCCGGGCACCGGGGTCGTCGGCAGCGGTGGTGGCATCAGGTTCGGCAGGTCACCGCGCCGGGTCTCGAGCATGTCGGCCGACGGCGGCGGGCGGTTCGCGCCGACCGGGGCTTGCAGCTGCTTGAGCGCGGCGAGCTCGCTGCTCTGGTCGGCCAGGACATCTTGCAGCGCCGCGGCGAGCGCCGAGACGTCGGGGTAGCGGTTGTTCTTGTCCTTCTCGAGGCACTTGAGGATGGCGCGGTCGGCGGCCTGCGGGAGCCCCGCCTTGGGGTTGGCCTGCGAGGGCGGCATCGGCGTCTGCTTGAGCTGGGCGGTGATCAGGCCCGCGGGCCCCTTCGCGTCGGGGAACGGCAGGCGCCCGGTGATCATCTCGTAGGCCAGGACGCCGAGCGCATACACGTCGCTGCGCCCGTCGAGCGGCTTGCCCATCAGCTGCTCGGGCGACATGTACTCGAGCGTGCCGAGGGTCTGGCCGGTCGCGGTGAGCTGCGGCGACTGCGGATCGATCGTATCGCCGCGCATCACCTTGGCGATGCCGAAGTCGAGGATCTTCACGAACTCGGGGTTGCCCGAGCGGGTCTCGAGGTAGATGTTCTCGGGCTTGAGATCGCGGTGGATGATGCCCTGGGCGTGGGCCTCTGCGAGCGAGCTGCACATCTCGGTGAGGATCTTGAACACGCGCTTCCAGCCGAGCGGCGCCTCCGCGTGGAACAGCTGGTGCAAGCTCTTGCCCTCGAGCAGCTCCATCGCGATGTAGAGCGTCCCGTTGGGCGTCTGATCGAAGTCGTACGTGGTGATCGTGTGCGCGTCGCGCAGGTTGCACAGCACCATGCCCTCGCGACGAAACCGCGCGACCAGGTTCTCGTCCTTGGTCATCTCCGGATGCAGGAGCTTCAGGGCGACCTTGCGGCCGGTCGCGAGCTGGACGCCGCGGTACACGGCGCCAAACCCGCCCTCGCCGATCTTCGACTCGACCTTGAAGCGATTGTTGAGGACCTCGTTCAGGTAGATGTCGTCCGCGGACTTGGTGCGCGACTTGGCGGGCCCGCGCCCCGGCTGCCCTGGCGAGGCAAGCCCCGGGGGCAGGGCGATCCCTGGCCTCGATAACTGACCCTGGCCCTGGCCCGATGGGTTGAGGACGTCCTTGCCGGGGTCCGGCGGCACGAGCGGCTTGGCCTGCGCCGCAGGAGCGCCGGCCTGCCCGAGCGGGGCCCGCGGGACGCGCTCGATGGGCCGCGGGATCCCGGGCGACGACGCGACGAGAGGAGGACGACTCGGTGCCAGCCGGTAGCCACACACGCCACAAAATCGAGCGGTCGACTCGAGCGGCGAGTTGCATGACGGGCACGTCATTCGGTCGGATTTTCGCAGAACAACCCGAACTTGGCACGCACCATTCCCGCGAAAATCGGGCAGTACGCGTCGTCAGCAGCGCAGCGCGAACAGAAGAATCACGACGAGGATTCCTGCTCCCGCGACGACCGGCACGAGCCATGTAGGTCGAGATACTTCGACCGGCGCCGGCGGCAGGGCCTCGATCGCCTTGTCGTCCCCCACGAACAGGCGTATACGCGGCCCTCCCGGGCCAAACTCGATGGCGACCGGAACGTTCTGCACGACCGGCGTCTCGGTGACCCGGTGGCCTTCGACATAGGTGCCGTTCGAGCTGCCGAGATCTACCAGCACCCAGCCGGCCTCGACGTGGCGCAGCTCGGCATGGCGGGAGCTGGCGTCGATGTCGCGCTGCGGATCGAACGAGACTTCACACTCGGGGTGGCGGCCGAACCGCACGCGCACGCCCGCCGCGAACTCTTGACGCTGGCCTCGCCGGCTGCCCGCGACGTGGTCGATGACGACCCGCACGGCCATGATGGTATCACCGCCCGCCGAGCCACCACGCAATCATGCACGCGATGACGGCGATCACCGCGTAAGGCCACCACGCCAGGCCGCCATCCCGGAGGCGCCGGCGGGCCGGCCCTTCGACGTCCTGCTCGACCGGCAAGGACGGCGGGGGAATCCGGATGCCGATCGACGAGCGCAGCACGGCGTGCTGGCCGGTCACCGGGATCGACGGCGGGATCGAGGGGGTCGGGATGCCGATCCGCGCCGCGAGCCGGCGGGCGACGTAGGACGTCGAGGTCAGGGCCGGGTCGCCCTCCTGCTGCGGGTCGAACTCGCGGAACGTCGGTAGATCATCGTCGCCGGCCGGCGGGACCAGGCGCTCCCCCCCCACCTCCAGGACCACGGCGGTGATGTTGTCGCCGCCCCCCGCCGCGCGCGCGGCCGCGATCAACAGCTTGACGGCCTGGGCGACGGTGTGCGGCTCCGACAGGAGCAGCGCGAGCGCCGGGTCGCCGACCAGGCCGTGGAGGCCGTCGCTGCACAGGAGCACGCGATCGCCGCGCCGCAGCTCGATGATCGAGAGCGAGGGCTCGACGTCCGAGCCGACGCCGAGCGCCTGCAGGATCGCGCCGCCCGCGCTCGCGGCTTCGTTCTCGCTGTGGCCGGCGGCGAGCAGCGCCGATTGCAGCGACTGATCGCGCGTGACCTGCACGAGCGCCCCCGAGCGCAGCACGTAGGCCCGGGAATCGCCGACGGTAGCGATGATCAGCCGGTCGCCGACCACGCCGGCGGCCGACAGCGTCGTCCCCATGCCGCGCAGGCCGGGCTCGCGGCGCGCCATCGCGTGGACGTCGTGGTTCGCGACGCGGGCGGCGCGGCGCAGCAGGCGGGCGAACACCTCGGGATCCCGGGTCGCCGCGGTCCGCTTCATCTCGCGCCACATCACGAGCGCCGCCAGCTCGGAGGCGATCTCGCCACCATCGACGCCGCCCATGCCGTCGCACACCACGAGCAAGGGGCCCCGCTCGCTCACCGTGGCCCACGGCTCGGCGACGTCGACCGGCAGCTTGCTGTCGAGGTCCCCGACGAGGAAGTGATCCTCGTTGTGCTCGCGCACCTGACCGATATCGCTGGCGGCCACCACCACGATATCGAGCGCTGCCTGCGACACGGACCCCTCGCTCACATGCCTACCTGAGCTCGACCCGCAGGAGCTGATCGCCCAGCCGGACGTGATCGCCATGCTTGAGCGCGGTCGGTCCGGTGATCCGGACGAACGTCCCGTTGGAGCTGCCCAGATCGGTCAGCTGCGCCCGCCTGCCGTCCCAGGTCACCGCGGCGTGGCGGCGGGACATGAACGCGTCGTCGCGAAACACGATGTCGCCCTCCTCGCGGCCGAGCACGACCTCGTCGCCCGCGAGGTGGCGCACGTCGCGGTAGCCCCCGGAGGGGACGAGCTGGGCGAACCGGCCCCAGGGCTCGCGCGGCGGCGAGCCGAACAGCGCGACGCCGTGGCGAACCAGCGCGTGGATCTTGGCCTCCTCGGGCTCGACCCGCTCGTAGCGCAGGACCTCGCGGCCGACGAGGATCGTCATGCCGTCGACCAGCTCGACGGGCGCGTCGGCCTTGCGGAACACGCCGTTCAGCGTATCGAGCGGCTGGATCCTGACGGAGCCGTCGCCGCCGCGCTCGATCCGCGCGTGCTGCCGGGCGAGGAACCGGTCATCGTCGAACGCGATGTCGGCGCCGGCGCGTCCGATGACGAGGTACTCGCCGGCGAGCGGGTAGCGCTGGCCGTCGGAGCCATCGCGGTTGACGAGCACCGCGGTCCCCCAGCCGGGGCCGGCGACGGCGAGGGGCTGCGGGCGCGGAGCCGGCGCGGCACGTGCCCCGGACAGGAGCGCCGCGGCCTGGCTGTCGTCCTGCGCGAGCGTGCCGGCGTGCGCGTCGACCGGCGCGTCGAGCCTGCCGCCCATCGCCCCCCCGAACACCGGCGGCGGCACCGAGGGTCCGCGCGGGCGGGCACCCGCCCCCGGGTCGGCCGCGGGCTGCGTTTGCAGATTCAGGCCGCACTGCTGGCAGTACGCAAAGCCGAGCGGCGTCTGCGTCCCGCACCGGGGGCACGCGATCGTGCTGCCCTGGGGCGCGCGCAAGGCAGGCGCCGCGAGGCTCGTGGGCATCATTCCTAGCGCGACCGGCGCCGGGGGCGCGACGTCCGGCGCCTCCGGGGCCATCCGAGGCGTCCCACCGATCGGCCCCGACGGCGGCATCCCTCCGGGAAGCGGCGACGGAAATCCTCCGATCGGCCCCGATGGCATCCCCGGCATCGGGCCGCCGAGCGCCTGACCGCCACCGAGCGGCCCCGGCATCGGCATCGGGCCGGGCCGCGGGCCTCCGAACGCGGGCGGTCCCGCACTGGCTGACAGCGGGCTACCGCAGCTCCGGCAGAACTTCATCCCCGGCGGGTTCTCGCCGCGGCACACGCCACACACGGAAATGCCAGGCAACCCTTGCGCTGCTGAGGGAGTCTGCGCAAAAGCTTGCGCGCCGGACGACCCGACCGACCCGACCGACAGAGAGCTGCCGCAATTCAGGCAGAACGACGACCCGGCTGGGCTTTCGTGGCCACACTTCGAACAACGCATTGGTCCCCTATCGGTTCCCCTGACATTGAACTCGAACCAAGTGTCTCAACAACCGCAAGTCTCGGGAATGGGCGCCGGCCGGTTTGCAACGCCATGACGGTCTTGCTAAGACGGGCCGGCTCCGTGGTTTCCAACTTCGCACATCGTCTCGCGATCTGTGTACGGCTCGCGATCCCGATCGCGGCGTCGCTTGCCGCATCGCTCACCACCTCGCTCGCCACCTCCGGATGCGTCGAGACCGCGATCCGCACCGCGCCGTTCCGGGTTCGCCCCGATTCGGCCGAGTCCGGATCGCTGCAGGGCCCCTTCACCGGCCGGGTCGTCGACGCGACGACCCATACGCCGATCGCCGGGGCGCTGATCTACGCGGCCTGGTCGTTCGAGCGCGGCACCGGCTTGACCGAGCCGGCCGGCGCCAAGGATTTCGTCGGCTCGACCGATGCCGCCGGCAACTACAAGGTGCCCAAGCTCGATCGGATCCCGCCCGGCACGCGCGTCACCGAGTTCACGTTGCTCGTCTACAAGCGCGGCTTCATCGCCTATCGCAGCGATCGCCGGTTCGCCGATCTCGGTTTGCGGATGGACTTCGCCCAGGATGACAACCAGGTGCTGCTCGAGCGCTGGCGCAACGATCTATCGCACGCGCGCCACCTGCGGTTCGTCGGCGCGGGCACCGCGGTCGCGGCCCTCACCCAGTGGGAGCTCGGCGACGCGAGCGCGGAGCTCGACGGCCGCCGCCTGCGCGATGGTGACGATCTCCGGCCCGGCCGCAGCGAAGGCCAGTACGTCGTGGCCGCCCAGCTGCTCACCGAGAACGATATCAAGGCGCGCACGAAGTACGATAGCGGGTTCGAGACGGGCCCGCTGTCGGACGAACCCGACACGGCAACCTACTCGTCGCAGCACTTCAAGGCGCTCGGTCGCCCCGAGACCTGGGACGTCGCGCTTCGCCTGTGGCGGCTCGAACCGGGCAAGGCGCAGGAGCGCTACGACGAGCTGTTGACCCAGCTGCCCGGCATCGTCGAGAAGGACGATGTCGCCAGCCGCTCGTTCATCGCGACCGAGAACGACATCCGCGGCATCGGCTTCCTCGATATCCCGCGCGGCATCGTCGTGCTGATGACCTGCGGCTCGAACCAGTGCGTCTCGCAGGACGACGCCGTGGCGCTCGCGCAGATCGTCTACGGCCGGATCAAGTCGCTGCTCCCGACCACGCTCGGCGGAGCGCCTACCAAGTGAGCGAGCGAACCATGCCCATGACCGAGCGAACGGAGACACCGTGAAGCGCCTCGCGATGGCGATGGCGCTGGCGCTGGTTCCGGCGACCGCCGCCGCCTGGGAGCCCCAGACGACGCACGCGGGGCTCGCCGAGCAGGCCGCGCTGGCGTCGCGGCTGCACAAGCGGCTGGTCACGCTCGGCTTCCCCGGTGGGTTGTTCGAGCCGCTCACGATCCCGCCCGCGGATGCGCCGGCGCTGATGACCGTGCTGAAGCTCCTGTCACCGACCCACGGCTCGGTGCCCGATGCCCGCGGCCGGCAAGCGGCGCTCGCGTGGCTCACCGCCGGGGCGGCGCTCGCGGATATCCCGGCGAGCCAGGGGGCGAACCACTTCTTCGATCCGGCGACCGGCGCCGGCTGGACCGCACCGGATCGCGGACTCACCGACAAGATTCGCCAGGTGCTCGGGCGAGGCGCGCTGCCGGACAAGGGCATCCCCGCCCCCGACTGGCTGACCGCGAAGACCAACCCGTTCAACCTCGAGCAGTTCCACAACCAGTACGCCAAGGCCGTCAGCGCGGCGACCCCGGGTGAGCGGTCGCGCTACATGGCCGCGGCGCTGGTCGCGGCTGGCGCGATGCTGCACACGCTCGGTGATCTCGGCGCGCCGTCCCGGGTGCGCAGCGACTGGGCGGCGCACCTCGAGCCGCTCGGCGCCGGCCCCGACGACCTCGGCTCGCGGTTCGAGCGGATCGCCGCCCTGGCGTACGGCCGGCTCGGCATCCCCGGGCCGTCGCGCACGATCACGCGCACGCACCTGCGCGACTACATCACGTCGAAGGACGGCGGCGGGCTCGCCGACGTGATCGCCCGGAGCTATTTCTCGCCGAACACGCTGCCCGAGCCGACGCGTGTCGGAGGCGAGGCCAAGCCGCACCTCGCGCGGCCGCAGCCGGCGCTGCCGGCGCGCCTGAACATCATGGCCGCCAACCGCGAAGACGGCACGACGCTGCGCTCGCCGTCGGGCACCTGCCTGGCGCGCTACCGCGTCGAGCACGACGTCCTGACGTTCTCGCTCGACGACGACTGCATGCTCGATCAGCTGAGCGTGATCCTCCCCGAGGTCACCGCCTACGAGACGGGCCTGCTCGACTTCCTCCTGCGCGGCGAGCTGACGATCACGGTCGCCGACCAGATCACCGTGTCGGGCGCCGGGCTCGGGGCCGGCAGCCTCGAGATCCTCGTCGAGGACGAGCGCGGCGTCCGCACGTCGATCGGCAACGTGCAGGTCCCCGGCACGCCCGGCACGCCCGGCGCGCCCGGCGCACCCGGCGCGCCCGATACAGCCGGCACGGCTGGCACGGCTGGCGCGGCTGGCACCTCCGGCACGGCTGGTACGCCCGGTACGCCCGGTAGCCAGCTCGCCCAGCTCACACAGATCGCCACACCGCCTGCCGGGACACGGGTCGTCGCGGTGTACCGCGGCACCGATGTCGCCGGCGAGCCGATCGTCGCGGTCGGCGCGATGCCGCTCACCCACTGAGCCGAGATCGGTCGCAAGGTCGGTCCGACGTGGCCAAGAAGCGGCGCAACGACGAGCGAGCCGACGGGAGCCCGAGCGGCCTCGATCGCGTGCTCGTGCTGCTCGACGAGGCGCCGGCCGGTCTCCACGAGATCGCCCCGCCCGCGGCCCAGCTGCCGAGCGGCCTGCCCGAGCCGCTCATCGACTTCTACGCGCGGTGCGACGGCGCGCGCCTGTTCCTCGATAGCCTCGAGCTCGCCCCCTCGGCCGAGGTGGAGCCCCACGGCGAGCGCTGGGTGTTCGGCGCGCTCGACGGCGAGGACCTCCTGATCGACGCGCGCGGCCGGATCTGGCGCAGCGACGAATCGCTCGACGATCTCGTGTGCGAGGGCACCCGGCTCGATCGCTGGCTGGCCGGCGTGGTCGACGCGCTCGCCCTGCTGTACGACGCGGACGGCGAGTTCGCCGACGGCTGCTTCGACGAAGACGGCGAGCTCCTGCCGGCGGTCGGCGAGCGCCAGCTGCGCGCGATGCTCAAGCGCGATCCGGGGGCCCCCGGCCCGCGCTGGCGGCTCGGCCACGCCCTGCTCGCCCAGGGCAGCATCGCGGAGGGCCGCGCCGAGCTCGAGGAGGTCGTCGCCGGCGAGCCCGGCTTTGCCTGGGCCTGGCTCGATCTGGCCAAGATCTCCGAGCGGCTCGGCGAGCTGCCCGGCGCGCTCGACGAGGCGCGCGCGGCTGCCGAAGCCGCCGCTGGCCACCCGCAGGCCGGCTACTTCCACGCCCAGCTCGCGCGCATCGCCGGCCTCGCCGGTGACGAGGCCACGCGCGCGTCCGCAGCTCGCCGCGTCGCCGAGCTGGCGCCCGAGCTCAAGGCCGCGCAGCTCGCCGGCGCCGAGGAGTCGCTCGCCGCCGGTGATCTGGCGTCGGCGCGCGGCCTCGTGGAGCTGCTGCGCGCCGTGTGGCCCCGCGATCTCGAGGTCCTCGAGCTCGCGCGCCGCGTCGAGACCACCGAGAACTGACCGCGCTCAGCGGAACACGGCCTGGTCGGCCGGGATGCCGCGGGCCTCGAGCTCGGCGTAGAACCGCGGCACGGTCCCCGTCGCGCCGAACGCGCCGTCCCAGAACTGGAACAGCGCGTGGGTCTCGAACGTGGTCTCGGTGCACCCGACGACCTCTTCGATCGACAGGACCCGCAGCGTGCCGTCGGTCCATCGCGTCACGTGGATCACGATCTCGAACGCCTGGGCGACGAGCTCGCGGATCGCGCCGTCGGCGCCCGGCGCCGCCAGCCGCGACAGCATCGCCAGCCGGCTGAGCGCCGCGTTCGCGCCCTCCCCCGTCATGGCCACGATCGCGCCGTCGATCGACGCGCACAGCGCCTGGACGAGCGGCAGCGCCTCGCGGCCGCGCACCTCGCCGACGACCAGGCGATCCGGCGACAACCGGAGCGCGGTCTCGAGCAGGTGCCCGAGGTCGATCTCGGCGTTGCGCCCGGTGCCCGCGCGGGTCTCGAGCTGGATCCACTCGTCGCGCGTGATCGAGATCTCGGCGACCTCCTCGATCGACACTACGCGCTCGCCCAGCGGAGAGGCGGCGGCGAGCGCCCCGACGATCGTCGTCTTGCCCGAGCCCGCGCCGCCGCACACCAGGATGTTGCGCCGGGCGGTGACGCAGGTGCCGAGGAAGTCGGCCATGCCGCTCGACAGCCCGTTCTGCCCGACCAGATCGGTGAGCTTGGGCATCGGCGCGGTCGACTTCTTGAGCACGAGGCAGGCGCCGCGCGCCGCGACCGGCGAGACCGCCGCGGTGAGCCGCGTGCCGTCGCGCATGCGGAGATCGACGAGCGGGCGCGCGTCATCGATCGTCGCGCCGGCCTCGGCGACCAGGCGCTTGACGACCTTCTCGAACACGTCGTCGGACGAGAACGCCTTGCCCGAGCCGCGCAGGACGCCGGCCTTGCCGACCACGACGCGATCGCGCCGGTCGATGATGATCTCGTCGACCTGGTCGTCGGCGAGCAGATCCTCGAGCGGCCCCAGCGCCAGCGCCTCGTTGAGCGCTTCCTTGATCAGCGTGTCTTGATCGATGTACTTGGGGAGCTCGCCGCTGGTCTCGAGCGTCTCGACGAGATCGATCGTCGCGCGCTCGGCGCGCTGCCACAGATCCTCCTCGTGCAGCCGCTCCATCGGGATCTTGTCGAGATCGAGCTTCGCGCGCAGCCGCTCGAGGATGTTCGACTGCAGATCGAGCATCTTGACGACCTTGGGATCGAGCGGATCGAGGTGAACGCCGCGCCGGCTCGGCAGCGAGACCGACCGGCCGACGACGCGCTTGGCGCCCGCGCCGACGAGCCCGCGCTTGGCCTTGTCCACCGGCATCGGCACGACCTGCGCCGGCGAGCCCACCGCGGCCGGCCCCATCGCCGACCCCGCAGGCATCACGCTCGGGCCGTTCGGCTCGGCGCGCGGGACCGCCGGCGCCATCGGCCCCGGCATCGGCATCGGCATCGGCGCGCTGTTTCCGGACGCGAGATCGGGGCGATGGGTCGCCGGGATCATCGGCGGCGGTGCCATCATCGGCGTGGGCAGCGGATTGTCGCCCATCGTCGCCCCGGCCCCCGGCGCGACCGGAGGGATCGGCTGCATGATCGGCGGCGGCATCGTGCCCCCCGGCCGGCCCATCTGCGGGCGCGGGCGCGGCTCTGCCGGCGGTGCCGCGATCACGGGCATCTCGCGCGGCGGCGGAGGCTCGCGCGGCGGTGGGGGCTCACGGGGCGGCGCGGGCTCGCGCGCCGGGTTCGGGGCCGGCCGCGGTGGCGCGGCGCGTACCGGCGAGGGAGCCGGCTGCGGCGGGGCCGGCCGCTCTTCGGCCAGGTTATTGGTCATCGGCAGCGCCGATGGCGGCATCGGCTGCGCCTCGGTCGGGCGCGGGGGGCGGACATCCGGCAGCGCCGGCTGGCGATCACCGGGGGGCGTCGTCGTCGTCTCCGACTGGCCGTCGCCCTCGGCCGACGCGGCTTCATCGACCCCGACGATGAAGTCACCGATGTAGATCTTGTCGGAGTCCTTGACGACGAGCGGGCTCGTGATCTTCCGGCCGTTGACGTACGTGCCGTTGGTGCTCTTGAGGTCGACGATGATGAACTTGCCGTCCTTGAGCACGATGCGCGCGTGGCGTTTCGACACGTTGCCTTTGGGCAAGACGATGTCGTTGCCCTGCACGCGACCGATGGTGACCTCGGGCTTGTTGAACACCATACGGCGCTGCTCGCCGCCCTTTTCCTGAATATTTATGGTGAACATTGGCTCCTGAGGCCTCCGGGTAAGGCGCCCCTCCGGAACGGTACTAAGCCGCGGTAACCACAGTCAAGTTAGCGTCGGCTATGTCTGCGCATGTGCGATCGGCGGGGTTGGGTCCGCCGAACCGGGTCCGAGGTGCAACATCGACCGTACATCGTCCCACCAAAGGGCCCATACACCGACAACCAGGAGCCCGACGATCGCCGAAATAATAACCGCGTCGTGCCAGCGCGGCCTGACCATGAATGGACGCTAGCATGTCGTCGTCTCACAGGAAAACCACGACCCGGATGGGTCCAGGATGGCCACGATGACCACGATGCAGGGATCCCCGGCGATGAATCGCCTCGTTCTGGCGTTGGCCGCCATCGCGTTCGCGGGCTCGGCCGCCGATGCCGCGCCGAAAAAGAAGTTTCACTTCGAGCTCACCGCGGTGACCGCGAAGCCGGAGGTCAAGCCGGAGGTCGCCAAGGCGGCCACCCCGCGCGTCGAGGCCCAGGTCAAGAAGGTGTTCGACACCCATCCCCAGCTGATCGGCAAGCTCGAGGATGCCCCCGACCCCAGGACCAAGGCCGACGCCTATCGCAAGTACCTCGGCACCAAGGGCATCGCGGGAGCCTACCTCGTGACGGTCGAGCTCACCGATGCCTCGGAGGAAGTCGTCCCGTTCGAGGACAAGCCCAACGCCCAGCGGCTCGTGGTCCACGTCGCCATCCACATGCTCGGCGAGAACATCCCCGGCCGCACGATGGGCTTCACCGGCGACGGCAAGGCGACGATCAAGCAGGAGATCGGCATGAAGCTCCGCGACCGCGATCGCGAGTACACCTGGGACCAGGCCGCCGAGCTCGCCGTCGACGACGCGATGAAGACGGTGTTTCAGCAGCTCGCCGTGCCACCGAAGAAGCAGTAGCCGGCCACCCGCGGGCTACTTGACGAAGTTGCCGATCCGGTCCCAGCGGAGCTCGAACCTGGTGTTCCGGACGCTGAGATCTCGGTACGACAGCCAGATGAACAGCGCCTTGCCCTTGATGTTCTCGATCGGCACCGAGCCCCAGAACCGCGAGTCGTTCGAGTTGGAGCGGTTGTCGCCCATCACGAACACGTGGCCCTTGGGCACGACGTAGTGCACCTGCTGCTCGCACACGCCGACGCCCTGCTTGACCTCGACGATCTCGCCGGGCAGCTGGGTCGGCGCGGAGGGCGATCCGTCGGCCAGGGCCGGGCACCTCGGGGCCGGATGCGGGTAGTCGATCCGGGGGAAGTCCTTGTCGGCGAAGACCTTGTAGTCCTTGTAGTCCCGGTAGTCGGAGGGCGGGAGCGAGCCCTCCTTGGCGAACTTCAGGTCGCGCGCCGGGCGATCTTCGTCGTGGTACGTATGGTACGCGTGGCCGTCGACGTGCTCGACGTACTCGCTGCACGGCCTGCGGTACCACTCATCGCTGCCCTCGTTCTGGTCCTCGTAGCTGCAGCCCGCGCCCTCGATCAGCTCGTTGTCGACCTTCTTGCCATCGACGTACAGGACGCTGCACCGCACCTCGACCGACTGGCCTTCGGTGGCGACCACGCGCTTGATGTAGTCCTTCTCCGGCTCGCACGGCATCGCGAACACGATCACCTCGCCGCGCTTGGGCTTGCGCCACTCGACGATCTTCGTGGTCGTGAACGGGATGTGGATGCCGTAGATGAACTTGTTGACGAAGATGTGATCATTGATCTCGAGCGTGGGGTACATCGAGCTCGACGGGATCTTGAACGCCTCGAGCACCATCGCGCGGAGCGCGAGCGCGATCAGGATCGCGGCGCCGATCGACTCGACGTAGTCGCGCGTCGTCGACTTGTCGGGGCGCTTGATCAGCTCGTCGACGAGCGCGTCGAGCACGGGCAGCCCCTGCCGGACGCGCTGGTAGTCCTTGGCCGCGAGCGCCTGGTCGACCTCCCGGACCGCCGACTCGAGCGTGCCGGCCCGGCCGCGCAGGTTGCGCTTGAGGTTCAGGGCCGCGTGCGCTTCGCGCGCGAGGGCCTCGGCTTCTCGACGAACTCGCTGATCGAGGCTGGCGGCGCGCATGTTCAATCGACCTTGAGCACGGTCAAGAAGGCCTCCTGCGGGAGCTCGACCGAGCCTACCGACTTCATGCGCTTCTTGCCTTCCTTCTGCTTCTCGAGCAGCTTCTTTTTTCGCGTGATGTCGCCACCGTAGCACTTCGCGGTGACGTCCTTCCGGACCGCCTTGACCGTGGTGCGCGCGATCACGCGGCTGCCGATCGCCGCCTGGATGGCGACGTCGAACATCTGGCGCGGCACGACGTCCTTCATCTTCGTGCACAGCTCGACGCCGCGGTGGTACGCGGTATCGCGGTGCGAGATGATCGACAGCGCGTCGACCCGCTCGCCGTTGATCAAAACATCGAGCCGGATCAGATCGGCCGAGCGATAGCCGGCGGGCTCGTAGTCGAGGGAGGCATAGCCGCGCGACATCGTCTTGAGCCGATCGTAGAACCCGAACACGATCTCGGCCAGCGGCATCTCGTAGACCACGCGGACGCGCCCCCCGGGATCGTAGTGCAGGCCCTTCTGCACGCCGCGCCGCTCCTGGCACAGCTGCATGATCGGCCCGACGTACTCCTGCGGCAGGTGCACGGTCGCCGTGATGATCGGCTCCTCGATCGTATCGACCTTGCCCTGATCGGGGACCTTCGCGGGGTTGTCGACCTCGATCCAGCCCTGACCGGGGACCGAGATCCGGTAGCGCACGCTCGGCGCGGTCGTGATGAGGTTCAGGTTGAACTCGCGCTCGAGCCGTTCCTGGATGATCTCCATGTGGAGCAACCCCAGAAAGCCGGTGCGGAACCCGAAGCCCAGCGCCGCCGAGGTCTCGGGCTCGTAGGTGACCGACGCGTCGTTCAGCACGAGCTTGCCGAGCGCGTCCTTGAGATCCTGGTAGTCGGCGGCGTCGACCGGAAACAGCCCCGCGAACACCATGGGCTTGACCGACTTGAAGCCCGGCAGCGGCTCGGCGGCCGGGTTGTCGGCGTCGGTCACGGTGTCGCCGACCCGCGCGTGCGCGATGTCCTTGATCGACGCGGCGACGATCCCGACCTGGCCCGCCGCGATCTCGTCGACCTCGAACGGCGCCGGCCGGCGCACCGCGGTCATCGTGCACTCGTAGACCTGATCGGTCGCCCAGAACCGGAGCTTCTGGCCCTTCTTGAGCACGCCCGCCATCACGCGGACGAGCACGACGACGCCGCGGAACGTATCGTACCAGCTGTCGAAGATCAGCGCCGACAGCGGCGCGTCGCGGGCGGCGGGCGGCGGCGGGATCCGATCGACGATGGCCTGGAGCATCTCGGGGACGCCCTGCCCGGTCTTCGCCGACACCAGGAGCGCATCCGAGGCGTCGAGGCCGATCGTGTCCTCGATCTGCTGCTTGACGAAGTCGGGCCGCGCGACCGGCAGATCGATCTTGTTCAGGACCGGGACGATCTCGAGCTTGTTGTCGAGCGCGACGTACACGTTGGCGAGGGTCTGCGCCTCGACGCCCTGCGCCGCGTCGACGACCAGCAGCGCGCCCTCGCACGCGGCGAGCGAGCGCGAGACCTCGTAGTGAAAGTCGACGTGGCCCGGCGTATCGATCAGGTGAAACTGATAGACCAGCCCGTCCTTGGCCTTCCAGTGCAGCTGGACCGACTGTGCCTTGATCGTGATGCCGCGCTCGCGCTCGAGATCCATGCTGTCGAGCATCTGGGCCTGCGCCTCGCGCGCGGTGACGGCTCCGCAGGCCTCCAGGATCCGATCGGCAAGCGTGGTCTTGCCGTGATCGATGTGGGCGATGATCGAGAAGTTGCGGATCCGCTCCGCGGGGAACGACATGAGCGACGGCCGTACTTAGCGTGATCCGAGGTGCAGGTCGACCTGCCCCGGCAGTTGATCGCGGTACTTTTCCAGCACGAGGTCGATACCTTGCCGGATATACTCGGCGACCGGCACCTTCGTCCGCTGGTGCAGCGCCTTCAGCTGGGTGTCCTGCTCGGGCGTGATGTACACCGTCGTCGAGAGCTTCTTGCGTGGCATGAGGTTGGCGCCCTATGACCCTACGTGGCCATATAGGGCCGGTCAAGGTTGCGGCGGACCAGGTCCAAGACTAGGCTTCGCCGAGATGCCGAAGCTCCTGGAACTCGTCGGGTTGTCCGCCCTCGTCCTGGGCGCCTGTCACGGCAAGACCGAGGAGACGACCCCGAAGAACGACGGCGCCGAGGCCGGGGTCCCCAAGGTCGATCCGACGCTGTGCGATACCAACGGCAAGAACGTCGTCACCTTCGACCTGAACCACGACAACAAGCCCGACGTCTGGCGGCTGTACAAGACCGAAGACGAGGGCGGCACCAAGGTCGAGTACCTGACCTGCAAGCAGGTCGACTTCGACCACGACGGCCGCAAGGACTGGGTGGTCGCCTACAACCGCAAGGGCAACATCCTGTTCGAGAAGGCCGACTTCGACTACGACGGCAAGTGGGACGTCTCCAAGATCTACGACACCAAGACCGGCGTGGTCGCCGAGATCGAGCGCGATACGGATTTCGACGGCAAGTTCGACGTCAAGGAGGTCTACGACTCGGCCGGCCAGCTCACCAGCGTGCGCCGCGATCGCAACGGCGACGGCCAGCCCGATCTGTGGGAGCAGTACAAGGACGGCGTCCTGATCGCGATCCTCTACGACGACGACTTCGACGGCAAGGTCGATCGCCGCGAGGAGATCCCGGGCGCGCACCCCAAGGTCGAGATGCCCACCGCGCTCGATCCGACCGCCACCGGCACGCTCGAAACCCCCGCGGGCACCCCCGACGACAAGGCGCCGCCCTCCTCCGGCAAGCCCGGCAAGGCGCCGCCCGCCGGCAAGCCCGCGACCAAACCAGCCCCGAAGAAGTAAGTGTCCACGATCGACAAACCCTGGGGCCACGAGCTGGTCTGGGCGAAGACCGAGCGCTATGTCGGCAAGATCCTGCACATCCGTGCCGGCGAGGCGCTGTCGCTGCAGTATCACCGGGTCAAGGACGAGACGATCATGCTGCTGCGCGGGCGCCTGCAGCTGGTCTACTTCGCCGATGGCGAGCCGCCGCGGTCTCGCGATCTGGTGGCCCACGAGCCGTTCCACATCACCCCCGGCCTGCGCCACCGCATGATCGCGATCGAGGACACCGACGTGCTCGAGGTCTCGACGCCCGAGCTCGACGACGTCGTGCGGCTCGAGGATCGCTACGGGCGCCTGGGCTGAAGTTCGCTCCCTGAACGAAGCTCCGCGCCGCACGCCTCGCGTCCACGCCTGGACCTGGATCTGGCAGCGTCGCGTCCGTGATGCAGCGACCCGCGTGGGATATCCTGCGTCCCCATTTGATGACCCAGATGCTGACGATCGGCCCTTTGCCATGAGCGAGCACGAGAGCAAGAACACGAGCGAGAACACCGGGCATCCGACGACCAGCGAGCCCGGGGCGGCCATCGATCGCCGCGAGCTGTTCCTCGGCGGCGCAACCCTCGTCGCCGGTGCAGCGCTCGGCGCGTGCGGCCACCACGACGAGCCGCGTCCGGCGCCCGCCTCACCGCCGAAGATGTCGAACGCGGCCGCGGCCGCGGAGCTCGCGGCCAAGGCCAAGGCCCAGGCGGCGACCAGCGAGACCCTGCCCGGGGTGGAGCTCGTGGAGCTCACGTTCGACGACCTCCAGCGGCGCATGACCGCCGGCACCGACACGGCGAAGTCGCTGGTCACCAAGTATCGCCAGCGGATCGACGCGCTCGACACCAAGGGCCCGATGCTGCGTGCGGTGCTCGAGCTGAACCCCGAGGCCGACGCGATCGCCGATCAGCTCGACGCCGAGCGCAAGGCCGGCAAGCTGCGCGGCCCGCTGCACGGGGTCCCGATCCTCGTCAAGGACAACATCGACACCGGCGACCAGATGACCACGACCGGAGGCTCGCTCGCGCTCGAGGGTTCGCACGCCGAAAAAGACGCGTTCGTGATCGGCAAGCTCCGCGCGGCGGGCGCGATCATCCTGGGCAAGACCAACCTGTCGGAGTGGGCCAACTTCCGGGGCATGGCGTCGTCGTCGGGCTGGAGCGGGCGCGGCGGCCAGTGCAAGAACCCCTACGCGCTCGACCGCAACCCCTCGGGCTCGAGCAGCGGCTCGGCCGTGGCGACCGCCGCCAGCCTGTGCGCCGCGGCGATCGGCAGCGAGACCGACGGGTCGATCGTCTCACCTGCGAGCCGCAACGGCCTGGTCGGGATCAAGCCGACCATCGGCCTGGTCAGCCGCGCCGGGGTCATCCCGCTGTCGGCGAGCCAGGACACCCTGGGGCCGATGACGCGCACGGTGACCGACGCGGCGGTGCTGCTCACGGTGATCGCCGGACCCGATCCGGCCGATCCGGTCACCACGGCGCCCGACCCGGCACGCCCCGCGGCCCCCGTGGACTACGCGAAGTTCCTCGACGCCAGGGCGCTGGCCGGGGCCCGGCTCGGCGTCCCCCGCAAGGGCTACTTCGGCGTCATCCGCAGCGTCGACGGGCTCATGGGCGGCGCGCTCGCCGATCTCCAGGCCGCCGGCGCGATCCTCGTCGATCCGGTCGAGCTGTCGGTGCCGCCGGAGCTCGGGGAAGCCGAGCACGAGGTGCTGCTGTTCGAGCTCAAGGCTTACCTGAACCAGTACCTCGGCGCGCGCAAGGCCGACGCCAAGGTCCACTCGCTCGCCGAGGCGATCGCGTTCAATCAAGCCAATGCCCAGCGCGAGCTCGCGATCTTCGGCCAGGAGTTCTTCGAGCAAGCCGACGCCAAGCCCGGGCTCACCGACAAGGCCTACCTCGCGGCGCGCGCCAGGTGCCTCCAGATCGCGCGGACCCAGCTGCTCGACAAGGTCATGGCCGAGCACAAGCTCGACGCCATCGTCGCCCCGACCCGGGGCCCGGCCGGCCTGATCGATCTGGTCAACGGCGACTCCAGCGGCGGCGTGAGCTGCTCGACCCTGCCTGCCGTGTCGGGCTATCCCCACATCACGGTGCCCGCCGGCTACTATCGCGGCCTGCCGGTGGGACTCTCGTTGTTCGGCCGGCCGTACTCCGAAGCGAAGCTGATCGGCTACGCGTTCGCGTACGAGCAGTTCTCCAAGCATCGCGTGCCGCCGCGCTTCCTGCCCACGGCCGAGCTGCCCTGAGGAGCGTCTCATGTCCAACACCTATCCCCGTGATCTGATCGGCTACGGCCGCACGCCGCCCGATCCGCGCTGGCCGGGCAACGCCCGCATCGCGGTCCAGTTCGTGCTCAATTACGAGGAAGGCGGCGAGAACAACATCTTGCACGGCGATCCCGCCTCCGAAGCGTTCCTGTCCGAGATCATGGGGGCGCAGCCGTGGCCCGGCGAGCGCCACATGAACATGGAGTCAGTCTACGAGTACGGCTCGCGTGCGGGCTTCTGGCGGATCTGGCGGCTGTTCACGCGCGCGCACGTCCCGCTCACGGTCTACGGCGTGGCGACCGCGCTGCAGCGCAACCCGGAGGCCGTCGCCGGCATGAAGGAGGCCGGCTGGGAGATCGCGAGCCACGGCCTCAAGTGGATCGAGTACAAGGATGTGTCCGAGGCGGTGCGCCTGCATACCGAGGTGACGGGCGAACGGCCGCTCGGCTGGTATCTCGGGCGCTGCACGGCCAGCACGCGCAAGCTCGTGATGGACGAGGGTGGCTTTCTCTACGACTCCGATTCCTACGCCGACGACCTGCCCTACTGGGTCACCGGCCCGCGCGGCCCGCACCTGGTGATTCCCTATACGCTCGACGCCAACGACATGCGGTTTGCGGTGGCGCAGGGGTTCAACTCCGGCGATCAGTTCTTTGCCTATCTGCGCGACTCGTTCGACGTGCTGTACGCCGAGGGCGCAGAAACCCCGAAGATGCTGTCGATCGGCCTGCACTGCCGGCTGGTCGGCCGGCCGGGGCGGCTGGCGGCGCTCGATCGCTTCCTCACGCATGTGCTCTCGCACGACCGCGTCTGGGTGACGCGGCGCATCGACATCGCGCACCACTGGCACGCGCATCACAGGCCGGCGTCATGAGCGATAGGTCCCGCGTGCGCGTGATGCGGCCCGACGAGGCTCGTGACCCGCTGAAGCTCAAGCGCAAGCTCGCCCGTGACTACGCCGCTGGCCGGAGCGACACCCAACAGCTCTTGACAGATCTCGAGCCGGCTCAACTCGAGCTCCTGGACCGCGAAGACGCGTAAGCGCCGAACGCGCTCGGCGGTCAAGGATGCGGGGCTGCTCGAGCTGTCGATGCTCCGGCCCTACCGCTGCCAGGGGCGCTTGCCGAATAACAGCTTCGCGCCGCGCAAGAGGGCGCGGAACGTGGATGCCTTGTACGGATACCACCAGACCTCCTTGGGCAGCGCGAGGCGGTCGTGGTTGACGTGGCGGGTCTCGCACAGATCGCGCAGGCCATGCACCGAGTGGGTGCGGCCGATGCCGCTCTGCTTGACGCCACCCCACGGGGTCTCGGGGCACGCGTAGGTCGCGAGGACGTCGTTGATCATCACGGTGCCGGCGGCGATCCGCTCGGCGAGCCGCTTGCCCCGCTCGCGATCGCGGGTGAACACGTAGGCGAGCAGGCCCAGCTGCGAATCGTTCGCGAGCTTCACCGCCTGATCTTCGTCGGCGACGCGCATGATCGGGATCACCGGGCCGAAGATCTCCTTGCGCATCACGTCCATGTCCTGACGGCAGCCGGTGAGCACGGTCGGCTGGTAGAACAGGCCCGGCCCCGGGGTGCGGTGGCCGCCGATCTCGAGCTTGGCGCCGCCGGCGAGCGCGGCGTCGACCAGCTGCTCGACCGTGGCGACCTGCCGATCCCACGCCATCGCGCCGACGTCGACGTCGGCGCCGCTCGAGGCGTCGCCCTGGCGGAGCTCGCGGGTCGCCCTGACGACGCGCTCGACGAGGGCGTCGTGGATCGCGTCGACGGCGTAGACCCGCTCGACCGAGGCGCAGACCTGGCCCGAGTTCGCGAACCCGCCCCAGGTGATCGCCTGCGCGGTGCGATCGAGGTCGGCGTCGGCGCACACCACGGCCGGCGCCTTGCCGCCGAGCTCGAGGGTGCACGGGATCAGGCGCTCGCCGCACGCGGCGGCGACCCGCTTGCCGGTCGCGACGGAGCCGGTGAACACGCAGTAGTCGATGCCGCTGTCGATCAACGCGGCACCCGCCGCGCCGCGGCCGGTGACCACCTGGAACAGATCGGGCGGCAGATCGGCGGCGAGGTACAGCTCGCGGGCCTTGAGCGCGATGAGCGGCGTGATCTCCGAGGGCTTGAGCACGACGCCGTTGCCGGCGATCAGCGCCATCATGGTCTCGCCGATCGGGATCGAGAACGGAAAGTTCCACGGCGCGATCACGCCGACCACGCCGCGCGGCACGAAGTGCAGGTAGCTCGCCCGGTGCTTCATGAGGTGGAGCGGCACCGGCTCGAGCGCGAGCATCGCCGGCGCGTGCTTCGCGAAGTAGCGGACGAGGTCGGCCACGACGACGACCTCCATGCCGAGCGCCTCGAGCCGGGTCTTGCCGCCCTCCTGGACGAGCACGTCGATCACCTCCTCGGAGCGCGCCATCAAGATCTCTGCGAACCCGAGGACCCGCTTGCAGCGGGCCTCGATCGGCTGGGCGCCCCAGGCGGCTTGCGCGGCCCGCGCCGCGTCGACGGCGGCCCGGACCTCGGCGGGCGTTTGATCGGGGACCTCGCCGAGCGGCGTCCCGGTCGCCGGGTTGATGCTCGTGATCTTGCCGTCGGCGGCCTTGGCGGTGATGTTCGATGCAGCGGAGCCCATGCCCGAAGTGTAGCGGAGCCATGGCCCCGATGACGCGAGCAAGGAGGAGCCCGTGCGCCTCGGTCACGGCGCTCGGAACGCCTCAGTACGGATGATGATGGTTGTCCTGGCCGGCGAGGTGCGGGTGCGGATGCGGATGATGGTGGTGATCGCTCGCCACGTGGGGGTGCGGTCCGTGCGGGTGCTCGTGCGCTGCGTGCCGGGCCGGCCGGGGCGGCGCCGGCGCGACCGGGGCCGGCTTGTCGGTCGTGTAGTGGCGCGGTGGCGGCCGGTTGCCGTCGGAACACCCGGCGCACGCGAGCGCGACCACGCACCAGATCGTCGCGGCCACGGCGCGCATCACGGCTTCTTCTTCGGCTGCGCCGAAGCCATCTTCTGCTTGAGCGCGGCGAGCTCGTCGTCGACGGTCGTCGCCGCCGGCTTCTTGGGGGGCGGCCTGGGCGGCGGGCCGGAGCCGGGCCGCGACCCACCGGACGACGACCCCGCCCGCCGCTTGAGCGCGTCGAGCGCATCGTCGAGCGTCGGCGGAGGTACGGGCGGCGGGCGCGGGATGCCGGCGGTCGCCGAGGCCGTGGTGCGCGCCGCCTCGGCGGCGGCCTTGCTGGTGCGCTCGAGCTCCTTGAGCTCGGCGTCGAGCGTGGCGAGCTCGGCGAGCAGGGCGTGCATCTTGGCGCGCTCGGCGTCGGCGCGGCGCTCGAGCTGGTTGGCCTCGCCGCTGGCGTCGCTCGGATCGCGCGCCCGCGCGGCCTTCGCGTCGTCGGCGAGCTTGGTCGCCAGATCGCGCGCCGTGGTCATCGACCGGGTCATCTCGACGACGCGGCGCTGGACCTCGGCGCGCAGGCGGGCGAGCTCCGCGGCGTCGGGCAGCGGCGCCGGATCGAACGGCGCCCCGCCCAGGTCCTCGAGCTCGCCGGGCATCGCGGCGGTCTGCGCGACCGCGCTCGCCGCGGCGCTCGCGGCGCGCACGCGATCGCGGGTCTGGGCGTGGGCGGCGGCCCGGCGCTCGTCGATGACGCCGCGCTTGTCGCCCGCGACCGCGGCCACGATGTCGGCGATGTTGTCCCCGCCGTCGCTCGTCGGGGACGGCCGCGCGCCCCCGAACGCGGCGTCGAGCGCCGACGACAGCAGCAAGAGGCCCTTGGCCGCGACCGCGCGCTTGCGCACCTCGAGGGCCGCGGCGGCCTTGGCCGAGCCCGCGATGTTGTCGTCGACCAGGGCGACCAGCTTGCCGCCGACGAGGAGCACGCGGGCGAGGACCTCGGAGCGCGGCCGCGCGATGATCGCATCGGCGGCGCGCCACAGGAGCGCGGCATCGCCGGTCGCGCCGAACAGCTTGGCGCGCAGCCCCAGGGTCGGGACCTGGCGGCGCAGCACCGCGGCGGACTCGACGTCGCCGGCCGCGTCGAACAGCCACGTGATCGCGTCGCCGGCGTCGAGCAGCGAGAGCTGCAGCGCGAGCTGGCCGGTGAGCTCGGGGCCGAGCCCGGCGACCTCGACGAGCGCGACCTTGCCCGCCAGCTTGAACCGCGCGCGCAGCGCGGCGCGATCTTCCTTGGCGGCGTCGGCGAACGCGCGCTCGCCGATCGCCCCGACGACGAGGATCCGCTCGCCCTCGACCCCGGCGTCGGCCAGCGCGACCGCGGCCAGATCGTCGATCGCTACGAACCGATCGGCGTCGGTCTGGGCCCACGCGTCGGCCGGCTCGAGCTCGGCGACGACCGCGACGACCGGCGCGGGGTTCTGCACCTGATCGCGCGCGACGGTCAGCGCGAGCGCCGCGTACGGATCGAACACCACGGCGACGTCGGGCGGGCTGACCTCGAGCTCCTTGCGCAGCCGGCGCTCGGCCCCCTCGCCGAGCAGCGCGCGCCGCACCCGATCGGCCACGCCGGCTCCCCCGCCACCCGCGGCCCCGACGTCGATCGCCCGCACCCGCATCCCCGCGGCCTCGATCGCCGCGAGCACGGGGACGACGGCGGCCGATGGCGCCCCCGCGGACGTGACGATCAGGACCTGCGGTTCCATGACGGCGAGACGGTATTATTCACGAGATTCGGCGGCCGGTGACCGCGCAGGACCGCGATCACCGCATCGGCGCACAGCTGGGCCATCGCGGTTCGAGCCTCGGTCGTAGCCGAGCCGATGTGGGGCGCGAGGATCAGCCGCGGACAGGCCAGGAGGTCGGGGTGGATCTCGGGCTCGCGCGCATAGACATCGAGCGCCGCGCCGAACAGCCGGCCGCCGGTGAGCGCGCGGATCAGGGCCGCGTCATCGACGCAGCCGCCGCGCGCCGTGTTCACCAGGATCGCGGTGGGCTTCATCAGCGCCAGCCGTCGATCGTCGACCAGGTTGCGGGTCTCCGGGGTCAGCGGGCAATGCAGGCTCACCGCGTCGGCCGTCGCGAACACCTCGTCGATCGACATCCGCCGCGCCGGTACACCAGAAACCTCCTGGGAATCGGCATAGATGACGTGCATCCCGAAGCCGCGCGCGCGGCGCGCCAGGGCCTGGCCGATCCGGCCGAACCCGACGATGCCCAGGGTCTTGCCCAGGAGGCCGACCCCGAGCAGCTGATCGAGCGCCCAGCCCGTCCACGTCCCGGAGCGCACCAGCCGCTCGCCCTCGCCGATCCGGCGGGCGCAGGCCAGGAGGAGCGTGAAGGCCAGCTCGGCGGTCGCCTCGGTCAGGACGTCGGGGGTGTTCGTGACGCAGACCCCGGCGGCGGTCGCCGCCGCGAGGTCGACGTTGTCGATGCCGACCGCGCAGTTCGCGACGACCCGCAGGTTCGGCGCCCGGGCGAACACCGCCGCGTCGATCCGATCGAGCAGGAGGCACACGAGCACGTCGGCCGCGCGGAGGTCGACGCCCGCGAGCCCGACGTGGCCGCTCGCCGGCACGCGGACCACGGTCCCGGGCACCGCGGCGGTGACCTGCGCCGCGAGATCGATCGGCAGAGCCGAGGTCGAGACCACCTGCACGACGTCGAAGATAGCGCGAACTGGAGCGCGTACGAGGCCGTGCTACTGTTTCGTGGTGATGCAGCGCTGGTTCGGCTGGCTGGTGATCGCCGTGCTGGCGACCACCGCGCGCGCGGATCCGGGCGTGCCCGCGCCACCGGCCGGCCCTGCCCCACGGCCCGAGGCCACGCCGCCCCCGCCCGCGGCGGCCACGAGCGCCGTGGCCAGGGCGGTCGCCATCGTGACCCCGCCGGCGGCGCCGGTCGCCCTCGACCCGAAAGACCTCCGGACGCTCACCGATGACCCGGTGCTCGGCAAGGCCGACCGGATCGACGGCGATGAGGCCAAGGGGCTCGTCGCGTTCACCTTCGACGACGGCCCCAACCCCGACACCACGCCCGAGGTGATCGACGCGCTCGAGAAGTACGACATCCCGGCGACGTTCTTCATCGTCACCCAGCGGATCGCCGGCAAGCACGGCGAGAAGGGCCGCGAGCTGCTGCACCGCGAGCTCGACGCGGGCTTCCTCGTCGGCAGCCACTCGGTCAGCCATGCCAACCTCAAGCGCGCCACGGCCGACAAGCTGACCAAGGAGATCGACGCGTCGCTCAAGACGCTCGCGGTCGAGGCAAACCGGCCGATCGGCCTGTTTCGTCCGCCGTACGGGGCGATCGGGCCGTCGGGCCGCGTCCGGCTCAAGAAGCTCGGTCTCACGGAGGTGCAGTGGTCGATCGACACGCTCGACTGGCGGTCCCACAACGAGGACCGGCTGCGTAAGAAGGTCATCTCGATGATCAAGAAAGAGGGCGGCGGCGTGGTCCTGATGCACGACGTCAAGCCGATCACCGCGAAGGTCATCCCCTTGGTGCTCGATGATCTCGAGGCCGAGAACTGCGCCCGGCTCACAGACAACCGCGAGCCGATCCTGCCGGTGTCGCTTCATTATTTCCTGAAGGACGGCGCCACGGCCCGCGAGCTGCCCGACGCCGTGAAGCAGCGAACGGCCGCCTACAAGGCGGGGCTGGCCCAGCGCTGTGCCAGGCGACCGCCGCCGCCACCGACGCCCGAGGCCGCGCCCAAGCACGCGTCCAAGTAGCGTTTCGCGCGCCGCGCGCCCGGGGCTTGCTGATTGACAACCCGCTCGAAGCACACTAGCTTCCGCGCGCTTTGGGTATCGGGAAGCGCGCACCATGCCGTTGACGTGGGATCACTCGAAGCCAGGGCTCGCGCCGGGCGGCAGCAGTCCCCAGCTCCCTTCCACCGGCGGCAGCGGCCATATCCCGATCAGCACGCCCGAGGTCACCGATCCGGCGCAGGCCTTCGAGCCGGCCGACTTCGACATCGAGGGCGTCCGCACGATCGTGACGTCGTCGGCCTACGAGCTGCGCCCGCGGTTCACCGGACGCACCCGGGCGCTCGCGCAGCTCCACGAGCTCACCTGCACGGCGTTCGACGAACGCGAGCTCGGCTTCGCCGTCGTCGTCGGCGAGCCCGGCATGGGCAAGAGCCGCCTGATCAGCGAGCTCGCGGCGCGCGTCCGCGGCGAGCACCCGGCGACCCGGCTCCTGCACGGCGTCGCCGACGAGAACGCGCATGCCTACGGTCCGGTCGCGCGCGCCCTGACCGCCCGGTTCGGGATCGCCGCCGGGGAAGATCCTGCCACGAGCCGCGACAAGCTCACCGGCGAGCTCGCCGAGGTCATCGACTCCGAGCGCCTGCCCGAGGTCGCGCACCTGCTCGCCCACCTCCTGCGCGTGCCGTTCGAGGACAGCCCGATCGTCACCCCGCTCCTCGGATCGCCGCAGCGCCTCGAGGCGCGCCTGTTCATGGCGCTCAAGCGGTTCATCGCCGCCGAGTGCGAGCGCTACCCGCTGCTGATCGTGATCGAGAACCTCGAGCAATGCGGGGCCGACACGATCAACTTCATGCACTACCTCGCCGCGGGCCTGCGCGACCACCGGGTCACGATCATCGGGACCGGCACGCCGGCGCTGTGGGCCAGGCACCCGGCGTTCGGCGAGGGCGACATCACGCCTGTGCGCCTCGAGATCGGCCCGCTGTCGCCGAACGAAGCCGAGGACCTCTTGCGCGAGCTGTGCAAGCAGCTCGAGAAGGTGCCCACGGTCCTGTCGGAGCACGTCCGCACCATGAACGGCTCGCCGCGGGCGATCTACGAGCTGGTCCGGCTCCTGCTCGAGACCAGCTGCGTCGTGCGCGAGGTCATGGCGTGGCGGATCGATGACAAGGCGCTCACCGCGATCACGCTGCCGGCGACCTACGAGGAGCTGGTCGCCGCGCGGCTGGCCGTGATGGAGCCGCTCGAGCGCCGCATCCTGGAGATGGGGTCGACCGTCGGCGATACCTCCTGGCTCGACGCGATCCTCGCGGTCGAGCGCCACAGCGAGTCGAGCGGCGGCGATCCCGATGGCCCGACGCTCGCCCAGATCGCCGGCAGCGGCGATCAGAGCCGGCTCGCGGTGGTCACGGCGATCGGCCGGCTCGTCGAGCACGGCTGGCTGATCGAGGTGCCGCAATCGTCGATCGGCGGGGAGCGCGAGCTGCGGTTCGCCAACTCGAACCTGTGGTCGATCGTCTACAAGGGCATCCCCGAGGCGACCCGGCGGGGCTACCACGCGATCGTCGCGCGCTGGCTCGAGCTGCACCCCGAGGGCCTGAGCGCCTCGGCCCAGGAGGAGGTCGCGCGCCACCTGATGCTCGCCGGCGAGGGGCGCGAGGCGGCGGCGCGCTATCGCCGGGCCGCCGAGGCCGCGCGGGAGGCGTTCGTCAACCAGCGCGCGATCGAGCTCTACGATCGCGCCCTCGCCTGCATCGGCCCGCACGACATCGCCGCCCGGATCCAGCTGTGGCACGACCTCGCGTCGGTCTACGAGCTGATCGGCAACTTCGAGGCCGCGCTCGGCGCGTTCGAGCGCATGTTGCGGCTGTCGTGGGTCGCGGCCAGCAAGACCACCGCGGCCGCGGCGTTCAACAAGATGGGCCGCGTGTGGCGCCGCAAGGGCGACCTCCAGCTGTCGCTCGAGTACCTGCAGCGCGGGCTCGATCTGTTCCACGGCGCCGGCGACACCCGCGGCGTCGCCGGCTCGCTCGACGACATCGGCCGCGCGCTCCACATGCTGGGCCGCTACGACGAGGCCGAGGCGCAGATCACCGAGGCCCTCGCGCGCCACACCAAGGACGGCGATCAGCGCGCGATCGCGACCTCGCTGTCGCGGCTCGGGTACGTCCACCAGGATCGCGGGCACTACGACGCGGCCTTCGAGTGCCACCGCGACGCGCTCGACATCCGCAACGCGACCGGTGACCGCTGGGGCCAGGTCGTCGCGCGCAACAACCTCGCCGCGCTGTCGTTCGAGCTCGGCGAGCTCTCGGAGGCCCGCGCCGGCTGGCTCGCGGCCCTCCCGGAGGCCGAGGCGATCGGCGCCCTGCCGCTCAGCGCGCTCATCCTGACCAACCTCGGCGAGGTCGCGCTCGCCGAGAACAAGCTCGACGAGGCGCGCAGCCGGCTCGAGAACGCGCTCGAGATCATCGAGGACATCGAGGACGGCGTGCTCGAGACGGTGTGCTGCCGCCACCTCGCGGCGCTCGAGAAGGCGCAGGGCAACACGCCTGCCGCCCGCGAGCTCGCCGAGCGCGCCCTCGCCGTGGCCCAGAAGGCCGGCCTCCGCGAGCAAGAAGCGCAGGCCTACATGACGCTCGGCGACGTCCTGTCGGCGAGCATCCACGACGAAGAGGCGACCGACATCGGCGCCCTGACCCCGGCGGCGATCGCGTTCGGCGCGGCGATCGAGGTCCTGGCCAACATCGGCAACGAATCGGTGCTCGCCAAGGCCCTGTTCGTGTTCGGCCGCTACAAGGCCGAGATGGGCGACCACGCCCAGGCCAAGGACATGCTGCGCGACGCGCTCATGATGTTCAGCAAGCTCGGCCTCGAGCGCCCCTCGAGCGAGATCGAGCGGCTGCTCGCCTCGATGAACTGAGCTTCGCCGGGCGCGAACCACCGGCGACGCAGCTCGCCGGCCACGCCGGGGGGCTCACGGTTCCGCGGCGCTCGGCGGAAACCCGGAGTTTCCGAGTTGCTAATGCCTGCCCGACCCGGCATGGTCTGGGTTCGCAGCGATGATCTGGTTCTGGCTCGGTTTCTTCGCGCTGGTCGCGCTGCTCTTGTTCCTCGATCTCGGGATTTTGCACCGCAAAGCCGCCGAGCCGTCGCTCAAGAGCGCCGCGTGGTGGACGGTCGCGTGGGTCTGCCTGGGCCTGTCGTTCGCCGGCGTCGTGTACCTGATTTACGAGATGGGCTGGCTCGGCGTCCAGGTGCACCACGGCAGCGACGCGGCGATCACCTACGTCTCGGCGTACCTGCTCGAGCAGGCGCTCTCGATCGACAACATCTTCGTGATGTCGCTCCTGTTCCGCAGCTTCCGCATACCCGTCAAGTACCAGCACCGCGTGCTGTTCTGGGGCATCCTCGGCGCGATCGGGTTCCGGATCGCGATGCTCGGCGGCGGCGCCTACCTCGCGAAGCGGTTCACCTGGGTGTTCTACCTGTTCGGCGCGTACCTCGCGTGGCAGGGCATCAAGCTCCTGCGCGAGGGCGACGGCGATGACGCCGAGCACGACAAGAGCCTCGCGGTCCGCGCGCTCCGCCGGTTCGTCCGCATCGTCGACGGCGACCACGGCGGCAAGTTCACGGTGCAACAGGGCGGCCGCCGCGCGCTGACCACCGTCGCGGTGTGCCTCGTCGTCATCGAGCTCACCGACATCGTGTTCGCGCTCGACTCGATCCCGGCCGTGCTCTCGGTCAGCCAGGACACCTTCATCATCGTCACCTCGAACATCTTCGCGATCCTCGGCCTGCGCTCGCTGTACTTCGTGCTCGCCGGCGCGATGGCCAAGTTCAAGTACCTGAAGATCGCGCTCGCCGTGCTGCTGGTCCTGATCGGCGCCAAGATGATCATCCACGACTTCTACGACATGTCGCACGCCGTCTCGCTGGCGCTGATCGCCGGCATCATCGGCGCAGGCATGCTCGCCTCGGTGCTGTCGAATCGCCGCGCCGAAGCCGACGGCTAGTTCCCCTCGCGCTCACCCGGCTCGCCGGGCGAGGCGCCACTTCGTCCGGGTGTAGGCCACACGGAACCCGCGGCGCTCCGCGTTGCGCTGCGACGTGTCGCCCGGCGCGGTGAGCATCATGGCGATCTCGCAGCCACGCCGGCGGGCCTCGGCGAGCCGCGCCCCCAGCAGCATCCCCTGGGCCCCGAGGCCGCGCCTGGAGGAAATCGTGCACGCCCCCCCGAGCAGCGCCACGCCGTCGTGGATGCCCATCGAAGCGGTTGAGATCGGCGCGCCGTCGCGCTCGACCAGGAAGTGGAGCATCGCGGGGTTGGCGGTCGCAACCTGGGCGATCGAGCGGATGATGGCCGCGTACGTCGGATCCTCCGACCAGCCGGCCACGAACGTATCGATCCACGCGTCGCGATCCGCGGCCTCGACCGCGCGCACGCGCAGCGAGGGCGCGCTCGGGGCGTCCACCCGATCCGCGAGCGGCTGCATGAGGACGGTGCTCAGCTCGATCGGCCGGTAGCCGCGGTCGACCAGGAGCGCGAGGGTCCCGACTCCGGCGAACGGGCTGACCTCGTGCATGACGGCGGCGCCCCGCGTCTCGAAGAACGCTTCGATCGCCGCCAGCGCCTGCGGGGTGACCGCGCCGAACACGCCGAGCCCGAACGTCTGCGTCATCGGGGAGGTCACGCCGTCGAAGATCGCGTAGGTCCCGTCGAAGTCGTGCCACGTCGCGCCGAGCTCCGGGGCCACCTCCTGCTGCACGGCGGGGAAGGTTGCCGCGATGGCACCCTCGGTGCGCTCGAGTCGCCGCGCCAACGCCAGATCCATGAACCACGACATCGCCGCAGCTTCGCACGGTGCCGCGCAGGTGATCGCGCAGGGCAGATCCCGGGCCCGTTCGACCGTCACAGCGGCGCGACCAGCGGCGGGACCGGCGCGGCGCTGCCTCGAACGCTATCCTCGATCGCGACGACGTCGACCGGCTTGACGAGGTGCATGGCGAAGCCCGCTTCTTGCGAGCGACGGCGATCGGCCGCATCGCCATAGCCGGTGATCGCCACGAAGCGGATGTCCCGCGGCGACAGCAGGGTGCGCAAGCGACTCGCCAGCTCGTAGCCGTCCATCACGGGGAGCCCGATGTCGAGCAGGGCGACATCGGGCACGAAGCTACCCACGACCCCGAGCGCCGAGGGGCCATCGAACGCCGTCCGGACCTCGTGGCCGAGCGCGGCCAGCGAGACCGCGATGAGCTCGGCCGCTTCGCGGTTGTCGTCGACGACCAGCACCTTGCGGGCATCGGCGGGAGCAGCGCTCGGCCGGACCGGGGCGTTCGGCGGGGCGAGGCCGCGCTCGCGCGTCGACCTGGGCAGCTCGACCGTGAGCTCGCTGCCACGACCGAGGCCCTCGCTGTAGGCGGTCGCCGTGCCGCCGTGCATGGCGACGAGGCTGTGCACGATGGCGAGCCCGAGCCCGAGCCCGCCTTGGGAGCTGTCGATGGCCTGCCGGTCCTGGGCGAACAGATCGAAGACATGGGGCAGCATCTCCGCCGAGATCCCGATCCCCGTATCGCGGACCCGCAGCACCACCGACGAGCCACGCGCTTCGCCGATCACGATGATCGAGCCACGCGGCGGGGTGTACTTCGCCGCGTTGATCAGGAGGTTGCCGGCCACCTGGGCCAGGCGCGTCGCATCGCCGTCGACCATCATGCCGTGCGACGGGACGTAGACGCTCAGGTGATGGGCCTTCTTCTCGAGCAGCGGGCTCACCATCTCGACGGCGCGTGCCACGACCTCCGCGAGCTCGATGGGCTGGCATTGCAGCTCGAGCTTGCCGCCCGTCAGCCGCGAGACATCGAGCAGATCGTCGACCAGGTGAACCAGGTGCTTGACCTGACGCTCGATGACGGCGCGCTCGCGCTTGAACACGGTCGGATCGGACATGGTCATCAGATCCAGGGCCGTCAGGATCGGCGCGAGGGGATTTCGCAGCTCGTGGCCCAGGATCGCGAGGAACTCATCCTTGGCGCGATTGCTCGCCTGCACGTGCGCCTCGGTTCGCTTCTGATCGTCGATGTCGACCGCCGTGCCGAACCACCGCACGATCCGGCCCGTCACGTCTCGCAGCGGGCGCGCGCGCGCCAGGAACCAGCGAAACGCGCCATCCTGGCGGCGCAGCCGCAGGGTCTCCTCCCACGGCTCGCCGCTGGCCAGCGCCGTGGACCACCGGCCGACGATCCGCTGCAGGTCGTCGGGAGCGACCACGGACTGCCAGCGCCACCCGACCTGCTCGTGGAACGAGGTGCCCGTGTAGTCGTACCAGCGCTGGTTGTACCAGGCGACATGCCCGTCGGGATTCGCGTGCCACACGAGCATGGGCACGGTATTGGCCAGCGTCCGGAACTGGCCCTCGCTCGCCAGCAACGCCGCCTCGCTCACGAGCAGCTCCTCCGCCAGGGCTTCGGCGCGCCGCCGGCCCTCCGCCTCGCGGGCGGCGAGCTCGTCCGCCATCGCACGCGCCGCGAGGGCCTGTTCCGCCAGCTCGTCCGCGCGCACGGTCGCGAGGACCAGCTGCTCGTTGGCGTCGCGTAGCTGGGCCATCAGCCGTTCGCCGTCCGGCGTCGCCTCCTCGGCCTGGCTCCTCGCTCGCAACACGCCTTCACGCTGGCCCGCGACCTCGTCCCGCGCGGAGATCGGGGGGGACTGCTCGCGGCTGGCGGCGTCACGCGCGCTGAGCCCGACGGCGTGACCGTCTCGTGGATGCATCCCTGGCTTGTCCTCCATCGCAAGGCTCGCTTCCATCCGCTCATGTGTAGGGTGCCCCGCCCAGTCCCTGCTACCAGGGTACAAGAAGACGTCGTGGAGAATCCAATGCTCACGCAGTCTCACGTGCGTCAGTAGCGTCGCTTACCGCGCTGCCCCGTCGATGCGGGCAGCGAGCGACCTACCCTCGAACGAGGCGGGCGCCGTGCACACCGAGCACACACGGTCGTAGCCATGGGGGCCATTGGATCCGGCCGGTTAGGCTTCGTGATCATCCCTCGAGATCCACCCCGGCCCTCCGATGAGGATCCCGGCGTGTTCCCCGAGGGGCTCACCCATCACGATTCCGTCCGGACCGATATCATACAGTCTCAGCATCTTGTCGTGATCGAAGCCACGCAACTTGGCCACGGCGAGCACCCTGCGCAGCTCGCCCTTGAGCTCGACGTACCGCTGGAGGATGATACCGTCGGTCAGGAACGAGATGCCGTGGGGGAACAGCCGCGACTCGCCGTACGACTCGACCAGCTCCGCGGTCATCAGGACGGTGACGCCGAGATCGACCAACACGCCGACCATCCGGCACAGCGACTCGCGAAAATCGTCCCGGAACGAGGGGGCGAGCGCCAGCTCGAAGCCCATGAGGGAGTCGATCACGACGCGCGTGGCGCCGAGCTCCCTCACCGCGCCGGCCAGCTCCTCCAGGGCCTCGTCGACGGACAGATCGAGCGAGCGCAGACAGACCAGCTTCAGCATGCCGTCGGCGACCAGCTGCCCCAGCTCGTCCGTGCCCGGTACCGTCGTCAGGTACTCGTCCGAGCGCTTGTCGAACACGGCGATCACCCCGCGCTCGCCTTGCAGGATGCCCTCGCGAATGAACTGGGTCGCGAGGATGGTCTTTCCCGATCCGGATGGCCCGACGATGAGCATGGCGTACTGGGACGGGATGCCGCCACCAAGCATGTCGTCGAGGCCCGCGATGCCCGTCTGCTGCCGCCGGTGAGGCGCCGGCGACACCACCGCGGAGCGCTCGAGGTCCGGCAGGCGCGGGAAGACCCGAACCCCGGCGTCGGAGATCTTCATGGGGTGCAGCCCAGGCTTCCCCCCCTGCCCCCGTAGCTTCACGACCTGCAGCTTGCGCACGATCGAATTACGGCTCGTCACCTGCGACAGCCACAGGATGCCATCGGCGATCGTGAAGACGGGATTGCAGTCGGCCTCGCGCTCCGCATATTCACCGATGAGGAACGTGGTCGCCTCCCAGCCCGTGAGGTGCAGGCTCAACTGCTGTACGAAGCCCTGAAGATCCATCTGGCCCGGCTCGGCCGATTTCCGCACCAGCGATCGAAATGAGTCCACGAAGACGAGCTTCGGATCGGTCGCTTCCACCTCTTTGACGATGCTCTCCAGCACCGCCGCGAGCCCGTGTTCGAGGAGCTCGCCGCCCAGGTGCAAGAATTGAATACAGGTTGGAACCTTGCTCGTATCAAAGAACGAGTACTGCTGCTGATAGCGAAGCATCTTGAGGGGCGGCTCCCCCACGATCGTGATGTACAGTGCAGGTCGCTCGACGGTGGCAGTCGCGAACATGATCTGGTGCGCGAGCGTGGTCTTGCCACACCCGGGGCCGCCGGCGATCAGGTTGAACGAGAGCTCCGGAATTCCACCACCCAGCACGGCGTCAAGGCCAGGCACACCGGTCAGCAGTTTCTTGATCTCGACGCGCTTGGTCATGTGGTCTCCCTTTCCTGCGTGAGAAAGACCGCAGGCCATACTTCATGCAGAAGGCGTTCCACGAGCCCTTCGCCGATGAGTCTCTCCAGGAGGCCGATGAATGTTACTAGAAGGTGGACGAATGCTTCACGTGCGGTGTCGGGATCTTGGTGCTCCAGCGCCGTCCGCAGCGCCGACCAGGCATCATCGCTCGCCCCACCCGGTACCGACTTCGCCTGCGCGAGCCACGGAAACTGCGCACCGGCCTTGATGAGGCAGCGATCGAACAACGTCCGGATCCCGTTGTTACCGACGAGCCTCGAGAAGTGGCGCGCGAGTTGCTCACAAGCGCGGGTCGCACGCTCTGCTAGCTCGTTGGAGGAACTCTCCCCCGGCTCGGCAGCGAGGAGCTTCCCCACTGCGTCCGCGAGCTCAGGCTTCATTGGAGTTCCCCCCGCAGAGAGGATGGGATCACGGATGCTGCTCTCGCACCAAGAGTCGCGCGCTCCGGATCGCAAGTCTACGGTGGGACGTCGCTGATTGCGCACGGCGACTATGCCCGCGCATGTGCGCCGACCGGCGAGGCTGTGTGATCAATAGGTCCGATCCGCGCGAGCTACCGGCCGGCCCGCCGCCGCTTGGCCACCGCCTGCGCCGGGGGCATCCGCACCGTGAGGAACGCGACGGCCAGGCCGACCACGTCGTCGGTGATCTCGAGCAGGCTATCGGGCCCGTGCTGGTGGAGCTGTCCGTAGATCAGTTGATGCAGGGCTCCCACCACGGCGAGCGCGTGCAACTCGGAGAGCTCCTGGCCTTCGCCCGCCAGCGCGGCCGCCCGGCTGAGCGCGACGATGTTACGGGCGAACTTCAGGTGGACATCGTGGCGGCGAGTCACCGCCTCGGGCCCCGCGGCGATCGCCTCGAGATAGAACACCTTCGCCGTATTGGGCATCGACGCCAGGAGCTCGAGATAGCCGCGCATGGAGTACTCGCAGCGCTCGCGCACGGTGCCGGAGACCTTGAACAAGCGCGCGCTGGACGCGACCAGCTGGTCGGTGATGCCGTCGAGCGCCGCGAGGAAGCACTGGAGCTTGTCGGCGAAGTGATCGTAGAACGTGCGCTTGGCCGTCCCGGCGCGCGCCACGATGTCGCCGATCGTCACGTCCGGGTAGCCCTTCTCGGCGACCAGCTCGGTGATCGCCTCGAGCAGGCGCTGGCGCTGGGATGCCGCCACCAGCTGCGGATCCAGCTTGTGGCGGCCGCGCGGCAGGATGCGCGGCACCACGGTGGTGTTGGTGGGGGGCTTCTTCACGCAAGGACCGATCGAGCGGAG
>Ga0308175_100000206_pt1 | contig 45789 bp, 34 predicted proteins | sample PhyCR1_3_FD_203893 | JGI IMG/M metagenome (GOLD analysis project Ga0308175, IMG submission 203893) | Soil microbial communities from UC Gill Tract Community Farm, Albany, California, United States - DLSLS.C.R1 | ecosystem: Environmental > Terrestrial > Soil > Agricultural land | place: USA...
CCCGGATGCGGAGTTCCTGGAGACCGCGCACACGCTTGCTTGCGCCGCGGGTCTGGGCCCGTCGCTCGTCCGTCGACGGCCGTATTGCTACCCACGGTCCGTGCCATCTCCACGACCGACCGGCGCATGACCACCCGACCGTGCAATTTATCTCGCGCCGAACCCAGCCCGCGTCGCTGCGCGGCGCGTTGCCGTCCTTGCGAAACACGTTGGAAGACGGCTCGCGTGCAGCCGCATTTTTCGTTCAAGGGGATGGCCGGCTGCTGGCCTCGGAGTCTCGTCCGTCGACGGATAGATTGGAAGACGACTCGCGCCGCCACATTTTCCTCTGTCAGATCGTTCACCAGCTGGTCTGCTTCCCTGTGGCGAGACACTAGTACCTCGGCGCAGTGGTTTTGATGGGTTGCCGTGGAGGTCCCGCCTAGGGGGATCTCGTCACCCGCGGGCGTGGCCGCCGAGGGCCTCGCCGTGCGAGCTCCGCAGCGCACCCACGTCCGAGCGCGTGAAACGACAAACCTCATCGAGCCCGACGGGTCGGGTTCGGGCAGCGCGAGGACTGTTTGAGCACGGCGAGGCCCATCGGCGAGCCAGCCTGCGGGGCCTCGCGCTCTCCCACCGCCACATCGAGCAACCCATCATCTTCTCTGCGCCGAGGTACTAGAATACGGGCATGGCAGACGCTCGTTCTCCCTTGATCGCCCTGGGTGCCTTGAACGCGGCGATCGCCGTCGGCGCGGGCGCGTTCGCGGCGCACGGCCTGCGCGACCGGCTCGACGCGCGCGCGCTCGAGGTGTTCGAGACCGGCGCGCGCTATCAGATGTACCACGCCGTCGCGATCATCCTCGCCGGGTTGATCGCGATGTCCGGCGCGACCGCCGGTGCGATCCGCGGTGCCCAGACCGCCGGCTGGATCTTTCAGGTTGGCATCGTGCTGTTCAGCGGCTCGCTGTATGCGCTCGCGTTGACCGGGATCAAAGGACTCGGCGCGGTCACGCCGCTCGGGGGCCTCGGGTTCCTCGCTGGCTGGCTGTGGCTCGCCTGGACCGCGTGGCGCGGATGATCGTGACCGAGGTGTGATCGGGGGCGTGACCGAGGTGATCAGGGCGTGACCGAGGATGATCGAGGCGTGTTCGAGGCCTGATCAGGGGGTGACCGCAGCGTGACCGGGGCGTGACCGAGGTGATCAGGGCGTGGCAGGGCGTGACCGGGCGTGATCAGCGCGCGTGACCGGGGGCGCGCCTGACCTCGCCGGGGTATCACTGGACCGGGGCACCCTGCTGGCGGGCCTCGAGCACCTTCTTGGCGTAGCCCTTCGGCTCGGGCGCCGGATCGTCCTTGCTGCGCACCCGCACGATCGAGCCCGGGGCCTCGACGACGCCGGCCGCCATGGTCCAGCCCGGCGGCACCTGCGGGTCGCTCCAGAAGTACAGCCAGCGGGCGTCGCGCGGCGCGAGGTTCACGCAGCCGTGGCTGCGCCGGGTGCCGAACTGATCGTGCCAGTAGGCGGTGTGCAGCGCGAGCCCCTTCTCGGGCGAGAAGAACTGCGTCCACGGTACGGTCGCGACCGAGTAGGGATCTTCGCCGTTGAGGCCCTTCATGTCGGCCTCCGACTCCTTGAGCCACATGCGATACACGCCGGTCTCGGTCGGCGTGGTCGTCCCGCCCGACGAGACCAGGGTCGCGTAGACCGCCAGCTCGCCCTCGAAGGCGACGAGGATCTGGGTGTCGAGGTCGACGTCGATCCAGCGCTCGCCGGGCTCGAGCATCGGCGGCGGCGGGGCGGGCTGAAATACGCGGACGTCCGCCGCGGCGATCCACGCGGCCGCGCCGATCCGGTAGGCGGTGGGCTTGCCGGCCTGGTCCGCCGAGGTCTCGAAGATCGGCACCGGCGTGCGGACGGCGAGCTGGCGGTTCACCCCGCCGCCGGCCGCGGTGTTGGTCGTCCACGCCAGCTGTGCGCCGTAGCGCGGCCACACGAACGCGATCGGCACCCCCCAGCCGGTGTCGTCGCCGAGCCGCGCGCCGCCGAACAGCGACGGACGGTGCGGCGTGATCGCCTGCGCGAGGACGTACTGGTTATCCTTCTTGTCGATCTTCCAGTATTGCTTGCCGCCGATCGAGATCTCCTCGTACTGCCGGACGTTGACCGAGCCGACCAGGGGCTTGTCCTCGACCATCCGGGGCAGCGCCGGCGCCGCGCCGGCCTGGTCGTCGACCTCCTCGGGGTTCGTGACCGGCCGCTTCCGATCGTCGGAGGATTTCGGGTCGCGCCTGGCGTCGGTCTTGGCGTCGGTCCTGTCGTCGCGCTTGCCATCCTTCCGGGCGTCTCGCTTGGCGTCTCGCCGGGCGGGCTTCTTCTTCTCGGGCTTCTCGAGCATGTAGGTCACCGAGCTCGGCGCCGTCACCTTGCCGTAGACCCCCGGCACGACCTCGCCGCGCTCGAGGTGCGGGACCTCCTGGCCGTAGGGCGGCTTCTTGCTCGGCTCGACGTAGTCGCCGCAGATCCACCCGCGCGGCCGGATCTCGATCCACGGCTTGTCGCAGCCGCGCGCCTTCTGGGTCTCCACCCACGCGACCCGCGTGTCGATCGCCACCGTGCCGATCCGCTTGGCGTCGTCCCCCGGCTCGAGCCGCACGCCCACGGTGCGGCGCAGCTCGAGCGAGCGCGTCCCCTCGGGGAACGCGGGCGGCGCGACGGCCGGTGGCTCCGGCGCGGGCACCACCGGTGGCGGCGAGGGTGAGGGCAACGGCGGGGCCTGATCGGGCTTGCCGCTGCAACCGACGATGGTCAGCGCGAGCACCCAGGCGCGCATGCCGTTCCGATAGCACGTCCGTGCTACCTTCGCAGGCAGATGAAGCTCGGCGAGATGCTCGTGCGAGACGGCCGACTTACCGAGACGCAGCTCGTCGCGGCGCTCGGCTACCAGGCGCGCGACGGCGCCCGCCTGGGCACGGTCCTGGTCGAGCACGGGTTCGTCGATATCGAGGCGCTCACGATCTACCTGGGGCTCGAGCTCGGGATCCCGATCGCGACCGGGGCGATGCTCGAGCGCGCCAAGCGCGCGGCGGTGCGGCTCCTCCAGCCCGCGCAGGCGTTCAAGCACAAGTGCGTGCCGCTCGTCGTGCAAGATCGTCAGCTGATCGCGGCGATCGAGGACCCTCATGACTTCGCGACGCTCGAGGCGTTGAATTCGATCACCGGTTACCGCGTGCTGCCGCGCGTCGCGCCCGAGCTGCGCATCTACTATTACATCGAGCGCTACTATGGTGTGGCGCGCCCCGCGCGGTTCAGCAAGTTCGGCGATTCGCCGCGCGGCACCGACAATGAGGTCGACGCCGGCTTGCCCGCACCCCCGTTGCCCGGGCTGCCTCCCGTACCCGCCGCGCCGATCGCCGCGCCCGGCCCCGGGCCTCACCTGCGCAGCGTGAAGCTCACCAAGATGTTCGATGACTCCGAGGCGCTCGAGCTCGAGGCCGAGGATCTGATCGATACGCTCGACGCCGACGACGCGGCTCCCGCCGAGGCCGCGCCGAGCGCGACGCCGCTCCAGCCGTCCGCGCCGATCGCGACCCGCCTGCCGAGCTCGCCGCCGGTCGCCCCGGCGCCGCTCACGCCCGCCCTCGCGCTGCGCGAGCTCACCCAGGCCGCCGACCGCAACCGGATCGTCGAGGTGCTGCTCGGCTATGCGTCCGCCACGTTCGACGCCGCCGTCGTGTTCGCCGTGCGCGACAACTTCGCGTTCGGCTGGCGGGCGATCGGCGAGCTGCCCGGCTACGCCCACGTCGAGCACCTGCTGATCCCGCTCGACGCCCCGTCGGTCGTGCAGGCGGCGATCGCCGCCGAGGACCACGTGTTCCACGGTTCGCTCGCCCCGTCGACGGTCAACTCCTACCTCTACAAGGTCCTGGGCTGCGCCGAGCCGCCGATCGTCACGGCCGGCGCGATCACGATCGGCAAGCGCATCGTCAACGTGCTGTACGGCCACGCGCCGTCGCTCACGCCGCTCCAGCTCACGGACCTGAAGCAGGTCTGCACGTCCGCCGCGGAAGCCTACGCGCGGCTGATCGCGGGCAAGAAGAAGAAGTAACCCCGGCGCGCGGGCCGCTTCGCGGGGCGTCCGCGAGGCCGGCTACTTGTCGGCGATCGTGATCCGGCTCGTCGTGCCGCCGGGGACGTGGCAACCGTTGCAGTTGTTGCCGGGGACCGTGCCGGCTTGCACGAGCTGCCCGACCATCGGCGTGAGGTTGGGGCAGACGGTGACATCGGTGTTTGCCGGGAAGGCCGGCTGCAGCGTACCTGCCATGATGCTGAAGTTCCCGGCGGTGTCGGTGATGCCGATCGCGACCTTTCCAGCTGACTTCATCTGGATCGTCACGCCCGCTTGGGGCGTCGTGCCGTCCGGCTTGTAGACCGTCCCGGCGAACTGAAAGCCAGGCGCGCCGGGGCCGGGATTACTGGCCAGGTGGCAGGCGGCGACCACGCAGCCTTCCCCGGCGTGGGTCGGCCCACCGGCGCCGCCGTGTAGATGTGGGTCGCCCGCGACCGCTCGATCGACGCACCCGTTGGCGTGCGCGCCGCCGGCATCCGTCGTGGGGGGGATCCCGGCGTCCACGCCTGGAGTGTTGTTTCCTCCGGGGTTGCCCCCACCGGTCGTGGGTAGCTCTCCCACGGTGCAAGCGGCGACGAACAGGCTGGAGAGCAGGAGGGCGGTTCGCGTCATGGGGGACCCCGTGAAAGCCATTTGTAACAGGGCTCCTCATGCAAGGCGCAGCGCACCCCCGGGACCGCCGCGCGCGCCAGGTGGAAGCTGTGGAATTACGATGGCCTACAGAGAAGGCGTGCGACGTGTGGTCGGATTACTCCCGCGAACATGGCGAGTCGGCCCCCCAGCCGGGGCGGCCCAGTACCCAGCGGCCCAGCCTGAATCACCGTGGGGATCTTGCACAGCGGCCATCACCAGCAGCGACCCGGCTCACGCGGCCGTCACAGCGCGGCGAGCAGCGCTTCGTTCTCGGCCGGGGTGCCCACGGTAATCCGGAGGCACCCGGCGAGTCGGCCGGCATCGAACAGCCGCACGGTCACTCCCGCGTCGGCGAGCCGCTGCCACAGCGCCGCGGCCCCCGTGGTGCGGACGAGCACGAGGTTCGCCTCGCTGGCAAATACCTCGAAGCCGCGCGCGGTCAGCGCCGCGGCCAGCCGCGCGCGCTCGGCGACGACCTCGGCCGCGCGGGCGGCGCACCACTCGGCGGCGTGCTCGAGCAAGAACTCCGCGGCGCGTTGATCGAGCGCGCTGACGTTGTACGGCGGCCGCAGCTTCTCGAGCAGCGCGGCGATCGCCGGGGACGACACCGTGTAGCCGACGCGCAGGCCCGCCATGCCGAGCTTGGACAGGGTCCGCATCACGACCAGGTTCGGGTGCCCGGCGAGCACCGGCAGCGAGGTCGCGCCGCTGTAGATCACGTAGGCCTCGTCGGAGACGATCACGACGTCGCGAAACCGCGCGGCGAGCTCGGTGGCAAAGCCCAGCCGCCACAGCGTCCCGGTGGGGTTGTTCGGCAGCGCCAGGAACACGACGCTCGGGTGGTGCTCCTCGATCGCGCGGATCATCGCGGGCTCGTCGAGCTCGAACGTCTCGGTCAGCGGCACCTCGACCACGCCGACCCCGCGGGCGATCGCCGCGAGCTTGTAGTAGACGAAGCTCGGTACCGGATAGAGCACGGCGCCCGGACGCCCACCGCGCGGCGCCGAGAACGCCGAGCACAGCATCGCGATCAGCTCGTCGGAGCCGTTGCCGAACACGAGCTGGTCGCCCCCGATAGGCGTGCCAGGTGTGCCGGGCGTGCCGGGCGTGCCGGGCGTCGCCGCCGACAGCTGCCGCGCGACCACCGCGCGCAACCGGCGCGCCGCCGCGTCGGGGTAGCGCTCAAGTGCGATCTCGGCGAGCACGCGGCCGAGCTCGGCGCGCAGCTCCGCCGGCAAGCCGTACGGCAGCTCGTTGGCGTCGAGCTTGGCGATCACGCGCGGCGGCACCGGCACCTGGTACGCCGCGGTCCTCTGCAATACCTCCGGCACCCGCGCGGCGAGCGGCCCGAGATCGTGAGCGCCATCGAGCTCGGCGCGGCGTTCCGTCATGGTGTCCCTCCTCGCCCCGACCGCATCAGCGCCGAGCGGCCGTGGCCCTCGAGCCCCTCGCACGACGCGAGCGCGGCGATCGCCCCGGCGTGCGCGGCTGCGGCCGCCGCGTCGTACTCGATCAGCTGGGTGCGCTTGCGAAAGTCGTGGACGCCGAGCGGCGAGGCGTAGCGCGCGGCGCCGCCGGTCGGCAGCACGTGGTTACCGCCCGCGAGGTAGTCCCCGGCGGCCTCCGACGAGTAGGCGCCGATGAAGATCGCGCCGGCCGTGGTGCACCGCGCGGCGAGCCGGCGGGCCTCGGCGCACGCGAGCTCGAGGTGCTCGGGCGCAAACCGGTTCGCGAACTCGACCGCGGCGTCGAGCGACGCGACGATCACCGCCGCGCCGTGGCCGGTCAGCGCGCGCAGGGCGATCTCGCGGCGCGGCAGATCCGCGAGCTGGCGCCCCAGCTCGGCCCCGACCGCGCCCGCCAGCGGCTCCGACGGCGTGACCAGGATCGCCCGCGCCTCCGGATCGTGCTCGGCCTGCGCGATCAGATCGGCGGCGAGCCACGCGGGGTTGGCCTCGGCGTCGGCGATGATCAAGATCTCCGACGGCCCGGCGATCGAGTCGATGTCGACCTCGCCGTAGACCTGGCGCTTGGCAGAGGCGACCCACGCGTTGCCCGGCCCGACGATCTTGTCGACCCGCGGCACGGTCTGGGTGCCGAACGCCAGGGCCGCGATCGCCTGCGCGCCGCCGAGCTCGAACACCCGATCGACTCCCGCGATCCGCGCCGCGAGCAGCGCTTCATCCGACGCGCCCGGGGTCACCATCACGATCTCGGGCACGCCCGCGAGCTTGGCCGGGATCGCCGTCATCAGCACGCTCGACGGATAGCGCGCCGTCCCGCCCGGCACGTACAGGCCGACGCGCCCGAGCGGCGTCACCCGCAGCTCGAGCCGCACGCCGCCGAGCGCGACGTCGACGTCGGGCTCGCGCTGGTGGTCGTGAAACGCGCGGATCCGCTGCGCCGCGAGCTCGAGGGCCTCGCGCACCGGTCGCGCCACGGCCGCCGCGCGCGCCTCCCAGCGGTCGCGCGGAAGCTCGTAGCTCCCGCCCACCGGCTCGCGCTGATCGAACCGCCGGGTGTACTCGGCCACCGCCTCGTCGCGCCGCTTTCGGACATCGGCGACGATCGCCGCGACGGCGTCATCGACGCCCTCGGCCATCCGCGTGGTGCGATCGAGCAGCGCCGCTACTTCAGGGGACGTCGCCCGCAGCTGTCGGAGCATCGTGAGGAGCTTGTCACGGGGTCGACCTGGCAGCGATCACGCAGACGTGGTTGTTCGCCTGCGGTGGATCATGGAGGCACGCATCGACCTGGCCGGCCGGGCACGTCAACGTCGCCTGCTGTGTGCAGGCAGGCCCGGCCTTCGCATCCTTGGCCACACACACATGGACAGAGGTCATGCCACCCGTGCAGCCGTCGGCCAGGCCGGCGTCACAGGCCAGCGTGGTCGGCGTTGCGCAGGCCACGCCCGGCGAGCTCGGCGGACTGCCGGCCGGCGCGCTGCCCGGACCCGGCGCTGCAGCCGGCGGGGCCGCGGTGCCCGGAGCTGGCGCCGGTGCCGGGGGTGCCGATGGCGCCGCGCTCCCGACCACGGCTCCCGGAGCGGCCGACTGCACCGGTTCGCGACCCTCCTCCGGCTTCTTCTTCGAGCATGCCGCGAGGCCAACCAACAACGCGATCACAGCGAGCTTGTTCACGCATCTCTCCTGAGCGAAGGACCAAACACGAGCCAGGGCACGGCGGGATTCTGGCCTGTCCGCCGCGCGCCGACTACTTCGATCGGCGAGGTTTCTTCTTGGCCGCGTCGGTGTTCTGCGGAGCCTTGGCGGCGTCGGCGTCGCTGCCCGAGCCCGCGCTCCCGGCGGCGTCGCCCTTGTGCTCGGGGATCTTCACCTTGCCGGGGTCGTAGTGGTCGATGTCCGGATGCGGGTTGTTCCCATCGTAGGCCGGCTTCTCGATCTTGCCCTTCGCCGGCGCCTCGTCGGACCCCGGCACTCCCGGCGGCAGCGCCCCCTCGAGCGCCCCACCCGGGAGCTGCGACGGGTAGCGATCGACGTAGTTCGCGACCATCGACTTGGGAACCTCGGTGCGACCCCGCCCGCCGACCTTGACCACGTGCTTGTTCGACGGCCACATCACCCAGGCCTCGCCGCGCCCGGTGATCGTCAGCGTGCGCGCCCCGGCGATCTTGTCCTCCTCGACCTGGTAGCCGCCATCCTGGGCCAGCCGGCGGGCGAGCTTCACGGTGGCGCGGACCACGCCGTCGGCGTTCTCGTAGCGCGTCACGAACACGTTCACCAGATCCTTGTCGTCGATGTGGCCGCGCGCCTCGGCATCGGCCGTGATGTAGCTGGCGCTGTAGGCCTCGGCCTTGTTGCCCTCGACCCACACCTCGACGTCCAGCAGCGGCCCCTGGAACCGCCGGAACTTCCACGTGCCGAGGTCGCTCTCCACGACCCCGCGCTTGGGGACCGGGGGGTGGCCGCCACAAGCAAACGCCGTCATTACCATGACCGCAAACAGCGCCCGCATGTTCGGCGTATCGTACCTCGTTCCGTCGTTGACAGCGGAGTGGCGTCGCTGAATAGTCCCGCCACCCATGGCCAGTTACCTGTTCTCCTCCGAATCCGTCACCGAAGGGCACCCCGACAAGCTGTGCGACCAGGTCAGCGATGCGATCCTCGATGGTTGCCTCGCCATCGACCCGCAGAGCCGCGTGGCGTGCGAGACCGTGGCCAAGACCGGCTTCGTGCTGGTCGCCGGGGAGGTCACCACCAAGGCGCAGCTCGACTTCCAGAAGATCGTGCGCGGCGTCGTCCGCGACATCGGCTTCACCAGCTCGCAGATGGGCTTCGACGCGGATACCTGCGCGGTCATGGTCGCGATCGAGCAGCAGTCGCCCGACATCGCCCAGGGCGTCGACCGTGGCGACCCGGCCAAGCAAGGCGCCGGCGATCAGGGCCTGATGTTCGGCTACGCCTGCGACGAGACCAAGGAGCTGATGCCGCTGCCGATCCAGATGGCGCACCAGCTCGCCGCCAGGCTCGCCGAGGTCCGCAAGAAGAAGTCCAAGGGCATCGACTGGCTGCGCCCCGACGGCAAGACCCAGGTCTCGGTGCGCTACGAAGACGGCGAGGTCACCGGCGTCGAGGCGATCGTCGTCTCGACGCAGCACGACGACAAGGTCAAGCAGAAGACGATCGAGGAGGCCATCCGCGAGCTCGTCATCAAGCCGGTCGTCCCGGCGAAGTTCTTCACGAACAAGACCAAGATCCACGTCAACCCCACCGGGCGGTTCGTGATCGGCGGCCCGCAGGGCGACACGGGCCTCACCGGCCGCAAGATCATCGTCGACACCTACGGCGGCTACGCGCGCCACGGCGGCGGCGCGTTCTCGGGCAAGGATCCGAGCAAGGTCGATCGCTCCGCGGCCTACTACGCACGGTTCATCGCCAAGCACGTCGTCGCCTCGGGCCTCGCCCGCCGCTGCGAGGTCCAGTTCGCCTACGCGATCGGCGTCGCCGAGCCGGTCTCGATGCTGGTCGATACATTTGGCACCGGCACGGTGTCCGACGAGAAGCTCACCAAGGCCGTGCTCGCCACGTTCGACGCGCGCCCCGGCATGCTGATCAAGGAGCTGAACCTCCGCCGCCCGATCTTCCGCAAGACGGCCGCCTACGGCCACTTCGGCCGCGAGGACGCCGACTTCACCTGGGAGAAGACGCCGCTCCTCGACAAGCTCAAGGACCACGCCAGCGCCGGCAACGGCCACGCCAACGGCCGGACCGCCGCCGACAAGCCTGCCGCCAAGAAGTCCGGCAAGGCCACGTCGACCACGCGCGTCTGATTCTCGATGCAAGGCCCGGTCGCGATCCGCGGCCGCGGCGAGCTGCCAACGCATTGGCTGCTCGGTGACCTTAACGCAAGGGTTTTGAACTTCTGGATAATCTGCAGCAGCATGAGCGGATCCTGGCTCTTGTACTCTTGGATGTATGCTTGGAGCAGCTGATCGATCTTGCCGAGCTCGCGCGTCGCGCTGCCGTCTGACTTCGTGACGTCATAGCGCTGGCCCTTCTTGCCGAGCTCGCGACTTCCACCTTCGGTCGTGGTGTCGTTGTCGTGCACGAAGCCGGGCAGCCCGGCGCGGACGTGAAACTCCGGCGCGGTCAGATCCTTGCTCGCGTGGGCCTCGAGCGTGACCACGCTGGGATGATCGGTGGCGACCACGGTGGCCGAGTGATAGCTGCAAGCGCCTTCCACGCCCCGAAAGGTGTGCGTCATCTGATCGCCGCGCTGCATCGGCGCGACCTCGGCGCCGTCGTCGAGATCGAAGTCGGTCTGCTCGCCGCCGTCCTGCAGCTGGTCCGGTCGCAGCTGCTTGGCGATCATGTAGCGCAGCTGCGTGGCCCAGCCCCGGCAATCGTTGGGGCCGACCACGCCCATGGTCGGCGAGCCGTGCTGTTGATCGATGCGATCCCGCACCGTCCGCTCGAGCCCGTCGACGAACTGGTTGATCATACCCATCTTCGTCGCACCGAACTCGGCGGTCTCGGGTGACCGCTCACGCGCGGATCGCACGGGCCGAGCAGCTTGGGGGCGCGTTCGTTGCGAAGCGGCAAGGGCCCCAAGCGCCGCGGGACGAGCGACACCTTGACGCTCAGGCCGAGCGGAGACTATCTCCCAGACCTACGTGCTCGGGATGGCGAGCTAGCGTCCCCGTACAGCTCGGCCAGACCGTGGAGCTCCACCTCCGAAGACGTGGAGGACGGCGCGCGACGGAAGAACAGGTGGCTGCGAACGGTCCGGCCGCCGGCGGGGTAGCTCGCCGACCGGCGCTGGAGCTCACGCGCGGCCTCCGCGGGCGACGCTCGACCGGACCACTTGCACTCGCCGAGGTCGATCCAGCCGTCGGAGCGGAGCCCGACGACGTCGACCTGGCTCGCCCGATCCCAGTACTCGCCGACCTGAAATCGACCGGTCACGCCCTCGGCGGTGTAGAGCAGGGGCAGCGCCTCGCGACATAGCCGTTCGAGGCCCTCGCCGCAGAACGCCTCCCACTGGGGCAGGACGAGCTGCTCGACCGCCAGCTCGGCCGGCAAGCGGCGCAGCGTGCTCGCGTGGGGCTCCACGAAGCGGAACCAGAACCGGAGCAGGGGATCAGCGATCCGGTAGATGACCGCCGTGTGCGGCGGTGGGCGGGGCGAGAGCGGCGCGACCCGCTCGAGGTAGCCGAGCCCGACCAGGTTCTTGAGATGGGGAGCCAGCGCGCTGGTGGTGAGCCCGACCGAACGTGCGATGTCGCCCTGGGTTCGCCGGCCCAGCGCGATCGCCTCGAGCACGCTCGCCGCTTGCTTGATCTCGGCCAGCTCCTCTCGCAGCAGGAAGTCGGGCTCGCGCTGGAAGAACCCGTCGATCTCGAAGAACTCGCGTGCCAGGCTCTGGATGACCGAGCGGTGGGGATCGAAGCGCTGGAGGTAGGCGGGGATCCCGCCGCACACGAAGTAGACGCGGGCCTGCTCCTCGCGCGACCATCGCGGGTGAAAGTTTGCGGCCTCGCGAAAGCCGAACGGCTCGATCCGGAGGTCTGCCGTGCGCCGGCCATGGAGCGGGGAGCGGGCGCCCAGCACTTCCCGCTCCATGAAGCCGATGAACGAGCCGCACAGGATCAGCATGACGTGGTTGCCGCGCTGCCACTCCAGATCCCACAGTCGCTGGAGCACCGACGGCAGGTCGGGGCTGGACTCGCACAGCCACTGGAACTCGTCGAGCACGAGGATCAGCTTGCGGCCCTTCGGGGCGGCGGCGACCACGAGCCGGAGCGCCGCTTCCCAGGTGTGAGGCGACGTCTCGGCCAGCTCCGGCCGAGCCAGGGCGGTCGCCGCTGCGCGCATCAGATCCGCGAGCTGCGGTCCGCGCAGCTTCTGGGTCGCGCTGAAATAGACCGCCGGCTTGTCGGCGATGAACCGCAAGAGCAGCTCCGTCTTGCCGACCCGGCGGCGTCCGTAGACCGGGACCATCGCGGATCGCTTCGACGCGTGGTGCCGCTCGAGCGCGGACAGCTCCGCACGCCGGCCGATGAACTTCGGGTGCAGATCGGGCACGGCCGCAGGATGCTCTCTCACGACTTACTAAGTCAACGCTTAGTAAGTCAGCGCTTAGTAAGTCGGTCCCACGCGGCGTGGCTCCACCGCTCCATGCGCTCGGTCGGCGGAGCGGGCAGGTCACCTACCAGCCGGTCGCTCCACAGCCATCGTCCGCGGGGGAGCGGCTCGTACCAGCCGGGGCCCGACGAAGACACCCGACGGGGTCAGTCCCGCGCGGCGCGCCTGGCCGCCAGCGCCTGCTCGAGGGCGTGGCCGTCGCGGTCGGTCTCCGAGCGCATGCCGTAGTACACGTGCGGGCCGCGTGGGTCGCTCCAGATCGTGAGCTTCAGGTCGAACGGCGCCGGCCCCGCGACGTTCTCGATCGTGAACTGGCTCGTCACCTTCTGGCGCGTCTCGGGCAGGTCGAACACGATGTGATCCCCGCGCTCGACCTTGAACATGAACAGCTCGAACGTCCCCTTGAACAGCGTGCGATCCTGGAACACGCCGCCGCCCATGCTCGGCACGAAGCGGTAGACGTGCAGCCGATCGGTCGTCGTCTCCGGCATCCGGTCGATCCAGTTGCGATCGATCAGCACGTCGCGCGCGTCATCGGCCGACAGTTGCGGCGACGACTTGCCGTGGCAAGCAGCCAGAAATCCACCGAACAGGGCAAGGACGAGCAGCTTTCGCATACCCGGAGGGTACCACCGAGCCCGAACCGTGATTGCGCGGCGAGCCGACCAGGCTGTACCGGGCGCCACGATGTGGTGCTCGCGCCACACTCCGGGCCACCCTCCAGGGGGCGCTAAGCGATGGAGATCACATCGGTCGAGCTGGGCACGCCGTCTGCTTGGGCAAAGGTCATGCGCGCCGTCCTCGCCCTCGTCCTGCTCGGTGGATGCTTCAGCGCCGGCTCGAGCGCTGGCTCGGGGGCGACGCGACCCGGCGTGATGCCGATGCTGTCGGAACTCCCGGCCGATCCGGTCAAGCGCGACGCCATCCTCGATTCGTCCGCCGCCGTCGCCGGCCCCGAGCAGCGCAAGGGCATGACGGTGAAGGAGCGCAAGGCGGAGACCGCCGCCGCCACCGCGGCCGCGATCATCGGCGGCATGTTCTCGAAGACCCAGAACGTCACGCTCGGCGCCGCCTCCGTGTTCGACGAGGGCGCCCTCGCGCCGCTGCCGGTCCCACCCCCGCCCCCGGGGTCGACCGACAAGCCGGACGATCCCGCAAGACCGCCGGCCTCGACTGATACCTCGACCGACAGCCCGAACACGGATCTGATCCCCTGGATCAAGCTCCGGTAGTGCCGGCTCGATCCCGTCCGTTGGCTTGGCGCGGGCGACGTCGCTCGAGCCGCTAGGCGGATGCGACGCACTTTGTCATGATGGCGTCGATGACCGCGGCGCGCGATTCGACCTGTCCGCCGGATCGGGCGAGTCCGGACGACGCGGTCGACGTGCTGATCGTCGGTGCCGGGTTCGGCGGGCTGTACGCGCTCTACAAGCTACGCGGCATGGGGCTCACCGCCGTCGTGCTGGAAGCCGCGCCGAGCGTGGGTGGCACGTGGTGGGCCAACCGCTACCCGGGGGCGCGGGTCGACATCCAGAGCCTCGAGTACTCGTACTCGTTCTCCGAGCCGCTGCAGCAGGACTGGCGCTGGACCGCGCGCTACGCCGGCCAGCCCGAGCTCCTGCGCTACGCCAATCACGTCGCGGACCGCTTCGATCTGCGGCGCGACATCCGGCTCGGCACGCGCGTCGTGGCGGCGCACTTCGACGAGACGGCACGACGGTGGCGGGTGATGAGCGACGCCGGCGCGACGTGGAACGCGCGGTTCCTGGTCCTGGCCATCGGGCCGCTGTCGTCGCCGAACATCCCCGCGTTCCCCGGCCTCGACCGCTTCGCCGGTCAGGTGCTGCACTCGGCCGCCTGGCCGCCCCAGCCGGTGGACCTCGGCGAGCGGCAGGTCGCCGTGATCGGCACCGGATCATCGGGCGTGCAGCTGATCCCGATCCTCGCCGAGCAGGCGCGCGCGCTGACCGTGTTCCAGCGCACCGCGGCCTACGCCGTGCCGGCCCGCAACGGTCCGCTGGATCCTGCGTGGGAGGCGCGGGTCAAGGCCGACTACGCCGGGTTCCGGGCGCGCAACCGGAAGATGTTCAGCGGCTTTGGCTGCGAGCTGTCGGCGTTGCCGATGTCGGCGCTCGCCGCGACCGACGCGCAACGCGAGGCGGTGTTCGAGGAGCGCTGGCAGATCGGCGGGTTCAGCCTGATCGGCGCGTTCCCGGATCTGTTGACCAACCCGCGGTCCAACGAGCTGGCGGCCGAGTTCGTGCGCGAAAAGATCCGCCAGATCGTCCGCGATCCGGACACGGCGGCGCTGCTGTGCCCCCGCTATCCGATCGGCTGCAAGCGCCTGTGTGTCGATACCGGCTACTACGAAACGTACAATCGATCCAACGTCGCGCTGGTGGACATCGGCACGCATCCGATCGAGGCGATCACTCCGGGCGGGCTCGTGACCGGCGGGCGCGAGTACCGCTTCGATACCCTGGTGCTCGCGACCGGCTTCGACGCGTTCACCGGGCCGCTCGTGCGGATCGATCTGCGTGGCCGTGGCGGCCTGCGCATCGAGGACAAGTGGCGTGCCGGACCGGTCAATTACCTCGGCCTCACGATGGCCGGGTTCCCGAACCTGTTCTACGTCGCCGGTCCCGGCAGCACCTCGGCGTTCACCAACTTCTTCGTCGCGACCGAGCACCACGTCGACTGGATCGCCGACTGCGTGGCGTGGCTCGACGCGCGCGGTCACGCGACGATCGAGGCGAGCGAGGAGGCGGAGTCGCGCTGGGTGGCGTTCGTCAACGCGGCCGCCGACCGGACCGTCTACCCGAACTGCCAGTCCTGGTATCTCGGCGCCAACATCGCGGACAAGCCGCGCGTGTTCATGCCGCTCGCGGCGGGCTTTCCGGCCTACGCCGAGCGCTGCGCGGTCGTCGCCTCGCGCGGCTACGAGGGCTTCGTCGTCGGGCCGGAGCGAACCTCGTCCGCATGAACAAGCCGACCGGCGGCACGCCCGCGCCGACCGGCGGCACCCCGGCGCCGACCGGCGGCCCTGCGCCCGACTGGCACGCGCTCGAGAACGACGCGTCATGGCACCATCGGGGGTGCCGAGAGTGCGATCGGCCATGAACGCACGCGCGCCGGGCGTGGGCTCAGCGCGGCAGGCGCGGCCGAAGTTTTTCCCACGCCGCCAGCGTCGCCACCAGCGTCTTCTCGGTCTGCTCGAGGCCGGTGCGGGCGTCGGGGCTGGGGTCGACGTCGGCGCCGTCGATCGCCGCGGCGAGCCTGTCGAGCGCGCGATCGAGGAACGGGAAGCTCGCCAGGCTCGGAGGCGCAGCCCTCACCGCGCGCGGGTCGGGGTCGGCGATCTCGGCGATGGCCTGCAGCTCGGCGTCGAGCGCCGCGGCGTCGGGATCGGGCGCGCGCTTGACGAGGAGCTTGTGCGCCGCGTCGGCCTCGGCCTGCGCCGCCGCGAGCGCGACGCGCGCCTTCTCGACGCGGCGGGCGAGCTCGAACTGGCGGCGGTAGGCGTCGGGCGCGAGCTGGACCCGCGGATCGGGCACCACGGTGAGCGGCCGCGTGAGCTTGCGTCCGTCGACCGCGAGCTCGACGGTGTAGCGGCCGGGCGGCGCCCACACGCCGTCGGCGGTCCAGCCGCCTGCGTCCTTGGCCAGCGCCGGCGCCGCGGCGTGCCGGAACGGCCACAGGTAGCGGTGCATGCCGGGCGCCGCCGACAGGACGTGCGGCGTCACCAGCCACTCGGGCGCGAGCCGTTTTTCCTGGCCCCTCGGCGCCGGCGGCTTGTCGTCGCTCGCGTAGCGCCGCACCAGCGCGCCGCGCTCGTCGAGGATGCTGAGCGTGACCGGCCCCGCGGGCGCGTGCAAGAGGACGTAGTCGATGACCGCGCCGGGCGGCGGGTTCGCGGCGATGGCCTCGTCCTTCGGCATCGGCGTGCCGGTGAAGCCCACCGGCCGCACCCGCACCGCCGGAGACGGCGCAAACAGCCAGGCGTCGGCGCGCGCGACGTCCGTGCTCATCTGCCGCAGCGGCGCGACGTCGTCGAGGACGTAGAACCCCCGCCCGTGCGTCGCGACGATCAGGTCGTCGCCGTGCACCGTGAGGTCACGGACGCTCGTCACCGGCAGGTCGAGCTGCAGCCGCTGCCAGTGATCGCCGGCGTCGAGGCTCACGGCGACGCCGCGCTCGGTGCCGGCGTAGAGCAGGCCGCGCCGCCCCGGATCCTCGCGCACGACATGTACGAACGCGCCGGCCGGCAGGCCCGCGATGACCTCGCTCCAGCGCTTGCCGCCGTCGCGCGTGCGGTAGACGTGGGGGGCGAAGTCGTCGAGGCGGTGGCGGTCCACCGCCGCGTACGCGGTCTGCGCGTCGAACCGCGAGACCTCGAGCGACGCGATCTTCGACCACGGCCCGATCTCGGGCGGCGTGAGGTTCGTCCAGTGCGCGCCGTCGTCGGTGCTGCGCCAGATGAGCCCGTCGTCGGTGCCGACCCAGACGTCGCGGTCGGCCGCCGGTGACGGCGCGATGGCGAAGATCACGCCGCGGCGCGGGCCCACGCCGCCGTCGTGCGCCGCGGTCACCGCGTCGAGGTTCGCGAGCGTGCCCGGCGTCTCGCGCGTGAGGTCGGGGCTCAGGATCTTCCACGTGCGCCCGCCGTTGCCGGTGCGGAACAGGCGCTGGTGCGCGAAGTACAGCTGCGTCGGATCGCGCGGCGCGAACACGAGCGGCAGCGTCCAGGTCGAGCGGTAATGATCGGGGAACGCGATGGGCGGGTCGAGGATGCGCGTCTGGTTCGTGCGCAGATCGAGCGCCTCGACGCGGCCGCCGTAGATCGTGTTCGGGTCCTTCGGGTCGGGCGCGATCATGTCGTTCTCGCCGCCCGCGGTGATCTCGTGGAAGTGCGTCATGTTGATGCCGTCACGCGACAGGTACGTGCGGCTCGGCACCGCCACCGCTCCCGAGTCCTGCTGCGAGCCGTACACCCAGTAGGGGAAGCGGTTGTCGGTCGCGACGCGGTAGATCTGCGCCGTCGGCTGGTTGAACCAGGAGCTCCACGTCTCGCCGCCGTTCAGCGACACCAGGGCGCCCTGGTCGACGCCGAGGATGCGCCGCTCGGGCTGCTCGGGGTCGATCCACAGCTCGTGGTAGTCGTCGCCGCCCGGCGCGCCCTTGATCGGGACGAAGGTATGGCCGCCGTCGGTCGAGCGGTACACCGACGTGTTGCACGCGTAGATCACGTCGGGGCGGCGGGGATCGACGGTGATGCCGCCGAAGTACCAGCCGCGGCCCCAGATCCGCGGGTCGTCGCTGGCGCGGCTCCAGGTCGCGCCGTCGTCGTCGGAGCGGTACAGGCCGCCCTGGGCGGCGTCGATCATGGCGTAGACCCGGCGCGGCGCGCTCGGCGCGATGGCGAGGCCGATGCGCCCCGGATCGTCCGGCAGCCCGTGCCCCGTCACCTTCGCGAACGTCCGGCCGCCGTCGCTGGAGCGGTACAGGCCGCTGCCGGGGCCGCTCGACGGCGGATAGACGTTCCACGGCGGGCGGCGGGTGCGCCACATCGCCGCCCACACGACGCGCGGGTCGCCGGGCTTCCACGCCAGGTCGATCGCGCCGGTGTCGTCGTCGGTGTGCAGCACGCGCTGCCAGCTCTTGCCGCCGTCCTCGGTGCGGAACACGCCGCGCTCCGCATTCGGACCATAGGGATGGCCGAGCGCGGCGACCAGCACCCGGTCGGGGCTGGTCGGATCGACGAGGACGCGGCCGATCTGCTGCGAGTCGGCCAGCCCGACGTGGGCCCAGGTGTGGCCGCCGTCGGCGGAGCGGTACACGCCGTCGCCCTGCGCGATGTCGCTGCGCATGTCGGCCTCGCCGGTGCCGGCGTAGATCACCTTCGGGTTCGACGGCGCGACCGCGAGCGCCCCGATGCTGCCGATCGGCTGGCCGTCGAAGATCGGGCGCCAGGTCCGGCCGGCGTCGGTGGTCTCCCACACGCCGCCGTTCACGGCGCCGAAGTAGAAGTGGTCGGGCTCGCGCGGCACACCGGCGACCGCGAGCACCCGGCCGCCGCGCGACGGCCCGATGGAGCGCCAGTGCAGCTCCTGTAGCAGCGTGGCCGGCAGCTCTTGCGCGGCAGCGGGGAGCGCCACGGCGAGGCACACCAGGCACACCAGCACGGGTACGGGGCGAAATCGCATGCGCGGATTCTAAGATGAAGCAATCTCGATCGCTTGCGTCATGCCCCTTTTCAGATGTGCTCAGGACATCGCGCTGCGGCCGGCTGCGAGCAGCTCGCTCGCGCGTTCGCGTTCAGCGCCATACGCGATCACATAGCCATACACAAACGTGGAGGGCGCATCCGGTTTGCCTTCGAGCGTGAAGCGGAGCAGGGCATCATCGTATTCGCGCACGACGAGCGCGAGGACGCGCGTTGCCGTGACCATGTCGACCACGCCCGTGAGGACGTCGCCGTTTGGCGTCGTGAAGCGGAACGGGTCGCCGACCTTCGGCGGGGCCGAAACGCCGAGCTTGCCGAGCAGCGTGTTCCAGATCGACCCGTGCGGGGACTCGACACTCGACATGAACGGGAGGTGCACCGCCGGCTCGTGCGGGTGGCGCGCGAAGTACTGGCGGAGGTTCTGGAGCATCAGCTTCCAGCCGCGCGCGTGCGCCTCGTACTCGTGGTCCCAGTCGGCGCCTGCGCTGAAGCCGGAATGAACGAGGCGGAGCGTGGCCTTGCCGCCGTCGCGCGCTTCGATCGACCAATCGGCATAGAGCGGCGCCTTCGTCTCGGCGTTCCTGCCGGACGGATGGCGCATCCGCTTCGGCGTGTCGAAGATTTCGATCTCGTGTTCGACGCTCATGCCTTCGCCCCACGAGATCCAGATGCTGCCGCGTTTCGCGCCTTCCGGTGCGGTGACGCGCGCGCCGGGCGCGAGCCACTTCGCGAGCTCGGTACCTTCGGTGACGGCGCGGAAGACGTCCTCGGGAGAGGCGTCGAGTTCGACGGACAGCTCGATGTCGCGGGTGGTCTTCTCGTTCATGGGGATGGGCTCGGTGGTGGTGGTGCTCACGGTGATTCCTGATCGGTGGCTGCAGGCTTGGGGTACGCGAAGGAAACGATGCGGTGCACGCGTCCGCGCGGAGCGGACACGTCGTGGTACTTGGCGGTGAGCCGCGCGACGTCGCGCGCAAGCTCCTCGGCGAAGCCGGCGCGATCGGCCGCCGTCGCGAAGCGGATCTCGGTCTCGAGCGTGAGCGTCGCGAGCTGCTTGCCGGCATCGTCCGCCGCCTGGCGCAGGCGCGTCACCTCGCGAAGCGCGCGCGCCGCGACCGCGACGACGTATGCCGCGGAGAACCGATCCGTCGCTTCCGCCGCGCCTTGCGCGAGTGCGCCGAGCGCTTCGGCTGACACGAGGTAGGCGCGCCCGGTCGCGCGAACGATGCGCTCGACGCAGTTGCCGACCTTCTTCTCTTCGACCAGCTCGACGAGCCCCTGCTTCTCGAGCTCCTTCAGGTGGTAGCCGACGTTCTGCCGCGCCAGGTCGAGCGTGCGCGCGATGCCGGCTGCGGACTGCGGCTTGGCGAGCATCGCGAGGATGCGCGTCCGGAGCGGTCGAAGCAGCACGGCAGCACCAGCCATGCACGCAATCTGAAACCGAAAATTTATGATGTCAAGGAAAAATAATTTGTCGGTAAGGGCGAGCAGGGCCACTCGCACGTCGGGAGCGTCGTCATTCCCAGGAGCTCGAAACAACTTCCACGACACGTGGGGATTGTGCATCGAACCAACGCGGCAGGTCGTGTTCACCACCGTTGCGAGTGGCGTCGCCGACGCCCTGCTGTCTACGGCCGCGGTCGGCGTGGCGGCATGGCATCACATCGCGATCCGCTGGGACGGCACGACCAAGACGATCTCGCTCGATGGCGCCGACGTCGGCACGGATCAGGCGACGTGCGACTTCATCGACCAGTCGATCTTCATCGGCGCGGACTTCGACAGCGGCGCCGACGAATTTGACTACTCGGGAGCGGTCGATGACCTCCGGATCTACGACCGCGCGCTCACCCAGCTCGAGCTGGCGCAGCTCGCGCAGTGAGCCACGCGACGTCGGAGCGGCAGTAGAGCAGCTTGCGTGGCCGGTCGACCGCGATCGTACGCGACGTTTGCGGGCGAACTGCTCCGAAACGAGCGGGCGCACAGTCGGTGCGCGAATTCAGTCGCGCTTCCGCGTTCGCATCTGGCGCCGCACGTGCACTCTCACGAGGAACGGTTGACCGCCTTGTCTCGGTCGACGTCGAGAACCCGGACCGCGTTGGGATGCGAGAGCTCGGCGGCGAGGAGCGCCTCCTCGATCAGGTCCTCGACGAGTCGCCGCGTTCGCCTGGTCCGCTCGCACGCGCGTGACGGCCACCATCCGCGTCGGCGCGGTCGACGATCACCTCGGCTGCGGTCTGCCCGTGGATGGCCCAGTGCAGCTTGTTCTGGACGGTGGCGAACAAGCGCTTGGTGGCCTGCGCCGTCACGTCGTAGTCGACCGACGTGGCGTAAATGTCGGTGATCTTCTGGTAGAACTTGCGCTCCGAAAGCCGGATCTCGCGGACGCGCTGAAGCTGCTCCTCGAAGTAGCGATCGCTCAGGACGGAGCCGCCGCGCTTCATGCGCTCGTCGTCCATCGCGAAGCCCTTGATGGTGGACTCCTCGACGACGCGTGTGGCCCACTTGCGAAACTGCACCGCGCGCTCGGAGTTGACCTTGTAGCCCACGGCGATGATGGCCATGAGGTTGTAGTGCTTGGTGGCGTAGGTCTTGCCGTCGGCGGCAGTTATTTGAAAATTTCGAATAACTGAGTCCTCCTCCAGCTCGCTGTCCTCGAACACCTTTTTCAGGTGGTAGTTGATGGTCGGGACCTCCACGTCGTAGAGCTGCGCCATCATCTTCTGGCTCAGCCACACGTTCTCGTCGGCGTAGACGGCTTCAACGCCGCCCGCGCCGCTGGCCGCCACGAAGGTCAGGTACTCGGCCGCCGAGGACCGGACGAGGGACCCGGTTGGCTTGTTCTTGCGGGTCACGTGGCGTCTCCCGGTTGCAGGATGAAGCCGCGCTCGTCGTTCCCCGTGATTGGCCGCAGGACCGGCCGGGTTACTAAGCGCCATCCGCGCGGCGACCATGTTGGCCATGTCGGCATGGTCTACGGTGAGCGCGTTGAACGTCTTGTCGACCAACAGCGCACCGGGATCGACGGCGTCGAACAGCAACTGCGCGTCGGCGACCGCAGTGAGGTCCGCCCCTCTGCGTACCGGGCGATGCCCATCAGTCAGGCCGCCTGGATGGCCATCAACAGGACCGCTTCGTAACAATCGCCTCACATCGAGGCCTTCTCCGCGATCGTGGTGAGCGTCAGATCGACGGCGCGCGGTTGACGCGCGCTCCGGCGACCCCGCAGATCATCGATGATCCGCGGCAAGAACCGCTCCTCGAAAGCCGCCAGGAGCGCCTGAGACGGTCGCGGCTCCGCGAGCCATACCTTTTCGGCGACGATCGGGAGTCCTGCTGTCTCGAGCGCGCCGCGCAACGCAGGCAGGATGTCCGGGACGGGTGCAAACACACTGGACAGGTTCTCCAGCTCGACGTTGCACATCCGGTACGTGATCGCGATGCGGCCCCCCGGGCGCAGGATGCGGCGGATCTCCGCGAGGCAATCGCCGAGCAAGCCGGTCCGTTGGATCTCACCGCCCCACTCCATGACGGCCGCGTCCACCGAGTGATCGGCGATCGGGATGCGCTGGCACAGCCCGATCCGGAACTGGATCGCACGCACACCGAGCTCCGCGGCAAACCGCCGTGCGCGCGACACGAAGATGGCCTCCTTCTCGATCGAGATGACCGATCCGCGGGGCCCGACATGCGGCGCGAGCCGGCGCGCGACACGCCCGAACCCACCGGCGATGTCGGCGAGAACGCTGCCGTCGCGAAGGCCGAGCAGATCGGGGTGATTCGGCAGCAGATCGTCCTCGGATGGGACCCATAGCTCCTCGGCCGGAACGTCCTGCGCCCAGACGTACCTGCCCTCGATGCCGGCGAGGTACCGGGCGCGCCGGTGGAGAAAGCGCAGGCGCACCGCCCGCTCCAGCTCCGACTCCACCGGCGCACCCGCCGCCAGGGCCTGCTGCGCGATCTCCTCGTCGCTCGGGAACCCGCGGATCCGGACGTCGCCAAGCGCGTCGGCGAGCGCGCCGATCCGGGCGTCGAGCTCGGCGGCGAGCTCGGGGACCGCTTGCCCGGCGCGCGAGAGCCCTGCCCAGTCGATGTTCAGCTCGAGCGTGGTTACGCACCCGGCGATCACGGCTTCCGCCACCGCGTGAAGGCCGTCCGGCGTGAGCAGCTCGATGCCGGCGTCGATCTCCACGCTCACCATGAGCCGATCCTCGACGAGCTCGCGGAGCGGCGCCGCGTCCAGGGGGCCCGGCGCGCGGAGTCCGACGCTGGCGCGGAGCTGGTGCAGCGCGGAGCGAAGCTCGCGCCCGCACCGCGCCTCGGAGAGCGCCACGACGGTCTCGTGCACGCGGTAGCCGCCCTGCTGGTATCGGGCGGCCAGGTCCACGAGGAAGGGGACTTCCGGCGCACCGCCCTCGCACTCGAGGAGCAGCGATGGAGCTGGGGCCAGCGCGCGGACACGCTCCACGACCTCCTCGACCGCGAGCCGGCCCGGCGAGAGCCGCAGCCAGCGCCTCGCGTGCCGGCACTGGTCGCGCCAGGCACTCCGCAGCCGGTCGAGCTCGGGCGGATCGGGCTCTCGACCGCCTCGTAGTCGGTGGGCGAACCCTCGCCCGAGGAGGCCGTCGAGCAGTTGCCACGCGAGCGCGTCGCTGCCGATCTCGTCGGCCTCGACGAGGTCCCCGAGCCGGGTCGGCGACCGGAGGGCCTCCACGAACTCGCGCAGCCCGGCTCCCCCCGGGAGGACCGCTGCGGCTTCGAGCGCCTCGTGCACGAGCAGCGAGCCGCGGGGCACCGCCGGCTCCATCGACGGGACGGACGGCTTCGGTGCGGGCAGATCTTCGAGCCGCACCGCCGGATCGAGCATCACGATGTCATCCAGCGAGCAAGCAGCAGTAGTGGTGACGCCCATGGCTTTGCACACTACCGGAACGGAAGTGCCGCTGGATCGTGGCTCGCCACAATCGAGCCGGAGGGAGCTACAGCGAAGCGCAGCGCGCCGTTAGCCTTGCATATCGAGCGCAAAGCCCGTCACCGCTGACACCGAGCAGCGGCGCGCGCGGGGCTGCAGGCTGATTTCTGTCGAGCTATCTGTCCGGACCTCGGACGGACGCCACTCGGCCGCAGCTGGCTTACCGCTGGGCACGCGGCACCAAGAGCGCAAGATGCCGCTCGCTGGTACTGGCCGAGGGAGCTGCGCGACCCGCACAGATGCGGATGTCAGATCGTCGTGTGCGGATGTCAGATCGTCGTGTGCGGATGTCAGATCCTCGTGTGCGGATGTCAGATCCTCGTGTGAGCGAAACGGCCGCCAACCGCGCGAGACTTCTGGGTTTCGACAGCCGATACCACGAGTATGCTGTTCACCTACGATGGCGCCGCACTCTGGCCCGCCGGAACCGGTGTGTGCGTCGCGTCATGTTGACAGTTCCGATGATCCGCCTCTAAAGTCCTCGCAAAGAAAGGATGAAGGGTTCTCGATGACCAACAAGCCCGCCACCAAGCGTGATGAGGCAGCTGTCCCGGCGCCCACGCCGACGCCCGCGCCCGCGCCTCCTTCGAAGAAGAAGCTCTCGCTGGATATCAGTGACGTGTCGGAAGTTCTCGAGCGCAAGATCTCGCCGTAGCGGTATGTGTCGCTCGCAAGGCCTTGCTGCAGCGACACTCGGAACCGCTCTGCTCATCCTCGGAGGTCTGCTCGGGCAGCGGCTAGCAGCCGCGCAGGTACCCAATGCGGCGCAAGGAGTGCACGAGCTCTCGCTCGCGGACGCGGTGGGAGCTGCACTCACGAGCAATGCCGAACTCTACATCGCCCGTGAGGATGCGCGCGAGGCCGCTGATGGCATCGCGCTGGCCCGTGCCGCGTTCATGCCGCGCGTGCTCGGCGAGATCTCTGGAACGCGCAACGATCAGCCGCCGTCTGCGACATCGTTCGCCGCCGTCGACTCGATCACCACCGCGACGCTCGCGGTCACCGGTCGCGTCCAGACCGGCCTGACGTACAACGTCTCTGCCGGGCTCATGCGGGAGGACCGCGACGATCCATTCGCGACCGTCTACAACGCGGCGGTGACGACCACGGTGCACGCCGAGATCGTCCAGCCCTTGTTGCGTGGAGCGTTTGCGGCAGCGCGCCAGCCGATCGTCGTGGCGTCGCTGCGCCGGAACCGCAGCGAGCAAGAGCTGCGTGCGCGTGTCGAGCGCACGATCGGCGCCGTCGAGGTCGCGTACTGGAACCTCGTGCGCGCGCGGTCCGAACGCGACGCGCGCACGTCGGCGCTCGCGCTTGCCAAGGAGCAGGCCGACGAGAGCTCGGGGCTCCGGCGGCTCGGGACGGGATCCGATCTTGATGTCGTGGAAGCCGAGGCCGGCGTGAGCCGCCGCCGGCAAGAGCTACTGCAGGCCGAGCAGGACCTCGTGGCGGCCGATGGCGGGCTGTTCGAGGCGCTCGGCGTTCGCGACGGCGACCCCGGATGGGTTGCCAGCCGCGCGATCGTGCCGACCGACGCTGCGCAGATCGAGCCGCGCCGGATCGATGTCGACGAGCAACTCGCGCTGGCGCGGACGAGACGCGCCGACGTGCTCGCTGCCCAGGACCGGGTCGCGGCCGAGACGGCCGAGCTCGCGGTCACCGATGACCAGCGCCGTGTGGCGCTCGATCTGGTCGCCTCCGCTGGCACGGTCGGGTTCGCCGGGGCGCTCGCTGCAACCGACGCCACCGCAGGCGTCAACGGTGCCGGGCTCGCCCCGCCCTACATGACGGACCCTGCATACGAGGGCGGGATCGGCACCTCGATCAAGAACACTCTGGGGCGAGATCTGAACCTGTTCCTCGGGCTCCGTTTCGAGATGGCGTTCGGCGATCACGAGGCGGAGGTCCGTCACGCGATCCAGCGGCGGTCGGTGTCGCGCGCGCGGCTCGCCGAGCGCGCGACGCTGGCGCGGATCGAGAGCGAGGTCCGCACCGCGGTCGCGCGGCTTGCCGTCAACGCCGAGTTGGTGGAGGCAGCCGACCGGACGGTCGAGCTATCGGCCAAGCTGCTCGACGGCACGCGCAAGCGGTTCAGGGCCGGCGCGAGCACGACCTTCGACGTGCTGCGGGTCTCGGAGGAGTTGACGCGTGCGCGGATCGAAGCGGCGCGGGCGCGCGCGGACTATCGCGTGACGCTCACCCGGCTCGCCGCGGCGACCGGCACGCTGCTCGATCGCTTCGGAGTCAGCGTGGAGAACCTGGGCGCGCCGCCGCGCTGACATGGATGGTCGAGGAGTGACTCGATGATGCGCTGGTCCATCCTGCCGTGTTACATCGTCCGCCTCGCCGGATTCGCGTTCGAGCGGCTCGAGCCGCTGCGGTGCCCGCGGGCGGCCGCGGCCGCAGAGTCGCTCGACGAGGCGACGGCAGCGCGTGTGGCCGCCGGCCGCGTGTTCGACACGGTGCTTGGCCAGGAGCGCTACGCGGACAGCCCCGCGTTCGACGACCCGATCGCGCGCAAGGCGCTCACGCGCCGGTTCAAGCAGGCCCGGGGGTTCGCGCGCGAGCTGTCCGATATGCCCGCGCCGGCCGAGGCGTTGCGCGAGGTTGTCCGGGCCGTTCCACAGGTCGCCGCGCTCGTTGCCGAGCTTGACCGTACCCACACCCGCTGGCAGGACGCCGGGCGCGTGTTCGAGCGCGCGTTCGCAGACGAGTTCGAGCAGACGCGCGCGGCGCTCCGGCGGCTTTACCACGACGAGCGCCTGCAGGAGGCGGTGTTTCTCCAGAGCCCCGAGGCGTTCGACGGGATCCGGCGCCTGATCTCGACCACGGGCCCGCGCAACAAGTCGGCGCGCCGGCACGAGCGGCTCGCCGCGATGTACGCGCAGCGGTTCTGCGCCAAGAACGACACCAACAGCATCTGCGGCCCGCTCGGCATCGGGTATCTGACCGCCGCGGGCGGCGACACCGCCGCCAAGATCGAGCTCGCGGTGGAGGATGCCAATCGCGAGACCTACTTCTCGCACTGGGCCGCCCAGCGCCTGCTCGACGAGGCGGTGCGACGGGCAGGCGACGCCGCGCGGGTCACGCTGCGGCTCCACCCCGCGGTCCGCGTCGAGGACGGTGCCGTCGCGTGGTGCACGATGGACCGGACCGGAACGACGTTCGGGCGCCGCTACGCGCGAAGCGCGCTGCCGGCGACCGGCGCTCGGCTGCTGCGCGCGATGGGGCACCCGCGTACCTACGCCGAGCTCGCGGAGCTCGCGCGTGAGATCGAGCTTCCCGCCGACGAGCTCGCGCCGTTCATCGAGCAGCTGATCGATGCGGGGCTCGTCCTGCGCGGGCCGATGCTACCGCCCGGGCTGTTCCGTCCGCTGCGCGCGGTCGCCTCCGAGCTGGAGCGCTGGTCACCGAGCGACGCACGGAGCTGGGCGCTCGCCGAGGTCGCGGCCATCGAGGAGCTGATCGCCGGCTTCGCGCGCGCGCCGCTGGCGGGCCGGCTCGAGCTGTTTCGCCGGCTCGTCGCGCGGTTCATCGAGGCAACCGGCGACGCGGCCAGCCGTGGCCAGGGGCGTCACTACGCGGATCGCTCCGTGATCCACGAGGACTGCTACGCCGAGGTCCACTCGAACCTCGGTGCGGCGCACGCCACGCTGGGCCGTGCGCTCGTGGCGCTGGTCTCGGCGCTCGAGCTGCCGCTCGAGCTCGCGCGCGAACGAGTCCGCGAGTGGTTCCGGGCGCGATTCGGCGCCGGCGTGCGGGTGCCGGCGCTCGAGGTCCACCGCGCGTTCGACGCCGAGCGCGTGCTCGAGACGCCCGCATCAACTCCGCGCGCGGCGGCGCTGCGGCTCGCGGTGGAGCGCGTGCGAGAAGCGATTGCACACGCGGTCGCGGCCTCGGGCGGAGGCCCGGCGCGGCTCGAGGCACACGATCTTCGCGTCGCGCACGCCGGTGTCGCCGCGCCGACGCACGCCGGCTACGTGAGCGCCGATGTGATGCTGCTGCGACTCCCCTCGGGCGGCACCGAGCTCGTGCTCGCGGAGGTCCACGGCTTCTTCTGGATCCCGACGTGCGCGCTCGACGTCCTGCCGCCGGATCACCGCGAGCGCGTGCTGGGCGAGATGCGCGCGGCCGTGCAGGACATGGCGCGCGGCCGGCGGACTGCCGAGTGCGTGTTCCTCCACACGCAGGCGACCGATCGGCGGTTCCCGCTCGCGACGACGGACCTCCAGCTGATCGTCCCGAGCGATCGGCCGGATGCTCTCGATCTCGGTACCCTGGATCTACGGCTTACCGGCGACGAGTTCGAGTTCCTGCACGGCGACGAGGAGATCGTCCCGCTGGTGGCGTACACCCGGTACCCGTTCGTGCTCTACACGAGCCGCATCGCCCCGCTGTACGACGACTTCGCCGAGGGCTTCTTCCCGGATAGCCTGCTGCCCGCCGCGCTGCGCGGGCACGACGCGCCGCGCCTCTCCGTCGATGACCTCGTGTTCCGGCGGCGCGTCTGGCGGCGGCCGGCGGTCGGCTTGCGTGCCGCGCTCGCGGCCGACGGCGAGGCCGAGCTGTTCCGGCGCTCCGTGGCGCTCCGGCGCGAGCTCGGCTGCGAGGCGCGCGTGTTCGTCTCGCTGTCCACCGAGCCGAAACCCGTGTTCCTCGACTTCAACAATGTGTTCCTGCTGGAGGCGTTCGCCAGCCTGCTCGACCGGGAGCCGGACGACGCGCTCGTGACGATCAGCGAGATGCTGCCGGGGCCCGACGAGCTTGTTGCCCGCGCGCCCGACGGTCCGCGCACCTCCGAGCTGCGGATGGGCTTCTACCGCACGTGACCCGCGCGTCAGCTCGACGTTCGATCCCCGTGCGCGAACGCTCGACGACCCGAGCGAGCACGACCTGCTGGCCGGGCGCTGGTGGCGGGCCGCCTCGACCCAGCCCGCCAGGACCTCGCTGACGTCGTGGAACCGGTCATTGGCATCGAGATCTCACCTGTCGGGGCGCCAGTGCTCGGGATCGACGGCGGCGACCCGCAGCTCGGCCGTGTAGCGTGCGCCGGCGGCGTCGACGACCCACACGTCTTGTGGCGCGGGCAGCATCTCGGACAGCGACGCGGCGGACGCACCGCGCAGCTGCTTGGCCAGCACCTCGACATAGACCGTGCTGTCGAAGTCGACGTACACCGGCTTCACCTCTTCGGCGGTCTTGATGAATACCCAGCGCGGCATCCCGAGCGAGCGCGCCCACCGGCGGGCGGCGACGAAGCGAGCGGCGGCGTCCTCGAGCACCGGCCACCCGAGCTCGGCCGGCGCGACGCGCCAGGTCTCGCGCGCGAACACCACGCCATCGACCGTCACGCGCGGCGTCCACGGCGCGGGTGCTACTGGTGAGAACGCGCTGAAGCTCTCGGCGATCAGGTGGTGCTCGAGGAACGCGATGACGTCGAACTGCCGCGCACCGTCGCGGGTCCGGATCTCCAGGGCGCCATCGCGCTCCTCGATCACCAGCTCGGCGGTCGCCACCACCTGCGCCCGCGGGCGGGCCGAGCGGGTGTCGCCGACCTCGAGATCGAGATCGCGCGGCGACAGTGAGTAGTAGTCGCCGCGCGTCACGGCCTTGGACCACACCGGCGCGATGCACACGCGATCGATGTCCGCGGCGCGGGCCGCGATCAGCTCATCGGGACGCGGGTGCTGCTTGACGAACAGCGGCTCGGCGACGGTGTTGAAGCCGGTGTGCAGCTCGCTTACCACGATGAGGTAGTCGCCGCGCGTGATCGCGTCCGGGCCGGCGGCGGCGATCATCAGGTCCGGCGAGTGGTGCCGCGCGGCCGGCCAGCCCGGGCACGGCGCGGCGAACAGCCGCTGGATCTCGCCGGCCAGCGCGGCCGCGTCGCGCTGCACGCTGCGTTCGGCGCGATCGACGGCGAGGGCCGCCGCCCAGCGGCGGTGTAGCTCGTCGCGCACCTCGGCCACGATCGAGCCCGCCGCGCCGCCGCCCGGAAACACCGCCGGGACCTCCTGCCAGAACCGCGCGAAGTCCACCACGGGGTCGCCGGCTCCGCGCAGCTGGCGGTAGATTGCGGCGAGCGCGCTGCGATAGCGCGACGCGATCTCATGGGTGAACCAGCGCGCGCTCCACAGCAGGAGCTCGAGCGGCGCGGCGAGCCTGTCGAGGAATGGCCGGCCGAGCGCGAGCTCGAGGTCGCGACGGCAATCCTCGTGGAGCGGGGTGCGACCGGCGTAGGTCTGGCCGTGGGCGCGCCGGCTTGGGGTGTCGGTCGCGCGGGTGAACGCGAGCTCGAACGCGGCGAGCGCGGCGTCCAGCTGCGTCGCGTCGCGGGCGGTCGCGACGGCCGCCCGGTGGCGATGCAGCTCGTCGAGCACGGCCTCGGCGCGCCGGCGCGCGTCGCGGTCCTCGACCCGGGCGAGCAGCCCGGCCATGTGGTGGTCGGGGTGGGCACCGGCGGTCGGGATCTCGAGCGTCCACTGGATGATCTTCGCGGCTGCCAGTTCGTCCAGCACGCCGAGCACCTCGGGCTCACCGGCCAGCCCGAGCGCGGGATCGTCGGACAGCTCGCGCGCGAGGTCACGTGCCGTGCGCACGCCGTCGCAGCGCGCCGCGACCGCCGCGAGCTCGACCGGCAGCTCCGTGCGGCGCTCGATCGGATGATGCAGCGTCGTACCCTCGATCCGGAAGCGCGGCAGCAGGCGAGGCGCAATGAACGGGCGCAGGGTCGGATCCTCCGCGAGCCTGGCCGCCAGCGCTTCGATCGCCCAGTACTCGTAGTAGACGTCGCGGCGCGCCAGGAGCGACCCACCCGGCCGCTGCACGATCGCCGGGTGATCGACAAACCGCGCCCAGCCGACCGGCCCGAAGAACCCAATGGTGTCGTTCTTCACGCAGTAGCGCTGAAGGTAGCTGGCCACCAGCCGCTCGTTCTTCCGGGTCTGGGCGTCGGTGGCGGTGGCCGGTTGTCGCAACAACCAGTCGATGCCCGTGGTCACCGCGCTCCGGTTCTGCCACAGGATCGCTTGCCGGAACCGGTCGTCTTCGCCGATGCGCCGCAGCACCTTCGACGTCGCGTGGTGGGCTCGCGCGTGGTGGTCGTCGAGCGCTAGCGCCAGCGCGTTCAGCTGCGCCACGGCGTCGTCGAGCTGCTGGCGCGTGAGCTCGGCCGCGGCGTCCGGGATTGGCCTGGGCACGCGATGGTGCCAGAGCTGCTTCAGCGCGTGCCGCACCGAGCGCTGGTCCTCCGGGCTCACTCGATCGACGGCCGCCTTGCATTCCGTGATCAAAGTCTCGCGCAGCCGGTCGACCGTCAGCTCGTGCTCGAGCAGCCGGTCGGCCGCCGCTGCGAGCTCGTCACTGGCGAGGTCGAGCACCATGCGGGCGGGAAAGCCGGTAGCTCGCAGACAGCTCCAAGTCCAGAGTGACCAGCTTGCGCCGAGCGGGACCAGATGCTTCACGGGCGCAGTGTCTGATAGTAGGTTCGTACCGCGCTGTCAATCGTCGACCTTGACTCGCGCTCGAGCGTCGCCGAAGCTCGTGGCGTGTCGCATCACATCGGTATCGGCCTTCAGGTGAATCCGACCGTGATGGAGCTCGAGCCCCAGGGTGTCGACCCCGGCCTCTACGACTACGCCGAACTGTTGTGCGATCAGTTCACCGGGCCACTCGATGCCGGATACGTGCTCGATCCGTTCATGCGCCCGATGCTCGAGCGGATCGCGGCACGGCATGCGCTGATCGCGCACGGCAACCACGGCAACGAGTACGGGTTCGCGCCGCTCGACGAGACCCCGGGCGTGCTCCGTCACATCGCCGCCGCCCATGCGATGCACAGCCCGTGGTACGCCGACCACATGTTCTTCGGCTTCGAGTCCACGGCGTATGTGTGGTCGAGCCCGCTGCCGTTCTCGCGCGCCGAGGTCGAGCGAGTCGCCGGTCGCGCGGCGGCGCTGCAGGACCGGCTCAAGCTCCCGCTCCTGCACGAGAACGCGTTCTACTACGCGCGGGCACCCGGCAGCGACATGGCAGAGGCCGACTTCGTCGCGGCGATCGTCGAGAAGGCGCAGACTCACCTGTTACTCGATCTCCACAACATCTACGCCAACTCGAGGAACTTCGAAGGCTACGACGCCTGGCGGTTCCTGCGCACCGTGCCGCTGGATCGCGTCCTCGAGATCCACCTCGCCGGTGGGCAACAGTCCGAAGGCTGGTACCACGACTTCCACTGCTGCGCGGTGCCCGATGCGGTGTGGGAGATGCTCGCTTACGTCGTGCCCCGCGCGCGCAACCTGAAGGCCATCGTGCTCGAGGTCCAAGGGCCGGCGCACAGCTACGTGTCGCGCCCCGTCGACGCGAGCTGGATCCCGATGATCAACGAGGACCTGCGGCGAGCTCGCGCGGTGGTCGACGCGAGCCTTGCGCCCGACGCCCGCACCGCGCCGGCAGTGACGGTACGATGACAGCGCTCTCGTCGCGCCGCGTGTACGAGGTCTGGACCCAGGTGATCCAGGACGAGGAGCTCTACGAGGCCATGCTCGACGGGACCCACGCCCGTCTCGAGGGCCGTGGCCTCGACGCCGAAGCGATCGCGATCCTCGATCAGCTCAGGGCCGAGCCCGGGACGCGATGGAACGTCGAGAACCTGAGGTTCCGCTCGGCGCGGTTCGTCGGTGATATCCTGCTGTTCTACATGCCGCGCACGATTCGCCTGCTGACCCGCGGCGATGACGAGTGGCGGCAAGACCTGTGTTACGAGTACCTCGCTCACCATCGCTGGCAGGCGCTGGGACACCTCCAGCTGACCGAGTGCGAGCGCTTCGCGGCGTTCGTGCGGACGCGGGTCATGCGGCGCCGCCTCACACCGCCGCACCTCGATGCCGCGCTGACATTCGAACTCGCGGTGGTCCGGCTCATCCGCAGCACCGCGGGGCTCGCAGCGGAGGCGTGGCCGGTTGGTCGCAAGGTGACCGACCTGGAGCTGCCGCGCTTGCAGCCCCGGCGCTCGCCGGCCCAGACCGTGGTGGACCTCGACGTCGATCTACGGCCATGGATCGAATCGGGAGATCCGATGTCCGGCGAGCTCGCCTCCGAGCCGATCACGGTCCTGATCTACCTCCCCGCGCTCACGGAGCGCTACCGGATCAAGGTGATCTCGGACGGCGTGCGCGCGGTGCTGGAGCGCTGCGACGGCGACCGCACCGTCGATGCGATCGCGCGCGCGCTCGAACACGAGTACGACCTGCCCGCGGCCGACGTGCGCCGCCTGATCCACAGCTTGCTGCACGAGCAGATCCTCTGTGCATGAGGCAGACATACCGGTGACGAGCTGGCGGATCTTGCCGGCGTACCTCGTGCGGCTCGCCGGGTTCGCGTTCGATCGGCTCGAGGCCCTGCGGTGCCCGCGCGCCGCGGCGGCAGACGAGGCACTCGCCGATGCCGCCGCGGTGCGGCAGGCCGCCGGCCGCGCGCTCGACGAGGCGCTCGGCCAGGAGCGCTACGCGGACAACCCCGCGTTCGACGATCCGCTCGTGCGCAAGGCCATCGCGCGCCACGTCAAGCAGGCTCGCGCGTCTGCGCGGCGGCTATCCGGCGCGCCGCTTCCGGCCGAGGCGCTGCGCGAGGTCGTGCGGGTCGTCCCGCAGGTCGCCGAGCTCGCCGCTGAGCTCGACCGGGCACATGCTGGCTGGCAGGACGCCGCGCGCGCGTTCGACACCACGTTCGCGGGCGACTTCGAGCAGGCGCGGGTCGCGCTCCGCCGATTATACCACGACGAGCGCCTGCAGGAGGCGGTGTTTCTCGAGAGCCCCGTGGCGTTCGACCGGATCCAGCAGCTGCTCGCGACCGCGGGCGATCGCAACGCGCGGGCACGCCAGCGCGAGCGGCTCGCCGCGATGTACGCGCAGCGGTTCTGCGCCAAGAACGACACCAACAGCATCTGCGGGCCGCACGGCGTCGGGTATGTGACCGGCGCGACCGCGGGCGGCACCGTCCGGATCGAGATCGCCGTCGAGGACGCGAGGCGCGAGACCTACTTCTCGCACTGGGCTGCCCAGCGCCTGCTCGACGAGGCGGTGCGGCGAGCAGGTGACGGGTCGCTGGTCACCCTGCAGCTCCACCCCATGGCACAGATCGAGGATGCCGCCGTCGCGTGGTGTGCGGTCGACTACGACGGGACGACGTTCCGTCGCCGCCACGCGCGGAGCGAACTCCCAGAGGTCGGCGTGCGGCTCGTGCGGGCGCTGGCTCGCCCGCGGACGTACGCCGAGCTGGCCGAGCTCGCGCAAGAGAGCGAGCTCCCCGCCGACGAGCTCGCGACGTTCGTCGGGCAGCTGGTCGATGCGGGGATCGTCCTGCGAGGGCCGAGGCTGCCGCCCGGGCTGTTCCGCCCGCTGCGCGCGGTCGCGGCCCTGCTGGAGCGCTGGCCGCCGAGCGACCCGCGAAGCTGGGCGCTCGCCGAGGTCGCCGCGATCGAGGAGCTGGTCGCCGGCTTCGCGCGCGCGCCGCTGGGGGGCCGGCTCGAGCTGCTTCGCCGGCTCGTCGCGCGATTCGAACAGTCCACCGGCGTCGCGGCGACCCGAGGCGAGGGGGCTCACTACGCGGATCGCTCGGTGCTCCACGAGGACTGCTATGTCGAGGTTCGCTCGGACCTCGGCGCGGCATACGCCACCCTGGGCGGTGCGCTCCCGGCGCTGGTCTCGGCGCTCGGGCTGCCGATCGAGCTCGCGCGCGAGCGCGTTCGCGAGTGGTTCGGGGCGCGGTTCGGCATCGGCGTGCGGGTGCCGGTGCTCGAGGTCCACCGCGCGTTCGACGCCGAGCGCGTGCTCGAGGCCCCCGCGGCGACCCCGCGCGCTGCGGCGCTACGGCTCGCAGTCGAGCGTGTGCGCGAGACGATCGCGGTCGCGGTCGCGGCCTCGGGCGGCGGCCCGGCGCGGCTGCAAGTACGCGATCTGCGGACCGCGCTCGCCGACATCGCTGCGGCGCCCCACGCTGGCTACCTGAGCTTCGACGTCATGCCGAGGCGCAGGGGCGACGGCGGCGCCGAGCTCGTGCTCTCGGAGGTCCACGGCGGGTTCTGGCTCTCGACCTGCCTGCTCGACGTCCTGCCGCCTGACCACCGCGAGCGAGTGCTCGGCGAGATGCGCGCGGCCGTGCACGACATGGCGCGCGGTCGGCAGACCGCCGAGTGCGTGTTCCTCCACACGCAAGCGACCGATCGACGGTTCCCGCTCGCGACGACCGACCTCCAGATGCTCGCCGCGAGCGAGCGGTCGGAGGCGTTGGATCTCCGGGCCCTGGATCTGCGACTCGCCGGCGACGAGCTCGAGTTCCTGCACGGCGACGAGGAGATCATCCCGCTCGTCGCGTTCAATCGCTACCAGTTCCTGTACCTCACCAGCAGGTTCGCCCCGGTGTTCGACCATCACGCTGACCGGTTCTTCCCGGACAGCTTGCTGCCGGACGCGCTTCGCCACGGTGACGTGCCGCGGCTCAGCGTCGACGATCTCGTGTTCCAGCGCCGGTTGTGGCGGCGGCCGGCGGCCGCCGTGCGCGCGGCGCTCGCGGCCGGCAGCGAGGCCGAGCTGTTCCGGCGCGCGCAGGCGCTGCGCCGCGAGCTCGGCTGCGACGCCCGTGTCTTCGTGTCGCTGGCCGGTGAGCCCAAGCCAGTGTTGCTCGATTTCTACAACGTGTTCCTGCTGGAGGCGCTCGCCAACCTGCTCGAGCGGCAGCCCGACGACGCGATCGTGAAGATCAGCGAGATGCTACCGGGGCCCGACGAGCTCGTCGCCCGCGGACCCGACGGCCTGCGGACCGCTGAGTTGCGGATGGGCTGTTATCGCACGTGAGCCTCTATTCGCTCATGCGAACGGCCTCGACGCTGAGGCTCAGGTCGACCAGCCGTGTCACGAACGTCTCGAATGTGGGCTCCCACAGCACAATGAATACGTCGAACGGCGTCGGCACCTCGCCCTGCCCTGACTCCTCGGCGCCGCGGTGGAGCTGGCTCGGCAGGACCGGGTAGATGATGCCCTCCTCGCGAACCCGGTAGAGCGTGTGGAAGCAGCGAAAACCGGTGAGGGTGAACTGGTCCCAGATCAGGCCGTGCTCGACGGCGTGGAGGTCGATCGCGGTGACCTCGAGGAAGAAGTTCGCCCGCTCGATCTCGCCTGGGGTGAGCTCCAGCCGAGGCGCGGCGAAATCGCAGGACCAGAAGCGCGGCCCGCCGGGGAAGTGGATGGTCAGCTTCATCCGCGCGAGCCACCGCTTGAGCACGTCCTTGAGCAGCTCGAAACCGGTGCCGGCCAGGCGCTGGTTGATCTTGCTCAGGATCCCCTCGACCGCCTGCTCGAGCTCGCGGAGCGACGCGAAGCCGGCCGCAGGCGCCGTCACACTGCGCGGGGTCAGACTGCCTCGCCCCTCGATGCCCACGGTGATCAGCGTCGCGGCGTCCTGCTCGGGCAGCGTCGGCAGGGGCTTGGTCGGGTTGAAGTCGAGTAGCTTCATCGCCGCGGGGTCGATGGTGGACACCAGCTCGGGGCGCGCCTGGCGGTGCACGTTCACCTCGCCTTTCACGATCTCGATCACATCGCCGGGGAGGAGCGTCTCGGCGTGCGTGCCGTTCTCGAAGCCGCGCACGTCGTTGACGAACTGGGTGTGATGGGTCGGGAACAGGTAGTGGTTCAGCCACTTGCCGCGGTTGACCCACGACATGCCGAGCGCGCCCGGGATGGCGAGCTTGGACCGCGCGGCGCGCACCGTCTCGAGCAGCCAGCCGTAGGGCGCGTAGGGGTAGCGAGTCAGCCCATTCGCCATCGGCTCGCTGATCAGGATAGAGTTGAAGTTGGCGATATGCACGTCGAGGTCGCGGTCGTCGATGCGCAAGAGCGGCAGCCACTCGGGCTTGAACACCGTATCGACCTGGTTCCAGATCCGCGCGTCGGGGTCGGTCACCAGCAGGCCATGCTCGCTGGGCCGGCGGTTGGTCGACGGTGTGATGTGTAGCTTGGTGTCGCCGATCTTGATCGCCTGGTAGTCCTTGATCGGCTGCACCGTCTCGAAGCCGAGCCGCCGCACAGCGCCGAGCACCTCCGAGTCGTTCGGGCAGATCACCAACGGTACCCGCCGCGCCAGACCGGCCAGGGTGGGTGGATCGAAGTGGTCATGATGCTGGTGCGAGATGTAGACCGCGTCGATGTCGGGCAAGGCCTCGGGGTTCAAGCGGCGGGGCGGGCACCAGATGCTCAGGTTGTCGTTGAATAGCTCGCCGAATATCGGGTCGGTCAGGATCGTGAAGTCGATCGTCTCAATGAGCCAGCAGGCATGGCTGATGAGCGTGAGCCGCATCGCGCGATCACGTTAACATATTCACAACTCCTAGTCGAAGTACTCGAGTCATCCCAGGTCGTGCGTGCACGCGACGGCATGGGTCAGAGCAGGTAGCGGACCCGGATCCAGCGCAGCACCCGGCGGGTCGCGAGATCGAGCAGGGAGTGCTTGCCGGTCTCGACCTCGCCGTAACCGGTCATGTTCGCCTTGAGGAGCCCTGCGGTGTTGTCGAGCTCGACGATAACCCGGACGCGCTTGTCCTCGCCGTTCACCGCCGGCGCGATGAAGTCGACGCGGCCCTCGAACGGGTGCATCGGGTAGCTCTCGACCTTCACGATGGCGGGCATGCCGACGGCGATCGCGTCGACCTCGCGCTCAGGGACGAAGATCTCGGCGCGCATGCGACGCGTATTGGCGATCTCGCAGACCAGGCCACCCGCCTCGACGCCCTCGTGGACGTGTTCGCGGAACCGCGGCGTCAGGATCTCGCCATCGATCGGCGCCCGCACGATCGTCATCGCGAGCCGCTCGTCGACATATGCGAGCTCGGCGCGCGAGCGCTTGAGCACGGCCTCGTGTGCGGCGATCTCCTCGGGACGTGATCCGGCCTGGAGCAGGCGCAGCGCGGCATCCGCCTCGGCGACGGCTCGCTGCCGGGTCTCGAGGTCTCGGCTGGCCTGCTCCGCCGCTTGGAGCGAACCCACGCCGTCGCGCGCCATCTCGAGGCGACGTTCGGTTTCCTTGGCGGCGAACACGGCCTCGGTGCGGCGCGCGGCGAGCACGGCCGCTTGTTGCTGGATCTCCTCTGGACGGCGGCCCTTGCGAAGTGTCGCGATCTCCGCCTCGATCTTCTCGATCTCGGCGAGCACCCTCGATCGGTCGGCCTTGAGCGCGCGGTCGTCGAGCCGTGCGAGCACGTCGCCCCGCTTCATCGCGTGGCCTTCGTCGACCAGGATCTCGGACAGCACCCCCTGCAGCTCGGAGCGGACGTTGGCTCGCTCGCCAGGGATGACCGTGCACTCCGAGGTGATGCGGAGCGGATAGGGGATGATCATCGCGATGCCCATGCTCATCGCGAGCACGGCGACCGCGCGGAGCCACGGCCGCTGGTGCCAGGCGCGGCCCTGCTTCTCACGCCACAGCGCTGCTTGTTCCTGCTCGGCGATGTCGGCCGGCGTCGCCGCGTCCTCCTCCGAGCCACTCGACTCGGCCGCCGGATCAGCGACACGTACGACGTCGGCCTGCGCTGCGGGCGCGGCCACGTCAGCCCGGTGGCGCTCCATGGCAGGACTGGCCGATGCCTCGGCCACTACAGTACACCTGCTGGCGACAGCACCGGATGGCGGTCGAGCACGGCGACCTGGGGTGTGGGCCGCTCTCGCTCGAGCTCCTTGCGCGTGCGCCCGACGTAACGCGACACGAACTCGTGGTTGTCGATGTGGGTCGCGAACCCGTCGCGGTAGTACAGGGTCACCTCGCGCGGTGAGCGCGTGAACACGGCGGGCTCGCCGGCGAGGATCCGGGCGACCAGCGCGGGGATGTCGTAGTCGAAGATGAACCCGCTGCGCACGTAGTAGGTGGTCTGGTGGAGCTGGACGGTCTCGAGCTCCTGGTCGCCCCGCATTCGCATGGTGAGCGGCCGATAGATCGGCCAGGTCGCCAGGTCGTACGCGAACAGCTCCTCGAAGAAGTGGCGATTGTCCTCCTTGACCAGGGGCAGGATCTCGGCGCACCACCACGCGCGCAGCTTCGCCGGCAGCCCGGGCTCGAGGTGGAAGTAGTGGATCCCGCGGGTGACCCGCGAGGCGTCGAGCGTGTCGACCATCTCGGCGCGGCACGCGATCAGACCCCGGGAGACCTCGTCGGTCTGGTCGTCGAACCAGCGATCGAGGCTCTGCAGGACCTCGACCTGGCCGACGCCCTCGAGCAGGCGCAGCGGCCCCCAGATGTAGCGGAACATCTGATTCTCGGCGATGACGCGGGCCCAGAAGATGAAGCGGTGCATCCGCCGGTTGTCCTCGAACGACATGGTCTTGTTCGCGACCACGTACTCGAAATCGTCGCGCTCGCCGCGCAGCAGCACGAAGCCGTGCTCGTCGCGCTGCTCGGAGTAGTCGGTGTTCGGCATGATCAGGAGCGGGTAGACCGCGATCCGTGACACGTGCTCCGACAGCGCCGCATAGCCCTCGAGGAACGACTCGCAGGTCTCGCCGGGGGTGCCCCAGATCAGCTCGGAGTAGCAGGTCAGGCCCTGCGACTTGAGCCAGGCCGCAAGCCCACGCCAGTCGTTCAGCTTCATGTTCTTGCGCTTCATGAGCACGAGCGCGGTGTCCGACAGGGTCTGGAGCGCGAGGGTGAACGACGACCGCAGCCCCGCGGTCGTCATACGCTCGACGATCGAGTAGAAGGTCTTCGACTTGTTCTTGGCCCACGAGGTCTCGAAGCTGCGCGGAAAGCCGTGGCGCTCGGACAGCCGGATCAGCGTCTCGACGAACTCCTCATCTTCCTTGAAGATGCCGAAGTTGGCGTCGCACAGCACGATCTCGGCGATCTGCTGGTGCGCGACGAACTCGAGCTCCGCCGCGATGCGGTCGGCGGAGAACCGCCGCACCTTCTGCCCGGTCGCGCCTCCCCAGTAGCAGAAGCTGCACGTGTACGGACAGCCGCGATTGGTCTCGAGCAGGACGACGTCGTACTTCTGCCGGCCGTCCGGATGGCGGAGCTGGAGCGCGCCGCTCAGCAGCGGCGACGGGATCATGTCGAGATCGGCGATCCGGGGTCGCTCGGCGGTCGTGACCACCAGCCCGTCATCGCGCTTGAACGTGATGCCAGTCACAGCATCGAGCGCGTGACATGATGTCCCGGCGAGCAGCGCACGCATCAGGTCGAGGAACGTCAGCTCGCCCTCGCCATCGACGACGACGTCGACCTGCGGGAACATCGCGAACGTGCGCCGGCCCTGCTTGGCGACGTGGGTCCCGCCGAACACCGCCCAGCCGTCCGGCCGCAGCTGCTTGAACGTCTCGGCCAGCGTGCCGAACGCGTTGTAGTTCCAGCCGAACACCGAGCACGCGAACACGTCGGGCGCGCCAGCCTCGCCGAGAAACACCCGCTGCGCCATCTCGAGCGTCGAGTCACCGCCGCTGAAGTTGAAGATCCGCACGTCGAGCTCGCGCGACAGCACCGGGTCGGCGTCGACCATGGCCTTGAAGTAGCCGCACGCGAGCGGCATCGATTCGGTCTCCATCGCCCACACCGACCGCTGGACCAACCAGACTTTTTTTCGAGCTGGTCGAGGAGACATCGCCGAAGCATCCTATTCCTTCGCGCAGTGGCTCGACAAGCAGTCCTGCAGACTTCCGATCGTCGAGGGCGGTCGCGCGGCACATGCGGGGCGTCAAGCTCGTCGCGAGGTTCACGTCACAGGTCGATGAAGAACGGCAAGGGAATCGGACAGATCCTCAGTCGGAACCCTCACCTGGAATAGCACCGCCTCCCGCTGCGCTGGCAAGAGACCCGATAGCCGAGTTAGCAAGTCGTCGCCTGTCATACTCATTTCCTTTGTCCGGTGTGATGACGCTGTGTGCTCATCGAACCGTGCTTCAGCCCGACGATGTCGCTGATGCCGCGGATCGCGAGCATCGGACGGCGCTCTGCCGCACCGCGTCTTCGCGGCGTGCGCCGTTGTGGGTGCCGGCCCTGTTCGGAAACACGCGAGCCCGGCGCGGAGCTCATCGTCGCCCAGCCCCATCGATCGCGTGACCATGATAGCGTTCCGACATGGAGTGCAGCCGCGCCGAGGTCGCCGCGCAGGCCGCTCCAAAGATCCGGGATGATCTCCAGTACTTCGACCAGGAGATCGACGGTGACGAGGTCGTGCTGGTGCACGACCCGGCCCGCGGGGCGTACTTCCGGTACAACCGGCTGCAGGCGGCGATGCTGCGCGCGCTCGACGGTAAGCGGACGGTGGCCGAGATCACGGCCGACCTGAGCGAGCAGTTCGAGGTCGAGGTTCCGACCAAGGCTGCGGAGCGCTTCATCGCGCGTGCGCGCGAGCTCATGCTGCTCGAGATCTCGGAGTACAGCGTGACGCCGAAGGCCTCGCGCACCCAGGTGCGAAGGGCGCTGCGCAAGGCAGGGTTCCGGATGCACGCGCCGCATCCGGGCGACCCTGCACGGTCCGGCGAGACCACGCTGTTCGCGGCGGCGTTTCATGAGCTCGAGCGCGACCATCCGCGCGCCGCGGCCGCGTACCTGGCAGAGGTCCTCGCGCACAATCCGGACAACACGCGAGCCAGACATCTCCTCAACCTCATCCAGACCGCGTACATCCGCGCCACCGGCGGGATGACGGACTTCCCGACCTGGGTGATGTTCAACCCGTCGCGACTGCTCACGTGGCTGAGTCGCACGATCGGCGGGTTCCTGTTCGGGTGGATGGGGGTCGTCGCGATCCTCGCGTTCCTCTGCCTGGGCGTGTACGCGTACACCAACGTCTCGTTCGACCATGTCGCGCTGGAGCCGCTCGACGTCGTGATCGCGGTCACGGGCGTGCTGATCGCAGGCTTGCTCCACGAGTTCGGCCACGGCCTCGCGTGCCAGTACTACGGCGGAAACGTGACCGAGATCGGCTACACGCTGTTCTACTATGTCCAGCCAGCGCCGTACTGCGACACCAGCAGCAGCTACCTGGTCACCGAGCGCCGCCACAAGGTGATCATCCAGCTGGCAGGCTCGATCGTGACGCTCCTGTTCATCTCGGCGCAGACGATCGTCCTGATGCTCCTGCACCCGAGCCTCCCGATCTATCCAGGGCTCAGCCTCTACATCGCGATCGCGATCGCGTTCGTGTTCGTGACGTTGATCCCGTTCGTGAAGTTCGACGGCTACTATGCGATCTGCGACTATTTCAGCTTCCCGAACCTGCGCGACCGCTCGTTCAAGCTCGCCCGCGCGTGGTTGAGCAAGTGGCTGCTCGGGATCGAGCTACCGACCGAGGAGCTGCCGCGGCGTACCCACAGGATCCTGATCGCCTACGCGATCTGCTCGTTCGCGTTCACCGCCTGGTTCATCTACTTCGGGTTTATCCGGTTGCTCATGCCGATCGTCGAGCGCTACCGCGGCGCCGGCCTGGTGTTCTCGGTGGCGATCGGCACGTATCTGGCGAGGAATGTCACGCTCCGACCGATGTGGCGCCTCGCCTGCCTGCTGGTGCGCGAGCGCCGCCGGCTGTTCACGCGCCGCCGCAACGCCGTCGTGCTGGTCGTGGCGATGGCGATCGTCGGCCCCTGGTTCGTGTCGTGGCCCGTCCTGGTGGACGCAGAGTTCGTCGTTCGACCGCAGCAGCGTGCGGACGTCCGGGCACAGACCGCTGGCCGCGTCGACGAGATCTTCGTCGCCGAGGGCGACCGCGTGCGATGCGGCCAGCCGCTCGCGCGGCTGCGCAACGCGGCGCTGCTCGCTCACATCGCGACGCTCGAGGCCGAGTACGAGGCCGCGTCCCACCGGCTCGACCAGCTGCGCCGTGGCGCGCGCGCCGAGGAGCTCGGCCTGGCGCGCAGCGGCCTGGCGCATGCGCGGTCGGAGCTCGAGAGCGCTATCCGCGACGCAGAGCTGGCGAGCCACCTCGCCGAAGCGTCGCTCGGGACACAAGCGAGCGCCGACACCGCCCAGAGCCGGGTCGCCGGCAGCATCGCCGCGGCGAGTGCCGCGCAGTGGGGGCTGGCCCTCCTGGAGGCCGGCGCGCGCCGCGAGGACGTCGCCGCCGCCGAGGCCGACCGTGCGCGCATCGAGAGCCAGCTCGTTCACCTGCGCACGGAACAGGCGCTCCTCACCCTGCGCAGCCCGATCGACGGCATCGTCACCACGGCGCACCTCGGGGACAAGCTCCAGGCGATGCTCGCCCCCGGCGACCTGTTCGCCGAGGTGCATGATCTCGGCGCCGTGATCGCGGAGATCGCCCTGTCGCGGAGCGATCCCCTCGCCGAGATCGCGATCGGCGATGAGGTGGGGCTCCGGCCCTACGGCGCTCCGCACGACAAGGTCGAGGCCCGCGTCGATCGAATTCGCGAGGCTGCGCAGGACCTCGGCGGTGAGCAGCGGATCATCGTCGTGACATCGCGGTTCGCGCTGGATCATCCGGTCTCCGGGCTCACCGGACACGCGCGGATCTACGGTGCGCAGCGCAGCCTGGCCTATGCGACCTTCTATCTACCACTCCAGCGCCTCCTTCGCGTTCGGCTCTGGTCGATGTAAGCGATCACGCACGCCGCCGGGCCACGGATCCTAGTCCGGATGGACCTTCCCGATGGAGAGGGGCGAGGGTCTCCACGTGACAGTCCCACTCCGCAGCAGCGCCACGATCGCGGCCACTACCATGGCGCGGAGCTCTTCCAGAGACCGATCGACCTCCTCGGCCAGCTCTGCGACGATGTCCCGGATCCGTCGCGTGCCGTCGGCGAGCCGGAGCAGATCCAAGGCATCCCGCGATAGCGGCCGGCCATGGAGCACGCCCGCGCCGTCCTGTTCGCTCCGGAACTGCCAGCCTTCCATGGCGTCGATGACCGAGCCGAATGGATCGCGGACCTCGGTCAGCGCGAGCCCCGCCCTGCGCGCGCGGTAGACGTGGACGTCGACCAGGTCGTCGCGGATCTCGCCGACGACCACGGGAACCAGGTCGAGGGCGAGCTCGGTATCAAGCTGGTCGTTGAACGCCTCGTATTGCCTCCAGTGTTCGACCGTATCGAGGCCTCGATCCTCGATCGGCGGCAGCGGCTTGCCGGTGATGCTCGCGATGACCGACTTGCTGTGGTGACGCGCACCGTGGATGAACACTCGATCGGCGGCCCGGCCGGCCAGGACGATGCCGGCGAGGTAGATGCCTGGCACGCTGCTCTCGAGGGACCCCGGATCGACGCGGGCACTGAGCGTGACCGGGTCGTACGCGATCCCGAGGCGATGAAACAGGTCCAGGTCCGGCTCGAAGCCGAGCAGCAAGACCACCCGGTCGTTTCGCAGCGTGATCTCTCCGCCGGGCGTGTCGACGACGACGTGGGCAGGTTCAACCCGCAGCAAGCGAGCGCGATGCATCACCCGGATCGCACCCGCCTGCTCCAGCGCCACCACGTCTTGGACCCGCCATCGCCACCTGTTATCGGAGACCACGGCGTCGCGATTGAGCACGGTGACGCGCGCCCCCGCGTGGAAGAATCGCAGCGCCGCTTCCGCGGCGCTGTTGCCGGCGCCCACGATCACGACGTCGAGCCCGAACATGACGTGCGGGTCCTGGTAGCCGTAGCAAACCTTGGGGAGATCGAGACCGGGCACGGGATCCAGCCGGCGCACCTGCCCGAACACTCCGGTCGCGATCACGACCTTGCGGGTCCGGATCTGCTCGCCCTGGTTGCCGACCGTCACCGTGAAGTCTCCATCGCTCCCTGTCACGGATCTGAGCTCGCGGCCGGTGCGCAGCTCGAGCCCGGTGATCTGCGCGACGCGCATGTAGTAGGACATCGCGTCCTCACGGGTCGGGTGCAGGCGCGGTACATCAAACGGGATCCCCGCCAGCTCGAGCGTCGAACGCGGGGTGTAGAACGCCATCCCGATTGGATACTGCCGGATGTGATCGACGATGCCGCCCCTCTCGACGACCACCACGCGCAGCCCCTGGCGTTGCCCCTCGATGGCGACCGAAAGCCCGGCCGGACCTGCGCCGACAACGAGGAGATCGTACGCTGTGTGGTCCATGTGGCCTCGGTCTAGATGCAGAGATCAAACCCGGTAGAAGCCTGTTCGCCGCTCGGCCGTCAGGGGCATGGGCGAGCTCGTCGGGCACCGGCAGCACCCCGCTGGATCTTCGGTCGCGGCGCGCGTCCTCGCGGGCGATGTAGAGTTGCTGCGGCGAGGCATGGCGCGAGACACATGCGCTGCCCGCTACAGCGAGATCTTGCGCGCGAGGATTACAGAGAAGGCGAACTCGCTGGCGGGCATCGTGGTCATCGCAGATGTTCCTATGAGGCTGATCTTAGAAGCGATTCATCGGAACTGTCAATGCGGGAGCCACGGAACGCTCAACTACACAGGAACGCGTTGACCTCAAGTCAACGGTTACTCGTGGGGGGGGGCGCCGGTGGCCGAACACTACCGGCCACGCGCGCGATCGACATTTGCTGGTCGGACCGCCGCGCGCGCCGCGCGCACGGTTCGGCCGCGCACGCGCGTAGCGCGCGCGTAGCGTCCCGCAATGGTCAGCGAGCTGGCAAGAGGACTATCCGGACAGTGTCCAGTGGATCATGCGGCTAGGTCGTAACGCCAGTCCAGGAGACGTCGTGAGGGTCACGGCTTCTTGCCTTTGCGCGGCGTGCTCTTCACCACGCCCTCGCCGAGGCGCTTGGTTTCGGCCACGACGCGGTCGAAGTCGCTCTCGAAGAGGCGGTCCTGCACGATGCGGTACTTCTCGAACTCGCTCTCGGCGTGCGCCTTGGCGATCTCGGCGGTCACCTTGCCTGCGTCCTGCAGCACCTCGCGATCGGTCGCAGCGAGGAAGCGATTCAGCCGCGTCTCCCAGTCCTGCATGGTCATGGGTATCTTGCGGAGAGCCATGTCCTCGGCCACGTCGAGGTAGGCGTTCACCAGCCGCGAGCGCTGCGCGAGCTCGGGTTCGGTCAGGTAGTTCTTGGCCACGACCACGTCGAACTTCTGAATCTTGCCGTGGGGCGCGTCGGTCCAGGTGTGGAGGCCCAGTGCTCCTTGGTCGCGTCGGCGCGGTCGACGATTACCTCGGCTGCGGTCTTCCCGTGGATGGCCCAGTGCAGCTTGTTCTGGACGGTGGCGAACAAGCGCTTGGTGGCCTGCGCCGTCACGTCGTAGTCGACCGACGTGGCGTAAATGTCGGTGATCTTCTGGTAGAACTTGCGCTCC
>Ga0308175_100000208_pt1 | contig 45481 bp, 25 predicted proteins | sample PhyCR1_3_FD_203893 | JGI IMG/M metagenome (GOLD analysis project Ga0308175, IMG submission 203893) | Soil microbial communities from UC Gill Tract Community Farm, Albany, California, United States - DLSLS.C.R1 | ecosystem: Environmental > Terrestrial > Soil > Agricultural land | place: USA...
ATTGGCGGGAATTGCCTTGCGCACTGGCCTTGTGATTAGCGGCAATGAAGCCAATTGTAGGCTATGCAGCGAGGCTATTGCCGTCCTACACGTTCATTGACGCAATATACGTACACTCAAGAGCTTCTCCAATAAAGCCTTAACTGTACGACTGCCGCATAGCGAACAAAGCGCATAAGAGTGCGATGCTTCGGCTTCGCTCAGCATAAACTCCACAAAGCTCAATAGCAGCAATGCAGCTTAGTTCAAAATTGCATTTACAATTCAATAAATCCCTGCACCGTCTTCTTGCTCTTCACCGTTGTTGCATCCGGTTGTGAGCCGCCAACAGAAATGAGCACCTTGCCGCTGAAAAGTTTTGGAACGCCTTTGTCATCCATCAGCGAAAGGTCATCGGTCGTTAGCGCAAACGAAACCATCTTGCTTTCGCCGCTTTTCAAAAGGATGCGCTGAAAACCTTTTAGTGCACGAAGCGGTGCGTTCTTGGCATTACCCGACACGTACAATTGCACCACTTCTTCGCCGTCCATCTTTCCGGTGTTGGTAACGCGAACGCTGACCGTTGTGTTTTTGTTTTTTACAATCACCGCAGGCAATTTCAGGTTGTCGTATTGAAAGTTTGTATAACTCAAGCCGTAACCAAAGCCGTATAAAGGTGTGCCTTTGAAATATCGATAGGTTCTGTTGTTCATTGAATAGTCTTTGAAACCGGGCAAGTCCTTGTCGCTTTTGTAAAACGTTACCGGCAAGCGTCCCGCAGGATTGTAATCGCCAAACAACACGTCGGCAACCGCCGTTCCGGCCGATTGCCCACCGTACCACGCGTTGACAATTGCCGGAATGTTTTCGGCTTCCCAGGGCATGGCAACCGCACTTCCGGTCATCAGTACAAACACTACGGGCTTGCCGGTTTGCTTCAAGGCTTTCAAGAGTTCTGTTTGCACAGCGGGCAGCATAATGGATGTTCGGTCGCCGCCGTTAAAGCCCGGGTAATCCACCCGCATTTCTTCGCCCTCAAGTTGCGGCGAAATGCCGCCGACGAACACAATCGCATCGGCATCTTTTACGCGATTGGCCAGGGCTGTGAAATCTGTTTTGGCAAAATATCCAGCACGCAAATGCACCGATGCTTTGCCTTCGCCCTGGTAGTATTCAACAACCAAGCGATAAGTTTTTCCTTTCTCCGTGTTCAACTTGTAGGTTCGTGCACCCCAACGGTTGCGTGCCCATGCATTGAGTGCTTCTTTGCCTTCAATAAGAAAACGATAGCCGTCATCAGCGTCTAATTCAAAGTTGATGTCGCCGGTTTCGGTTGCGGTAAAATCAGTGGAATAACGAGCAGAAAAATTAAGCGCCTTCAAGGTGTCAATCACAAGTTGTCCTTCCTGCCAATCCTGTTCAACAGAGGACTCAATCCGTTTGGCAACAGGCTCGCCTTTTAATTCGCGGTTGTTAAAATATTCAGCGTAAAAACCTTTCTGTCCCTGCCATGAATATTGATTGCTGACGTTGGCGTATTGCAGCAACGTATCGTTGGTAAAGTTGACGGCTTTTTCGTACACCACTTGCGCATCGTTGCCCAACTTTTCTTTGATGCCTTCGAGTGCCGTAACAATATTCGACGGTGTGCCGTTGTAATTCCCCAATACTGCAATCGGATTGTCCGCATTCGGTCCAAGCACGACAATCTTTTTAATGCTTTTCTTTAACGGCAAGGTGTTGGCCTCGTTCTTCAACAACACAATGGATTGTCTTGCCATCTTGAGCGAATGCGCTTTGTGTTCGGCGCTTTCCAAAACGCTCTCGGATGTTTGCGCCCATTTCACCATAGAGGTCGGATCAAACATGCCCAAACGAAAGCGAATGGTAAAGAGGCGCTTCACCGAAACATCAATTTGTTTTTCAGTGATCTTTCCGTCTTTCACCGCTTGCACAAGTGTTTTGTAGGTCCTGTTCCCGCATTCCACGTCGGTACCGTGAAAGACGGCATCGGCAGCCGATGATTCCGCATCGGGATGCGTTTTGTGCCGCTGGAAAAAATCATTAATGGCGCCACAGTCGGACGTAACGTAACCGCTAAACTTCCATTGGTTGCGCAGGATGTCAATCATCAATTGATCGCTGCCGCAGCAGGGCTGTGTTTTGAATGCATTGTAAGCGCACATCACGCCGGCTACGTTTGCCTTCGTTACAAGTTGTTTGAACGCGGGCAAGTACGTGTTCCATAAATCGTAATCACTCGGCGAAACGTTGTCCACGTGCCTTGATGGTTCCGGACCGCTGTGCACAGCGTAATGTTTTGCGCAGGCTGCGGCTTTTAAATACTTCGGGTCATCGCCCTGCAAACCGCGAACAAAGGCCGCACCCATTGTTCCGGTGAGAAATGGATCTTCGCCATAAGTTTCCTGTCCGCGACCCCAGCGTGGATCGCGAAAGATGTTGATATTGGGCGTCCAATACGTTAAGCCAACATAACGCTGCCCGGCTTTTCCTTCGCCGTTTGATTTGTTGAAGATGGCCCGTCCTTCCATTGCCGAATAATCGCCCATTCTTTTTATCGAAGCCGTGTCAAAGGTTGCGGCCATGGCAATGGCTTGCGGATAAACCGTTACATGATATGGCGTTCGTGCCACGCCGTGCAATACTTCGTTCCACCAATCATAAGCGGGAATGCCGAGGCGTGGAATGGCTGGTGCGGCATTGAGCATCTGCGCTACTTTTTCTTCCAGGGTCAGCCGCGAAACCAAATCATTCACCCGTTGTTCGAATGTTAATGACGTGTTTTGAAACGGATACTGCGTTTGCGCAAAGCAAATTTTTGAAAACAAAAGCGCAAAAGCCACAAATATCTTTCTCATAATTAAGCGTATTACTGTTGTACTAAAGGTTCATTCAAAGTGGATGTTCTTATTTCAGGTCTCACGTTTGACGTCTTCACCATTTCACCACATTCCAAAATGCTTTTTTCGGTTTAAGATTTTTGTCGAAAAGCAGTGGATAATCTTTTCGTCCCTGCACCGGAAAATTATCCAGCCAACTGTCGCGGTCCGAAATGTTCCAGAACGTTATACCACTGATTATGTTTTTGTATTTGCGAAAAAGTTCAAAGCACATTTTGTATTTCTCTTCCTGCGCTTTTTCCCGCGCTGGTGTAAAAGCCGTGTCGGCATCTTCAGGTCTTCGTTCTCTCCTGTTGTGTTCTTTAGAATAAACAGAAATATCCATTTCGGTAATTTGCAACTTCACACCCAATTCAGAAAAGCGTTTTAAAGTTGAATCGAGTTGTCCTCTTGACGGTTCGTTGATGGCCCAATGCGCCTGCAGGCCAAGACCGCCGATGGGAACGCCGGCGTCTTTCAAACTCTTGACAAGTCGGAAAATCTTTTCGCGTTTGGTTGCGCTGATCTCGTTGTAATCGTTGTAAAATAAAATTGCATTCGGGTCGGCTTCGTGTGCCCATTGAAAGGCTTTGGCAATGTAGTCGCTGCCGCAAATCTTCAGCCACTGCGAAGGCCGCAAGTACTCGCCGGGCTTGTCGGAAATTACTTCGTTCGCCACGTCCCATGCATAAATTTTCCCCTTGTACCGGCTCACAACGGTTGTGATGTGATCGTGCAAACGTTGTAGCAAAACTTCTTTGCTCACCGTGTTGCCACTGCTGTCAACAAACATCCATCGCGGCGCCTGGTTGTGCCAGACAAGGTTGTGCCCACGAATGCGCATGCCATTTCGCAAAGCAAAAGCCACAATGCTGTCGGCGTCTTTCCAATGATATTCTTTTTCGCTTGGATGAATCGGCTCCATCTTCATTGCGTTCTCCGGTGTGACGCTGTTGAACTGTTGCACGATGAGCTGCGCTTCGTCTGTCTTTAAGGCTCTGGGCGAAACAGCAACACCAATAGGGAAGTAGTCTTTGTAATAATCTTTCAATCCTTTGATGGAAGCAAGCTGCTTTGTTTCAATCTTGCTTTTCGAATGAATATAAGGGCTTGCCCAAGCCAAAAAGGTTGGCCAGTTTGGTCCCGTTGTATGCCCACCGCTGTGCTGGCGAAAGGCGATTTCACCGTTGATTAAGGCCGTTTCCTGCAGCGGCATTTCAGTTGTGCCCAAATCTTTCTTGCCCAAAAGTTTATAAACAGGACCGGCATACACGCCGCCCAAAAACATGCCTTTTGCATCCACCCAGGCCCCCTCAACTTTTGGCGAACCGGAAGAGATAAACACCGGTCTTGGCGCACATAACGCAACTAACTCATGTGCGTCAACCGGCAAATCATTTGGTGTGAGTGAACCTGCATATTTGATAAAGGTCCCGCAGAACCAATGGTACTCGCCGGAGGATGTAAGGTTCTCCACTTGTTCGCCAAACACGCGACGCAGAATTTTTGCACCGCCGGCACCCGACGAACCAATGAAGCCCACGGCGAACCGTGGTTCGTAAGCCATCGCTACTAACGCGGCTTTGCCGTAACGTGAAAGACCTTCAATGCCGACTTGCGTTGCATCCACATCCTTGTCGGTTTCAAAATAATCGAGGGCTTTGCTGGCGCCCCAAGCCCAGGCTTTTAAGGCGCCCCAGTCATCGGGTTTGCGCGGCTGGCCTTTGTTCACCAAACCAATAATTCCTCCTCTTAAACCCGCACCGTTATCAGCCTGGTAACTTGTTGGAATAAGAATGGCGTAACCCCAACCTTTTGCCAGCACTTGTTCCTGCCACGAAGGTTCGTTTGCGTTTGCACCGGGCATGCGAAAACCCGGTGGAAATTGAAAGCCGAATTCCATCATCACCGGCACGGGACCGGTTGCATTTGCAGGCGTGGTGAGGGTGAGTTGAATGTCCACTTTTATTTGAGAATAAGATGAATTATCAACGTGTCCAATCAATCGTTTGGTGATGACGGGATAGTTGTCCACAAGGTCGTTATATACACCCGCTACTTCCCAATTCACGTTGGGCAGATTCTTCGGTGTTCGACCATAAATTTCCCTGTCAAAATCTTCAACAATTTCCGGACGACGCTCCTTCCACCAGGTTTTTGCATCCGTTACTTTTTGCCCGTTCTTTAAGGTCAGCGGGTCGGGCAAAACTGTATAAGGCGAAGCTTTTGCTTCGTCAACGTTGGCAGCGTTCAGGGCTTGCGGATTGCCCGAAGGCCCGGGTCTTGTTGACGTGATGCTTACTTGTTGCAACATGGCCTTGTAATCTGCTTGCGTAGCTTTGTTAATGCTGTCTGTGCGCAGACTGTCGGCACGCGTCATGCGGAATTGTGCATGGGTGCTGTTGCAGAGAAAAAGAATAAGAATGAAGCGACTAAATTTTTTCATGCGATGATTTCTGCGTTTGATGGCTTTTGATGTATTTGGCAACGTCGAGCATTGGCGCGACCCAAATGTTTTTTAGATTGTTCTTTAAAAACTGCAAAAGCTGGTGATGTGCGGTAAGCGAAACGTTCAACGCATGTTCGCCGCCAACGCCATGAAAGAGAAAAACAAGCAAGGCGTGTTTTTGTATTGCCTCTTTTGCTAACTCAATTAACTGTTCACCCGATTGTCCGTTAATCATGTAGCAGCCTATGTTATAAAGATTGACTTTATCAATCGTGAGCATTTCCGGACGAACACCGCGTGCCGCAATGAACTCGTTCTTCAAATAATCCATGTAAGCCGTGTCGTGAATGGTTTCATCGCCGCAGGGGTAAGCGAAGGTTCGCTCGTTCTTGCCGTCAAGGGCTTTTAAAATATTGTTCATGGCTCTTGCTTCATCCGCCATCCGTTTAACCGTATAAAAACGCAAGTCGTATTCTTTTACAAATTCTCTTCCCGTGCGTCCGCCTTCGCAAGCATGCCAGACTGTGTGATTGGCTAACTCGTATCCTTTTGCAGCAGCCTTGTGCCAGCCGGGTATTTGCGCATTCAATCCGTTGAAATAATCAGAAATGTAGAACGTGCCTTTTAATCCAACGGAGTCAAGTGCGGGAATAACGTTCGTAAGGTCAACGTTCAGTCCGTCGTCGTAAGTCAAAACAACGGCGCAAGACTTTCCGTTCCAGGTTGTAGCCGTTTGGGAGCGCACAAGCATTGAAGCAAAAAGAAAAACAGAAAGTAAGAAGGCAATCTTTTTCATGCAGCTTATTTGTCGGTTCTAAATGGCGAAGCGGGCAAGCCTTCTTTATTGTAAAGATTTGGATTGGCAGGATCATCGGCCCAGGCATAACGCACATACATTGGCGCTGGCACATCATCATTCCACACAACAACTTTATTGTCTTCAATCTTTGTCTTTGCCCACACAAATTTTTTATCTGCACCGGCAATTGCAAATTCCGCTGGTGCTTCGTCGTCGTTCGTTGTCAAACCGCTTCCAACGTTTGTAAAGGAAACGATGATTCGGTTGCCTTCAATTGCTGCCGATTGATAAAGTGGGCCAGAAGGAACAACATTTTTATCGCTGTACGCAATGTTCTCTGCTGCCATTGCGAGGCGTTCGCCCACTTCTTTTTTTCGATCGGGGTGAATGTCGTTCCATTCGCCCAAATCAATAGCCACCGCCATTGCTGTGTTGGGAACCGATAAAGACTTGGCTTGCGCTTCGCGGAATTGTGCCCATTGGCTTTCGGCGGGCAAATAATTGTACTCCATAAAACCGGGCAATTGCACATACAGGAAAGGAACAATTGCTTCGTTCCATTTGCTTCGCCAATCAGCGATCATGGCTGGTTGCAGCTTTGCGTATTCATCAGCACGACCGGTGTTTGACTCGCCTTGGTACCACACAAATCCTTTGACTGTATAATTAATCAATGGCGCAATCATCGTGTTGTACAAAGCCGTTGGTTGATTTTGCAAAGCAATTCCGCTGCCGCCGAAACCACGTTGTGGAATGTTTATTTGTCCGACTTTGTATTGCCAATAACCTTTTAAATCAACCGTGTCGTTTCCCGCAATTAATTGATAAGGCTTGTCGGGCACAAAGCCACCTTTACCGGCGTTATTCGTTACACGAATTACAAAAAGATTTTTTCCAGCTTTCAATGTGCCTGTTGGAATTTGATAACGTCGTTGCGGATACATGTACGTTGTAGCGCCAACTTGCTTGCCGTTGATGTACAAAACATCGGCGTCCACAATTCTTCCCAAAAAAACTTTCGCAGAAGCATTTGTCATCGAAGCCGGAATGTCAAACTCCCTTCGATACCAAACCACGCCGTCCAAATCTTTGATGCCCTGGTCTTCCCAATAACCGGGAATGTTGATATTGTGCCAACCTTTGGGAATGTACGACGAATTAAACCAAGCCTCTGTCAGCCCTTTGTCCTCTTGCCGCGGGGGTCTTGCACCAGAAAAAGCTCTGCGGTTTGTTGCGTTCACATAAGCGGAGTCTTTGTTTTTTTCAACGGTGCTTAAAATATTTGGAAAGTCTTTGAGTGCATCTTCACTCATCATTGCTTCAATGGGCACACCGCCCCAACTCGAATTGATAATGCCTATGGGTACGTGATATTTTTCGTAAAGTTTCTTGGCGAAGAAATAAGCCACGGCGGAAAAATCAAGTACGTTGGTTGGAGTGGCCGCCTTCCAATTGCCAAACGGAATATCGTCCTGCGGGGCTTGCAAATTCGTGACGTTCGGAACCCAGAACTGCCGTATCTGCGGATAATTGGCGCTGGCAATTTCACCGGCATAGCGAACGGCGTGCAAGCTCATTTGATGCACCATATTTGATTGTCCGGCGCAAAGCCACACGTCGCCAATCAACACATCTTTAAGTGCAATGTGATTGCTTGCATCAATGGTCATTGTGTACGGACCGCCGGCTTTCATCGGCGACAATTGCACAAGCCATTCGCCGTCTTTATCGGTTACGGCTTTATAGGTTTTGTTGTTGAATTTTACCGAAACCTTTTCACCCGGCGAGGCCCATCCCCATATTTTCAATTTTGCATCACGCTGCAATACCATGCTGTCGCGAACAACCTGGGGCAGCCGCACTTGTGCGTGCAGAGAAGAAACGAGAAAAAGTAAAACGGCAACGAACGTTCCTCTTGTCATGTTGTCTATTCAGTTTGTTTACAAGTAGTCTCATAAATAAAAAGATTGTCAGGCTGACCCTTCGACTGCGCTCCGGATGACATTGTCGAAGCCGGTTGGTTTAGGGCAACCCACGCTGCGACCCTTCGGCAAGCTCAGGGTGACAATGCACCCGTGGCTATTTATGAGACCAGCTTTGCTTCTTACGGTTTCGTTTTTTGCGCCAGCGTCAAGGCCTTTGTGGTGGTGTAATATTTTGCAAGCATGTTGGGCACTTCCCACGCAGGCATGTTGTGGTGCTTCAGGTATTCCAAAAAATTTTGCGTAACGCGGGCAAAATGCTCTTCGTGTCCTTCTTTGTATTTATCGGGGATAACGATTTGCCAGCCGTTTGCCACTTTCTTCAATTCAACGCCGGGATATGTTGCTTGCAGTTTATTAAATGCCTCTTCAACATCGCTGCGTCTTGTTGTGGCAAAGGGTTGAATGTACAAGGTTGGCTTGTAGCCTTCTTCTGCACCCTGCTTAATAAACAACGTTGTTTTTGTGCCACGCATCATGGCCGTGTATTGGTCGCCGCTGCCTTCGGGTGCGGCGTAGTTCCAAACCACTGATGTTTTTACAAACACACCGCGAAGACGGTAGTGAATCTCACCGTTAGAGTAAACATTCAATACCGTGTCGTTCGTGATTGCGTTTCTTAAATAGGTTGGAAACGTATCGGTCTTGGTCAGTGTTTGAAACTGGTGCAACGACAACGGTGTCGTCCAACGTTTGGCCGATAACAACTGAATGTCTTTCGTGTAATCAATGGCTTGCTCAGGAAAACATTCCCATTGCGCTAAGTCCACGATGTGCGTCATCACATCGGCAATGCCATTGCCTTGTTGAGTTACATCAAAAAACCATTGCGGCCGCGTGAGCACGTTGCCCGAAACGTATTTGTAGAAATAGTGAACGCTTTCTTTTACGATGGCGGGATCAGCAGCCGTACCGTTTTGCAGTGTGCCGAACAACTCCGGCATCATTGCAAGTTCACGCATTAAAATAGAAGTGATCTCAAACCGTTCGGTCATGATGTCGTATAACAACAGCTCCTTTCTATCGGCAACGGCAAAGGCTTGTTTCAATTGATCGAATCCTTTTTCATCAATGGCCATCGGTTTATCAGCTAGCACATTAAAACCGCCTTGCAAGGATTTTAAAATGTACTCGGCTTTCTTTTGGTTGTTACCACTGAGCACGACGACGTTGCCGCTCTTTTGCGACAGCATCTTCTCAAAAAAATCATCACCGGTGTAAACGACTTCCTTCCATTTCGTCGGCGACTCGCTGCGGAAGTTGTATGCTTTTATGCGGTCAAGATGCGCTTGCAGATCGGGGCCTGCAGGTGCGTACACATGCACGCTAGGATCAACATCAGCGTACATGCTTTTTTGTACGAGAGCCGCATGAAAATGGCCGGGGTCAAGCGTTATTAATCGAACGGGCTTTTGTGCGAACGAGTGGCCAAATGAAATAAGCATGGATGAACAAAGAGTTGTAATTATTTTTTTCATCGTTCAATAGAATTGTTGAAGTACAAGTGTATCCATCGACAAGCTCAGGATAAACTTGCAACGGAAGCTCAACGGATGTACTGGCTTCTGGTTCATAAAAATTTTACGCGTTGAAATCGTATTGTTTCCGACGTGGACGAGACAACAATGCTGTCGCTTCTTTATCCCCGTTTTTAAACATCTCTTTTTCCGGGTCCCAATAAATTTTCCGTTTTAGTTTCATGGCGATGTGATGCAACAAACACGCACTGCAGGAACGATGGCCGACTTCAATGGGCGCAATGGGTTGTTTGCGAGACTTCACGCAATCCAGCCAGTTAATATGTTGCTCAGGACTTTCGTACAAATGAATCTCGTTCGCACCTATCACCGACTGCAAAATTTTTGGATTGCTTGCATCAATCGGCTTCACGCCGTCTTTATCGGCAACGGGATCGGAATCGGTGATGCGATAAGCGCCACGTGTGACCCAAATCCAGCCATCGCTGCCAATGAATTTCACACCGTTGGGCAACTCGTTGGAAACAATCATGTGCACACCGTTTGCATATAGCGCTTCGGTGCGAAAGATGCCGTGCACGTTCCACAAACCTTTGTACGAAGGATCGTCAGTAGGAAATTTTGCGTTGCCCCAAATTTCAATCGGACCGCTGTATTCCGTGCCCATGGCCCAATGCGCCGTGTCAATGTGATGCGCACCCCAGCCGGTAATCATGCCCGCGCCAAATTGTTCGCAGCGCAACCACCCCGGCCGGCTGCCGATGCCTTTGGGCGATGTGTCTAAGGAATGCACTCGGTCTTCGGTGTAATAAACTCCGGGTGTTGCACCTAACCATGCATCGTAATTGAAGTAAGCCGGAACATCCATTCGTTTCGGATTGCCGCCACCGGGATCGCCGGGCAAACCCACTTCAATGGTTTGCAACTTTCCAATTCGGCCGTTGCGCACCAACTCGCAAGCCCGTTTGAATTGCGGCCAGGGATCAACTGATTTTTGTTGCGAACCCATTTGCAAAATGCGGCCCGTCTTCTTCACTGCGTTGCTTAAAATTCTTCCTTCTTCAATGGTGAGTGAGGCGGGCTTTTGCAGGTACACGTCTTTGCCGGCATTCACCGCATGAACGGCAACGATCGCGTGTTGATGATCAGGAGTGCTGATGTGCACCGCATCAATGTCTTTGTTCTGCAAAAGTTCTTTGTAGTCGTAATACACTTTGATGTCCCAATCGCCGGTTAAGCCGCCGTTTTCTTTTGTGGCTTTTTTATAATTATCGCGGACCGTTTGCGGACCGGCATCGGCGCGATGTTTATCCAGATCGCAAACGGCCATGATGCGGGCACCGGCATAGCGTGCGATGCCGGTCATGTCGTGACTGGTCGCAATGCGGCCGCAACCAATAGAGGCGACGTTGATGCGGTTACTCGGTGCATTCTTTCCGAAAACAGAAGCCGGAACAATGGTTGGAAAATTTAGCGCCAATGCTGTGCCCAGTGATGCTTTTGTAGTATTGGCTAAAAATCCTCTGCGACTGACGTTGTTCTTTTCCTCGCCTTTCATAATAAAAGTTTTAGAGGATTATGCTTTTTGATAATTCAGTTTTTGTGCGGCCTTCTGTGCTTTTAACGCAAGCTCCGTGGCATAGAAGCAATGGCGTTGCGTCATGGCCGTTTCGGTGCGGTTGATGATGTCGTCAACCAACAAACGGCCGTATGGCAACTCTACGTTGTTGCAGTTCATGTACTGCGTTTCCTTGTTGTTCACCAGGTACAAATGATTGGCGCCTTCGTGAACGGCAATGTCTGTGTTCTTGCGCACTTCAATGTAGCCCCCTGTGCCCAGGATCGTTAGTCTTCCATCGCCCCAGGTATTCAATCCATCGGGTGTAAACCAGTCCACACGAATGTATCCCGCACCGCCGTTGCCGCGCAGCATCACGTCGCCAAAATCTTCAAAGGCCGGGTATTGCGGATGCGCCACATTGCCAACCTGCGATGCAACGACATCGGCTTGATCGGAGTTCGTGAAAAATAAAAATTGATCGAATTGATGCGAACCAATATCGGTAAGAATGCCGCCGAAATTTTTCTTGTCGAAGAACCACGCTGGTCGCGTTGTTAAACTGATGCGGTGCGGCGCCATGATCACGGTTTGAATCACTTTGCCAATAGCGCCTGCTTTCACCAAATCGCCGGCTTTTGTGGTGGCTTTGTTTTCAAACCGTTCGCTGTACATGATGGAATAAATGCGGCCCGTTTGCTTTTGTACGCGGCGCACTTCTTCCAATTGCTCGAGTGTAATGATGCCGGGTTTATCCACCATGTAATCTTTGCCGTGTTGCATGGCTTTAATGCCAATGCCCGCACGATCAATGGGTATGGCCGAACTTAAAATAAGTTGTATTGATTTATCATTTAGAATTTCATCTTCGCTCTTTGCCAGTTTTACCTGCGGGTATTTTTTGGTGAAGGCTGCGACCAGGTCAGGTTCTTTTGCATACAGAGAAACCAATTGCCCGCCGCCTCTGATGACCGCTTCCACCTGTGAATAAATGTGCGCATGATTAATGCCGATGACCGAAAATTTTATTCGCGGCTCGTCCCATTGGTATGGCGTCGTTTCGCCGGCGCTGACTTCACGAAAATTTTTGGAAGCAAATGTTTTTTCGGAGAACGCAGGCAGCAGGCTCATTCCTGCTGCGGTAGCGGCGGCATCTCTCAAAAAACGGCGCCGGTTAAGGTTTGAGCGGTTCATGGCTGTTTACAATTTTTGGGCATGATGAAGAAACGTTTGCAAAGAGATTGATTGTTTAGTTTTTTGTTTCCGGCGGACCCAGATAACTCGGTTTTAAACCGCCAAAGTCGAGCACCAGTTTTTGTAGAACGATGGCGGGTGAAATCATCCAGTATTTTATCGTGTGTTTGCCGGGCTTTGGAATTTGATGTGTTGAGCTTTTGATGATGACGTTGTTTGCCACCCAACTGTTCCAAACCGGTGTGTTGTCCCCTTTGTTGAGTGAAAAGACTTGCGGCTTCTCGTCGTCAATGGAAACGGTGTATCGCAAGCCGGTGGAATCGTTGTGAAAGTTGAGTGTGGGAGAGAAGTAAAGTTGAAGGTTTGCTTTGCCTTTTCCTGCCCAATAAAAGTCGTATTCGACACGCGGACTATTTGCCATTAATGGAGATGCGGTGGTTACTGGAAAAGTGCTGATGCCTGAACCATCACGGCCGATGTCGGGAATGATTTTCCAATTAATTTTTGATGTGTTAATGATTCTGGTCCAATGTTTAGCTTCTATTGCTGCCACGCCGTACAATTCAAAAAATAAATTTCCTTTTGACGTGTTTGTTATTGTTTTTGGAATAAGGTTGATACCACCAAATGAAGTATCGCCAGGCGGTACAGATTCTTCGCTCTTGTTATATAATCTAACTTCTGGAATCTTGTTCACCGACGGCTGTTGCCAATAGGTATAGCCGATGTGCGTTTGGTCCATCATGTGATTCCACTTGCCACCGGCTAAATTGTGATATTGAATTGTGAGCAAAGAATCATTTCGATAAAACTCTTTTACTTCCTCCGCATAGTTGTCTGCTTCTTTCCAATTTTTTGCTGCAAAATATTTATTCCATGCAACGGCATTGTACATCCTGTGCAAATTGCGGAACGCTTTCACCGGATGAAGTACCAACTCAAAAAATGCATCCTTGTATTCGGCAGAAAGTTGCCCGTTGATTCTCTCTGCCTTTTTTTCCAACTCATCCCATTCATTTACTACTCTTCCCCATTCATCATAATCAATCAAACTATAGGTTTTGTCGTCCAACAACTCCGGCTTTCTTCTCGAAGCATACTGCGAATACTTGCGCAAGGTCTCGCCAATTTCTTTTGCGTGTGCTGGCCCAAATTGTTCGCCTGCCCATTGCGTGTAATAGTTGCGCAGGTTGTCTTCGTTCCACCTGTTTGCATCCCACGCATAATCCAAAAAGAAAGAAATCGGAAACTCCATTGGCTTTAAATCGCCCACGTTCACAATCCACACCTTGTCCGCACCATGCCCTTTTGCCAGGTGCATTTGCTCCCACACGCGGGCAATGTTGTTCGTGTTAATCCACTTGTAATTTCTTGGCCCGCCCACGTAATCAAAATGATAATAAATGCCGTAGCCGCCGCTGCGTTTTGGCTCGTTCAGCTTTGGTAGTTTGCGAAGGTTGCCCCAGTTGTCATCGCAAAGCAAAAGTGTTACATCATCCGGCACACGCATTCCTTTGTCATAATAGTCCTGCACTTCTTTGTACAAGGCCCACATTTGCGGCGTTTGCGCAGCGGGTTTGTGCGTGACGTCTTCAATAATTTTTCGTTGGTCTTTTACGATGCGTTCGAGCAAATCAATCGCTGTTCCCTGCGTCATGGGCATATCTCCGTCGCCGCGCATACCAACGGTAACAATGCTTTCGTGTGCGCCCATGTTCTCGATGCCTCTGCGCCAAAAGGCTTTTAACGTCGAATCATTCTTCGTGTAATCCCAAGGGCCTTTGCCATAGCGTTTCCATTCCTGTTGCGCACGCAACATGGGCTCGTGGTGCGAAGTGCCCATCACAATGCCCCATCTGTCGGCAAGAACCGGATTCAACGTGTCGTCATCATTAAACGCATTGCCCCACATGGCCGGCCACAAATAATTTGCTTTCAACCGCAGCAACAACTCAAATATTTTTTCGTAAACGAGATGATTGACGCCGCCGAATTTTTCTTTCGTCCAGCCGGAGAAAGCCGGCGCTTCGTCGTTAATAAAAATGCCGCGGTATTTTACCGAAGGAGAACCAAAATTGTAAGCACCTGGCTTTATGAAAACGCTTTGCTTTTTTTTCACCGGCACGTCGGCCCACCACCACCAAGGTGACACGCCAAGCCGCTTTGACAGTTCAAACACACCGTAAGCCGTGCCGCGTTTGTCACTGCCAACAATCACCAGCGCCTTGCCAACGCCAGTAAAAGGTTTGTCTATTGTTTGCAACCGGAAGGCTTCCCATTTGCCTTGCAGGTTTTTTACGTCAAGCTTTTTATTGCTGATTAATTTTTTGATGAGAGAAGAATTCTCAAGACTTCCGATGATGACCATGTTCTTCGACGCAGCAACCTTGTCAGCAATTGCTGGCTTTTTGCCGGTCACTTTTTCAACATCGGTTTGCAAAAGTCCGGCGGCCTTGTTCACCAGCCAATCATCATTCTTGTCAACAATAATTTGTGCTGTTTCCGTTGCGTTCGACAAAACAAAGCTGCCCGGCGCAGCCGTTGTGGAAACGATGTTTTGCGCAAACGTTTTTTGAATAAACGAAAACAGAAAAAGTAAACAACCAATCTTTTTCATTTTTATTTTTTAATTCGGCCTATCCCGACCTTCCCGGTGCGAGGGCCATCTTTTCACAGACCCTTGCTTTTCGACGACGCAGCCTTTTTCAGGATCTTCGACAGGCGAGGGCTGTGTAGTGGAAAGCCCCTCCACCGGAGGGGTTTGGGGAGGCCTAGAACCCAATCGAATTACCGCCGTCCACTGGCAGCACCACACCGGTTACGTATTTTGATGATTCCGTGGCGAGGTAATAAGCGGCTTCGCCAATGTCTTCGGGCTGGCCCATTTTGCCCATCGGCGTACGTGAAAAAACCTTGGTCTTACGTTCCGGATCGCTGTCAAGCGCTGTCGCCGTCATATCACTGTAAATAAAGCCGGGCGCAATGGCGTTGGTGCGAATGCCAAAGGGCGACAACTCAACCGCCATCGCTCTCGTCATGCCGTCAATAGCGGTTTTGCTGGCACTGTAGGCAATCACTTTCGGCAGGCCGTATTGCGCTGCCATTGAGCTGATGTTGATGATGCTTCCGCTGCCCGCTTCCTTCATGTGCTTTACTACTTCTCGGCTGATGGCAAACACCGCACACACGTTGGTGTTAATGATGCGCAGAAACTCTTCATCCGTTACTTCAGTGAATTCTTTTTTCTGGTTGATGCCGGCGTTGTTTACGAGGATGTCAATTTTGCCAAAGCGTTCAACAACGTCATTAATCAATCTGGGTATCGCCTTCAAATCGCTCAAATCGCACGAAAAGGTTTCGCACAATTCACCCAGCTTTTCTTTTGCCGCGTTCAGCTTTTGCTGGTCCCGCCCAACAATAACGGTAGTGATGCCGTTCTCCGTAAACTTTTTGGCAACGGCAAATCCAAGCCCAGATCCGCCGCCGGTGACAATTGCTACTTTGTTTTGTTCTGTATTCATTGATTACACGAATTTTTACAAATTACACGAATGGAATTCCGTTCGGTTATGCTTTGTTTTTATGGGCCAGAAGCCAGAATGTCTATTCAGCTTTTCTTGCGTCGCACTCTTGTGCGCCTTGTACTTCTATTAGCAATTGTCTGAACCGTGATTTGGGGAGATTGAATGATTCGCAGGATTATTTCTGCAAAATCTTTTCATCCACCCAAATCGTGGTTCAGATTAATTCCCCGGCGCAAACGGAAAGCGCAGGCTCTTGTAGTAATCAAGGGTATGGTCGGGTTTTTCGTAGCCCGGTGGTAACGGCATTTTTGAAAAAGTTTGAAAATATAGCAGACAGGCATCTCTCCACCACTCCGCTTCCTTCTCCTGAACGTTTAAAAACATCTGCACTTGCCTGAACCGCTCTTCATCAACAGAACCTTTCAGGCCACTCCATTGCTGTTGCATCCATCGTACGGTATCTACACCTTGTTGGTATTTTGCACAGAGTTCGTTCCATAAAGTTCTGCCCGAGCCCATTTTGTGCTGCCAACTTACGTGATGAAACCACAACAAATACTTTTCAGCGCAAGTGTTTGAATCACTCCATTGTTTTTGCACTTGCGGTGCGTATTGCCCCAACGCATTGCTGCCGCTTGCGGTGCGGTTAAAACCAATGCCAAACAAATCGGCGCGGTGATAATAAACCGGGTTCCAATCGGCCCTGCCCGCATTGCTTACCCACGGCGCCGGACCGTAATGATGGCCTGTTCCCATGATGTGCGCAAGGCCCAGTGGCGTCATGTAATTTACCACGGCTTCGCGTGAAGCAAGCGTCATGTTTTTAATTGTGCTGACAAGCTTTGCACCGTTGCCAAAAGTTTGCCGTATCCATTCGTCTGCAATTTGCGCTGAAGACAAATCGTGATTCCAGGCCAGTCGGCCAAAGGCATACCAGTTGGCTTGCCCAAAGGGATGATTTGTCCAATTGCGTTCGTTGCCGATACTGGCCACACCGGCCATGCCCGTGATGGAATAGTTCTGCAACCTACCATCAATCACACTGGCAACGGTTGATCCTTTTCCGTTGGCGTAAGTATCCGCATCCAGCACTTCTTTAAACAACGGCGCTTCGTAAACGAGGTGCGTTCCTTGTCCGAGGTATTCTTGTGTAATTTGGTATTCCATCATCAGCGGCGTTTGCGGCATCGCACCGAACAAGGGCGAAAAAGGTTCGCGTGGTTGAAAATCTATCGGTCCATTCTTCACTTGCAGCAACACGTTTTTTCGAAACTTTCCATCCAGCGGTTTGAACTCGTTGTACGCTTGCTTAAAACGATCTTCGGGTGTTTCGTTGCTGTAAACAAATGCCCGCCACATGATGATGCCGCCGTGCGGCGCAACTGCATCGGCCAACAGATTGGCGCCGTCGGCATGTGAGCGACCGTAGTTCTGCGGACCGGGTTGTCCTTCGCTGTTGGCCTTCACCAAAAAACCACCAAAGTCGGGAATGAGTGAATAGATTTCATCTGCTTTGGCTTTCCACCACGAACGAACGGAATCGTTCAACGGGTCGGCGGTTTTTAATCCGCCGATCTCTATCGGTGCACTGAAACGGGCCGTGAGGTAAACTTTCAAGCCATACGGACGAAACACATCGGCTAACGCTTTTACTTTAACGAGATAATCTTTTGTCAACACCAAGGCGTTTGCGTTTACGTTTGTCAGCACCGTACCGTTGATGCCGATGGATGCATTGGCTCTTGCATAATCAATGTAGCGTTGATCAATGTAACAGGGCAATTCGTGCCAGTTAAAAATGGAAAGGCCGGCGTACCCACGTTCAACGTGACGGTTCAAATTATCCCAATGATTAAGAATTCTGTTTTGAATTTTTGGAACGCTGATGACGTTTAGGTTTTGAATGCTTTGATGCGTTTGCAGCAAGCGGAGGAAATGAAACACACCGTACAAACAACCGATGTCGGTATTAGCAACAATAGCAATTACATCGTTGTTGCCCGAACGAACGTTTGTTATAGAAAAACCTTCTTTGCCTATATTGTTATTGATGTCAGGCAGATCGCAAGCAAGTGGATTAATGCAAACAACAACGCTGTTATTAATTGCCGTTTTTGCCTCATTGATTTTTGTTCCGAGCAATTCTTGCAAACCCCTTAGCAATTCTTCCTTCGCAACAGTCAGTGTTGGAGAAGTGGCATTTAAAACAATAGAGCCAATCTTTCGTTTGTATTGCTGCAACAACGCCGCGTCGTTAATCTTGTCGTAACGCAGCCAAAGCCGGTAGCCATCCTCTGCTTTTGATGCAATCGCTTGCATGAATAAAACAAAAAATAATAGCACTTTCATACAGCAATGAAAAGAAGGTTTAGTGGCCTTTTTTTAACGACGATTTGCGCACAATTAAATCCGAACGCACGATGATGATATTGGTTTGTTGCAGGGTGCCAAGACCTTTCAGGTGATTGATCAAGTGGCGGGCAGCAATCTCGCCAATGTCTTTGCCCGGATAATTAATGGTGGTTAGTTGCGGCTCAATCAATTTTCCTACGGCATCGTTGTTGAAGCCCACCACAGCAATGTCTTTCGGTATTTTCACGCCGGCTTCTTTTAAAGTGCGCATCACCACGGCTGCTACAAAATCATTCGTAATGAACAGGCCATCGGGCCGCGGCTTCATCGCCAGAATTTTATCAGCCGATGCTACGGCTGCGGCTTCGCTCAAATCAGCCACAGTGAGCAGCTTTTTGTCAAAGGACAACTCATGATCTGCCAAGGCATCTTTGTATCCTTTGAAGCGTTGCGAGTAAACGTTCCGTTGCAAGCTCGACGTGATGTGCGCAATGCGTTTACACCCCTGCTCAATCAAGTGATTTGTGGCCTCGTAGCCGCATTTGGCGTTGTCAATAACCACAACGGTGTTGTGCCCGTCTTGTTCCACTCGGTCAAAGAAAACCAGCGGAACGTTCTTGTCTTTAAACGGTTTAAAATGATCCAGGTCCGTAGTGTCAAACGACAACGAAGCGATCAGGCCATCTACGCGTTTGTGAAAAAGGTTTTTGGCGTTGGCCGCTTCTTTTTTCATACTCTCCGACGAGTGTGCAATGATTAAATCGTACCCGGCTTCCGTGGTTACTTTCTCAATGCCTGCCAATACCGAGGTGATGAAGTTGGAGTTTAATTCGTGCACCATCACGCCAATGGTTTTTGTCTCCTGCTGGCGGAGGTTGCGGGCAAAATGGTTGGTGCGGTATCCGAGTTTGTCAACGGCTTCGATAATCTTCTTCTTTGTTTTCTTGCTGATGGCGGGATGGTCCTGCAAGCCGCGGCTCACAGTGGCGGGAGAGATGTTGAGTTTTTTGGCAATGTCGTAGATGGTGACTTCTTTGTCGTTCGCCATACAATCGTTTACGTGTGATGAGTAAAGCTAAAGGATTGGTGCAGAAAAAAAAATTCTATGCAATCGGTTGCATGAATTGAAAATGTCTTTACATTAGTTGGCGAATTGCGCTTTTACGACTTGCTTTTTGTGAAATAAACTAACGAATCATGCTGCTGAATTTTCAAAACCAAGTGCCTTGCGCTGCTACAACGCACTCGTTGTTTTTACGGTCTGTTTCCCGTTTCTTTTTACCGCACCGGTTCTGCATAACCACAAATGAATCGGGAAGCAGCGGCTGAGAAAGCCTCTCGTCCCGTCTTGCGAAAAATCCCACTTATAGCTTCTAACTCTTTTGCTTTTGCGCCTTTCCGCCCCGTTGAAAATTTTCTCGGTTGACCGTTTTATTTAAAGAGCTAAAATTTTATTTATGAAAATTTCGGTTACACAAAATCTTCCAAAAGCGGCGCACCGATACAAGCTGATTTTGGGAAACATGAAAGCAACCGGTTTGCTTTTATTCTTTTCGGTATTTTTTGTTTTTACGGCGCTGGCACAGAGAACCATTACTGTGCGGGGCCGCATCATGGACGAAAAGGCGCAGCCTGTCGTGGGCGCTTCCGTTGTCGTAAAAGGCACAACGACTGGAACGTCCACCAACGCCAACGGGGAATATCAGATCGCGGCTCCCGCCAACGGGACGTTGGAGGTTTCTTCGGTTGGCTATCCAACAAAAGAGATTGAGGTAGGGAACCAAGCCACGCACAATATCTCCCTGACAAGTTCCAGCACGGACCTTGAGCAAGTGGTGGTGATCGGTTACGGCACCCAGAAAAAAGAAGCCGTTACGGGTTCTGTTGCTTCAATTGGGGGCGAGAAGTTGCGGGATGTACCCACACCCAACGTCTCGCAAGCCTTACAAGGACGTATTGCAGGTGTGGACATTTCGCAAACCTCCACCCGGCCCGGCGCCACTATGCAAATCCGCATTCGTGGTGATCGTTCGCTAACGGGCAGCAACGATCCGCTGGTCGTACTTGACGGCATACCCTTTATTGGGTCAATTGGCGACATCAATCCAAATGATATCAAGAGTGTGGACATTCTGAAGGACGCATCGGCCACCGCTATTTACGGGTCGAGGGGAGCCAATGGTGTTATTTTAGTGACGACTAACAGGGGCCAAAGAGGACAAAAGCCCAGAGTATCGTATAACACATACACGGGTTTACAAACCTTGTTTGCCAAGTATCCCATGATGAATGGGCCGGAGTTTACAGCGTTGCGTAAGGCTGCTGGATTGTACGCAAATGGTTTGGACGAAAACGATAACGTAAATGTTGACTGGCAGGATTTACTGTTTCGGAACAGTCTTGTAACAGACCATAGCATTAGCCTGGTAGGCGGCAGCCAGCAAGGCAGTTATACCTTCGGGTTGGGCTATTATCAGAACCAGGCTCTTATTCCCTCCCAGCAGTACACCCGGTATTCTGTCAAAGCTTCCGTAGATCAGCAGATTGGTAATTATTTCCGTTTTGGCTTCACGTCAAACAGCAACTTTAACGTGAGTGCAGGAAATCAGATTGGTATATACGCTAACCTAAGCAATACTCCCATTGCAAACCCCTACAACCCCAACGGAACGGTGAAACCTACCGTAAAGATGACCGCGGATGAACAATACGCTCTAACACAAGACCGGATCGACAGTCTGAATGACAAGGGTACCTGGATAAACGAGACACGGGGAATCGCAACCTACAACTCTCTTTATGGTGAAATAAGCATTCCCTGGATAAAGGGTTTGAAGTATCGTTTGAATTTGGGAGGAGACTTTATTCAAAACAACAACGGCGGTTTTACCGGTGCGGGTGTAAACAGCACTAATCCTACATCGGTATCAAGTGCCAGCATTAGCAATACGCAAACCTACCACTGGACGCTTGAAAATATATTATCGTATGACCGCTCTTTTGGTAAGAGCACTATCAACGTATTAGGTCTTTACTCTGCTGAGCAAACGAAAGTAAATGGATCGTCTTTATCGGCCACCGATATTCCAAATGAGGCGTTTCAATTTTATAACTTAGGATCAGCACTTGCCACGAATGTCACAGTTAACCAGGGTACCTATCAGCAATCCGGTTTAATGTCGTACATGGGCCGTGTAATTTACTCGTATGACAACCGGTACTTCCTAACGGCTATCGTACGCTCCGATGCTTCATCAAGGCTTGCTCCGGGAAATAAATGGCATACCTATCCTGCTGCTTCCGTTGGTTGGAACGTAGCCAACGAATCCTTTATGAAAGGCATTACTCCTCTTAATACACTGAAATTGCGAGCTGGCTTTGGTCAAACTTCCAACCAGGCAGTACCTGTTTATTCAACGCTCGGTGCATTATCCCAGCGGCCGTACAATTTCGGTTCCAGCTATGCAATTGGATATTACGTATCGCAACTGCCCAATCCTGGCCTAACCTGGGAGTATTCCAAAACGCTGAACTTAGGTATCGATTTTGGCCTGTTTCGTAACAGACTGACAGGAACGATTGAATACTACATTACAAAAACCGAAGGCATTCTGCAAAGTGTTAGTTTGCCGCCTACCTCAGGTGTAGGCAGTATAGTACAAAATGTAGGAAAAACGCAAAACAAAGGAATCGAATTGAGCCTTAACGGAACGATTCTCAATAACGTGAACGGCTGTACATGGGAAGCCGGTTTCAACATCTATGCAAACCGGAACAAACTGGTGGCTCTTGCCGATGGATCTCAACGGGATGAGGGAAATTCCTGGTTTGTCGGCCATAACATTAATTCCATTTTTGATTACAAGAAAATCGGCCTTTGGTCAACAGCCAAGGACAGTGCGGATAATTACATGAACATCTTAGAACCGGGTTATAAAGTAGGTATGATCAAGGTTTTATACACCGGTGCGTATGATGCCAACGGCAAACCGATGCGGGCCATCGGAACCGCCGACCGGCAAATTATTGACGTCGATCCTGACTTCGAGGGCGGCTTTAATACAAGAGTGGCTTACAAAGGATTTGATTTAAGCACGGTAGGCGTTTTCAAAAGCGGTGGTATTCTTATTAGTACGCTGTACAACTCGAACGGTTACCTGAATCTGGAAACCGGACGCCGAAACAACGTAAGGATTGATTACTGGACGCCTGAAAATACAGACGCCAAATATCCAAGACCTGGCGTCAATATAAGCGGCGACAATCCAAGATACGGCAGCACATTGGGCTACTTCAGCGCCTCCTATCTGAAAATCCGCACCATCACGCTCGGCTATGATTTCAATCACAGCCTGCTTAAAGGATCAAATCTCCGGTTGCGGATGTACGCCACGGTGCAAAACCCGTTTGTACTGTTCTCTCCATACCACGACGAATCTGGCATGGATCCGGAAACCAATTCGTACGGCAACGAAAACCAGGCGGTAACCAGTTATCAGCGGCGCTTTCTGACAATAGGAACCAACACGCCGTCAACCCGTAACTATATCATTGGCCTTAACCTGTCATTTTAAAACAGCACGAACATGAAACGCACACAAATAAAAACGATATTGGCATCAGCCCTGCTCGCGATATTTTCAGGCGGATGCAAAAAGATTTTAGATGAACAGCCCCGCGCCACCTTTACACCCGACTACTTTCAAACGTCACAAGGAGTACAGGGTGGTGTTACGTCTTTATATGCCCACCTGCGCACCATATACGGGCAGGGCTACTATTACAACACTTGCGAAACAGGCACCGATGAAGCAACATATGCCCAAAGTGCAGATGAGAATTTTAAGGTAATGGACATTTCCGGACAGGGAAATATAACCGCGAGCAACAGCCGAGCGGATGTGATATGGGGATCTTCTTATTCGGATATCAATACCGCCAGTGGCATTGTTGAAAATGGCGGAAAGCTGGGTGTTTCCAATGCATTGCTCGCCGAAGCCAGGTTCTTTCGCGGATTTGACTACTTTCTGCTGGTTCAAACCTTTGGTGGAGTGCCGCTAGATTTAGGCTCGGGTGAACTTAAATTCAATACGTCGGCTGTTAGAACTTCAAAGAGAAATACGGTACCTGAAGTTTATACAAAAGCAATCTTTCCCGATTTGACGGCAGCGGTCAATGATCTGCCGGACGCACCCCGTGTAGTGGGCGGTGTTACGAAAACGGTTGCCCGCTTGTTCTTGGCCAAAGCTTATCTGACTTACGGATGGTGGCTGGAAAATCCGAATAATATTCCTACTTATCCTGCTGTAGCTAATCGCACCGACCCGGCCGGACATAACCCCCAGTATTATTATCAACAGGCTTACAACTTAGCGGTGGCCGGTATCACCAATGCCGGAACGAATTATGCACTACAGCCGACTTATTATGATGTGAACCTGGCTACGAATGATCGTAACAAAGAAATTCTGCTGTGGGCAGATCATACGGAAAATTCAACTTATACAGGTGGCAACATCTACGACGGAAACGGCCCTAATGGTCTCAATCAGGACAACTATGCGGTATGGATGATGACCTGGAATTACACGAACATCAGAAGCAGCAGTTCGCCCACAACATGGGCCGGCGTAAGTTCTGTACAGCGTGAAGCGGAACAACACCTTGGCCGTCCGTATATCCGTATGGCTCCAACAATCGGCGTCTTTAAAAATACGTTTGCCGACAAAACGAATGACTCCCGTTACGATGGCACGTTTACTACTGTGTACCGGGGCAACTGGCCGAAAGGAGGAAATACAAGCCCTACTTTATACAATGCCAATTTTTTGCCGGTCACACCGGGAAGTGCCATCTTAAGTTTTTTGAATGACGAACCAGTTCCCCCGATCACCTACCCAAGTGGTGCAGGCAACAGTAACGTAGGTGCAGGAACATTGCCAGGACGAGCTGATTGGGTTGTATCACCTAATGGTATCAGCAGGCTGATATATCCGGGTCTTTGGAAGTTGGGTACTTATCGTACCGACAACGGTACAGGATTGGGTTATCCCAATGCCGGCCTCACACGTCCTTTCAACATTGCGAAATTTTCGGAATTATTCTTTATTGCTGCGGAAGCAGCTGTGAAAGGAGCGACTACAACTGCTGTATCTGGAACATACGCAAATGACGGAACTGCAAGAGGTTTACTCAACATCATCAGGGCGCGGGCTGGAAAGTGGCGTTTTGACAACAATGGTAATGTTGCCAAAGTTCAGGACAATAGTGCGGCAATGATTGCGGCAACACCGGCTACTGTTGATGTAGATTATATTCTGGCGGAACGTTCACGCGAATATTTTGGCGAGGGATACCGCTGGTATGATTTGATACGTACACAAAGATGGACAGCGCTGTCTTCTACGTATCAAATTTGTGGCAGTGCTGCAGGAGATCATACGCCGGTTACAGTAAGTCGCAGTATTGACAACCACCACTATTTGCGCCCGATTCCGCAAGGTCAGATAGATGCGATGCAAGCGAGTGCAGATGAAAAAGCAGCTTATCAAAATCCGGGATACTAATTCTTTCACATAGCAGAGCAGTTTCTCTAAGAAAGCAATCTTTTAATGGAGGGATGATTCTTCATCCTTCCTTTTTTAATCTTTCATCAGTCTGCGGATAATCGAACAATCGAAAGCTTGCGTTTATAGTTTTAGTTTTAGATACGTCAATATGTTGTTTCTTGGAATTGATCTTGGCACTTCATCCATCAAAGTTTCCGTTGTTGATGCCGCAACGCAAACCAGCATTGCGTCTTCCCATTATCCCGAAACCGAGGCCGACATCATTGCACCGCAACCCGGTTGGGCCGAGCAAAGCCCGGAGCTTTGGTGGGAATATGCTTGCCAGGCAATTTTAAAGTGCAACGCAACGGGCACTTATCATCCGAAAGAAATCAAGGCCATTGGCATTGCGTATCAAATGCACGGGCTGGTGTTGGTGGACAAAGAGCAGGCCGTGCTGCGCAACGCCATCATCTGGTGCGACGGCCGTGCAGTGGACATTGGCAACCGGGCTTTTGAGGCCATTGGCGAAGAAAGATGTTTGTCACACCTGCTCAATTCACCTGGAAATTTCACCGCTTCAAAACTGGCCTGGGTAAAGAACAATGAACCGGAGATTTATAATCGTATCCACAAAATTTTATTACCCGGTGATTTCATTGCCATGAAATTAACCGGTGAAACCACAACGACTGTTTCGGCTTTGTCCGAAGGCATCTTTTGGGATTTTAAGCAGAATGAATTGTCGCAAGACGTGATGAATTATTTCGGCTTTAATGCTTCGTTCATTCCCACCCTTCAGCCGCTTTTTTCTTCGCACGGAAACCTGAAAGAAAGCGTGGCTGAACGGTTGTCGCTAACACCGGACATTCCCGTTACTTACAAAGCCGGTGACCAGCCCAACAATGCTTTTTCCTTAAACGTATTGAATCCCGGTGAAGTCGCGGCAACCGCCGGAACATCCGGCGTTATTTACGGCGTGAGCGACGGCTTAAACTACGATAAACAATCACGCATAAATTCGTTTGCACACGTTAATTATGCAGAAGAACAAAAACGCATTGGCATTCTTCTCTGCATCAACGGCTGCGGCATCTTCAACCGGTGGATGCGGGCCATGATTGGCGCAAATCATTCCTATGAAAGCCTCAACACGGAAGCCCAAAAGATAGCGGTTGGCGCTAACGGTTTGTTCATGCTTCCTTTTGGCAACGGTGCTGAACGCATGTTAAACAACAAAACCATCAGCGCTCATTTTCACAACCTTGATTTTAATGTTCATTCAACCGGTCATCTCGTTCGTGCGGCGCAGGAAGGCATTGCTTTTGCGTTTCGTTACGGGCTTGACATCATGCGGGAGAACGGCATGAGCCCGACCATCATCCGTGCGGGCAAGGCCAATCTTTTTTTAAGCGATGTGTTTGCCCAAAGTTTTGTTGATGCCACGGAAGTGCCCGTAGAACTTTACCAAACCGACGGAAGCATTGGGGCAGCTCTGGGCGCAGGTGTGGGCATTGGCTTTTATGCTCAGCCTGCAGAAGCCTTTGCAGCCCGCAAGCCCTTAAAAACAATCATACCTTCTCAAAACGTGGCGCATCAATCGCTTTACGAAGATTGGAAAGACCTGCTTGAAGCGCAGTTGAAAACAACCAAAGAAATTCATTCTATAAACGTGTAACCGATAAACCAATTATCATGGAAGCAGTAGCAAAAACAAAGACGTATTTTAAAAATATTCCGCAGATCAAATACGAAGGCGTGGAAAGTGATAACCCCTTTGCTTTTCATTGGTACGACGAGCACAAAGTAGTGGCCGGAAAAACATTGAAAGAGCATTTCAAGTTTGCCTGTGCGTACTGGCATTCGTTTAACGCGGCAGGCACCGATCCTTTCGGCGGAGCGACGCACATCTTTCCCTGGGATGCATCCAGCGATCCGTTGGAAAGAGCGTACGCAAAAGCCGATGCGGCTTTTGAATTCATCACAAAAATGAGCTTGCCTTACTACTGTTTTCACGATGTGGACGTGGTGGATTATACCGACGCTATTGCAGACAACGACAAACGCTTGCAAGCAGTGACGGAGTATTTAAAACAAAAACAGACAGAAACAGGCGTAAAGCTTTTGTGGGGTACAGCCAATCTCTTTTCGCACAAAAGATATATGAACGGTGCGGCCACCAATCCCGATTTTCACGTGCTGTCGCACGGCGCAGCACAAGTAAAAGCAGCACTGGATGCAACCATTGCTTTGGGCGGCGAGAATTATGTTTTTTGGGGCGGGAGAGAAGGCTACATGTCGCTCCTGAACACAAACATGAAACGCGAGAAAGAACATTTTGCCCGCTTTCTTCATACCGCAAAAGATTATGCACGAAAGCAAGGTTTTAAAGGCACGTTCTTTATTGAACCCAAACCCGCTGAGCCGAGCAAACATCAATACGATTACGACGTGGAAACCGTTGTTGGTTTTCTTCGTCAGTATGATTTATTAAATGATTTTAAGATCAACATTGAAGTCAATCACGCCACGCTTGCGGGACACACGTTTCAACACGAGTTGCAAGCCGCAGCGGACAACGGCGTATTGGGAAGCATTGACGCAAACCGTGGCGACTATCAAAACGGCTGGGACACCGATCAATTCCCGAATAACTTGAATGAACTCACCGAAGCCATGCTGGTGTTTTTGGAAGCCGGTGGATTGCAGGGCGGTGGCGTGAACTTCGACGCTAAAATCCGGCGCAATTCTACCGACGTGGAAGACTTGTTTTATGCGCACATCGGCGGCATGGACACGTTTGCACGAGCCTTGATTACGGCGGATAAAATCCTGACTAATTCTGATTACAAAAAATTCAGAGAAGATCGTTACGCTTCTTTCGACAGCGGCAAGGGAAAGGAATTTGAAGGCGGAAAATTATCGCTGGAAGACTTGCGGCAATACGCCACTGAGGCCGGCGAACCCGAAGTCAGAAGCGGCCGGCAAGAATGGTTGGAGAATATCATCAACCGGTACATTTAAACGTGAATAACAAGGTGAGGCTGTTTTGTAACGTGATTCACCTTTTTGAAAATGCGTTTGCCCGGAGCATAAAAGAGCATGATGGTGCGGCGTAAAACTTTAACCGCATCTGATTATATTCGTCACTCAAACAAGCTAAATGAACAGCCTCCAACCAATTGACTTCATTGTTTTCCTTGTCTATTTCGTTATCGTCGCTTCTTATGGTTATTGGGTTTACAACAAAAAGAAAAAGGCCGCCGTTACCGCTTCGCACGATTATTTTTTAGCAGAAGGTTCACTCACCTGGTGGGCCATTGGCGCATCGCTCATTGCTTCCAACATCTCTGCCGAACAATTCATCGGCATGTCGGGCAACGGTTATTTTGTGGGCATATCGGTTGCGGCTTACGAGTGGATTGCGGCCATTGCCCTCATCATTATTGCCGTGTGGTTCATGCCGGTGTATTTGAAGAACCGCATTTACACCATGCCGCAGTTTTTGAAAACACGCTACAACGAAACGGTATCGCTCATCATGGCCATCTTCTGGCTCTTGTTGTACGTGTTCGTCAACCTCACGTCCATTCTTTTTTTGGGCGCCATCGCCATCAGCGGTTTAATCGGGCCGGAGTATTTACACACGGTAATGCTGGCACTGGCGGTGTTTGCCTTGATCATCACACTCGGCGGCATGAAGGTCATTGGTTACACCGACGTAATTCAAGTGGCGGTTCTCATCATCGGCGGTTTTGCCACCATCTATTTTGCCTTGACGATTGTGAGTGAAAAATTTGGTTTGGGAAGAGACGCTATCGCCGGCTTTAAAGCACTGATGAACCATTCGCCGGAGCATTTTAAAATGATTTTGCCCAAGCCCGATGCGGCCACCGTAAGCGCCGCCACCACAGGTGATGTAGCGGCGCAAAATACGATTGATAAATACCTCATTCTACCCGGCATTGCCATGTATTTCGCCGGCCAATGGATCGTGAACCTGAACTACTGGGGCTGCAACCAATACATCACGCAACGAGCCTTGGGCGCAGACTTGCAAACGGCTCGCAAAGGCATTTTGTTCGCCGGATTTTTAAAGCTGCTAATGCCCATCATTGTCATGCTTCCGGGCATTGCCGCTTTTGTGTTGCACGACAAGGGCAGCCTTCCGGAACTCAGAGGAATGGACGATGCGTATTCTGCTATTCTTGGCTTTTTGCCAGCGGGTTTGAAAGGCCTTGCCATCGCTGCGCTAACGGCCGCTATCGTGGCTTCGCTGGCGGGTAAATTGAACAGCATCGGCACCATCTTCACGCTGGACATTTACATGAAGTATTTCAAGAAACACGACATACACGCTGCCAACACGGCAAGAGCCGTAGCAGCGGAAGCCGGCACGGCCCACACAGAAAAAACCACGGACCGCGACGAAAAGCAAATGGTGTGGACCGGAAGAATTGTGGCGCTTGTTGCCATTATTCTCGCCATTGTTTTCGAATGGAAAGATTTTTTGGGCATCGGCGGCAAAGGCGGCTTTACGTTCATTCAGGAATACACCGGCTTTATTTCTCCCGGTGTGTTTGCCATGTTCATTCTCGGCATGTTCTGGAAGCGCACAACAGGTGCTGCAGCCGTTGCGGGTTTGCTTACAGGTTTGGCCATGTCCATCTTCTTCAAGCTTTATGCGGTGCCGCTGTTTGGTCACGAAACGCTTTTGTACACGGCCTTTCCAACCATCGAAGACGGCAAGCAGGTTTGGCGTATTCCTTTCCTTATTAACATGGGCTGGGCTTTTTTCTTTACCATGCTTGTGATGGTAAGCATCAGCCTTGCCGGACCGCGCATCAACCCGAAAGCCTTTGTGTTGGACCGGGAGATGTTCAAGCTGAAGCCTTCGGTTGTTGCCATGATTGTCACGACGGTACTCATCCTGACAGCGATCTACGCCAAGTTCTGGTAAGCGTAGTTGAAAGAATAATTTGTCACAAAAGCTGCCCTTACGAAGCAGCTTTTGTTTTGCTTAGGATGAAGCAATAGTAAAACGAAAGCCATCGCTTGCCAGTAGGCTGATTCAAGTTTCTATAAAATTTTTTAACCGATAAAAGAACGAGAAGCATGACTCTGCAACGAATCGTTTTCCTCACCGCTCTCTTTGTCGTCACAACAGCAAACGCACAAGGGCTTCCGTACAAAAACAAAACGCTTTCGCCGGAGGCAAGAGCAAAAGATTTGGTGGGCCGCATGACCGTTGACGAAAAGCTTATGCAACTGCAATGCATCTGGCAAGCAAAATCAACCTTTATTGACGGTGCCGGAAAGTTTGATGAAGCAAAAGCTGCTCCGCTATTAAAGAATGGTCTTGGTGAGTTTGCGCGGCTGAACGAAGAAGCGGGGCCAAACTCACTGGGCTTTCATCCGCGGCAAGCGGCAGAACTGTACAACAAAGTGCAACGTTTTTTTGTAGAGAAAACAAGGCTCGGTATTCCGGTGATGGTGCACGAAGAAAGCCTGCACGGCCAGCAAACCCGCGACGCGACCGTGTTCCCAGTGCCAATGGGTTTAGCGAGCACCTGGAATGAAGGATTGATGAGCGAAATTTATTCGAACGTGGCCGAAGAAGTGCGGGCACGCGGCGGTCACCAAGTTTTGGCCCCGGTTATTGACGTGGTGCGAGACCCGCGGTGGGGACGAACCGAAGAAACGATGGGCGAGGACCCTTACCTTATTTCGCGGCTGGGCGTTGCGCAGGTAAAAGCTTACCAGGGCGACGGTGTTTATCTGGGCAAGAACAACGTGGCCGCAACGCTAAAACATTTTGGCGTGCACGGACAAAGCGAAGGCGGCAACAACGTGGCGCCGAGCAACATTGACGAAAGAACCGCAAGAGAAGTTTTCTTCAAGCCGTTTAAAGCCTGCGTGCAGGAAGCCGTCGCCATGAACGTGATGGCAACCTACAATGAACTGTGGGGACTTCCGGCGCATATCAACAAATATTTGCTTACTGATATTTTGCGAAAGGAGTGGGGCTTCAAAGGCATCGTGGTTTCCGATTATTACGCTATCCCTGATGTTAGCACGTTGCACAAGGTAACGCCTTCGGTGGCCGAAGCCGGCTACCTTGCTTTTAAAGCCGGCGTGGACATTGAAACACCGGATTCAAAAGGCTTTGAAAATTTAAAGCAATACGTGAACAACGGAAAGATTACAACAAAAGAATTGGACGATGCGGTAACGAGAATTCTCGTTGCAAAATTCCGTTTGGGCCTGTTTGAAAATCCTTACGTGGATGCGTCAAAAGCAGAAGAGATTGTAGGCAGCAAAGCCAAGCGAAATGTGGCGTACAAAGCCGCAACCGAAGCAATGGTGCTCTTGAAAAACGACAACAATTTTTTGCCGCTCGATAAAAGCAAAATCAAAACCATTGCCTTCATCGGGCCCAATGCCGACAAATGTTTATTGGGCGGTTATGCCAGCATTCCGCGTACCTGCATTTCGCCGCTGCAAGCTTTGAAAGAAAAATACGGTGCGCAGATAAAAGTCCTGTATGCCGAAGGCGTTCGCATTACCGACAAGAACAACTGGTTTGCTGATACCATCAACCTTGTTCCGCGAAGCGAGAACGATGCCCGCATCAAAGAAGCCGTTGAAATTGCAAAGCAAGCCGACGTGATTGTACTGTTTGTCGGCAGCAACGAAAGCACCAACCGCGAAGGATGGGCATCAAATCATTTGGGTGACTTGCCCACGCTTGAATTGCTGAACGGGCAAAATGAATTGATAAAAGAAGTGGTCGCGGTTGGCAAACCAACCTGCGCTTTTGTCAACAGCGGCCCGCCGTTGAGCATCGGTGCTTTGGTGAACGCCGTTCCCGCAGTGATGCAATGCTGGTACCTTGGACAGGAAGGCGGTTACGCCATGGTGGACGCTTTGTTTGGCGACGTGAATCCAAGCGGCAAATTGCCCATCAGTTTTCCGAGAGACGTGGGCCACATTCCGGCTTATTACAATTACAAACCCTCGGCACGCAGAGGGTATAATTTGGGCTTCGAGGTGAGTCCTTTATTTCCTTTTGGCTGCGGCTTGAGTTACACAACATTTACTTGCAGCGCTCCAAAACTTTCATCGTCAACGATGAAAAAGAACGGAACGGTAACGGTGAATGTGGACGTGAAAAATACGGGCAGCAGGAGAGGAGCAGAGGTGGTGCAGCTTTACATTCGCGACGAGTATTCCTCGGTTCCAAGACCCGTGAAGGAATTAAAAGGTTTTGAAAAGGTTTGGTTAGAACCCGGACAATCAAAGAAGGTAACGTTCGGCATTTCCCCGGAAGCCTTGTCCTTTTATGACAAAGACATGAAGTGGGTTGTTGAACCGGGTGATTTTATCGTTATGGTAGGAACGTCATCGGATAAAACGCAGGATATAAAGTTGAAAGTAACGGAATGATGGAACCGGCTGCATCGCTTCGATTGAACGTCCGTTGCGACGCTCCATTCATCGTTCGCATCGCTGTTCAACAAATGCCAATTACAGCCATACAAAAGACAAGAAGAATGAAGCGTTGATAAAGCACTTTGCCAAACTTTGCAACTTTCTATTTTATTGCTGCGTAGCGAACAAAGTGCACAAGAGTGCGACGCAAGTGAGGCCGAATGGATAGACGAACTTCTGGTTCATAAAAATGATTTTTATGCAAATGGAACAAACCATGCGTTGGTACGGGCCGAATGACCCGGTAAGTTTATGGGATATACGACAAGCAGGATGCACCGGCGTGGTAACGGCCTTGCATCACGTTCCTGTTGGTGAAGTTTGGACGGTTGAAGAAATCGCCAAACGCAATGCACAAGTTGAAGAAGCAGGAATGACGTGGACGGTAATTGAATCCCTGCCCGTGAGCGAAGACATCAAAAAACAAAGCGGCGATTTCGAACAACACATCGAGGCCTACAAACAAAGTTTGCGTAACGTGGCGCAGTGCGGTTTGAAAGTAGTGACGTACAACTTCATGCCCATTCTTGACTGGATGCGTACCGATGTGAATTATGAAATGCCCGACAAAAGCAGGGCTCTTTATTTTGAAAAGGCTGCTTTTGTTGCCTTTGATTTGTTTATTTTAAAACGTCCCGGCGCTGAAAGCGATTACACGCTGGAGCAGGTGGAAAAAGCAAAACAGCGTTTTGATAAAATGACGGCGGACGAAAAAGAAACGCTTTACCGCAATGCACTCCTGGGCTTGCCCGGCAGTGAAGAACGTTTTACCGAAGAACAAATTCTTAGAGCTCTTGATGAATACAAAGACATTGATGCGGCGAAACTTAAGGAACACCTTTTTTACTTTTTGCGGCAGGTGGTTCCGGTAGCGGAGGAACTTGGCTTAAAGATGGCCATTCACCCCGATGATCCGCCATACCCGATCCTGGGTTTGCCGCGCATTGTGAGCACTGAAGGAGACGCCGCCGAGTTGCTGCAAGCCGCACCGTCTCCGGCAAACGGTTTGTGTTTTTGCACCGGTTCGTATGGCGCAAGAGCCGACAATGATTTGGTGGGCATGGTGAAACGTTTTGGCGATGCGATTCACTTTCTGCATTTGCGCAACACCAAACGCGATGCGGACGGAAATTTTTACGAGGCCGATCACCTTGGGGGCGACACCGACATGTACGCGGTTGTAAAAGAAATTGTACAGGTGATGAAACGCCGCAAGGTTTCCATTCCCATGCGTCCCGACCACGGCCATCAAATGCTGGACGATTTAAAAAAGAAAACCTATCCGGGTTATTCGGCCATTGGGCGGTTGCGTGGGCTTGCTGAACTAAGGGGATTGGAATTGGGCATCAGCAGAAGTTTAGCATAACACGACCGGAATATTTTGTGTTCTTCTAAATAATAACGATGGATTATCAACGTTTGGGCAAGTCGGATTTGCACATCAGCCGCATTGGCTTCGGCTGCATGTCGCTAAAGCCCGGTGCACCTGAAAATGAAACCGTGATTCAGCAAGCCGTTGAAGCGGGCATTAATCTTTTTGACACGGCCGACTTGTACGACAAAGGTGCCAATGAAGAATTTTTAGGCAAGGCGTTGAAAGAAAAACGAAAAGAAGTCATCATTGCTTCCAAAGCCGGCAACCAATGGAAGGCGGACGGCAGCGGCTGGATATGGAACCCGCGCAAGGGCTACATCCTGGCCTGCGCTGAAAAAAGTTTGCAACGATTGCAAACCGATTACATTGACCTTTACCAACTACACGGCGGCACAATGGACGATCCGATTGACGAAACCATTGAAGCTTTTGAACAATTGAAGGCAGAAGGCAAAATTCGTTATTACGGCATTTCTTCCATTCGTCCGAACGTGATAAGAGAATGGGTCAAACGTTCCAACATCTTCAGTGTAATGACGCAATACAGTCTTCTTGATCGGCGGCCCGAAGAAGAAACCTTGCCGTTGTTGCAAGAAAAGAACATCGGTTTGTTGGCAAGAGGCGGACTTGCGCAGGGGCTTTTAATTGACAAACCCGCCAAGTCTTATTTAAATCACGACGGCGCTACTGTTGAAAATGTAGCAAAGACCGTTGCTTCACTTTCTACGAAAGAAAGGACCCCGGTGCAAACGGCCCTGCAGTTTATTTTGCGCCATCCGGCGGTTACGTCGGCCGTGGTAGGTATGCGCACACCGGCTCAATTGAAGGAAGCGATGGCGGCTCTCTCAGCGAAGCTATCGGACGAGGAGTTCCGGCACTTGCAGGATGCCGTGCTGCCAAACGTTTATTCAGATCATCGTTAAGGAAGTGTCCAAAGGCTGGCGCAGAAAATGATAAAGAGAACCAAAATTTTATTTCGGGGCAAAAAGTTTTGGCAGCAAAGAAGTGCGCACTTATTTTTGCACTCCCAATTACAAAACGGGATGATCTCGTAGCTCAGTTGGTAGAGCAATACACTTTTAATGTATGGGCCCTGGGTTCGAGTCCCAGCGGGATCACAGATTAAATTAAAAGCCGCGTAAATTCATTTATGCGGCTTTTAATTTTTAAGGGAAACTGTAACGGCTTTAATAAAGCAGCGGTATGAAGCCGGAGCGTGGAAATCTGCAGCTACCTTATTTGCCTCTTTTTGGAAGGCAAGAAGCTGGCGGATAAGCCGCTTTGTAAAAGCCTGCAACATCACCGTACGGGCTCTCTGTTAACAACAAGTCAGGGAAAGCCTTGTTAAGGTGGCGGAACAAAGCAAAATCAACCGTAGGATGGCGGTTTACATTGGAACTTCGGGTTGGAGTTACGAGCATTGGCAAGGCGTCTTGTATCCGCACGGTACGCCGCGGTGGAAGCGCTTGAGCTACTACGTGCGAGAGTTTCAAACCGTGGAATTAAACAGTAGCTTTTACCGCTGGCCTGCAGTGTCGGCTTTTAAAAGCTGGCAACAGCGGTTGCCCGAAGGCTTTTTGCTAAGCGTGAAAATGCCTCGCCACCTTACGCACACAAAGCGCCTTTTTGAGCCGGAGCGCTGGCTGGAGCGAATTAAAATTTGCTGGCACGAACTGGGAGCGAAAAGAGCAGTGCTCCTGGTACAACTCTCACCAAAATTTGAATTTGACTATGAACGGCTTCACTATTTTCTATCCTTGATTCCGCCGTGGATGCATCTGGCCATAGAGTTTCGGCATCCAAGCTGGCACCAGGAATCCGTTTTTCAACTGTTGGAAGAATACGGTGTTGCCTACTGCGTGATGAGCGGAGCAGGCTTGCCGTGTGTGTTGCGGGCCACGGCTCCTTTTGTTTATGTGCGATTGCATGGTCCCGACAATCAACATTTGTACGGCGGCCGCTATCCCGAGGAAGGCCTCCAGTGGTGGGCCAACCGTATCCGAGAATGGGAAGGGCAAGGAAAAGATGTTTATGCATATTTGAACAACGACGGTGAAGGCCATGCTGTTTACAACGCAGCACGACTACGAGCTCTTTTAAGCAATGCTCACCTGTGAGTATTGCTTAAAAGCAGTGCGAACAAGACCATTTGGGTTCTTTTATGCACTTGTGGTTTATGAGTTTCCCGAATGTCGGCTTGCAATGATTTTTCCATCTTTAGTTCATATCCATTTTTCACAAGCCAATATGAATTCTAAAAGCTTTTCACCACTTGTAAGCGTCTTTCACGGTAGAACTCTACCGAAAGAAGGCTATTGGTTGGTTATGCTGCGTTGACCTCTCGGCACCTTCAAAAGTTCTTCCAAACAGTCCAATGATGGTCAACCATACTTCTTATGATGCGAGCGGTCAGGTTCGCAAACGAACGAACTTGTCCGGTTGTATTGTGTCCATTACCAAAGCATTTCCCTTCGGACAAAGGCCAACTGCAAAAAGCATTACAACCGGGCTTCACACCAAAACCATAAGTTGCATCCACGTTGTATTCCATAAAAAACCAGGGCGACATTTCTTTGCCTTTTAACCGGTGCCAGCTTGAGTCGCCGTATGTGCGTTCCCAATAGTATCGCCGATAGCTTTGATGAAATCTCTGCGTTTCATGTGTTGTGGTTAACGATGAATAGAATACAAGTTTAAATTAGGTTAGAGAACATCTGAAAAGATTTGTGCAGATTGATAAGTTTGACCTTGGTTTCACGCTAAAGCTTGTTTGCGCAACAAACATTTCTTTAATTATCGTTACGCAAGGGTGTTAAAAAATGAGATTGTCCATTCATACCGTCGCTTTAGCTATTTCTAAGACAAATGGCGGCAATAATTTTGGCCTCACCCATTTTAAAGATGAAAAAACGAATCGCTTGCTTTATTGGTTGCATTCTACTTTTTGTTGGAATGGCTTCAGCACAACCGAATGGTTTAAAAAGCCCTAATGGCAGGATTGAACTAAAATTTGAGGCGGGGAAGAACTTGAACGACCCGCTTTCTTATCAACTTTCTTTTCGGGGCAATAGTGTTATTGATGCCGGGAGAATCCTGTTGAACGGCAACGATCAAAAGCTGGTTTTAAACAAAGTAGAACGGAGCCAAAGTAACACTCAATGGCAAACAACTTACGGCGAAAGGCGAGTTGTAACTGATAATTATCAACAGGTAAAAATGTCGTTTCGTTCACAAGAAAACGATGGCTTACAGCTAACCGTTTTTCTCCGTCTTTACAATGAAGGATTTGCGTACAGATATGCTATCAATCAAGACAAAGAGATAATTTTAAAAGATGAGTCTTCTCTTTTTTCTCTTCCTGAAAATGCAGTCGCTTGGGTAAGTTCAACCGCGCAAGGTGCGTTGACGGAAAAGAAGTTGAGTGATATTAAAAACACTGTGGAAAGACCATTGACCATTCGCCTGAAAAATGATTTGTATTTAGCACTTGGTGAAGCAGGCCTGGTTGATTTTGCCCGAATGAAATTTTCTGTTAATGAACAGTCCGCGTTAATCACCAGATTAGATGGCGAAACAAGAGGAAATAAAGAATTAAAAAGCCCGTGGCGTTATGTAATGATTGGCACATCACCCGCTGATCTGCTGCAAAAGAATTATCTTATTTTAAACTTGAATGAACCGTGTCAAATAAAAGATACAAAATGGATAAAGCCCGGCAAGGTTTTGCGTGAAGTGACCCTGACCACCGACGGCTCTTACCGCAGCATTGACTTTGCCGCGAAGCACCATCTTCAATACATTTTATTTGATGCCGGCTGGTACGGGAGAGAAGATCAGGATACCTCGGACGCTACGAGGGTTTTGTTGGATCCTTTGCGGTCGAAAGGACCGTTGGATTTACAAAAGGTCATTGCTTATGGAGAGGAAAAAGGCGTCGGCATTATTCTTTATGTCAATCGCCGCGCACTGGAGCGGCAGTTAGACAGCCTGCTGCCGCTGTATGAGTCTTGGGGTGTAAAAGGATTGAAGTTTGGCTTTGTGCAAGTGGGCTCGCAAAAGTGGACAAGCTGGCTGCACGAAGCGATTCGCAAATGTGCAAAGTATCACATGATTGTTGATGTGCATGATGAATACCGGCCTACGGGTTACAATCGCACCTACCCGAATTTATTAACACAGGAAGGCATTCGTGGAGATGAAGAAAGTCCGGTTACAGAACACTCTATCACGACTCTTTTTACAAGGATGATTGCCGGTGCTGCAGATAACACCAATTGTTTTTTCACTGCACGGGTTGACAAAATGGGGTCGCATACCGCCCAAATGGCAAAGTCACTTTGCATCTACAGTCCACTGCAATTTTTATACTGGTATGATCATCCAAAAAGCGATACGTCAAAAACGTTTAAAGAAGGTGACTTACGTGAGGTGCCAGAATTGGCCTGGTACGATGCTCTTCCCACAACATGGGATGAAACCCGGGTGCTGGAAGGCGACATGCAAGCCTTTGCTACCGTTGCCCGCAGAAAGGGGACTGCTTGGTTTGTTGGTTCGCTAAATGGTAAAACAGAGAGACAGTTAAAACTTGCCCTGAATTTTTTAAGCAAAGGCAGGAGTTATTCGGCGACCGTCTATTCTCATCATCGGCATCTTCAAACAGCAACTCACGTAAAGATGCAAACGATGAATGTGAACGCAGCTACGGTATTGATCTTACCCATTGAAAGCCAAGATGGCATTGCCATACAAATTCAGCCGAAGTAAATGATGCTTGTTATAAATTGTAAAATGAAGAAGACAACTATTTTTTTCTCTCTTTTGCTTTGTTGGACATTCTGTTCTGCACAACTATCTGCCGAAGCCATTTCTGTTTCGGTGACGTTAGATCATGCCGATTGGCGTTATCAAACGGGCCAAAATGCACTGTTTACAATCGAGGTACAACGCGGCGGCAAATCTTTAAAGAATTTACCTGCGCACTTAGAAATCGGCCCGGAAAAAATGCAGCCAGCTCTCAGTAAGGATACATTGTTAAAAGACCGTTTGATCTTTAACGGAGGTGCCTTACATCAACCCGGATTTTTGCGATGCATAGCAACCGTTGAAATTGAAGGAAAGAAATATCGTGGATTAGCCACAGCCGCTTATGCAACAGACAGCATTAAACCTACGGCTAAACAACCAAAAGACTTTGAAACGTTTTGGACAGACGCAATCGCTTCTGCTCGTAAAATACCTTTAGATGCGAAGCTGAATTTGATAAAAGAAGGAAGCGGGAAAGATGTGAATGTTTATGAAGTATCGTTTCAAAATAACCGTGTTAACTCCCGAATGTACGGGATACTTTGTGTGCCGAAAAAAGAAGGCAAATATCCGGCGCTTTTAAAAGTTCCCGGCGCCGGCATCCGACCGTATCGTGGTGATACAGCACTGGCAGAGAAGGGCATCGTTACGTTGGAGATTGGCGTTCACGGCATACCGGTTACACAGCCTGCCGAGGTCTATAACAGTCTTGCGTCAGGCGCATTGGCAGACTACCCGTTCATCAACCTTGATAACAAAGACCGTTACTATTACAAACGGGTATATATTGGTTGCGTTCGTGCTATAGACTTCTTGATGTCGCTGCCGGAAGTAGATACGTCAAAGCTCGCCGTTTACGGTGGCAGTCAAGGCGGTGCTTTGGCCATTGTAACGGCAGCGCTTCATTCCAGGATTCAGTACGTTGCTGCTTTGTATCCGGCTTTGAGTGATCTCACCGGTTACCTCCACGGTCGTGCCGGCGGCTGGCCGCACATGTTTGCACCTGCGCAAAAAGGTGCGTTTGAAACAACCAATGTGTTGACCACGGCAAGCTATTACGATGTGGTGAATTTTGCCCGCATGATTAAAATTCCCGGTTGGTATTCATGGGGATTTAATGATGAAATTTGTCCGCCTACAACAGCATACGCTGTTTATAATTCCATCACGGCGCCCAAAGAATTGTTCATCACAAAAGAAACCGGTCATTGGCTTTCACCGATGCAAGACAAGGAAAGCATTCGGTGGTTATTGAGTGTATTGAAGTGATGTTTATTGAAGCTTCGTCACGATTCTCTTTTTAGCGAGAAGATTCGTTTTATTTTCGGCCCATGCTACGCAAGTCTGCAACGTTGTACCGAAAGAAAGAAGGATTCAAGGGCCAGAAGGCCATTGTGTTGCCGAATAAAATCGTGCAAAACTGCGAAGAGCTTCCGCTAATTAAAAATCTCTTCATCACCGATATTGGTTTTTATCCAAAAGCGCAGTTTCATTTTAGAAAGCGTTCCATCGGCATTTCGCAGCACATCCTTATTTACTGTGTTGATGGCAAGGGTTGGGTTAAGCTTCGCGATGAAGAGCGTGAAGTGCAGTCGGGACAGTTTTTAATCGTGCCCGCCAACACGGTTCACCAATACGGTTCTGATGAAGACAATCCCTGGTCGATTTACTGGCTGCATTTTAAAGGTCTTTTGGCCGATGATTATGTTTCGATATTGACGGAGAGAGAAACGGAATTCGTAACGGCAGTAAATTTTTCCGAAGAACGCATCCGGCTGTTCGATTCTATGTACAAAACGTTGGAAAGCGGATACAGCAACGACAATCTTGGGTTCATCAACATGTGCTTGTGGTACTTTCTTTCATCGTTTTGTTACGATGATATTTTCCACGCACCTTATAACAAGGCGGAGACAGATGCGATTGATCTTTCCGTTGAGTACATGCAACAAAACATCGGACTTCCGTTAACGTTAAAAGAGCTCGCTGCCCAAGCGCACATTTCTCCATCACATTACGGCGCTGTATTTAAAAAGAAAATGGGTTACCCGCCACTGGAATATTTCAATCACATAAAAATTCAAAAGGCTTGTCAGTATTTGCACTTCACCAATTTGCAGATAAAAGAAATTGCTTATCGGCTCGGCATTAACGATCCCTATTATTTCTCCCGCTTCTTCAGCAACATTATGGGCATGTCGCCATTGGAGTACCGCAACAAAAAACATTAATAAGATTGTCCAAACACGTTGCTTTAATGTTCTCCTGAAAAGCGCAATTCCCAATTGTTACAAGGGAAGAAATGACTCTTTTGAATTTTGAAGCCTCATGACAAAACTTATTAAACCGTGTTATTGTCCATTAACAAAGTTATTTAACACATTCTTTTTGGCTGCCTGTATAAATAGATTTGCTGACGTATGTGATTGCTTTGCGTTCGTCTTTAAAACGATAGCCTTACTTAAACGATCAACTGTTATGCGATTAAATTTCTTTTTTTTTCCGCTTTGAATTTTTTCCGCTAACGGTTGTTTAAACAAACTTGCTTACATGAATACGTCTTTTCAAACCCTTTATTTTAATGCTGATGTTATGAGCCATCTTTCCAAAAAGATCAAACTTGCCGTTGCCGGAAGGTTTGTATTTCTGTTGACTGCTTTTCTGCTTGCATCCGGTTGCATGTTCGCACAACAAATCACTGTTCGCGGTAAAGTAACGGAGGCCGGAACTCTTGCGCCGCTCGTAGGTGCCACCGTTTCGGTAGTCGGCAAATCCGGCGGTACCATAACCGGACCTGGCGGCATTTTCAGTATAAAGGCCGCCGTTGGTGATCAGATTTCGGTAGAACATATTGGCTATGCAAAAGCAACGGTGCCTGTAACCAATGCCGATCAAATTGCCATCACGTTAGAGGTTTCTGTGCAGACGCTAAATGATGTAGTGGTGGTTGGTTACGGTACGCAAAAAAGGAAAGACCTGACAGGTGCCATTGCTTCTGTCAAACTTGAAAATTCGCCCCTTGCCAATTTGCCCAATGTCAACCTGCTGGATGCGTTGAAAGGTTCTGTACCGGGTTTGAATGTTGGTACGGTGAACGCTGCCGGAAGCAATCCCAGTATTTCTATTCGCGGGCAAAATTCAATCAGCGCCTCCAACTCGCCACTCATCATTCTTGATGGCGTGGTGTATTTGGGAAGCTTTAATGAATTAAACCCGGCGGACATTGCCACCGTGGACGTTTTAAAAGATGCGAGTGCGAGTGCCATTTATGGTTCGCTTGCGGCGAACGGCGTGGTTTTAATTACTACCAAGCGTGGCAGAACAGAGAAGCCAACAATCTCATTAACCACCACGGCCGGTACGCAAACGTTTACAAACAGACCGGACATGTTGAGCCCTGATGGTTACATTCAATTGAGAAAAGACCGGTTTGCGGCCGACAACCCAAACAGTGTTTACGACATCAATACAAACCTTCCGCCGTATGAACTGGAAGCTTACAAAAAAGGCTTAACCGTAGATTGGGTTAAAGAAATTACCCGAACGGCTCCGTTCAAAAATTTTACGTTGAGTGTAGCCGGTGCCACCAACCGCTTTAATTATTACGTGTCGGGTGAATACATGGATCAAAAAGGAATTATCGTGGGCGATCAGTTTCGCCGCTATACCTTACTTGCCAAAATGGAATCCAGGATTACCGACTGGTTACGAACCGGGTTGAACGTTGGTTTTACGTACAAGAACGCCGACGGCATTTCTGCTGATTATAGTTTAGCTACCCTCGTCAGTCCTTACGGTTTTAAATATGTGCACGACAGGGGAACCCTGGCGCCGGGCTTTGAAAACTTCCCCGATCAAATTGAGCGTTATCCGCAAGGGCAAACCACTACGTCAAGTCCTTTGTGGAACACACAGCAATACAACGAAGACCGAAACCAGAATTACCGCAGCATTGCTTTTGCCCGCCTTGATGCTCCCTGGGTGAAAGGCCTTTCTTACACGTTCAACTATTCAATAAACAGATGGGAAGGGCACACAGCCAACTTCCAGCACGAGAACATGTTCATCAATACGATGCTGTTAAGTGAACTGTCTTCACCCACCTCACACCTCATTGATGCAAACGGCAATAAATCGAATCCAACAAGAACCGATTGGTATCTGAATCATCTTGTAAATTTTAAAAGGCTTGTAGGCGATCATTCTTTTGATCTGACCCTGTTGGAAGAAGAGCAAAGCCGCTCAACCAACAACATGGTGATTTCGGCAAAAGACTTTTCCGGATCGGGCACTTCTGTGTTAGGAAGTAACGCGCTGGAACTGGGCAATTCGGCCAACTATTCTGTGAACACTGACGCGGCCAAGCTCAGTCAAATGGCTTCACTGGCTCGCTTGAATTATGCGTACAAGAGTAAGTATCTCGCTAGCTTTTCCATTCGGCAAGACGGCTATTCCGGCTATTCCGAAGGGCACAAGTACGGTGTCTTTCGTGCTGGCGCCGTTGCCTGGAGTATTGGAGATGAGCCGTACGTACGACGAAACTACAAATACATTGATAACCTGAAATTGCGCTTATCCTATGGCGAGAATGGTAATCCTTCGATCGGTGCTTACGCCACCTTTCCCACCATTAACGCAAACAATACCATTCTTCTTGGCGGCACAACACAACGCGTCGTGTTCTTAAACAATTTGGCAAACAAAAATCTGAACTGGGAAAAGACAACAGCGCTGAACCTCGGGCTTGATTTCGGCATTTTCAAAAACCTGTTGAGCGGTACAGTTAACGTTTACAATTCAAACACCACGGATCTTTTGTTGACGAGAGCCATTCCGATTTTCAACGGCTTTACCAATGTTTTGGATAACATTGGAAAGGTTAACAACAAAGGCATTGAAGTGCAATTAAATCTGCGGAGTTTTAACACGCGGCAGTTTACATGGAACACAGGTTTCAATTTCTGGCTGAACCGGAATAAAATTGTTAGCCTGTACGGATTGGATGCGAACAAAGATGGCAAAGAAGATGATGACATGGCCAATTCACGCTTCATCGGCAAATCGCTTGGCGCTGTTTATACTTACGTTATGGACGGCATCATTCAAAAAGACGATGCGGCCTTCATTTCTGTTTATGGCGGAAAGCCCGGCGACATCAAGTTCAGGGATTTGAACAATGACGGTAAAATTGATGCGGCCGACCGCACCATTGTTGGCTACGACAAGCCAAACTTTACAATGACCATGTCCAACACACTTGCCTACAAAGGAGTGGAGCTTTACTTCCTCTTCAACTTCATTGCGGGTGGCGGCAAGGACAACTGGTACCTCGGTAACAATACTTACGCTTATTTTCCGAACGCACTTTACGGCGGAACAGCAGCAACCTGGTTAAACAAACCTTACTGGACGCCGACCAATCCATCGAACACGGTAACCAGTGTTAATTACAACAACTCGGCCTACGGGTATTCCTTCCCGCATTCACGGCAGTTTGTAAGGTTGCAGGATGTGGCCTTGTCGTACACCGTTCCTTCATCAATTTTGAACAAAGCACATATTTCTGCACTGAAACTATATGTGTCCGGTAAAAACCTGCTGACATTCACAAACTGGGAAGGATTGGATCCGGAAACGGCAACAACCTTTGCGGGGTCTAATTCCGGACTCCCAACGTTTCGAATCATTACGTTCGGTTTGAATGCAAGTTTCTAAAGCCTGATATTAATTCTTAAAAAATTAGAAATGAAAAAGATATTTTTTGTCATCCTTGCAGCCATTGCGCTTCCTTTCGCGGGTTGTAAAAAGGATGTTTTCCTGCGCGAAAAGCCCGAGGACTTCCTCACCATTGACAATGCCTTTTTAAATGCCGCGCAGTTCCGCACGGGATTGAACTATTTGTATTATCGCCTGCGAGAGAATTACATTTTAGATGATGGTGATCAGCGTACCGTGCAATTTGGCAGCGGAGCCGACATCAACTTTAGCCAAAACGATCAAAACGTTTGGACCAACTATTCGTATTTAAACGGCAACGCCGGCTGGTTGAAAGACTTGTTTAACCGCCAATTTGAAATGATCAACAATGCCAACAACATCTTAAAGCAATCGGAGAATCCCGATGTAAAATGGGCAAGCAATACGGAGAAGCTGCAAATTCAGGCGGAAGCCCGTTTCTTCCGTGCATGGGGTTATCGCTTCCTGTCTGAAATGTGGGGCGACATGCCGTTGATTACCGAACCTGTTACCGTACCCAATCTTGCTTACAGCCGCGATCCCCGTGAAAAAGTTTACGCTCAATGTGTGGAAGATTTCAAGTTTGCGGCGGAGAATCTTCCCAAAACAACAAGCGAAGTAGGCAAACTGGTTAGCGGTGCGGCTTATCATTTTCTTTCCGAAATGTACATTGCCCTTGCCGATGAACGCGGCGGCAGCGATAAGTCACTTTATCAAAGCGCGGTAGATGCGGCCAGCAAAGTAATTAACAGTGGCGATTATCGTTTGATGACAACACGTTTTGGTTATCGTTCTTCAATTCCCGGCAAAGATGCTTTTTGGGATATGTTTCAAATGACCAAGGACGACGGAACCACCAATTACAGTTATCAGGGAGGCAACAAAGAATCCATCTTTATTATTCATCTTGACAAATTTAAAACGGGCGGATTGCCGCCCCAATTAAGCACACGTTCTGACCAGGAAAGGCAATACTGGCCGGCATTCTGGGGATATAGTGGAAAGTTTGGTTATACGGGTGTTGCGTACGATTGGATGGGCCGCGGTGTAGCTTGGGTTCGGCCAACGAGTTATTTTATCTATGACCTCTGGGCGAAGTCGGGACCTGAAGATACCCGTAATGCGGAGTGGAACATTAACCGCGTATTTAAAGTGCCCAATCCGAACGGCACTTACCAGGATTTGCCCGACCCAAGCCGCAACTGGCCAACAGCACCACAGGTAATTACCAGGTTGGATGGTTCTACCATCACGGTACAATTGCATCCCGGGGATACCATTCGGAAGGAATGGTTGGTAACCCGCGAAGACAC
>Ga0308175_100000210_pt1 | contig 45200 bp, 33 predicted proteins | sample PhyCR1_3_FD_203893 | JGI IMG/M metagenome (GOLD analysis project Ga0308175, IMG submission 203893) | Soil microbial communities from UC Gill Tract Community Farm, Albany, California, United States - DLSLS.C.R1 | ecosystem: Environmental > Terrestrial > Soil > Agricultural land | place: USA...
CATCACCTTCACGGTTCGCCGGGGAGCGTGAGCATGACGTTGATCTGAAACGGCGAACCGTGAAGGTGATGCCGGTGCGGTTTCTCGATCGAGACATGGCATGTCACGAGCCGATCGGAGACGTGCTCGAGCCGCGCGCACCATCGCTCGACCGCTGCCTGGAGGGCGGGGCTTGGTGGCATGTCACGGAACGTCGTGGTGATCTGCATGGCTGCTCCTTGGGGTGACCAGGCTCGGATGACCAGACGTCGTCGCCCGCGCGGTCCCGCGACTCATCGGGTGCAACGGGGATACAACGGGCACCCGCGCCCATCGGACGAGCGTCGACGCTCGGATCGAGCGTTCGAGCACGCCCTCGACCGTACGCGCGGGCGTAACATCCCGGCTGCCCACGTGTCGCACGTACACACGCTCACGCTGTGCAGCAAACGGACCATGGCGCATCCGTCGTCGACGGAAGTCTGCAGCATGACGCGGTGTTCACCGTGCGGTCGCGCCGGTCCTCTGGTTCAGCGGTCGCGCAGCCTCGGATCGACCCACAGGTAGACCAGATCGACGAGCAGGTTGGCCACGGCGATCGCGATCGCGCTCACCAGCACGACGCCGAGGATGAGCGGGATATCGATCTCGAGGATCGCCTGCAAGACCTCGCGGCCCAGGCCCGGCCACGCAAAGATGAACTCGGTGACCACCGCGCCACCGAGCAACAGCCCGAGGTCGAGGCCGGCCAGCGTGACGAGCGGGCCGAGCGCGTTGCGCAGCGCGTGGCGGCCGATCACGACGTGCTCCGGGAGGCCCTTGGCGCGCGCCGTGCGGACGTAGTCTTCGCCGAGGACGTCGACGAGCTCGGACCGCACCACGCGCGCGTAGTAGACGATATCCAGGGTCGCGAGCGTCATCGCCGGGAGGACGAGGTGGGCGAGCCGATCCCAGCCGCCGGTGCCGTAGCCGCCGATCGGCAGCCAGCCCCAGCGATACGCGAACACGTAGAGCAGCAGGGTCCCGACGACGAAGCCCGGCACGCTCTGGCCGAGCAGGCCGAACAGGTTCAGGGCGTGGTCCTGCCAGCGCCCGCGGCGGAGCGCGGCGGCGACGCCGAGCGGAACGCCGAGCAGGAGCTGGAGCGCGATCGCGGCGATCGCGAGCTGCGCGGTTGGCCAGATCCGGTCGGCGATGATCGCGGTGACCGCGCGCTTGCTGCGATAGCTCTCGCCGAGATCGCCGTGCACGACGTGATCGATCCAGCAGCCGTACTGTTGCACGATGCCGCGATCGAGGCAGTAGTGCGCGCGGACGCGATCGAGCGTCTCGGCGGTGGCGTGGGGGCCGAGCAGCGCCCTGGCCGGATCGGCCGGGATCGCGGTGGTCACGAGGAAGGTCAGGGTGACGACGAACCACACCACGACGAGCGTCCATCCGATGCGGCGGACGATCGCGCCGATCATCGCGCCACCGGGGCACCGCCGGGGCCGAGGTCGAGCCACGCCGACGTGTAGTCGCGCTGCCAGATCGGGTGAAGCTCGTAGCCACGCACGTAGGGCTGGGTCACCTCGGTCGAGAGCCGGTGGTAGTCCCAGATCCACGGCGCGTCGTCGTAGAGGATGTGCTCGGCGCGGCGATACAACGCCTTGCGCTCGAGGAGATCGGGCGCCCGGCGCGCCTCGTCGAGCAGCGCGTCGAGCTCCGGGTTCTGGTAGAACGAGTTGTTGGACGAGTTGGTCGAGGTGATCGCCCGCGAGTCGAACAGGGGGTCGAAGAAGTCGGTCGGATCCGGAAAGTCGGCGGTCCAGCTCGCGAACGAAAACGCTGGACCCTGTGGCTGGCCGATCGCCGTCTGCCACGCCGCCCACGACATCACCGTGATGCGGAGCCGGACGCCGACCTCGGCGAGATCGCTCTGCAGCGATCCGGCGACCTTCTCGGTCTCCTCGTCGTTGGTCGTCACGTACTCGACGTCGAACCCGTCGGGGTAGCCGGCCTCGGCGAGCAGGGCGCGTGCCTTGGCGACGTCGTGCGGATACGGCGCCAGGCCGGGATCGCGGCCGACCATGCCGGGCGGCAGGATACCGTGCGCCGGGACGGTGGTCCCGTTGAGCAGGCGCTGCGTATGGCGCTTGTCGAGGGCGTAGTTGAGCGCCTGGCGAACCCGGCGATCATTGAACGGCTTGACCTGCACGTTCATCCGCGAGCCGTACACGTTCATCGCCGGCGAGCGATGCACGTACGGTTGCCACGCCGGTTCGCTCATGACGAACAGGTAGTCCGGCGTGGCGAGCTTCTCGGCGGCGTCGATCTCGGCGCGCTCGAACATCTCGAACTGGGTGTCACGGGGGACGTTCTCGATCATGACCATGGCGTCGAGGTGGGCGCGCGTGGGGTCGTAGTAGTGCGGGTTGCGCGTGAGCACGACCCGGTCGCCTTCGTCCCAGCTGTCGAGCATGAACGGTCCCGTCGCGTCGGGGCGGCGGCGCAGCTGATCGCCGGCCGCGGCGACGTGCTCGGCGCGCTGCGGGGTCGTGAACGGCATCGCGAAGATGTCGAGCAACGCAGGGTTGGGCTGCGCGAGCCGGATGACGAGCCGGTGATCGCTGGGTGTCAGGAGCCCAGCGCACGTGGTCGCCCGACCGTCGATCACGTCGTGCGCGCCTTCGATGTCGCCGAGATACTGGGTGAAGGGTGAGTCCTGCGCGTGGAGCGTTCGCTCCAGGCTGTACTTCACGTGTGCTGCGGCGATCGGCACGCCGTCGCTGAACGTGATGCCGGGGCGCAGCTCGAACGTGTAGGTCCGTCCGTCCTGCGAGACCGCCCAGCTCGTGGCGAGCCGGGGGATGATCTCGAGGTCGGGCGAGAAGTCGATCAGCGTGTCGAACAGCGGATGCAGCACGTACCAGCCGGAATCATCGTCCGCGATCATCGGATCGAGCGTGCGCACCTGATCCTTGACCGCGAAGCGCAGGGTGCCGCCATCGCGCGGCGTCGTGGCGCCGGCGGGCCGGAACCTGGGTCCGCGGTCGGCCGGCGCGCAGCCGGCGGCCAGCAGCACGGCGATGACGCCGCCGAGCCGGTTCATCGCTGCACCTTGGCGTCGGCCGCGTCGCGCAGCCCCTCGCCGAGCAGGTTGAACCCGATGACCGCGAGCAGGATCGCGACGCCGGGGACCAGCACCAGGTGGGGGGCGATCCGGTAGTACGCGCGGCCCTCGTACAGCATGCGGCCCCACGTCGGTGCCGGTGGTGGTGGCCCCAGGCCGAGGTACGACAGCACCGACTCGGCCAGCAGGTTCTGGGCGAAGCCGAGCGCGGTCACGACGATCACCGCGCCGGCCACGTTGGGCAGGATATGGCGCACGATGATCCGGCTCGGGCTCGCGCCGATCGCGCGGGCGGCCATGATCATCTCGCTCCCGGCGAGCACCTGGGTCTTGCCGCGGATCACCCGCGCCATCGTCATCCAGCCGACGGCGCCGAGCGTAAGGAACACCGGCGCGTTCGACGAGGCGAGGTTGGCCTCACGAAACAGCGCGGCCAGGAGGATCGCGAGCAGGAGGAATGGGAACGCCAGCACGAGATCGACCAGCCGCATCAGCGCGTTATCGATCGCCCCGCCCGCGTAGCCCGCGATGAGGCCGATCGACAGGCCGAGCACGAGCGCGATCAGCGTCGCGAGCGTCGCGATCGCCAGCGACGTACCCGCACCCGCCACGACGCGCGCCCACACGTCACGCCCCAGCTGATCGGTCCCCAGCACGGACTCCCCGGACGGCGGCAGCGGCGCTCCCAGCTCCGACAGGCCATGCTCGACGTCGCTGGCGAGCGGGTTCTTGGCCGATAGCACCGGCGCCAGGGCGGCGACCGCGACCAGCGCGGCCACGAGCACGGCTCCCACCAAGGCTCCTTGATTGGCCAGGAATCGGCGCCGGGCACGGCTCACGCGGCGGAGCATATCGTGAGGGCCCGAGACCGTCGAAGATCATGTAGGTGTACGTCGGGAGCGCAGCGACAAAACCGCGTCCACCAGCCTCGACGCTCCGCGCTGCTCGATACACCGGGCATCAGCGCACGTGCAGTTTTCGTACGTGTGCGGCAGCGCTCAAACTCACTCGATTTCTGCCGTACAGATGTAATCGATTCTAGATGCTTATCCTGACACCGATCGCTGGCTCGAGCGCTCGTTGCGGGCATCACGACTGCAACGTCATCCGCCATGGCAACGGACTTCCTGGCTCTCGTGCAACGCGATCATGTCGATCTCCAGAAGGAGCTCACGTTGCTCCTCGATCCGATCGCGTCGCCAGCCGAGTTGAGGGGCTCGCTCGATGGGGTCCGCCTCGGGCTGACCGCGCACGCCGAGGCCGAGGATATCGTGCTCGGGAGGTTCGAGTCGATCAGCTTGCTCGACGCGCTCGTCGCGCAGGCGCGCGCCTCTCACCTTGCTCAGGAGAGTGCATTGTCGGCGCTGGTCAGCGCACGCCCCGGCAGCGCCAGCTGGCGCGAGCGCGCATGTCACCTGCGCGACCTGGTCCGGCACCACGCGGCGCAGGAAGAGCAGTACCTGGTGCCTGGGCTGCGGCGCCACGCGCCGCGCGAGATGTACACCGCGCTCGCGGGAGCGTTTGCGACCGAGCGCTTGCGCCAGCTGGCGATGTTGCAACCATCGGCGCCGCTGTACTTCCCGGAGGTCCCGGAGGTCAGGGAGGTCAGGGAGGTCAGGGAGGTCAGGGAGGTCAGGGAGATCCGGATGATGGCCGACGCGCGCGTCTCGTGACGACGGCTGGCCGAGCGCGCGAGGACCGGCGGCGGACGGCAGGCAGCCCGGGCGGACTCACAGCTCGATCTGCAGGCCGAGCTCGACGACGCGGTTGGGCGGCAGGTTGAAGAACTCGGTCGGCGCGCGCGAGTTCTTGGCGAGGAACGAGAACAGGATCTTGCGCCACCGCGCGACCCGCGCCTTGCCCGTCGTGAGCAGCGTCTGGCGGCCGAGGTAGTACGTCGTATCGGCGGCGTTGACGACGAGGCCGTGGCGCTCGCAGCGCGACAGGATCTTGGGCACGTTGGGCTGTTGCATGAAGCCGACGCGCGACAGCACGCGGTAGATGCCGTGGCCGAGCTCGCGGACGGTGAGCGAGGAGTTGCCGACGACGAACGGCACGTTCTCGGTCACGATCGAGAGCAGCACGACCTGGCGATGCAGCACCTTGTTGTGCTTGACGTGGTGGAGCAGGACGTTGGGGATGCCATCGGTGCCCGACGTCATGAACACCGCGGTGCCGGACACGCGGGGGAGCGGCGTCTCGGCGATGTCGGCCAGGAACAGCGCGTCGGGGATCGTCCCGCTCTCCATCTGCTTGGACAGCTCGTGGCGGCCCCGCCACCACGTCGTCATGATGAGGAACGCGCCGACCCCGACGGCGAGCGGGAACCAGCCCCCGGCGGCGATCTTCTCGACGTTGGCGCTGAAGAACGCCAGGTCGATCGTCACGAACGGGATGAACAGGAGGAGCGCCAGGTACAGCGGGTACTTCCAGTTGCGCCGCACGACCAGGAAGTACAGGAACGACGTGATCGCCATCGTGCCGGTGACGGCGATGCCGTACGCCGCGGCGAGGTTCGAGCTCGACTTGAACGCGAACACCAGCGCGACGCACGCGACCATGAGCAGCCAGTTGACCTCGGGGATGTAGATCTGGCCCTCGTGCTTGTGCGAGGTGTGCACGACGCTGACGCGCGGCAGGTAGCCGAGCTGGACGGCCTGGTTGGTCAGCGAGAACGCGCCGGAGATCAGCGCCTGCGACGCGATGATCGCGGCCATCGTCGCCAGGATCACCATCGGGATCAGGAACGGCGTCCCGCTGACGAGGTCGTAGAACCCGTTGGAGACCTGGTCGCCTTCCTCGAGGAACAGCGCGCCCTGGCCGAAGTAGTTGAGCAGGAGGCCCGGGAACACGACGACCGTCCACGCGACCCGGATCGGCGTCCGGCCGAAATGCCCCATGTCGGCGTAGAGCGCCTCGCCGCCGGTGATGCACAGGACGACCGAGCCGAGCAGGAGGAAGCCGTGCATCCCGTTGGAGTAGAGGAAGTCGATCGCGTAGTGCGGGGATACGGCCTTCAACACCTCGGGGTGGCGCACGATGAACGGCAGCCCGGCGCCGCCGATCGCGACGAACCACAGGAGCATCACCCAGCCGAACACCGCGCCGATCCGGTTGGTGCCGACGCGCTGGACCCAGAACAGGCCGATCAAGATCGCCGCCGAGATCGGCACGACCAGCTGGGCGAACGCCGGGTTCTGCTCGGAGATGCCCTCGACGGCGCCGAGCACCGACACCGCCGGGGTGATCACGCCGTCGCCGTAGAGGAGGCCCGCGCCGAACAGCGCGAGCAGGATCGGGATCGCCAGCTTGGTGCGGCGGAGGGTCTTCTCGACGGGGTCGTTCTGCTGGACCAGCGCGGCGAGCGCCAGGATGCCGCCCTCGCCCTTGTTGTCGGCCCTAAGGACGAACACCAGGTACTTGAGGACGACCACGAGCATCAGCGCCCAGAAGAACAACGAGAGCACGCCGAGCACGTGGGCCGGGTCGTAGACCCCCGCGATCGGGTGGACCGCGTGTGCCTTGTCGCGCGACAGGCACTCGCTCATCGCGTACAGCGGGGACGTGCCGATGTCGCCGTAGACCACGCCGAGCGCGCCGAGCGAGAGCGCCCGGAGCTCGTGCCGGCTGTGGTGGCGGTGGCGGGCGTGGTTTCCGACCGGGCGGTGCGCGCCAGTTGCATCCGAACGTGCTGGGTCGCTCATGGGCGAGGGCAGGGAGTGGCCAACCCGATCTCCTGGTAACACGGCGCGATCGCGGGAGCTATGCGATGGGGCACCCGCTTCGCGTCGTCGCCGGGAAGCGTTGACACGACGGTAGGTTACGGGCTAGGCAGGCAGACGTGGTCCGACGAGGATGGCTCGGTCGCTGCGTCCTGATGGTCGCGCTCGCCGGTATGTTCGCCCCGGTCGCGTCGTGTGACAACCTGGGGCCCGAGGTTTCCGGACTCGCCGCCAAGGCGGACGGCGGGGGGCCGATCCTGGTCGGCCACTACGCCTCGTTGACCGGATCGGAGGCGACGTTCGGCCAGGGCACCGACCAGGCGATCCGGATCGCGGTCGAGGAGCGCAACGCCCGGGGCGGCGTGCGGGGCCGCCCGATCAAGCTCATCACGCTCGACGACGCGAGCAAGGCCGCCGAGGCCGGCACCGTGGTGACCCGGCTCATCACCGAGTACCACGTCGACGCGATCCTCGGCGAGGTCGCGTCGGCCGCGTCGCTGGCCGGCGGGCGGGTGGCGCAGCGCTACGGCGTCCCGATGATCACGCCGTCGTCGGTCGCCGCGAGCATCACCCAGCTCGGTGATCGGATCTCGCGGGTGTGCTTCTTGAACGGCTTCCAGGGCTACGCCGTGGCCAGGTTCGCGCGCGATACACTCCACGCGACCCGGGTCGGCATCCTGTACGACCAGTCGTCGGCATACTCCACGGACCTCGCGACCGAGTTTCGCAAGTCGTTCACCGCGCTCGGCGGCACGATCACGACCAGCCAGGCGTACACCACCGGCGACGTCAACCTGTCGGCCCAGCTGCAGTCGCTCAAGGATACCAGTCCCCAGGCGATCTTCTTGCCGGGCTACTACACCGACGCCGGCAACTACTCGATCCAGGCCCGCAAGATCGGGATCACCGTGCCGATCCTCGGCGGCGACGGGTGGGACTCGCCCAAGCTGACCGAGCTCGGCGGCGCGGCGATGGAGGGCAACTACTACGCGACCCACTATGCGTTCGACGAGGACCTCCCGGCGGTCCGGGGGTTCGTCGCCACGTTCAAGGCGCACTACGGCGCGGGGCCCGACGCCCTCGACGCGCTCGGCTACGACGCCGCCAACGTCCTGTTCGCGGCGATGGATCGCGCGACGTCGCTCGACGGTGCCGAGCTGGCGCGGGCGATCGCCGGCACCAAGGACTTCGCGGGGGTCACCGGCCGGATCACGCTCGACGAGGGCCGCAACCCGGTGAAGTCGGCGGTCATCATCCAGGTGAAGGACGGCCAGCCCCACTTCGTCGCGCGGATCGAGCCGCGGGCGGCCTCGCCGGATCAGGCGAATCGTGCGGAGCGTGAGGGCGCGGCGCGCGCCGCTGCCGACGACGCCGGCGGTGACACCGGCTCGGCGGGGGAGAAGCTCCTCCAGACCGTGGTCGACACCCTGGCGCTCGGCGCGCTGTACGCGTTGATCGCGCTCGGCTACACGCTGGTCTACGGCGTGCTGCGGTTCATCAACTTCGCGCACGCCGACGTGGTCACCTTCGGGGCCTGGATCGCGTTCGTGCTCGCCACCCACCTCGGCTTCGCCCAGCACCCGTCGTGGATCGCGCTGCCGATCGTCATGGCGCTCGCGATGGGGCTGTGCGCGGCGCTCGGTGCGGCGATCGAGCGCCTGGCGTATCGCCCGCTGCGCAACGCGCCCCGGCTCAACGTGCTGATCACCGCGATCGGCGTCTCGCTGCTGCTCCAGAACACCGGTACGCTGCCGTGGTCGTTCGGCCCCAACCCGCAGCACATGGCCGCGCTGATCGCCGATCGACCGCTCGCCGAGGTCGCCGGCGTCAGCCTCCGCCTGGTCGATACCGTGGTGCTGGTGCTCGCGCTCGCGCTGGTCGGCGCGCTGGAGTTCCTGGTGTATCGCACCCGGCTGGGTCGGGCGATGCGCGCGGTGTCGTTCGACGCCGGGGTCGCGTCGCTGATGGGGATCAACGTCGGCCGGATCATGACGGTCACGTTCGCGATCGGATCGGCGCTCGCCGCGGCCGGTGGCCTCCTGTATGGCCTCAAGTACGAGAGCCTGCCGATCACCTCGCACGCGACCTGGGTGCTGCTGGGCCTGACCGCGTTCGTCGCGGCGGTGGTCGGCGGGATCGGCGATGTCCGCGGCGCCGCCGTGGGGGCGCTGCTCATCGCCGCGGTCCAGCAGTTCGGGGCGGCGTACCTGTCGCCGCAGCTGCGCGACATCTACGTGTTCACGATCCTGATCCTCGTGCTCCTGGTGAAGCCGGCGGGGCTGTTCGGCCGCACCATGGTGGAGAAGGTATGAAGCGGCTCGCCGAACGCCTCGCCGGGCATCGCGTCGCCGTGGGCTCCGCCGCGGTGGGCTCGCTGTGGCCGGTGGCCTGTGGCCTCGCGATCGCGTGGTTCCTCCAGCAGCTCGTGGTGCCGGTGGTCGGGCCGTTCTACGCCAAGATCCTGCTCGACATCGGGATCGCGATCGTCGCGGCCGTGTCGCTCAACATCGTCAACGGGTTCGCCGGCCAGTTCTCGATCGGCCACGCCGGCTTCATGATGGTCGGCGGCTACGCGGCGGCGTGGCTCACCTACTACGGCTCGATCCAGCTGTGGGGCAGCCCGGCGATCCACGGCGGCTTCCTCGGTGGTGGTGACCTGCTGTTCCTGGCGGCGTGCCTGCTCGCCGGCGTGGTGGCGGCGCTCGCGGGCTTGCTCGTCGGCTTGCCTTCGCTGCGCCTGCGCGGCGACTACCTGGCGATCGTCACGCTCGGGTTCGGGGAGATCATGCGGGTGCTGGTCCAGCGCACGAGCGACGTGCTGTCGCCCGCCGACGCGGCGCGCGCCGGCCTGGCCGGGACGCTCGGCCACCTCGGGGGAAGCCTGGGGTTCGGCGGCCTCCCGACCTACACGCGGGTGTTCTACGTCTACGTGTTCGTCGCGATCCTCCTGGTCTGCGCCTATCGCCTCAAGCGCTCGAGCCGCGGCCGCGCGCTGCTCGCCGTGCGCGAGAACGAGATCGCGGCCGAGGCGGTGGGGATCAACACCGCGCGGGTCAAGATCCAGGCGTTCGTGATGTCGGCGTTCTTCGCCGGCATCGGCGGCACGCTGTTCGCCCACGAGCTGGGCACCACGCTCAACCCGCGCGACCTCGGGGTCCAGAAGTCGATCGACCTCGTGATCATGGTCGTGCTCGGCGGCATGGGCTCGATCACCGGCGTGGTGCTGGCCGCGGCGATCCTCACGATCCTGCCCGAGCTGTTCCGCGGGTTCGCCGACTACCGCATGCCGGTCTACGCGCTCGCGCTGATCGTGGTCATGATCGTGCGGCCGCAGGGCCTGTTCGGGATCAACGAGCTGTGGGACACCCGGGTGTGGCGCCGGTGGACGGGCCGGGGGACACCTGGTCAGCCGACCGAGAAGGCCAGGTCATGACTGCCACCGCCGAGCTGACCTGCGTGCTCGAGGCCAGGGGGCTGTCGCGATCGTTCGGCGGCCTTTTGGCCGTCGACCAGTTCTCGCTGGCGCTGCCCGACAAGGGGCTGTACGGCGTGATCGGCCCCAACGGCGCCGGCAAGACCACGGTGTTCAACCTGCTCACCGGCGTGTACCGGCCCGACGCGGGCGAGATCCGGCTCGGCGGCGACCGGATCGATGGCCTCTCGCCGCCGGCGATCGCGGGCGCCGGGGTCGCGCGGACCTTCCAGAACATCCGGCTGTTCGGCAGCCTCTCGGTGCTCGACAACGTGCGCACCGCCGCCGGGGTTCGCGCGCGGAGCGGCCTGTTCGCGAGCCTCCTCCGCACGCCGCGGTTCCTCGCCGAGGAGGCGGCGATCCTCGAGCGCTCGCACGAGCTCCTCGACATGCTCGGGATCGCGCACCGCGCCGGCGATCAGGCGAACAGCCTGCCGTACGGCGAGCAGCGCAAGCTCGAGATCGCCCGCGCGCTGGCGACCGAGCCCAAGGTGCTCTTGCTCGACGAGCCGGTGGCCGGCATGAACGCCGGCGAGAAGCGCGAGATGCGCGACCTGATCCACGGGCTACGCGGAAAGTTCGACGTCGCCATCCTGCTCATCGAGCACGACATGGGCCTGGTGATGGATCTGTGCGAGCACATCACGGTGCTCGACCACGGTGTCACGATCGCGACCGGCAGCGCCGCGCAGGTCCAGGCCGATCCGAAGGTCATCGAGGCCTACCTGGGCACTACACCTGGCGCCGCGGCGAACGGAGCCCGCTGATGGCCTTGCTCGAGGTCCGCGATCTCGACGTCCACTACGGCGGGATCCATGCGCTCAAGGGCGTGAGCTTCACCGTCGAAGCCGGCCAGATCGCCACGCTGATCGGCGGCAACGGCGCGGGCAAGACCACCGCGCTGCGCGCGATCTCGGGCCTCGTCAAGCCCACCCGCGGCAGCGTCACGTTCGGTGGCCGGCCGATCACCGCGCTTCCGGCGCACGCCATCGTCGCGCGCGGCCTCGCGCACGTGCCCGAGGGTCGCGGGATCTTCGCGAACCTCACCGTCGATGAGAACCTCCAGCTCGGCGCCTATCTGCGCGACGATCCCGCGGCGGTGGCCAAGGATCGCGCCCGCGCGCTCGAGCTGTTTCCGCAGATCCGCGAGCGCCTGCACCAGCAGGCCGGTACGCTGTCCGGCGGCGAGCAGCAGATGCTCGCGATCGCCCGTGCGCTGCTCACCCGCCCCAAGCTGCTCTTGCTCGATGAACCGTCGCTCGGCCTGGCGCCCCAGATGGTCCAGCGGATCTTCAAGATCGTCCAGGCGATCGTGGCCGAGGGCGCGACGATCCTGCTCGTCGAGCAAAATGCCCACATGGCGCTCGGCATCGCGGCCTCCGCGCACGTCCTCGAGGTCGGCGCGCTGGTGGCCTCGGGGCCGGCGGCCGAGCTCTTGCGCGACGACAAGATCCGCAAGGCGTACCTCGGCGTCCACTGAGCAAGCCCGCGTGCCCGCTCCGGGCCTCCCTGCGTTGCGCGCCCACCGGCGCCACTCACCGCTCAGCATGTCTGCGCGCATCTCCAGATGGCCTCACGCTCGTCGAGGACCGGCAGCAGCCACGATCTGACGCGGCGCGCTTGCTCCGAGGCGGAGCCGTCATACATTCTCGCAGCCATGAAATTGCTCGTCGCCGTCGCCCTGTTGACTGCTGCCTGCGGTTCGAAGTCGCCGTCCACGACCACAACGCCCACCGGCGGCGAGGGGAGCGCGGCCGTGACGCTTCCGGACGTCCCGTTCGAGAACCTCGATCACGAGCAGCGCGAGGAGTTCATGAAGCAGAAGGTCGTACCGGTGATGAAGGCGTTGTTTCAGAAGCACGATGCGGACGACTTCGCCGACTTCGGCTGCCAGACCTGTCACGGCCCGCAGGTCAAGGACGACCAGTTTGCCATGCCCAACCCCAACCTTCCGAAGCTGAACCTGCGCGACCTCGGCAACTTCAAGAAGGAGGACGTCGAGTGGATGCAGCACGAGATCGCGCCGACGATGAGCAAGATCCTGAACCTGCCGATGGCCTCGAAGGAGAACCCCAAGGGCTTCGGCTGCCCCGTGTGTCACCCGGTGGAAGCCGGTTGAACGACGGCGACTGCCGAGCAGCCGCTTCGACCAGAACCATCGCCGCTCAGCGATAGACGCGCAGGCCCGGCGTGTCCGTGGCGCGCGAGCCACCATGGAAGGGGCTCGCCGGTAGCAGGCTGCGCAGCGTCAAGCTCTCGGCCTGGTCGTCGGGCGACGGTGGCTCGCGGCACACCTTGCGGTTGATGATGCTGCCGGTCGCGTTCTCGTCGGCGCAGACCGTCGCGTTCGCGAGGTTCGCCATCGGGTGCTGGACGACCGTGGGTCTACCGGCAGCCTCGGTCATGCACCCCGAAGCCAGCGCGATCGCGGCGAGGAGCATGGATCTCATGGGAGATATGCTACGCGATCAGGCGGCGGTCGGCAGGATAATCGTCACGGTCGTGCCGATGCCGCGCTCGCTCTCGATGCGGAACCGGCCGCCGACCGTGCCGACCAGGCGCTGGCACTGGGCCAGGCCCAGGCCCGTGCCTTCGGGTCGCGTGGTGAAGAACGGCGTGCCGACGCGGCCCAGCACCTCGGGCGTCATGCCGACGCCGTCGTCGCGGACCTGCAGCTCGAGCATGTCGGCATCGGTGCGCGCGACGATCGAGACCCTGCCGTGCGGGACGCCGCGGGCGGCGACGGCCTGCGCGCCGTTGGCGACGACGTTGATGAGGACCTGGGTCAGCTCGGTCGCCGACATCCGGACGTGCGGCAGCTTGCCGGGGCCCTCGTAGCCGATCGAGGCGCGCACCGGGATCGCGAGCTCCTGGCACACCGCCATGGCGTGGCGGACGATCGGCAGCGGATCGGTCACCGCGTTCGGGTTGCCCGGATCGCGCGGGCGCCCGAGCTCGCGCAGCCCGGAGATCAGCTCGCTCAGGTGCAGGCCCGAGGTCCGGAGATCGATCGTGACCGGATCGAGGTCGTCGACGAGCTCCATCAGCCGCGCGCGCTGGGCCGCCGGGATCTGGGCGCGGAGCAGGGCGTCGTGCAGGATCGGGGCGGCGTTGGCGAGCTCGCGGAGGTGCTCGACGTTGACGAGCAGCGACATCAGCGGCTGCTTGAGATCGTGCACCAGCATGCCCGCGATGCTGCCCAGCGTCGCGAGCCGCTCGGTCTCGAGCAGGCGGCGGTGCAGCGCGGCCGAGTCGCGGCTGAACGTCCACGCCTCGATCGCCCAGCGCAGCACCTGGACCAGCTCGGTGCGGATCCACGGCTTGATGATGTAGCGGGCGACCAGGCCCTCGTTGATCGCGCGCAGGATCGGCTCGACGTCGGCGTAGGCGGTCACCACCATCCGGATGACCTGCGGATACCGCTCCTTGACGATCCGGAGTAGCTCGTCGCCGGTCATCGCCGGCATGCGCATGTCCGAGACGATCACCGCGATGTCGTGGATCGCCAACAGCTCGAGGGCCTCGGCCGCGTGCTGGGCCGTGATGAGGTTGAACTCCGAGTTCAGCGACTGCTCGAAGACGATGCGGTTGCCTCGCTCATCGTCGACGTAGAGGACCAGGGGACCCGTGCGCGATGGCGTCGATGCGGACATGCTATGGGCGCCTGCCAGGTGGTCAGCGTGACCGAGGCGAACCCATCATAGCCGCCTTGCCGACCATATCCAATGATGAATAATTGGGAAGCTCGATCACGAACCATGCCTGGTCGCCACGGTCGCGGATCTCGAGCACGCCGCCGTGGCGATGGACGATGTCACGAGCCAGAGATAATCCTAGACCCGTGCCGATGCCCGTGGGCTTGGTGGTGAAGAACGGCTCGAACACCCGCTCGCGCAGGTGAGCCGGGACGCCCGGGCCGCTGTCCGACAGCTCCACGGAGAACATGCCGTCCTTGGCGCTGGTCCGGAGGTGAACCCAACCTCCAGGCCCCGCGGCGTAGACCGCGTTTTCGATCAGGTTGGTCAGGACTTGCGTCAGGAGCGGCGGGGCGCACTTCAGGACGCCGTCGCAGGGAGCCTCGATGCGGAACTCCACGCTCCCGGGGTGGGCAAGTGACACGGCGCGTTGCACGAGGTCACGGACGGGGATCTGCCGGAGATCGAGCTCGACGACGCCTTTGCGAAAGCCGAGCAGCTGGCGCGACAGGAAGCCGATCTGGTCGGCGCAGCCGGTGAGCACCTCGATCAGCTGGCCGACCGCGGTGTCGGGGCGAACCAGCTCGCGCGGCAGGAGATCGGCCAGCGGGCCGACGGCGTTGACGATCCCGTTGGCGGGGTTGCGCAGCTCGTGCGCGAGGCCGGCCGTGAGGATCCCCATCGCCGACAGCTGCTCGGCGCGCTGCAGGCGCACCGCGAGGTCGCGCATCCGGAACTGGGCCCGGATCCGGGCGCGGAGCTCCAGCGGATCGAACGGCTTGGTCACGTAGTCGACGGCGCCGGCCTCGAGGCCGGCCATCCGCGTCGCGCGATCGATCATCGCGGACACCACGATGATCGGCGCGAGCCGGTCGCCGGTGATCTCGCGAAACCGCCGCGACAGCTCGATGCCGCCGAGGCCCGGCATGTCGACATCGGTGATGAGCAGCTGCGGCTGGTGGTGCGGGACGAGCTCCAGGGCGCTGGCGCCGTCGTGGGCGACGACCACGGTGTACTCGTCGGAGAGCGTCCGCGCGATCATCTCGGCGAGCTGGACGTCGTCCTCGGCGAGCAGGATCGTCCCGGCCGAGAACCCGCTCGGGACGAACCGCGTCACCGGCGCGATCGGGACGATCGGCGCTTCGACGAGGCGCAGCTGCGCCGCCGCCGGGGGGGCGCTCGCGCCGTCGCGGAGCACCAGCGTCGCGGGGAGCACGACGCGGAGCTCGCTGCCGGTGCCGGTCGCGCGGCGGAGCGCGGTGATCGTCCCGCCATGCGCCTCGACGAGCTGCTTGGCGACGAACAGCCCGAGGCCGGTGCCGGTCTTGCGCTGACTGTCGCGGTGGGAGCGCTCGAACCGGCCGAACAGCCGGCCCTGGAGATCTTCGTCGATCCCGCGCCCGGTATCGAGCACGGACAGCCGGAGCCCGTCGGGCTCGTCGGCGAGCTCGACCTCGACGGTGCCGCCGGTCGGCGTGTACTTGATCGCGTTCGACAGCAGGTTCGAGGCGACGCGCTCGATCGCCACCGGGTCGACGTTCGCGACGAGCGACGGCGGCGTCCGCCCGATCAGCGAGAGCTCGGCGGCGTCCGCCCAGGGTTGCTGCGATGCGATCAGGGCGCTGATCAGCGCGCCGAGATCGGTCGGCTCGGGGGTCGTGCGCAGCTTGTCCTCCTGACCGGCGGCGAGCAGCAGGAGCTCGTCGACCAGCCGCACGAGCTTGTTGGCGGCGGTGGTGACGGCCCCGAGGTCTCCGCGCGCGTGGTCGTCGAGCAGGTCGCCGGCACGCGTCTGGATGTCGCCCGTCGCGAGCAGGATCAGCGAGAGCGGCGTGCGGATCTCGTGGGTGATGTTGCCGAAGAACCGCTCGCGGGCGCCCTGGGCCTCGCGGAGCTCGACGACCGTGCCGGCGAGCTGGTCGCTCGCGAGGCGGAGCTCGTGGGTCCGCTGGTCGACCAGGCGCTCGAGGCCGCTCCGGTAGTCGGCGAGCGCCTGGTAGCTGAGCGCATTCTGCAGCGCGACCGCGAGCGTCGGGACGATGAAGGCAAGGAGCTCCTCGCGCTCCTCGCGGTTCGCCCCGGGCCTGGGCGCGACGCGCAGATCGCCGATCACCTCGCCGCCGCGCGCCTCGAGCGCCCGCTCGAGCAGCTGATCGTGCTCGGCCGCGCCGAACCGCGCGATGCGCGCGGAGACCCCAGCGCCGGGGTCGGTCGCGCGCAGCGAGATCTCGGCCCACACGAAGCCGGCCTCGTCGACCAGCGCCTTCGCGACGGTGTCGAGCGTTCGCCCGAGATCGAGATCGCGCTGCACGAGGTCGTTGACCGAGTGGGCGGTGCGGAGCTGGGTCGCCTGTCGATCGAGCTTGGCGCGCGCGTCCTCGATCTCCAGGTAGCGCTCGAACAAGGTCTCGTGGGCGTCCTTGAGCTCGCGCGCGGCGCTGCGCACGGTGAACGGCCACGTCAGGAGTCGCCACAGCCGGGCGAGCAGCGGCGTGCCCTGCGGGATCACCACGTGGTATCGCCCGCCATTGGCGAGCCGCGTCAGCTTCACGGTCGACCGTGGGAGGCCGAGCAGCGTCGGGAGCTCCTCCATGTGGCCGATCGTCACGGTGTAGAAGTCCCAGCACACCTCGTAGCCCTCGCGCATGGTGAGGTCGATCTCGATCTCGTGCTCCGAGAGCTCGCGCTGCTTGGGGATCATGCACGTGAACAGCTGGTTGCCGGCTCCTTCCCGCGGCGTGTTCATCCAGCGGTAGAGCTCGATCGACGATAGCAGGAGGCGGCCGATCACGAACGCGAACCGCAAGGGAGGCGACCTGATGTGCGAGCGCCCGAGCTCCCGATATTCCTCGTCGGTAAAGTGCGCTCGCAGGTTGCGCATGATGATGAGGAAGTCATGCCAGTCGATGCGCTCTTTCTTGTTGCGGAGCCGGGTGAGGCTGACCGAGGTACCCGCGACCATGGCCTCGGCGGCGACCCCCTTGGCGGCGAGGGGGCGCTCGAAGATCGCGAACACGCGACACGAGACCTCGTTCATCCGGCGCTCCATCGGCGCACGCTCGACCACGCGGCCTCCCCATCGGGTGGTCGCTCGCCGCTCGGGCGCGCGACGTCGAGGCACGGAGGCGCGCTATTCAGGAGGCCGGCGCGGGTGTCCATCTGGAAGTCCTCCACCAAGGACACCGGGGACTGTACCTGACGAACATCGCCCGAGACAGCGCGGATTGCGCCGGCCGCGTGGGCTCGCCCGCGCCCGGGCTAGCTGAGCTGCTTGGCGCGGCCGGTGTTGCCCGGCGCCATCGCGCTCACCCGGTCGCGCTTGGGCAGCGCGATGGTGGGATCGATGCGGACGTCGACGACCACCGGGCCGCGCGCCCGGCGCAGCAGGTCCCCCGCCGCGTGGATCTGCCCGACGCCATCGACGCGCAGCACCGTGGCGCCCAGGCCCTGCGCGACCGCGCAGACGTCGAGCGGCGTCGTCGGATAGTCCGGATGCCGGCCGTAGACGGTCTGGTGCCCGTTCTCGACCATCCCCAGCCGCTCGTCGTTGAACACGAACACGCGGAGCGGCAATCGCTCGGCGACCGCGGTCGCGATCTCGAACGCGTTCATCGCGAAGCAGCCGTCGCCGCAGATCGCCGCCACGACGCGGTTGGGATGAGCGAGCTGGGCGCCGATCGCCGCGCCGATCGACTGGCCCATCGAGCCCAGCCCGGTCATCACCAGGAACGCGTCGGGCAGGTTGGTCTCGAGGTAGTGGGCGGCGAACAGGAAGTGCTCGCCGGAGTCGACCGTGTAGATCGTATCCGGGGGCAGCACGTCCTGGAGCTCGGCGATCGCGTCGTGGGGCGCGATCCGATCGGTCCGCGACGAGGAGATCAACGCGTGGCGCTCGACCCCGCCGGGCAGCGCGCGCAGCCGCAGGGTGACTTCCTCGCCGAGGCGGTCGGCGAGGCCGCGCAGGAACCCGGCCGCCGGCGCGACGATCGAGTGCGTCGGTGAGTAGCTCTTGCCGATCTGCTGGGCGTCGATGTCGACGTGCACGAGCGCGCGGCGCGCCTGGAGGAAGGGCGAGTAGCCGTCGGTCGCCATGTCGCCGAGGCTCGTGCCGATCGCGATCACGACGTCGACGCCGTTCTCGAGGTAGCGCCGCGACGAGCGATGGCCGCCGAGGCCGAGCACGCCGAGCGCGAGCGGGTGGGCCTCGGGAAACACGCCCTTGGCCTTCGGCGTGGTCGCGACCGGACAGGCGATGCGCTCGGCGACCGCGCGCAGGTGCTCGGGGGCGCCGTGACCACGGACGCCGCTGCCGGCGAGCAGGAGCGGGCGCTGCGCCTCGCGCAGCAAGGTGGCCACCTCGTCGAGCATGTCCGGCGCGATCGTGCTCGTCACGGTGATGCTGCCGCCCACGCGCGGGGGGGTGATCTGCGCCATGGTGACGTCGAGCGGCAGCGTCAGCATGACCGGGCCGCAGCGCCCGGAGAGGGCGGTCACGATCGCGCGGCGCACCAGGTGGGGGAGCGCGCTGGCGCGCGGGATCTCGGCGGACAGCTTCGTGATGTGGCGGGCCATCTCGACGATCTGCAGGCCATGCGCCGAGCCGTCCTGCAGGACACCCTTGCCCTGCGCGGCGCGCGGGACCTCGCCGACCAGGAGCAGCAGCGGCACGCCGTCGCACCACGCCGAGGCCAGGCCGGTCATCGCGTTGAGCACGCCCGGGCCGGAGGTCACGGCGACCACGCCGAGCTTCCCCGTCGCGCGGGCATAGCCGGCGGCTGCGAACATCGCGCCGCTCTCGTGGCGCGTCGTGATGACGCGGATTCGGCTGTCGATCAGCGCGTCGTGGACCGGCGAGATCGCGCCCCCGGGGATGCCGAACACGCACTCGACGCCGGCGTCGGCCAGCATGCCGACCAGGAGATCGCTCGCGCGCATCGTCGTGACGGCCGTCACGGGCTCGTCGCGCACGGTGAGCTCGGTTTCATCGGCGCCGATCAACCTGACCAGATCCACCGGCTTGGTGATCGCGCGCTCGGCGCCCGCGTTGTGCGCCGCTCCCTCGAGCTCGGGCGTCAGCGACCCACTCGCCAGGACGAACCGCACATCACGGGTCTGTGGATTGGACTTCATCCGGCGACATGCCTCCAGGCCGTCCATCCCGGGCATGAAGATGTCCATGACGATCAGGTCAGGCTTGGTGGTACCCACCGCGATCATCGCGTCGATCGCATTGTCGAAGCTCGTTAGCTCGACCTTGCGTTCATCCCGGACCGTGCGCTCTATCGCACGGAGGAGCGTTCGGTCGTCATCGACGACCAGCACGCGAACAGGGCGAGCACTCGCGGCGGGACGAAGATCGGCAGATGGGGCTAAGGACATCGCTTTCTTGGGTTATACCCCCAAAGTCGCTGATCTGTCCTCCCATTTTGAGTACGCTTACGTACAACTTTTATTTGTGAAGTTCTTGCGCACCGCGTCACGAAGCTGATGTAGGTTGCAGGGCTTCTCGAACCAGCGATTCGTTACGCCATCCAGGAAATGTTGCGAGCTGAGAGAAAACGCACCGCCCGTAAGGAAGATCATACGGTCAGTTTGTTCAGGTGCGATACGCAGCAGCTCGGCGTGAAGTTCGGCTCCGGAGATCTCGGGCATCATCAGATCACAAACAATGACGTCGAATCGCTCGCCGGCTCTGAGCCGGGAGAGCGCCTCACGACCGCTGTTCATGACGGTCACGTCGTATTCGTTCGAGAACAGCCTCCGCAGCGATCCGGAGAACAGGGCTTCGTCATCCACGATCAGGAGCTTGCCGCGCCGGGGCGCCTGGTCGCGCGCGCGGGGGGCCGGTGCGGCCCGCACCGCACTGCCTGGTGAGGGCGGCAGGATCACGCGAAACACCGAGCCCTTGCCGAGCTCGCTCTCCATGCCGAGCTCGCCGCCGAGGGAGCGGACGATAGCGTGACCGATCGACAGGCCGAGGCCGGTGCCACTGCCGGCAGGCTTGGTCGTGAAGAACGGCTCGAAGATGCGATCCCGGATCGCCGCGGCGATGCCGGTGCCGGTATCGCGGATCTCGATCACCGCCCAGCCGGCGTCGTCGCTGCGCGTCGCGATCGTGATCTCGTGTTGATCGGCGTGGCCGTCGGGGATCGCCGCCGCGGCGTTGAGCAGGAGGTTGAGGAACACCTGGCCGAGCTGTGCCTCGTTCCCGTCGATCATCGGCGGGGTGCCGTAGTGCTTGACGAGCCGGGCGTGGTGGCGCGTCTCGTTGCTGGTGAGCGCGATCGCGAGATCGAGCACGCGATGGAGGTCGATCTTGGTGCGGCGGCTGGTCTCGCCGCGCGACAGGGCCATCAGCCCCCGGACGGTGGTCCCGATCCGCCCGACGCTCTGGAGGGCTTCTCGCGTCAGGTCGTCATCGGCGCTCTCCGACAGGAGCTCGAGGTTCGCCGAGATCACCGCGAGCGAGTTGTTGATCTCGTGGGCGACCCCGCCGGCGAGCGTGCCGATCGAGACCATCCGATCCGCGAACGCGACGCGCGCGGCCAGCTCCCTGCTCTCCGTGATGTCCTGCTCGGTGCCGACGACGTAGCGGGGCACCCCTCGCTCGTCGAGCGTCGCGCGGGCGCGACTCTGCAGCACGCGGAGCTCGCCGCCCGGGCGCACGATGCGGTACTCGATGGTGTGCTCCGCGCCATCGCGCCGGGTACGCGCGAAGTAGCTGCGCACGGCCGCCTGATCCTCGGGGTGGACCCAGCCGAGCAGCGCCTCGAACCCCGGCGCGACGTCGCCCGGCGAGACCCCGAAGATCCGGTAGAGCTCGTCGGACCACGCGAGCGTTTCGGTCGTGAGATCCCATTCCCACACGCCGGCGCGCAGGAGGGCTTGCGCGGCACGGAGTACGAGATTTGCGCGCCCTGCATCGTCCATCATCGCAATTCACGCAGGGTGGGCCAACGACCTCCGGGATGCAACCAGGAACCGCTATGCGACGGCGACGTCGACGACGACCGGCGCCAGCACCCGCTGGGCGTCGCGCGGATCGAGCTCGACCAGGAAGCCGCGCGCGCCACCGTTGATGTAGATCCGCGGAAGTTCGAGGATGGTCGCCTGCAGGTAGATCGGCATGGTCCGCCGCAGCCCGAACGGTGAGGTCCCCCCGACCTGGTAGCCCGAGTGGCGATCGGCGACGTCCGGAGTACAGGGGCTGACGGTCTTGGTGCCGATCGCGCGCGCGAGTTGCTTCACAGAAACTTCCCGATCGCCGTGCATGAGGATGCACAGCGGGAGCGCCTGCTCGGTCTCGAAGATCAGGGTCTTGATCACGGCGTGCTCGGGGATCCCGAGCGCGGCGCTCGACGCGCGGGTGCCTCCGTGCGGCTGCCAGCGATAGAGGTGAGGCACGAACGCGACGCCTCCGGCGCGCAGCACGCGGATCGCCATCGTGATCGGATGCCTGGGCACGACGCGGCCGCCGCTATTCGTTGCCCGGGCGCGACGAGTTGCGCTTGCGGCGCTTGCTCAGGGCGGTCTGCTGCACGGCGGCGTTGATCGTGGGGGCGCCGACCATGAGGTGGCCGGCGTCGTTGTCGAGGTCCTCGCCGCGGATGTTGTTCTTGCCCTGCCCCGCGACCGTGTGCGCGGTACGGCTGACCTCCTCGATCAGCTCGCGCGCGTTCCTCGGCCACGGACGCAGCAGGCAGGCCTCGATCAGCGTGGAGTGGATCTGCAGCGCGGGCTCGGCGCCGCGCACCGCGTCGTTGACCAGGAACGCCATCTCGTCGGGGCGATCGCGCAGCGGCGGGACGGTGATCGTGCGGGTCGACAGCGCGGCGGCGAGCGCGGGGGGGAGCCCCAAGTGTTCGAGCGCCAGCGCCGCCGTCGTGACGAAGCGCAGGTCACGCCGTTCGATCAACTTACCGAGGGTCGCGAGGTCCTGCGCGTCGAACCGACCGATCTGCTCGAGGATCAACGTCTCGGTCGCCGAGCTGACCACGCGCTCGAGCGGCGCGGTCTGGACGGTCGGGTTATACACCGCCTCGCGGCGGCTCCTGGCACGCGCATACCCGCGCGCCATCCGGCCCTTGCCGCTGCCCTCTTCGCCGAGGATCAGCACGTTGTCGCCGGCGCGCGCGGCTTCGCCGATCGCCTTCCACAGCGGCGCGGTGCTCGGTCCGACGATCGCGTCGTGCTCGCTCGAGATCGCCACCCCCTCGAACCGGCGGACGTCGTCGAGCAGCACCGAGACCGTGCGGCCGGTGCGCACGACCGATGGCGCGGTGACCGTGACCTCGCGATCGACCAGGGGGTTGCCACCCGCGTAGGTCCCGTTCCGGCTCCCCAGGTCGGTGACGATGAACCGCTTGTCGCGCCACGCGATCCGCGCGTGCTGCCGGCTGATCCGATCATCGGTCGTGTTGTCGAGCAGCTCGCGACCGAGCACCAGACCGGCCGATGGAACGCGGAAGGTCTGGATCGTTGGCGCGGCGCCGGTCCATACCACCACCGCTCCGGGGATCGGCGTCGCGGCGGCAGGCCCGTCAACCATCGCGCCAGTATACTCGCCTTGGCACCGGCAGGAACCACGCGTACGCCAGGCCGGCCGAGTCCAGGAACGGTAGCGAGTTACGCGCTGCCATGGTACTGGGCGAAGCATTCGCTGAATTCAGGTGCCCATGGATCGCCACCCAAGCTCAGGGGAACCACCTTCACGAAGCGAGCCTCCGGTTGTCACGTTCGATGCCGGGCAGACCGTGATCGACCTGGATCTCGACTTTCTCGCCCGCCGGCTCGCCGATCGCGGGGTGAGCGTCGCGCCATCGGCGCTGGCGGCCGCGGCGCCGGCGGCGTGGCGGCGCTACGACGAGCTCGTCGATCCCGCCGGCGGTCACCCGTGGCGGGAGCTGATGGCCACGCTGCTCCGGGGGGCCGGCGTCGCGGACGTCGCCCCGCTCGTCGACTGGCTGTGGGACGAGCAACCACGCGCGAACCTGTGGCGCGGCCAGATCCCGGGCATGGCGGCGCTGGCGCGCGAGCTCCGGGCGCGCGGCGTGGCGGTCGCGGTGCTGTCGAACTCGGAGGGCCGGCTCGCCGAGCTGTTCGCCGAGATCGGCCTCGCGGATGCATTTTCCGCCGTGATCGACTCGGGGCGGATCGGGATCGAGAAGCCGGATCGCCGGATCTTCGATCACACGCTCGAGGTGCTCGGCGCGAGCCGGCCGGGCATTCACATCGGCGACTCGTGGCCGGCCGACATCGCCGGGGCGCTCGGCGCGGGCTGGCGGGCGATCTGGTTCGGCCGGCGCGCCATTCCGGTCGACGATGCGCGGGTCGCGATCGCGCGCGACGCCGACGAGGTCCGCGCAGTGCTCTCTCGCTGGCTCGACCTGCAGGCATAGATCGCGGGCGCCGCGCTCATCGCGAACCCCGCGCGGCTGCCACGCCCGGTGTTCCCCCCCGACCCGCTCGCATAGGCGCTGCTTCCCCCGGGCTGTACAGAGCGCGTGGCGCTGCGCTCGCGCGTGGCCCGCGCGGCTGCCACGCTCGGGGTTCCCCCTCGGACCCGCTTCGCATAGGCGCTGCTTCCCCCGGGCTTCTCTCCTCCGCAGTCGCCTCCCGGGCCGCGACGGCCTTCGTGCGGTCACCACCGGTGAGCCCCGCGGGCTTGGGCGCTGCGCGCCTGCCCGCTGGGGGGCCCCCGCAGCGCCTCGCTCGCTCTCCGAGGGGGACCCCGAGCGGGCGCGCCGCGCGGTGACGAGACCGCGCAAGAACGCTGTTCGGTCGGCGGGCGGAGCTTCATCATCGCCTGCCTCACCGGTCTGCTCGCACACCAAGGGTACTGCGCGGGGGCACCAACCGCGCGAATGCGAGCACGCACGGACGCACGGACGCACGGACGGACGCACGGACGCACGGACGGACGCACGGACGCACGGACGCAGCAGCTCGCGATCAATGCTCTGCAGGCTCCGGGTGCGCGCGTGCGCTGCGATGTCACCGACCAGCGACCTGCGGCGAGACGCGCGTCCGGATCGTCGCGAGCACGGTCGCCGGCAACGGGGACGCCAGGACAAGCGCGAGCGCTACGGCGTGGACGAAGTGGCGGTACGGGGCGAGCTGTGCGGGTGCGGGCGGCCTGGGGAGGGGAGCGGCAAAGACGCGCTGCGCGACCAGGCCGATCGCCAGATCGATCGCGATCATGGCGGCGCTGGCGAGTACGACGGTGGGCAGGTGCTTGCGCGCGACGGCGATGCTGTCGGCGAGCTGCGCCGGCACGCCGCGCGCGGGGCTAGCGCCGGTCAGGGCCAGCAGGACGATCAGCACGAGGCCCGGGACCGCGAGCGCGAGGCCGCCGATCGCGATCGCCGTCACGGCCGCGAGGCAGGGGAGGATCGCGCGGACGAGCTGCACGAAGCCTGTGCCGAGCGCGCGGAGCTGCGACGGCCTGGCGCGCGTCATCGCGGACGCGCCACCGACCAGCACGAGCTGGCCGAACCACGCCAGCGCGATCAGCTCCCAGCCGAGGACGAGCGCCGCCTTCGCGCCGGCCTGATCGACCGGGGCGCGCGTCCGCAGCGCCGTGGCGATGACCGGCGAGAGCGCGATCGCCGATAGCAAGGTGAGCGGGATGGCGTAGCGCAGCCAGATCCGCAGCGCGGCGACCACCACCGGCGGGTGCGGGGGGCGCGCGGCGCTCGAGTGGTTGGGCGTCGGATCCACGGTGGGCTCGCAGCCTAGCTCATCGCCGGCTCATCGGCGGTCCCAGCGCTCGAGCTGGCCGCGCACGCCGCCGAGGTCGACGGCGTAGCGGCGCGTGCGCGTGAGGCCGAGCTGCTCGGCGACCGGTGAGGTCTTGCGCGGCGATGGCGTGATCCAGACCAGCCGGCCGCGCGGGGCGAGGGCGCGCGCGAAGCTGGGCAGGGCGGCCATGAGCAGCGCAGCGGCGTCGAGCTGGATCCGGCTGCCGAGCGGCGGGTTGGTGAGGATCAGATCGATCGGGCCGGGCGCGTGGCTGCGTGCATCGGCCACGGCGAGCTCGGCGGAAACGCCGGCGGCGGCGAGGTTTTCGCGGGCGGCGTCGAGCGCGCCGGGATCGAGATCCGTGCCGAGCAGCGAGCGCAGCGGGCCGCGCCGCGCGCGCTCGACGAGCTCGAGGCCCGAGCCGCAGAATGGATCCCACACCCGGTCGTCCGGCCGGGCCTCGCCCAGCCAGGCGAGCGCGGCGGCGACGGTGGGGTGGGAGGCAGCCGGCACGTCGGCGGTGCGGTGGGCGAACCGTGGATCATCGAGCCGGCGCGGCACGAGGGCGAGGGTGCGCGCGTCGTCGTCGACCAGGGCGTCCCAGGTCGTGGCGGTCGGATCGTTGATCAGGTCGGGGGCGGCTGCGGTGACGTCGCGCGCGACCCGCCACACGATCGCGCGCTTGTGGCCGTGCGCGAACCCGACACGCCAGCGGATCGGCCCGCGCGTCCACGCACGCAGCAGGGCGAGGGTCGCCGGTGCGAGGAGCGTGCGGGTGATCGACGTCGCGAGATCGCCGGCGGTGACCAGCGGGAGCGAGATCGCCGCGGTCGCCCACAGCCGCGCGGCGAACAGCGTGGCCAGGGGGCCCGCGAGCTGGAGCGCGGCGCCGCGATCGCCGAGCGGTTGCGCCGCGATGCCGAGCGCCGCCAGCTCCTCGCAGAGCAGCGCGCCCAGGCCGGGCCGGCAGCCGAGCTGGATCGCGAGCGGCATCGGCGGTGGGGCGTCGCTCGCGATCACCGACGCCGCGTCGCGCCGGGCCGTACGATCCGCCATCAGCACGGCGCGATCGCGCCGCCGCGTCAGCTCGGCGTCGTCGCCGCCGTCGAGCGCCTTGAGCCGGGCGAGCGCTTCGTCGCCGCCGACCTTGCCGAGCGCCTCGGCCAGCGCGCGGCGCTCGTCGGGCGTGGCATCTCCAGCATCCCACCGCGCGAGCAGCGCCTGCCGCGCGTCGTCGCCGCCGAGCTTGCCGAGCGCGACCGCCGCGGCCCGCCGCACCCGCGCCGATGGATCGCCGGTCCGCGCGATCACCTGGGCGCGCGCATCGCCGTCGCCGCCACGAGCGAGCAGTCCGAGCGCCGCCACCAGCCGCGCTTTCCCGCCGTCATCGACGCCGACCGGCATCGCGCCGTGTCTGCTCGCCTCGCCTGTGAGCGCTGCGTCGATCGACGCTCGCCCAGGCCCGCCGGTGTCAGCCAGCTTCGCGTCGATCGCGGCTCGCCCGACTTCGCCGAGCCCCGCGAGCGCGGGTGCCGCCCGCGTCGCCGCCGGCTCGTCACCAGCGACGACCAGCTCGACGAGCGCAGGCGCATCGCGCACGCCCGGCGTGAAGCTCGGCTTCGCGAGCTCCTTCGCGAGATCGAAGTTAGCGGGGCGCGCCATGACCGGTCGGCTAGACGAAAGGAACTGTGCTCCACCTCGGCCTCGCAGGTCTGCAGCTACCTGTGGAGCCGAAGGAGCGCGAGACCATAACATGCGCCATTCACACCAATGGCAGGTCACGGCCTAGACCGTCACCGGTGCGGTGGGCGGTACAGGGGCACGCCACGCGCAGCGGGCTGGGGGCTCGTCAACGCGCAGCGCAGCGTCCGCGGGCTGGGTCTCGAGCGAGACAGCTTCCACAGGTGCCCCTTCGAGGGCAGGCCGGGTTGAGTGTTGGGTCTGGAGGTAGTTCTCTCGCCGGCGGTCCGCTGTCCCTCGAGCGAGCGGACCCAGACCCGCGGCGCCAGCGCGCGTGTGGGCGTTCTCCCGAGCGCGTGTGGGCGTTCTCCCGGGAGTGGCGCGACGGAGCAGGCGAGCAGGCGAGCAGGCGAGCAGGGCGGCCTGGGCGGGTAGAGCGATAGCGACCTATGCGGCGTCAGCGGCGGTTCTTTTTGCGCGCGGCCTTCTCGGCCTTGCGCTTGTCGCGGGCCTTCTGCTTGTCCTGCGAGCGGACCTGGCCGACGGCGGCCTTGCTGCCGGGCGGCGTGTAGCCCTTCGGCAGGCCGGGGACGTTGCCGGTGGGGATGCCCGGCATCGCCGGCATGTTCGGCATCCCGGCTCCCTCGCCGAGCCCGGCCGGCAGCCCGCCCGCGCCGCCTGCGCCCATCAGGGCGTTGATGTCCATGTTCGCCAGCTTCTTCATCTGCGAGAACTGCTTGAAGCCGGGGATCTTGCCCATGAGGCCGGTCGACGCGCCGAGCTGCACCATCATCTGGCGCATCTGGGCGAACTTCTGGAGGAGCTCCTTGACCTCTTGCTCGCTGCGGCCGGAGCCCTTGGACACCCGCTTGACCCGACCGGGGTTGAAGTCGGCGCGGCGGCGCTTGGCCTGGCGGCCCGAGGTCGCCATGAAGTCTTCCCAGGTCGTCGCGACGAACACCTGCGGGTTGGTGCGCTCCTCGCGGGTCATCGACGAGATCATCGCCTCGATCTTGGTGAGCTCGCGGTCGTCGAGGTTGACTCCCTCGGGCAGGTTGCCGCCGAAGAACGGCAGCTTCTCGAACAGATCCTTGAGCGATCCCATCTTCTGGATCAGCCGGATCTGCTCGAGGAAGTCCTGCATGTCGAACTTGCCCTTGAGCATGCGGAGGGCGTCTTCCTCCGCCTTCTCCGCGTCGACGACCTGCTCGAAGTCCTTGACCAGGCCGACGATGTCGCCCATCCCGAGGATGCGCGAGGCCAGGCCCTCGGGCCGGAACTCCTCGAGCTTGTCGAGCGACTCGCCCATGCCGAGGAACTTGATCGGCTTGCCCGTGATCTCCTTGACCGACAGCGCCGCGCCACCGCGGGCATCGCCGTCGAGCTTGGTCATGATCACGCCGTCGAGGTTGAGCCGCTGGTTGAACGTCTCGGCGACGTTGACCGCGTCCTGGCCGGTCATGGCGTCGAGCACGAGGAAGATGTTGGCGGGCGTCGCCGCCTTGTCGATGTCCTCGAGCTCCTGCATCAGCGGCTCGTCGATCGCGAGCCGGCCCGCCGTATCGTAGAGGATGACGTCGCAGCCGTCCTGCGCGGCCCGGGTCGCGGCCTCGCGGCAGATCGTGACCGGATCCTTGCCGTCGAGCGAGAACACCGGCATGTCGAGCTGGCGGCCGAGCGTCTTCAGCTGCTCGACGGCGGCCGGGCGGTAGATGTCGGCGGCGACCAGGAGCGGCTTCTTCTTGTGGGTCTTCTCGAGCCAGCGGGCGAGCTTGCCGACGCTGGTGGTCTTGCCCGAGCCCTGCAGGCCGACCATCATGATGCCGGTCGGACCCTTCTTCGCCCACCGGAGATCGGTGTCGACCGGGCCCATCATCTTGATCAGCTCGTCCTGGCAGATCGCGACGAACGCCTGCTCGGGCGTGATCGTCTTGGTGCCGTACTCCTTGCTCTTGGCCCGGAGCTCGACCTCCTTGCCGCGCGCGGCCTCGCGGACGCGCTCGAGGAAGCGCTTGACCACCCGGAACTCGACATCGCCCTCGAGCAGGGAGAGCCGTACGTCGCGCAGGGCATCTTCGATGACCTCGTCGCCGAGCTCCGCGACGCCGGTCAACCGCTGCCGAGCGGCCCGAAATCCTTTGGTAAGTGTCTCCAGCACGACGCCTCCTATAGCACGCTCCGGCGACCGCCTCGTAGGCGATTTCCAAACCCCTGGTTGGCGCGCGCCCCGGTCGACTCCCGGCGAGCCGTTCGCGCCGGCTAGGACAGCCGCGCCGATGCCGCGACGGCGCGCACGTCCGGATCCGGATCGCAGCTGAGCCGCGCCAGGACCCCGGGATCGCCGCCGGCCTGGCGCCGCGCCCACGCGGCACGGGCCACGGCCGCCCGGATCGCCGGATCACCGTCGTACGACAGGTGGTCGATCACCAGCGCGTCGCCGACCAGCGGGAACGCCCATTCAAGCGCATGGGCGACGGCGAGCCGGCGGACCGGATCGCTCGACAGCGTCCAGGTCGCGGCGAGGTGGGTCGCGGACAGCGGGCGCATCCCCCCCAGCGCGAGCGCGAGGCTGCGCCCCAGCACGGAGGCGACGTCCTGGGCGTCGAACTGCTCGCGATCGATCTGCAAGCTGGCGTCGAGGTCACTGTCGTCCGCATCGGCGGTATCGGGCGCGCCCTCGACACCTTGCCCCGGGGGATCCCGCACCGGTTCACCCGCGGCCGGGCCAACGGCCGAGGTCGACAGGGCGAGCGCGGTCAATTTTGACAGCAGGCGGCGAAGTGAGACCTTCGACATGATCGGCGTTTACTCAGGGTGCGTATCGGAACTCGCTACGTCAACCCAGTAACTCAGGGAGTTGCACTCCGAATTCCCGGATGAATGCAGCTTCTGTCATCAGAAGATTGCAAAGCTCCATTCATATCATTAACAGCAGGCTGTTCGTAGCCGTGCTTACAGACTGAATCCGCTACGATGTTGCGACCGCACCGTCGTCATACGGCAGGTTCTCGTAATCGTCGCGATACAGCGCGCCGAGGTGCTGTGACACAAACACCTCGATCAGCTCGGGGTCGTACATCTTGCCGGCGGTCTTGCGAAGGATGGCCTCGCATTCCTCGAGCGAGAGCGCCGTCTTGTAGGGCCGATCGGTCGACATCGCGTCGTAGGCATCGGCGATCGCGACGATCCGCGCGACGAGCGGGATCTCATCGTCCTTCATCTTGTCGGGGTAGCCCGAGCCGTCCCAGCGCTCGTGGTGGTTGCGCACCGCGGGCATGATCGGGTGCAGCATCGCGATCTTCGACGCGATGTCGTAGCCCTTGGTCGGGTGCTCCCGCATGTGCGCCCATTCGCCGTCGTCGAGCGGGCCGGGCTTGAGCAGGACCGCGTCGCGGATCCCGATCTTGCCGATGTCGTGGAGGAACGCGCCGAACTCGAGCGTCTCGAGGCCCTCCTCGGGATACCCGGCGGCCTTGGCGAGCACGAGCGAGTAGGCCGCGACCCGGCCGCAGTGGCCCTTGGTATACGGATCCTTGGCCTCGATCGCCTCGGCGAGCCCGAACAGCGCCTGGCGGTTAGCGGCCTTGAGCCGCTCGTAGCTCTCCTCGAGCTCCTTGGTGCGCTCCCGGACCACCACGTCGAGCAGGGTCTCGCGGCGCTGCAGCTTGGCCTGGTCGAGCGACAGCTTGCGCACCAGATCGCGCTGATCCTCGACGAGCGACAGGAACTTCATGCCCTCGCCGACCAGGGCGACCAGCCGGCTGCGCTCGCTGGCCTTGGCGACCAGGCGGATGATCGTGCCGCCGTGCGCCGGGCGATAGTCGAGCTCGACCGCCTCGTCGGGCGACGACACCAGGGCGATCCGGAGCGCCTCGGGCGCGAACAGCACGCTGCCCTCGAGCAGGCCGACGCCGTCGAAGCTCGACGAGACGTGGTACGCGACGATGACCTGGGCCGGCTGCGAGCGCAGCTTGTTCAGGGCCTCGACGGTGGAGCGGGCGGTGTCGACCACGAGCCCGAGCCCGCCCAGGAGCTCGGCGAGCTCACCGAGCGCTTCCACGTGCGGATGGGTCACCAGGGCGCGAAAACGGCGGGCCACAGATCGCACTATATCGGTGGCAACCGCGCGCGCAATGGGTAGATTCCGGCGCCGGCATGCATGAAGAGGTCACAGGAAATCTCGCGGGCCTCACCGCAAGCGAGATCAAGGCGGTAGAGCGGCTCTACCGCCGCAGAATCGCACCCGCCGAAATGGTTTCAGCCGAGCTGGCGACGCAGCTCGCCGCACTGAGTGCCCAGCTCCACCGACAGGTGGGCGTATTAGTCGATCGTCGAGGTGCAATCCAGCATGCATTTATTGGGGATGCTTCAAAGATAGTCCTTCCCGATATTGGCCGTATGCGTGGCGGGCAAGGTCGGTTCCGCGGCCTCCGCCTGATCCATACCCACCTGCGCGGAGAGGCGCTGACCCGCGACGATCTGACCGATCTCGCGCTGCTCCGGCTCGACGCGGTGGCGGCGATCACCGTGGATGCCGCCGGGCGGCCGGGCAAGCTGTTCATCGGCCACCTCGTCGCCGATGGCCCCGTCGATCGTCCGTGGCGCGAGCTCCCGGCCGAGTCGCCCACCGCGCCCGGGACCAACTTCGTCGAGCTGATCGCGGGCCTCGAGGCCGAGGTCGCGCGGGCGCGTCGCGTCGCGCCCGTCGATGCCGGCAAGGATCGCGCGCTCCTGGTCCACGTCGGGCTCGGCCGGGCCCGGGCCTCGTCGGCGGCCGGGGAGGCGCGCGTCAGCGAGCTGCGCGAGCTGTGTCGCACCGCCGGCGTCAAGGTGCTCGACGTCCTGATCCAGAACCGGCCCGACCCCGATCCGAAGTACCTGGTCGGCCGCGGCAAGCTCGACGAGATCCTCCTGCGGGCGATGCAGCTCGGCGCCGAGGTCGTGATCTTCGACCCCGATCTCACGCCCGGCCAGGCCCGCGCGATCAGCGCCGCGACCGAGCTCAAGGTGCTCGACCGCACGATGCTGATCCTCGATATCTTCGCGCAGCACGCGACGAGCCGCGACGGCAAGCTGCAGGTCGAGCTCGCGCAGCTGCGCTACGCGTTGCCGCGCCTGGTCGAGAAGAACACGATGATGTCGCGGCTCACCGCCGGTCCCGGCGGCAAGGCGGGGATCGGCGGGCGCGGCCCCGGCGAGACCAAGCTCGAGATCAACCGCCGCCGCGCGCGCGAGCGGATCAACCTGCTCGACAAGCGCCTCGAGGAGCTCGCGAGCGATCGCCGGCTGCGCCGCCAGCGCCGCACCGATCGCGAGGTGCCGATCATCGCGATCTGCGGCTACACCAACGCGGGCAAGTCGACCTTGCTCAACAGCCTCACCGAGGGCAACGCGCTCGCCGCCGACAAGCTGTTCGCGACCCTTGATCCGATCTCCCGCCGGCTGCGGTTCCCCCAGGAGCGCGAGGTCGTGATCACCGATACCGTCGGGTTCATCCGCGATCTGCCGGCCGAGCTCGCCCGCGCGTTTCGCGCCACGCTCGAGGAGATGGCCGACGCCGATCTGCTGGTCCACGTCGTCGACGCCTCCGACCCCGATCGCGAGCAGCAGATCCGCGCCGTCGACGGCATCCTCGCCGACCTCGGGCTGTCCGACAAGCCGCGCATCCTGGTGTGGAACAAGGCCGACCGGCTCGCCGCCAACGAGGCCGAGCACCTCGCCAGCCCGGGCGGCGGCTTCGTCATCTCCGCGCTCGATCGCGCGACGTTCGGCCCGCTGCTGCTGGCGATCGAGCGCTCGCTGTGGCAGCACGGCAAGGATACGTCGCTCGCCCGCGCGCTCCATGCCTGATCGGGCCTGATCGGGCCTGATCGGGCCTGATCGGGGCCTGCGCGGGAGCTCGCGTGCGGGGCCGATCCGCCCTCGCCCCTGACGCGTGCGTGCGGGGCGATCCTTGTGCCGGGCCGCGGGGAGGTGCCATGGTCTCCGCGCGTGACGACGACCGCGGTCTCCGCCGACTCCCGTGCGTGGCAGCGCGTCGGCCTCGTGCTGTTCGCGGTCGGCTGGGGGGCGAATCACTTCGCCCCGCTCCTGTCGGTGTATCGCCAGCGGCTCGGGCTCGACGCCGCGGCGCCGGCGATGCTGTTCGGGATGTACGCGCTGGGGCTCGTGCCGGGCCTCTTGCTCGCCGGGCCGGTCTCGGATCGCCGGGGCCGGCGCGGCGTCGTGCTGCCGTCGGCGGCCGTCGCGCTCGGGGCCAGCCTCGCGCTCGGGGCGCTCGGTGACAGCTTCGGGGCGCTGCTCGGCGGGCGCTTCTTGTACGGGCTCGGCGCGGGCGGCGTGATGAGCGCGGGCGCGGTGTGGGTGCTCGAGCTGGCGCGCGACGCCGAACCCGGCGCCGGTGCCCGGCGGGCGACGATCGCGCTGTCCGCCGGCTTCGGGCTCGGGCCGCTGTTCTCCGGCGTGGTGGCCCAGTACGCACCGGCCCCGACGGTGTTGCCGTACGCGATCCACGGCGCCGTGCTCGCGGGCGCCCTCCTGGGGGTGCGGCGTGCGCCGGATAGCGGCGAGCGCGCGGCGGCGGGGCCGCTGCTCCGGATCGACCTCGATCGCGACGCCTGGTCGCGGTTCCTCCGCGGCGTCGCGCCGATGGCGCCGTTCGTGTTCACGTTCCCGACGATCGCGATCGCGGCGCTGCCGAGCATACTCGGCGGTTCGCTGGGCGGCGCGCCGATCGCGTACACCGGGCTCCTGGCGGCGCTCACGCTCGCGGCCGGCGTGGTCGCGCAGCCGATCACGCGGCGGTTCCCGCCCATGGTCACCGCCAGGCTCGGCCTCGTCACCGGCGCAGGCGGGGTCGTGCTCGGCGCGGTCGCGGTCGCGTCGCACACGCCGGTGCTCCTGCTCGTCGTCGCGCCGATCCTGGGTGGGGCGTACGGCGTGTGCATGACCGCGGGGCTGCACGCCGTCCAGCGGCTCGCGCGGCCCGATGCGCGCGGCGGGATCACCGGCCTCTACTACGTGCTGACGTACCTCGGCTTCGCGGCGCCGTACGGGCTGGCGCTCGCGACCCGCATCACCGCGCCCGTGGTCGCGCTCGGCGTGATCGCGGCCGGGGCCGTGATGGTCGCGGTGACGCTGCCGCGCTGGCGCGAGTGACGGCGACGCTCTTGCCCGCCGGTGGCAACGAGCGGGAAACCTCGCCGCGACCCGAGTTTGCCGGCGAGCGCCGCTGCCGCCGCGCTACGATCGAGCCGTGCATCGCCGGTCATTCCTCGTCGGCGGGATCAGCGGGACGGCGCTGATCGCGTGCCGGCCGTGGACGCGTGACACGCCGCCGGCCGGCGAGCCGACCGCGCACGAGCTCGCGACCCTCGCCGCGATCGCCGAGACGTTCTTGCCCGGCGGCGACGGGGTGCCGGGCGCCCGCGAGGCCGGCGCGCTCGCGGTGATCGTCGATCCCGCGTACGGCGTGCGCCCCTACCTCGCGCGGACCGTGGCCGACCTCGACGACTGGGTCGGCCTGACGCATGGCTTTCACGCGTTCGTCGATCTGTCGCCGGCCACGCGCGAGCTCGTGCTCGAGCAGCGCATGGGCCTCCACGGCGGCGCGATCGCCTCGTGGTACCGGCCGGCCTACGACGCCATCCTCGCGCTCACCAAGCTCGCGTCCTACGGCGGCCTGGCGAACCCGCTCGGCACGAGCTACCTCGGGTTCCCCGGGCCCAGCGCGGGTTACGCGGCGGACAGCGCGGCGGGCGCCTACGCGAGCGCCGATCGACCGCGCGCGCTGGCGGCCGGCGCGGCGTCGACGATCCATGTGGCCGGCGCGGGTGCGGTCACGAGCGTGCGGGTCAACGTGCTCGCGGCGAGCGACGCGGCCATGCGGGCGACGGTGCGCGTCACCGCTCCCGATGGCCGCTACCATGACCTCGGCCTGCGGCGTGCCATCCTGGCGGACGAGCACCTGCCGCTCACCGGCGGCCCCGCCGCGGGGACCTGGCGGCTCGAGGTCGTCGCGAAGACGGGTGCGCCGGGCCGGCTCGAGCTGTGGTCCTTGTGCGTGCGCACGGATCTGGACGACCGGCCGGACGAGAACCGATGAGCGACGTCCTCATCATCGGCTCCGGCTTCGGCGGCTCGATCGCCGCGAAGCGGTTCGCCGAGGCAGGCCATCGCGTCACGATCCTCGAGCTCGGCGAGAGCTGGGCCGACCCCGAGAAGCTCGCGCAATCGCAAGACGCGAAGTTCGTGTTTCGCCTCCTGCGGGACTATCCGGCCGACTACCTGCGGACCAGGCCCAAGCTGCGGATCGCGGCGGGCATGGGCCTGGGCGGCGGCTCGCTCGTGTACGCCGGGATCCACCTGCGGGCGCCCGCGCAGGCGTTCGAGCGCTGGCCGGCGGGCTGGACGCGCGCGCACCTCGATCCGTACTACGCGCGCGTCGAGCAACAGCTGGCGGTCGCGCCGATGCTCGATGCCTTTGCGTTCGGCCGCGCCAGGGCGTTCCGCGACGGCGCGATCGCCGCGGGGCTGCCGCCGCCCCAGCCGGTACCGCTCGCGATGGCCGGCTGCACGCGCTGCGGGTGGTGCGTGCCGATCTGCGCGTTCGGCAAGAAGCGCACGATGCAGCACACCTACCTCGCCGACGCCGAGCGCACCGGCAGGCTCTCCGTGGTGACCCACCGAAAGGCCGCCTATCTCGCGCGGGTCGGCGGGCGCTACCGCGTGTGGGCGTGGCGCACCGATGGCGTCGCGACCGAGTACCACCGCGTCAACAGCGGTCCGCTCGAGGCCCGCGACGCCGATATCGTCGTCGTGGCGGGCGGCGCGGTGGAGTCCCCGGTGCTGCTCGCGCGCTCGCTCGCGGCCGACCTGTCGCACGGCGCGCTTCCGCTGCGGGAGTTCCCCGCCCAGCGGCTCGGCCAGGAGCTCGACGGCACCGGCGACTTCGTCCAGGGCGGCCTCGTGCCCCGGCGGGTCGATGGCTACAAGGGTGCGGTGATGATGAGCTACCTCGACCTCGGCGACTACGTCCTCGAGGATCTCCACGGCCTGCCGGCCTTCGCCTCGGTCACGCTCGGCGCGCGCATGCCCGGCGTCACGAAGTCGTGGGGCCGGGCGTACCACCAGGCGCTGGCCGGCTACGGGGCGCACATGCTGAGCATCGCCGTGATCGGCAAGCAGGGCCCGGGCACCGAGCGGACCATCTCGGTGCGGGATGACGACGGCAACGCCGCGATCAGCACGCGCGCGTACACGCCGGCACCCGGCGCGCTCGAGGCGGCGCGCTCGATCATCACGGCGCTCGGCGGCCAGCTCGCCACGACCGTGTGGGAGCAGGCGAGCACGGCGATCACCGTGCACCCGACCGGCGGCTGCGCGATGGGAGATCACGACGACGCCGTCGTCCGCGCGAGCGACCTGCAGCTGCGCGGCAACCCCGGCGTGTACGTCATCGACGGCAGCGTCTTGCCGGCCAACCCGCTGCGCAACCCCGCGCACACGATCGCGGCGGTCGCCGAGCGCGCCCTCGACGTCATCCTCGGGGTGCACCCGCCCGAGCGCTGGCCGATCTGACTACGCCGCCGCGGCCGCTTGCCGGCGCACGAAGCCGATCGCGATGCCGCCCAGCACGATGGCGCCGCCGAGCACGGCGTGGATCGGCGGCTGCTCGCCGAACGCGACCCACGTGATCAGCGAGCTGCCGATCGGCTCGCCGAGCGACGCCAGCGCGACCAGGTGGGCCGGCGTGGTGCGCACCGCCGCGTTGAGCAGGCTGTGGCCGATGAACGACGCGAACAGCGCGGCCCCCGCGCACGCGACGTAGGATCGGACCGGCAGCGCGGCGAGCGGCGCCCCGAGCGTGACCGCGGCGATCACCAGCGCACCCGCCGCGATCGCGTTGACCGTCCCGAGGTAGGGCAGGAGCGGCAGCGCCGTACGCAGGCGCCGGCCGATGACGAGGTAGGCCGCCGCGCTCGCCGCGCCGATCAGCGCGAGGCCATCGCCGACAAGGCCGTTGCCCCCCGCGCTCCAGTCGCCCCCGGTGAGCACGGCGCACCCGGCGCCCGCGATCGCGATGCCGAACACCTCGCGAGGCGATACCCGATCGCCGAGCAGCCGGCCGAACAACGCGGCGAAGATCGGGCTCGTGGACACCAGCGCGACCGACGCCGCGGTCGACGTGAACGAGAGCGACGCGATCCACGAGCCGAAGTGGATCGCGAGCAAGACGCCCGACAGCACGATGAGCGGGCGGTCGCGCGGCGCGATCCGCCGGAGGCTCCCGAGCTCGCGCCGGCCCGCGCCGAGCAGCAGCACGGCGGCGATCGCCACCCGCAGCGCGGCGATCGCGATCGGCGGCGCCGGGGCGGCCCAGCGCGCGAACGGCGCCCCGGTCGACACCGCGCAGATGGCGAGCACGAGCGCGAGCGGGATGCGGCGGGTAGGGGGCACGAGCGGCGGCCGTGAGCGTAACAGCAGCGGGCGGTGCGCAGCGTGCACGCCACCAAATCCTGAGCGCTTGCCCAAAAGGAGTGGGGCGCGCGTCTCTCGGGCACGGCGCGGACCGCGTGCTCGGGGCACCGCCTGATCAGCATACAAGCATCGGCAGTCAATTGATGACAATGCTCGTTACACCAGACCACCACTCCCGTTCCTGCGAGCATCAGTATCATATTTTGTACGATGCTCCTCGGAATCGAAACCCAACATGAGTCACCAGGCTTTCTCCACGCACACGCATGCAACCCCCGGATCGGGGTGTTATGTTGCCCCGGCGGATGACGAACCCAGGCGACCTGTTCGGACGAAGAGTTGGAGAGTTCGTCCTCCTCGAGAAACTCGGCGAAGGCGGGTTCGGCGCGGTGTATCGCTGCGAGCAGCCCGCGCTTGGCCGGGAGGCGGTCGTCAAGGTGCTGCACCGCAAGCTGCGCCGGCGCGATGTCCATGTGCAACGCTTTCTCCGCGAGGCCAAGCTCGCGTCGTGGCTCGATCACCCGTACGCCGCCCACGTCTACGCGTTCGGCGTCGAGGACGACGGGCTGCTCTGGATCGCCATGGAGTTCGTCCAGGGGGTCACGCTCGCCCGGTGGCTGGAGGTGCACGGCCCGATGCCGCTGGGCCAGTTCGTGACGTTCTTCGAGCGCATCGTCGCGGTCGTGCAGACCGCGCACGAGCACGGCATCGTGCATCGCGATCTCAAGCCGTCGAACGTGATGGTGGTCGAACGCGCGGGCGAACTCCTGCCCAAGCTGCTCGATTTCGGCGTTGCCAAGCTGCTCGACACGGCGATGCTGCCGGAGGGCATCGCCGTTATCAACTACTTGCCCCTGCCGGCGACCGACGATGTCTCGGGCAACAGCCCGACCGGCATGGTGCGCCCACCGGGAAAGTCGACGGTGACCGACCTGGCGGCCGTGGCAGAGGCGGCAGAGGCGGTGGCGCCGCCGCCCGGCGGCCAGGTCCGGCTGACTCCGGACAACCACATCGTCGGGTCGCCGCCGTACATGTCGCCCGAGCAGTGGGGCAACGCGGTCGCGGTCGGGCCGGCGTCGGATCTGTACGCGCTTGCCGTGGTCGCGTTCGAGGCGCTCACCGGCCGTTGCCCGTTCCAGGGCACGATGGCGGCCGAGTACGCCGGGCTGCATCGCCACGGGAAGGTGCCGGCGCTCGGTGGCCGCTTCCCTCCGGCGCTCGACCGCATGTTCCAGCGCGCGCTGGCCAAGCGTCCCGAGGATCGCTGGGGTACCGCGCTCGAGCTGGCCGGTGAACTGCGCGCGGCCTCCGGGATCGGCGCCACCCGATCGGATCTGCCGCGGATCGATCAAGACATTTCCGATGCCTGGCTGGCCGAGGCGCCGCAGCCGCTGGCCGAGGCGGTGGCGGTGCTCGGCAGCGCATGCAATGCCCACCAGGCCCATATCGCGACCCAGGAGCTCACGCGCAACCTCTTGCGCTATCTGCTCGCGATGGCGCTCGTCACGCACGCGCGGGCGCGCGAGGGCCAGGACGATCTGGAGCTGCTCGAGCTCATCCAGGTGCTCGAACAGCGCGACCTCGGTCTTGGCGAGCGTGTCCGGTTGCTCCGCCTGCTGGTGGGCCCGCGGGCGGTCGAGGGCGGCGCCTCTGCCGTGCCGGAGCTGCGCGAGCTCTTGATCCCGAAGTCCGACGGCACCGACGTGTTCGAGCCGATCCTCGCGCTGCACACCGCCGCCGAGCGAGCCGTCACCGAGGACGCGATGCGGTTGCAGCTCCTGCGCCTGATCCCCGTGCTGACCGAGCTGCTCCGCAAGGCCCGGTTCGTGCTCGACTACACGCTCGTGGTGCTGCGCAGCAACTCGGCCGAACGGTGGGTCGGGCGGCGTGTCCAGCCGCGCGCGCTGATGAACAAGCTGGACGGCGAGCTCGTCGAGGGGCACCCGACGCTGCTCGACCGTGCCGGACGGGTCTGCGTGGATCTATGGCCGCTGGTGCAGGCGGTGGCCCCGGCGGAGGCTGGAGAACCAGAGCTGTTCCTGTTCGATGGCCATGGTCGCCACGACGCGCTCCTGATCGCCGCGCCGGCCGGCCTCGAGTGCCACGACCCGATCGCGCGCGACTGGCTGGTCGCGCACGTGATCGCGGAGATCGAGACCCGGACCCGGATGCGCGCTCAGATCCGGGTTGCCGCGCACCAGTGGCAGGAGCGGAACCGGCCGGGCGATCTCCTGTGGCGCGGCGATGCCCTCGCCGATCTCGAGCGCTGGATGCGCAGCGCGGCCGGTGCTGCGCTGCTGAGCGAGGTCGAGGTGTCGTTCGTGGCCGCGAGCTGCCGGGCTGGACGGCGAGCCCGGTGGACGCGGCGCTTGCTGGTTGTGCTGGCCATCGCCGCGGCGCTCGCCGGAATCGAGTATCAGGCGTGGGTGCATACGCGGGTTGCCCAGCAGGAGGCGCGGATATCGCAGCAGGAGGCGCGGATGTCGCAGCAGCTCGCGGACCTGAGGGTCACGCAGGCCGCGGTCGAGCAGGGCCGCCAGGCCCTGTTGCACGACGATCTCCCCGAGGCGCAGGATCGCCTGGCGGAAGCGTACCGGCACGGTGAGCAGTCGAAGGGCACGACATTCATGTTCGCCCGCGCTCTGCAGCCCCGCCTGGCCGAGCAAGCGCGGTTACCGAGCACCTTCCAGCGCATGTGGTCGGCGACGTTCTCGCCGGACGGCAAGCAGCTCGTCACGACCGACGACCAGAACGCGCAGGTCTGGGACGCACAGACCTACCGGCTCCTGTTCACCTTGCGCCATGGCGACACGGTCTATCAGGCCGTGTACAGCAATAGCGGCGCCAGGATCATCACGGCAGGGGGCGACGGCACGGTCAGGATCTGGGACGCGGCGAACGGAGCGCTGGCGCGCGAGCTGACGCATGATGGCAAGCGGCTGCGCTACGGAGCAGTGGCCGCGCTACCTGATGGCAAGCGTGTGGCTGCGATCGATATCAGCGGCGAAGTAGCGCACGTCTGGGACACCGCCACCGGCGCCTTGCTCGCCGAGCTGCCCAACGACGCGAGGGGGTTCTTCAGCCTCGCATTCAGCGCCGATGGCCGCTGGCTCGCGACGAGCGGCGGCAACGACGTGCGCGTGTTCGACGTGCGGACATGGGCGCAGGTTCGGACCATCTCCGGGCCGGGCATCCATGATTTGAGCTGGGATCCGAGCGGGCCGCGCCTCTTGACCGGGAGCACCAGCGGTGACGCGTCGATCTGGACGATCCCGAGCGGTGCACGGATCCGGCATCTGCGCGAGGTCGGAGAGCCGATCAACGCTGTGACATTTTCGCCGAATGGCCGGCTTGTTGTCACGGCAAGTAATGACGGTATGGAGCAGGTCTGGGATGCAGCGTCGGGGAGGCTGCAGAGCCAGGGGAACTACCTTCACGGCAAGATCCTCTCCGTCGAGTTCGACCGGACTTCCACGCTGACGGTGGCAGCGGGTACGAACGGCGCCGTTGCGGTCGTGGATGCCGTACTGGGAATGCCGGTCACGGTGCTTGATGGACCTCGCAACGTTGTCACGGTCGCACACTTCGATCCGAGCGCGCGGCGGGTCGTCGGCGCATCCTGGGACGGCACTGCACGGATCTGGGACCCGACGGCTCCGTATCGCCGCTGGAACTCGCCGCCGATCAGCGACGATTGCGGCGTGGCTTCGAGCCTCGAGCCAGACCGACGGTTCATCGCCGTTGGCTGCATTGATCACCCAACTCGCATCTGGGACACCGATCATGCGCAGCTGCTCGCCGAGTTGCCGAGCGTGACCCAGGTCGCCGGCGATTTCGCGTCCGCATTTCCGGCGGTATCCGCTGCCGGGGACCGTGCCGCGATCGCCCGCGGAAACACGGTGGAGATCTACGAGCTGCCGGGCGGCCGGCTGCTGCGCACGACCGTGCATGGCGCAGCGGTGAATACGGTGGCATTTGCCAGTACGGGACGAGACCTCGTCAGCGGTGCGGTGGACGGCTCTCTGCTCGTCACGCGTGATAGCGGCGCGCTGCTTACGCTTCCGGCGTCATCCGGGGGGATCGATGCCGCGGGGTTCCTGCCCGATGGCCGGGTGGTCGCAGCTGATGTGCAGCGGCGGCTGCGGATCTATGACCCAGGCGGCGCGCTCCTGACAAACCTCGAGGTTTCGGCGCGCGTGAGGACGCTGCGAATGTCGTCGGATAGCCGTCATCTGATCACGGTCCCGAGCTTCATGAACAAGGTCGCTTTACCAGAGCTGTGGGACCTCGAGCACTACCGACCTATCGCTCAGCTCGAAGTTCAAGGGCAGGGGCCGGTACATTCAGCACGGTTCGTCGCGGGAGGCCAGATCGTCACCGCGTGCGGTGACGGCGCGGCGCGGCTCTGGGATAGAACGGGGAAGTTCCGTCAGATCTATCGCAGTGACTCGCCCTTCCTTGGCGACGCCATGCTCTCGCCCGATGGTGCCATGATCGTGGCAGGCGGGGGTGATGGTCGGCTGCGATTCTGGGACGCTGCGTCCGGACGCCCGCTGTGGACGATGCCGGCACACCGGTCTGCGCTTATAGGGGTCCGCGTCGAGGGAAACGATATCGTAACGCGCGGATTTTCCGGTGACATTTCACGATGGACATTGCCCAAACCCGAGCAGGTAATCGAGGCGTGTGGTGAGCACGAGCGCTGCGCTATCGTGCCGAGATGAAGAAAACGATCCGCAAGCTCGTGGTCCACCGTGAAACCCTCCGAACGCTCCGAACGCTGGACGACAGGGACCTCATACATGCCGTCGGAGGATCTGAGGACCCGCTGCGCGAGACAGGCAGAATCTGCACGATCGCGGCTGTCGTCGGGTCGAGGGACATTTGCCCCGCCTAGTGGCGGGCGGTGGTGATGGCCGGCTGCGATTCTGGGACCTGCCGCCGTAGAGCAGACGTGTATTTTCGCGGGTGTTGGGGGAACCGTGCGCGTCCGATCGCAGAAGCCGCGCTGATCATTCCACGCGCTGGATGATGTGGATGCCGAACTCGGACTTGACGACGCCGACCTCGCCGACCTTGAGGCGCAGCGACAGGTCCTTGAACGGCGCGACCAGGCCCGCCTCCGGCGTGACGTCGTAGGACGTCCCCGACTTCGCCGACCCTGGATCCTCGGACAGCTCGGCCATCAGCGACTCGATCGGCTCGCCCTGCTTGAGCCTGGCCACGGTGTCCTTGACCAGCTTGTCGAGCGTCTTGCGATCGCGGCTCTTGCCGCGCTCGTCTTCGGCGTGGACCTCGGTCCAGCCGAGCAGGATGTGCCTCACCTTGGCGTGGTCGGTCGCGGGCGTGCGCTTCAAGATGGCGGTCGAGGTGAGCGGGTCGGGCGGCGCCGGCGGGACCCGCTTCATGATGTGCCAGCCGAACGCCGACTTCGCGAGCCCGACCTCGTTCGACCTGAGCCGCAAGGCCATGTTCTTGAACGGCTCGACAAACGTGCCATCAGCGCTGACCTCGTAGGGCTTGCCGGTGTCCTTGTTGCCCGGATCTTCGGAGTACTCCTTCATCAGCTTCGCCATCTCGCCTCCCGCGCGCGCCTTGCGGAGGATCTGCTTCGCGAGCTGGTCGGCGTCGGCCTTGCTGCGCTGCTTCGCGCGGGGGTCGGTGCTGCGGCCCGCGAGAGCGGCGGGCGCGTCCTTCCAGCCGATCAGGACGTGCTGGATCTGCACGGGCCCCGCATTGGGCGGGCGCTTGAGGATGTCGGCCGACTCCAGCGGGTCCGGCTTCGGCGGGGGTACGCGGATCACCACGTGGTATCCGAAGCCGGTCTGGACGATGCCGACCTCCTTCTCCTTCAGGCGGAGCGCCAGGTTCTTGAACTCCGGAACGAACGGTGTGTCGACCTTGACCTCGTACGGCTCGCCGGTGCGCGAGGCCGGATCCTCGGAGCTCTCCTGCATGACCGTATCGATCGTGCTGGGAGCGGCGCGGAGCTTGGCCGCGATCTGCTGGGCGAGCGCCGCGGCCTCGGCGTTGGTCCGCTGGGCGGCGCGCGGGTCGAGGTTGCCATGCAGGGCAGGCGCGAGCTCTTTCCAGCCGAGCAGCACGTGCTTCACGTACACCGGCGTCGTCGCTGCCTGCGATCGGGCCAGGATGTCCTTGCTGTCGATGTCCTTGACCTCGACCTCCGGTGCGTTGCTGTCGCCGCCTTCGACGCCGCCCGGCCGGTCCTCGGGCTCCTCCGGCGCCGGCGCCGGTTCTGCCGGCGCGGTCGGTTGCACCGGAGGCGGCGCGGCTGCGACCGGCTCCTTCACCACCGGCGCCGGCTGTCCGCCCGGGCCACAGGCGACGCCTGAACCGACCGCCACCGCGAACACGACGAACCATCGAGCAGCGCGCATGAGCACCTCGCGCACAGCATAGAACGCCAGCTTCGCGGCGTGCGGCGAGCTGCTGGCTATTCCATGCGCTTGATGATGTGGATGCCGAACTCGGTCTTGACGACGCCGACCTCGCCGACCTTGAGGCGCAGCGACAGATCCTTGAACGGCTGGACCAGGCCAGCCTCCGGCGTGACCTCGTAGGGGATCCCCGACGTCGCCGAGCCCGGATCCTCGGACAGCTCGGCCATGATCGGCTCGATCGGCTCGCCCTTGTTGAGCCTGGCCACGGTGTCCTGGACCAGCTTCTCGAGCGTCGCGCGATCGCGGCTCTTGCCGCGCGCGTCGTCCGCATGGACCTCGGTCCAGCCCAGGAGGACGTGCTTGACCATGGCGTGGGCGGTCTCGGGCGCGCGCTTCAGGATGGCGGTCGAGGTGAGCGGGTCGGCCGCCGGGCCGCTCGAACCACAACCGACCATGCCGACCATGATGACGAGCGCAACGAACCATTGAACAGCACGCATGAGGACCTCGCGCGCAGTATACGCCGGTGACGCGGCGGCCGGGCTCCTGGAGGTGATTCACTGATCACGCGCGGCTGGTCGAGCCAGCGTGGGGCCGCGTGTCGGCGGCGGGGCCATGCCCGGGGCGCCGTCGCCCTTGCCCGGGCGAGCTCGGCGCTACGTGGGATCGGTCTTGGGGTTGCCCTGATCGTCGAGCACGGTGAGCGCGATGGCCATGGCCTTCTTGGCGCGCGCGACCATCGCCTCGTCGGTCTTGATCTTCTGGTACGCGCGCAGCACCTGCTCCTGGTAGCTCGCGTTCTCCTGCTCGAGCGTCTCGAGCTCGCGCCGTAGATCGGCGATGCGCTGATCCCGCTCGGCGATCGCCGAGGCGTGGGTGCGGAGCTCGGCGTTGCGATCGGCGATCGTCTGGACGGCGGTGGCGAGCTCGGCCTCGTGGCGCTTGGCGGCGTCGCGCGCCGACGACAGGCCGCGCTGGAGCTCGTCGCGCTCGGTGGTGAGCTCGCCGGTGAGCTTGGCGTGCTGGGCGGTGAGCTCCTTGCGCTGAGCGGTGAGCTCCTTGTGCTGGCGCTCGTGGTCCGCGGAGAGCGCGGCGATCGCCTTGGCGTGCTCGGCGGAAGCGGCGGCGAGCGCCTTGGCATGCTCCGTGGAGAGGGCGGCGATCGCCTTGCCGTGCTCGGCATCGGCGACGGCCTTGGTCCTGACCGTCTCGCCGTGGGCCACCGCGAGGGCGCGCTCGTACTGGGCCTTCTGGTCATCGAGCGCGTTGCTTGCGTCGCGCTCGGCCGCTTCGCGTTCGGCCTGGTGGCGCGCGGCGGCTTCCTCCAGGGCGCGCTTCGCGTTGGCCAGCGCGGTCCGGTGCTCCGCGGCCTCGCGCGCGGCGAGCTCGGCGTGCTCCTCGACCGCGGCCCGGTGCTGCGCGGTGGCGCGCTCGGCCGCGGCCCGCGCCTCGGCCACCGCGTGCTGGAGGCCCTCGATGACGCGCTGCTTGTCGTCGTGCGCTTGCGCGAGCTCGGCGGCGTGGCGCTGCTGCTCGACGAGCATGCCCTTGGCGTGCTCGTGGTGCTCGATCAGATCCTCGAGCTCCTTGCGGGTCGCGTCGAGGGCCTGGCCGTGGTGCGCGGTCTGGTGCTCGAGCTCGGCGCGCAGGGCGCTGAGGGCGCTGAGCGCCGCGCGGGCCTCGTCGTGGGCCGCCGCCGCCTCCGCGCGGGTCGCGTCGTGGTCCTGGTCGCGCCGCGCGAGCTCGGCGGCGTGCAGGCGCGCCTGCTCGTCGAGCGCGGCGGCCTGATCGGCGACGGCTACCCGGAGCGTGGCTTCATGCTCGGCGCGCATCGCCTCGAGCTGGTGGTTCCGGCGGTCGAGCTCGGCGCCTAGCTCGGCAACCGCGCGGCCCTGGGCGGCGGTGGTGGCCGCGAGCCGG
>Ga0308175_100000211_pt1 | contig 45183 bp, 39 predicted proteins | sample PhyCR1_3_FD_203893 | JGI IMG/M metagenome (GOLD analysis project Ga0308175, IMG submission 203893) | Soil microbial communities from UC Gill Tract Community Farm, Albany, California, United States - DLSLS.C.R1 | ecosystem: Environmental > Terrestrial > Soil > Agricultural land | place: USA...
GCCGAGTTGCTGCGGATTGCTGTTCGTATCGTTCCACACACCTTTCCACGCCCCGTCCAGGGACGTGTACGCAACGATCGCTCGAGTAGTCACGATGCCGACAATACACAGATTGCTCGAGGTCGTACTGACATGAGCACAGTTGTCGTGATCTGTTGACGAAGGCCCGTTGCTGTGCCATGCGGCGCGGCAATGAGCGCGGGATGAGCGCGGGATGAGCACGGGGGCGTGTGCGGTTCGCGCGATCCGGCCCAGTTAGCGACGGCACCCTGGTTGCAAACGACTTGACCACCAACATTACTGGAGGCTGTCATGCGTACGACCATGTGGACTTCTCTGATCGCGGTGGCGCTCGTATGTGGCGGCGGATGCCGCAAGAAGGACGACGCGGAGAAAGCGATGGACCGGGCCGGGGCCGCCGCGGCGAAGGCCCAGGAGAACGTCAACGATCAAGCCAAGGACGTCACCCACGAGCAGAAGGAAGTAGCGAAGGACGAGAAGAACCTGGCGAAGGACCAGACCGACGTCACCAAGCAGCAGCACGAGCTCAACTCGGCCGAGACCGACCTGGCCCAGGCCCGCGAGCGCTACCGCGTGGCGGCGAAGCAGCGGCTGGCCAACCTCGATGCCGAGATCCAGGAGCTCGACCGCAAGGTCGACGCGAGCGCGAAGGACATCGCCGCCAGGCTGAAGGTCCGGCGTGACGAGCTCGCCGCCCGGATCGATGTGATCGGCGACCAGGTGCAAGCCAACTGGGACACCTTCAAGAAAGAGGTCGACGAGAAGTTCGACAAGGTCGAGAAGGACGCCCGCGACGCGCTCCACAAGTACTAGCAAGACGGTCGGGCCGGCGCCCCGGGCGTTTTGCCCGCCCGCGCCGTATAGTCGCCGGCGTGACCATCACGGAGCATGGCGTGGCGCAGTTGCGCTACGCCGATCAATTCGTTCGCGAGCTGCCCGGCGATCCGCGGGACGATAACCGCACACGCCAGGTGCTCGGCGCCTGCTACTCGCGGGTGGCACCGACCGCGGTGCCCCGGCCCGAGCTCCTTGCGCTCGTCCCGGAGGTGGCCGCGCTGATCGAGCTCGATCCGCAGGTGACCCCGGAGCTGGTCGACGTGCTCGCCGGCAATCGCGTCGTGCCGGGGATGGCGCCCTACGCGGCGTGCTACGGCGGTCACCAGTTCGGCACCTGGGCCGGCCAGCTCGGAGACGGCCGCGCGATCACGCTCGGCGAGGTCGTCACCTCCGACGGGCAGACCTGGGAGCTCCAGCTCAAGGGCGCCGGCCCGACCCCGTACTCGCGGCGCGCCGACGGCCGCGCGGTGCTGCGCTCGTCGCTCCGCGAGCTGGTGTGCAGCGAGGCGATGCATCACCTCGGCGTGCCGACCACGCGAGCGCTGTCGCTGGTGGCGACCGGCGAGCCGATCCAGCGCGACCTCCTGTACGACGGTCACCCGGCCTACGAGCCCGGCGCGGTGGTCTGCCGGGTCGCGCCGTCGTTCCTGCGGTTCGGCAGCTACGAGATCCACGCGGCGCGCGACGATCACGACACCTTGCGCAAGCTCGTGCGGTTCACGCTCGAGCGCTACTACCCCGCGTACGTCGCCGGGGACCGGCTCGACATCGCCGGGTTCTTCGCCGAGGTCGCGCAGCGCACCGCGTGGCTGGTCACCGAGTGGATGCGCGTCGGATTCGTCCATGGCGTCATGAACACCGACAACATGTCGATCCTGGGCCTGACGATCGACTACGGCCCCTACGGCTGGATCGAGCCGTTCGATCTCGACTGGACGCCGAACATCACCGACGCGTCGGGCAGGCGCTACCGGTTCGGTAACCAACCCGACGTCGCGCGGTGGAACCTCGCCCAGCTCGCGCGCGCGCTCGCCCCGCTGGCGGGCGATCTCGATCCGCTGCGCAAGACGATCGAAGGCTTCGCCGCCGGCGTGGCGTCGCTGCATCGCCACACCTCGCTGCGCAAGCTCGGCCTGGCCGGCCGGCGCGACACCTGGGCCGAGGATGACGAGCTGCTCGGCGCGCTCGCCGGCTTGCTGGTCGAGATCGAGACCGACATGACGCTGTTCTTCCGCTTGCTCGCGCGCGTGCCGGCTGCCGACGTCGCGGCCGGGTTCGCCACGCTGCAGGGCGCCTACTACGCGCCCGACGCGATCACGGCCGTCCAGCACGCGCAGATCCGCGCGTGGCTCGAGCGCTATGTCGCGCGCGTCCAGGTCGAGGCGCTCTCCGACGCCGAGCGCCGGCGCCGGATGGACGCGGTAAACCCGATCTACGTCCCGCGCAACTACCTCGCGCAGCAGGTGATCGAGGCGACCGAGCGCGGCGATCGCGCGGCCTTGCCGGAGCTCCTCGACGTGCTTCGCCGCCCGTACGACGAACAACCGGGCCGCGAGCGGTTCGCCGAGAAGCGCCCCGACTGGGCGCGCCACCGGCCGGGCTGCTCGATGCTGTCGTGCAGCTCATGATGGGTGGGGGCGCGGCGGCGCGGCGGGCGTGACCCCGGGCGGTTCTGCGAACAACCGGCGCTGCGAGGCTGCGACGGCTGCGACCGCCGCCGCGACGACTGCGACCAGCTGCGACGGCTGCGTGCGTACGGTAACGATCTGGCGAAGACCATCGCGGCGTGGGCATCATGGTCGGCGATGAAGACGCCCCTCTTGTCGTTCGTCGCGATCCTCGCCGCGTGCGGATCTCATGCGGCGCAACCCGAGCCCGGCACCGCGACCGCGCAGCACGGGGTCTTTACCGCGGACCTCGATCGCTCCGCGGACCCGTGCACCGACTTCTTCGCGTACTCGAACGGGACGTGGCGCAAGGACAACCCGATCCCGGCGTCGATGACGCGATGGAGTCGGCGCTGGCAGGCCGGCGAGAACGCCAAGGAGCGGCTCAAGGAGATCCTCGACGAGGTCTCGGCGCAAAAGGACTGGCCGCGCGCGAGCGTCGAGCAGCTGATCGGTGACTTCTACGGCGGCTGCATGGACCAGGCGCGGATCGACCAGCGCGGCGTCGAGCCGATCCGGCCCCTGCTCGCCGAGATCGACCAGATCCGGGCGCCCGCCGACATCGGGCGGATGATCGCGCGGCTGCACGCGATCGCGATCGCCGTGCCGTTCCGGTTGTTCGGCACCTCGGATCTGCACACGCCGACCGACGTGATCGCGTGGGTCACCGCCTCGGGGCTCGGGCTCCCCGATCGCGACTACTACGTCAAGACGGAGGCGCGGTTCGCCGAGGCGCGCGACAGGTACCTGGGCCATGTCGCGGCGATGTTCAAGCTGGCCGGCTCGGACGAGGCGACCGCGAAGCGCGCGGCGGACACCGTGATGACGATCGAGCTCGGGCTCGCCAAGGCCTCGCTCGACAACGTCGCCCTGCGCGATCCCACGGCGCTCGATCACGCGATGACGCCGGGCGAGCTTTCGAAGCTGACGCCGAGCTTCGACTGGGCGGCGTACTTCCAGGCCACCGGCATGACGCCCGCGAAGCTGAACGTCACCGAGCCGGCGTTCTTCGCCGAATTCGAACGCCAGCTCAAGGCGACCTCGATCGCCGACTGGAAGACCTACCTCGCGTGGCAGCTGATCAGCTCGGCGGCGCCGTCGCTGTCGCAGCCGTTCGTCGACGAGGACTTCGCGTTCTCCGAGAAGTACCTCGCGGGCACCCAGGAGATCAAGCCGCGCTGGAAGCGCTGCGTCGAGGCCACCGACAACCTGCTCGGCGAGGCGCTCGGCAAGAAGTACACCGACAAGTACTTTCCGCCGGCCGCCAAGGCCCGGATGCAGCTCCTGGTCGGAAACCTGCTCACGGCGATGCACGACACCATCGAGAAGCTCGAGTGGATGAGCCCCGCGACCAAGCAGCGCGCGTTCGAGAAGCTGGCGACGTTCAACCCCAAGATCGGGTATCCGGACAAGTGGAAGGACTACAGCAGCATCGCCATCCATCGCGATCAGTACTGGGCGAGCGAGCTCGCCGCGCGGCGATGGAACGTCGCCGACAACCGCGCGACGATCGGCAAGCCGGTCGATCGCGGCCGCTGGGGGCTGACCCCGCCGACCTCCGACGCCTACTACAGCCCCTCGCTCAACGAGATCGTGTTTCCGGCCGGCATCCTGCAGCCGCCGGCGTTCTCGATGGACGCCGTCGACGCGGTCAACTACGGCGCGATCGGCGTCGTGATCGGCCACGAGATCAGCCACGGGTTCGACGATCAGGGCGCGCGGTACGACGCGCAGGGCAAGCTGAACAACTGGTGGTCGAAGGACGATCTGGAGAAGTTCCAGGCCCGCGGCCGGTGCGTCGCCGATCAGTTCGAGCACTACTTCATCGAGCCCGGCATTCATCACAACGGCAAGCTCGTGCTCGGCGAGAGCATCGGCGATCTCGGCGGCGCCAACCTCGCCTACCGGGCGTTCCAGAAAGCGCAGCAGCAAGCTCCAGCGCCGGTGATCGACGGGTTCACGCCAAACCAGCAGTTCTTCATCGCGTGGGGCCAGTTCCGCAGCGACGAGATCCGGCCCGAGACCCAGCGCCTGATGGTCCAGGGCGATCCGCACCCGATCGCGAAGTACCGCGTGATCGGCCCGCTCTCCAACATGCCCGAGTTCCAGGCGGCGTTCTCGTGCAAGGCCGACGCGGCGATGGTCCGCGCGGCCGACCAGCGCTGCTCGGTCTGGTAGGCGGGCCTGGGCCGGGCGATCAGGGTTGTTCCAGGCGGCGTTGTGAAATAACATCCTGCTCACCAGGCGCTGATGTCACTGACCATCATCGATTATGCCGCGTCGACGGGCGTGCTCCGCGAGATCTACGATCGGATGCACGAGCGCCCCCTGCCACCCGTGTACCGGCCGGGGCACGGCGGCGCGCCGGGCATCATCCAGGCGCACAGCCTCGATCCGCTGTTGATCCCGAAGGTCTTCGGCTGCTCGTCGACGCTCAACGGCGCGGGGCCGCTCACGTGGCCCGAGCGCGAGCTGGTCAACGCGGTGACCTCGCGGTTGAACCAGTGTCTGTATTGAACGGGCGCTCACGCAGAGTTTCTGCGTGTTGCGCTCGACGGCCGAGACGATCTACCGCGTGCGGTGATCGCCGACGCGCATGCCGTCGCCTCGCGCTGGCCGGACGCACGCCGGCGCACGCTCGCCGAGCTTGCGAGCCTCGTCACCGAGGCACCCTGGGCGCTGTCACCCGGTCATCATGCCCGGGCCCGTGACGCCGGGCTGTCCGACGACGAGGTGCTGCATGTGATCGCGCTGTCGGCGTTCTTCGGCCACTTGAACCGGGTCGCCGACGCGGTCGACGTGGCCCTGGACTACGAGGTCCGGCACCTCCCGCCGCCGGCCGAGCCGGCGACCCCGCCGCTGCATCGGGCGCCCGCCGCTCGGCGCGGCACGCCGGCGCTGGCGATCGAAGCCCGACCGGCGACCGCGGCGGCCCTCACGGCGTGGCGCGACTACCTCGTCGCACGCACCCCGGCGAACCTCCAGATCGCCGCCTGGGTTGCTGAGTTGCTCGGCGACGGCGATCCGGTCCCAGGCGATGACCAGCGTGCGCTGCGAGGTCTCGTCGAGCAGGTGACGCTCGCGCCGTGGCGCCTCGGTGACGACAGCTTCGCCCCGCTCCGCGCGATCGGCTACGACGATGCCGCGCTGTTCGACGCGTGTGCGGCGGCGAGCTCGTTCGGCGTGTTCTCTCGGATCCGCGTCGCCCTGACGGCACTCGCGGGATGACCTCGAAGAGGATGAGCGGCTCGGAGGCACCGGTGTCGTCCGCGAGTTCCACATCGCGAGCGCGACCTGTGCGCTCCAGATCGGACGCTGGACGACCTGCACGTCGAGGCGCGGGCGTGCAAGTGTGCGGGACCCCACCGACTGTGCCATGTTCTCGTCATCATGAGCTCGAACGGTGCGCGCCCGGCGTTCATCACACGCGTCCGGTTGCGCAACTACCGGAGCATCGCGGGCTGCGACGTGCAGCTCGAGCCGTTCACGATCCTGGTCGGGCCCAATGGCTCGGGGAAGAGCAACTTCCTCGACGCGCTCAGGCTGACTACCGAGAGCCTGCGCGGGTCCCTCGATCACGCCCTGCGTGAGCGTAGCGGGGTCGCCGAGGTCCGCCGAAAGTCGCATGGACACCCCAACCACTTCGGTGTTCGTCTCGACTTCTACCTGGAAGGATCGCCGGGCTATTTTGTGTTCGAGATTGCGGCTCGTCCCGGCGGGGCCTACGAGATCCAGCACGAGGCGTGTGCATGGGCCGGAGCGCACTACGAGGTCGAGAGCGGTGAGATCAAGCGTCCGCCCGGTCCGGTGTCACCCCCCGCATCGAAGGATCGCCTGTACCTCGTCAACGCGGCGGGGTTACCGCAATTTCGGCCCGTGTTCGACAGCCTGTCGACGATGGGTTTTTACAACATCAGCCCGGCAAAGATTCGCGCGCTGCAAGCACCGGATCAGGGTGATCTCCTCGAACGCGAGGGTACCAACCTGGCGAGCGTCCTCGACCGGCTCGGTAAGGCCAACCCGGCCATCAAGCAGCGCATCGAGGAGTACCTGGCTCGGGTCGTACCTGGCATCGAAGGGTTCGACGCGACCCGGGTCGGTCACATGGAGACGATCGAGTTCCGCCAGCGCATGGGCGGCTCGGAACAGCCGTGGCGATTCCCCGCGATCAACATGTCTGACGGGACCCTCCGTGTCCTCGCCGTTCTGACCTCGCTGTTTCAGTTTGGCGAACGCGCCACCGCGCAACTGATCGGTCTCGAAGAGCCCGAGACCGCGCTCCACCCGGCGGCGGCGGGACTCTTGCTCGACTGCTTGCGCGAGGGCGCGCGCGAGCGTCAGGTCGTGATCACGACGCATAGTCCGGACCTCCTCGATAACGATGCGATCACCGCCGAGCAACTGCTGGGCGTGAGCGCTGTGGACGGCAAGACCACGATCGGGCGGGTCGACGCGGCGAGCCGGCAAGCGCTGCGCGACTCCCTGTATCGCGCGGGTGAGCTGTTACGCCTTGGCCAGCTCGAACCGGACGAGGCGTCGCTCTCCGACGCAGAGCAGCTCGAGCTTTTCGGGCCGCCGCCATGAACGTCGGTCTCCTCGTGGAGGGCCATGGCGAGTTCTATGCGGCCCCGATCCTCGTGCGACGCATCGCCGGGTCCCTCGGGGCACACTGTGTCGTCCGCACCGTGCTGCGCCAACCGCGCTCGACGATCATCAAGCCGGGCGAGCTGGAGCGCGCCGTCACTTTGCTTGGCAACAAGGTAGGCGACGGCGGCGCCGTGCTGGTGTTGATCGACGCCGACGATGATCCGGCCTGCACGCTCGGACCGGAGCTCCTGAGCAGGGCCACGACCGCGCGTCCCGACCGGCGAATTGGCGTCGTGCTCGCAGTGCGCGAATACGAAGCATGGTTCCTCGTGGCTGCCGACTCGCTACGTGGTCGGCGCGGCCTTCCAGCCGACCTCGCAACTCCGTCCACGCCCGAGGTGCTCCGCGACGCGAAGGGCTGGTTGGGCGATCGGATGCCACGAGGCTATAGCCCGACGGCCGATCAGCCGGCGCTGACGGATCTGTTCGATCTCGAGCTGGCTCGCAGATCGCCATCGTTCGACAAGCTGGTCCGCGAGCTCACCCGGCTCCTCTTGACGACGGAGAAGTAGGCGGACGTTCGGTAGCGCGGGCCTCGATGTCAAGCTTGACGCGCGGCCGCGCTACTTCCTGGCCGTCGCGTCGAGCAGCTCGCGCAGATCCTTCTGCCAGAACACGCCCCAGGTGTGGGTGCCGTGGCCGTGGGTCGCCTCGGAGGCCGGGATGAGGATGAACTTGCCGCGCTTGACCCGCTTGATCATCTGCTCGGCGATCCCGAGCTCGGGCGGGTTGATGAAGTCGTCGCCGCTGTTCACGAACAGGACCTGCGCGGTGATCTTCTCGAGATCGGCGGACGGATCGTAGTCGCTCGACGCGGCGACCGCGTAGAGCACGTCGTTGGCGTCGTGGGTCGCGATGAACCTGGCCTCGCCGTCCTCGACATCTTTGTCGGCGGCGTCGCGGGTGGGCAGCCGCTTCTGGTCGGCGATCGGCGCCGAGCCGGCGAGGGTCAGGAGGTGGCTGGCGTCGAGCAGCGCGCCGCGCGGCTGCTTGGTGTACTCGCCGTTGTTCCAGTCCGGATCTTGCTGGATGGCGTCGATCACCATCTTGCGCCACTCGCGATTGCGGCTGGCGATCTGCTGCGGCAGGCAGGCGAGCGGCATGACCGCGTCCATGATCGCGGGCCACTTCTCCGCCCACATCCAGGCGTGCATGCAGCCCATCGACGTGCCCATCACGAGCCGCAGGTGATCGACCTTGAGGCCGTCGACGACGAGCGCGTGCTCCGCTTCGACCATGTCGGTGTAGCCGTAGTGCGGGAACCTGGCGTGCAGGCCATCGGACGGCTTGGACGAGTCACCGTGGCCGATGTCGTCGGGCATGATCACGTAGTAGCGCGTGAGGTCGAGCGCCTGGCCGGGGCCGAACAGCGTGTCGGTGAACTGCTTGCGCGTGAACTGCTGGCTCGAGCCGGTCGTGCCGTGCATCACCAGGACGGCGTTGGTGACATGGCCGGCCGCGTCGCGCTTGACCGTGCCGAGCGTCATGTAGTGGATGCGTAGCTCGGGCAGCTTGTCCCCGCCGGTGAACGCAAAATCCTTCACCGTGAAGTCGGCCGCGACCGGCATCATCCCGGCGATCGGCTGCGGGGTGGCTGGGGGCGCCGGCGACTTCGGGCCGGAGGCGGGGCCGGGGGCGGGGACCAGGGTCGACGCGGCCGGTGGCTGGGGGGGAGGTGGCTTCTGCTCGTCGGGCGCCTTTCGGCAGGCGACGAGCAAGGCGAGGACGACGAGGCGCTTCATGGCCCCGACGCTAGCCGAAATCACGGCGGCGGTGGCGACGGGGATCACAGGTCTACGGTACCGGTGCCTACATTCTTCCCGGGGACCGAACCATGTGTTGTTACAGGAGTTTCCCTAAAAGCCTGTCATGAATACAGCTAGGTTGTTCTTCGTTCTGTATATCAAAGGGGGAGCCATGATGCGCGCGGCCGCTCGAGGAGACGCGAACGATCGGACCAAGGTTGAGCGTCACGATCCGCTCGTCGGGACCGTGCTCGATCGGCGGTTCCGGATCGACTTCCCGCTCGCCGCCGGCGGGTTCGGCGCCATCTATCGCGCGACCGATCTGCGCGCCGACGCCGAGGTCGCGCTCAAGGTGCTGCACCCGCAGCTCGCGGGCGATCCGATGGTGATCGAGCGGTTCCGCCGTGAAGGCAAGACGCTGGCCAACCTGCGCGATCCGCACACGATCACCGCGTACGAGCTCGGCGAGTCCCCCGACGGCACGCTCTACATCGTGATGGAGCTCCTGCACGGCGAGAGCCTGTACCAGCGGTTCCACGCCGGCGGCCCCTTGCCGTGGCGCTCCGTCGTGCACATCGCGCTGGGCGTGTGCAGCTCGCTCGCCGAGGCGCACGGGCTGGGCATCGTCCACCGTGATCTCAAGCCGGCCAACATCCACCTCGAGACCCGCGAAAACGACACCGAGTTCGTGAAGGTCCTCGACTTCGGGATCGCGAAGATCGTCCAGGGCACCGACGAGCGCAACGAGCTCACGCAGGCCGGCCACATGATCGGCACGGTGGACTACATGTCACCGGAGCAGATGGTCGGCGGCGAGATGACGGGGCGCAGCGACATCTACACGCTCGGCATCGTGATGTACGAGATGATCAGCGGCCGTACGCCATTCGCCGACGCCAGGACCGCGACGGCGATCCTCGCGGCGGTGCTCACGCAGACGCCGGACCCGCTCTCGAAGTACGCCAAGGTGCCGCCCGCGCTCGAGCAGATCATCGCGCGGTGCCTCGAGCGCGAGCCGCCCAACCGGTTCGCCGATATCGGCGAGCTCGTCGACGCGCTCACCGAGGTCGCCTCCGCCGGGATCGCGCAGCCTGGCCCGGTGATCCCCTCGACCGGCTTCGAGCAGCCCATGCTGTCGACCGAGGCGACGCGGATCGACGTGCGGTTCACGGAGTCGTCGCAGCCGGTGCTCGATGCGCGCGGTCCTCGCTACCGGCCGGGCGCCCCGCGGGTTCCGGCGCCGGCGGTCATTCCGCAGCCGCAGCTCGCTCCGGTGTACGGTGGCCATGCCGTCTCGACCCCGGCACCTGTCGTGAACCCGGCGGGCAGGTCGGCGTATGCGATCGGCTCGCAGCCGGCGATCGATGCTCGCGTCGTGCGACCGGTGATGGACGGTCGGGGCTCAGCGCCGGTCGTTGCGGGTGGGGCGTGGCACCCCCCGCAGTTCGGGCAAGTGCCCCCGCAGTTCGGGCAAGTGCCCCCGCAGTTCGGGCAAGTGCCCCCACAGTTCGGACAGATGGCCCCGCAGCTCGGGCAGATGGCCCCGCAGCCCGGTGCTCCGCAGGTCGGCCCGGCGAGTGGACGGCGGAGGCGCCCCCCCACGTACAGCTACGACATGACGGCTGCCGCCGCGCAGGATGCCATGGTGCGGAGGATCATCTGGATCGCCGTGTTCGTGGTCGCGGCCATCGCGCTCGTGGTCGTCAGCCGGCTCGGGTAGTAGCCCTGGGCGCTCGCGACGCCGCTTCGGCGAACAGCCTGGTTCGCCGGGCATTTCATGGGCTTACCGGCTGGCATGGAAGCAAGCGAGTAACCGTGGCTCGGCGTCGCTCGTAACTAGGTCATGATGAAGCGCGTGGCGTACCTCTCCCTCTCCGCGTTGTCGGTGTTTGCCGTGCTCAGCGTTGGCTGCGAGCCAGCGAAGTCGGAGTCGCCCAAGGTCGCCAAGCCGGCGATCGATGCCAAGGGGCCACGCGAGGTCGCGATCCTCGCCGGTGGCTGCTTCTGGGGCATGGAGAAGGTGATGCGCGAGGCACCGGGCGTCGTATCGATCGAGGTCGGCTATGCCGGTGGCAAGTCGAGCAACGTCTCGTACGAGGACGTCTCGGACGGCGACACCGGCCACGCCGAGTCGGTCCGCATCGTGTTCGATCCGAACCAGATCTCGTACGAGGACCTGCTCGCGCACTGGTACTTCCGCGGGCATGACCCGACGACGCTGGATCGCCAGAACAACGACGTCGGCACGCAGTACCGCTCGGAGATCTTCACGACCACGGACGCGCAGCGCAAGACCGCCGAGGCCGTGAAGGCGCGGGTCGACAAGGCCGGCAAGTGGAAGCGCCCGGTCGTCACGCGGATCGAGCCGGCGACGACCTGGGTGCGCGCCGAGGAATATCACCAGGACTACCTGATCAAGCATCCGGACGGCTACAACGACCACTGGCTGCGCGACTTCGACTTCTAGCCCGAGCGACGGAGTCGGGCAGGATGCGGCGCGGACCCCGGCTACGGGCGGGCTCAGCGGGCGGGCGATCGGGCAAGTCAGGGCGGGCGCAGCGGGTTTCGGGCAGGAGGGTGCAGCAGCTTGTAACCCCTGGGAGGCGGGATCGGTCGCCGCGACGGCTGCAAGCCCGCGATGGCTGGTTGATCCGGCGCTGGCACGGCGGGTGCTCAAGAGCTCTCCGTCACCACAAAGGAATGAACCATGCCTTCCATGAAGAATCTGTTTGGCTCGATCGCTCCCAAGGACCTCAACCGTGTCTCGGGCGGCGCTTCGCGCGTGACGTCTCGGTCGGGCGGCGCGACGGACCAGCTCACCACGATGATGACGCAGATCACCAGCTCCATCCAGAACCTCTCGAACAACAAGAACCAGACCGACCCCATGCAGATGATGATGATGATGATGATGATGGGCGGTGGTGGCGGCGGCGGCAGCGTGGCCGCGGCTCCTCCCCCGCCACCGGCGCCCGCGGCTCCGGTCGTCAACATCTCGACGAACGTCCGGCGCTAGCCGGTTCGCCGCGCGCTGGCTGATTCGTTTCGCGCGGCGCTGCGTCACCCCGCGGCGCCGCGTCACAGCATGACGGTCAACAGGTTCGTGCTCGCGTCGAGCTGAGTCTGGTACGCCATGAGCGCCCTCGTCGCCGGGCCCTGGATGACCATGCCCGTGAGCTGGTACTGCGAGCCATGGCACGGGCAGGTGAGGATCTTGTTGACCCGGTTGTATTGCACGCCGCAACCCAGGTGCGTGCAGATGTCGGACACCGCCTGGACGTTGGTGGTCGACGTCCGGATGAGGATGATCCGGTCCTTGGGGACGGTGATCGTCAACGACCCGTCCAGCTTCGTCAGCGGTGCGTTCGCCGGGTCGTTGAGATCGAGGCACACGTTGGCGCCGCACATCGAGGTCATCGTATCGGGCGCCGCGTCGGGCGCCGGCTCACTCGTGCCATCGCCCTGACAGCCCACGAGCATGGTGGCGGCCGTCATGGCGAAGCCCTGCAGCACGGCGCGCCGCGAGCAGCCCTGGCATTCGGGAGCGGTCGGGGAGGGGAGGACAACACGAAGCGACATCGGGGTCATGGTTGCCACAGGCGCCGTGGCTGTCCACCAGGGAACGCGACCGGGACGCGACGAGCGTCGGACGGATCACGCTGGGTCACTGTGCCCCCGCAAGGCGGCGTCCGCGTTCCGTCTGGGGGGCCGTGAGCTACAAGGGGAACCGTTCGCGCTACCAACATGCCTTCGTCGGTGTGCGGTTGTAGTAGAGCGTTCGCGCCCCTTTGTCTGACCGGAGCTGCTAGGTTCCCGGGCATGGTCGATACAATGGCGCCGGATCGCTACTTCGAGACGCGCAGCCGATGACCCCCCACGCGCTGGCCATTCGCGAGGCGCTGAAGCGCCGCGCGGTGGTGTCCGACGTCGAACTCGACCAGGTGTTCCCCGATGAGCTTCGCGAGCGCTCTCACCTGCACTGGACGCCGGTGGCGATCGCGATGCGCGCCGCGGAGCTGCTCGCGCCGACCTCGAGCCTGCGGGTGCTCGACGTCGGGGCAGGTGTCGGCAAGGCGTGTATCGTCGGCGCGCTGGTCACCGGGGCGATGTGGTGGGGGGTCGAGCAAGACCAGGTGCTGGTCGCGGCGGCCAATCACGCCGCGTGGGCGTTCGATCTCGGGAGCCGCACCCGCTTCGTGCACGGCGACGGCTCGCGCGTCGCGTGGGACGAGTTCGATGCGCTCTACTTCTACAATCCGTTCAGCACCCTGATGCTCTCGCCGCACGCGAGCCCGTTCGTGCGCTATGCGACGATCCAGAACACGCTTCGCCGGGTGGAGCAGCGACTCGCGAGTACGCGGGAAGGAACGCGCGTCGTCACCTATCACGGGTTCGGCGGCAAGCTGCCGGCGGGGTTCACGCTGATCTCGCGCGAGCCGGCCGGCGGGGACGTGCTCGAGCTGTGGATTCGCGATGCCTCCCCGGCCGATCCGCCGCGTCCGGCATAGCCACCGCGGGGATGGATCGGAGCGACGGTCGGCAAGATACGCACAAGCGGGGCTGCAGCGTGCGGGTGCACCGCAGGCTCGCGCTCGCCAGGGGACCTGCTGGCGGGCACGACAGCGCAATAGCAAGCTGCAGCGCCGATTGTACGTACCTTGCTCAGTCGTTAGCGCCCTCGCCGCCGCGGTTGGTCAGGTTCGCGGCTGGTAGGGCGAGGAGCGCTAGCCCGCGCTCCCGGGGTGCTTAGCGGTGACCGTCGCCGATCTGATCGACGCCGAGCACCGTGTGGCCGGCGTTGGGACCCTCGGTCCACGACCAGCCGCCATCACGTGTGATCCAGACGTGGCCTCCTTCGCCGGCTGCAAAGCCGGCTGTCTCGTAGTCTTCACCGATCTCGGCGATATGGATCGTGTGCAGGTCAGCCGTTCCGAGGTGTTGCATCACGACGGTGTTATCGAACGCGATGTGGGCGACGACGCCTCCGGATCCGACCGCAACGGCCTGCCCGCTCGCGTCGAGCCGGACGTCGTCGTAGCGGGCGCTCTCGCTGGTCGACAGCGCCGACCACGTACGGCCGGCGTCGGTGCTCCTCGAGATCAGGTTGTCACCGACCAGGATGGCAGACTGCCCATCGGGGGAAACAGCGACCGCGCGTGCGCCGACGATGGTGGTGCGCCGGACGAGCTGCTGGTTCTCGAACGACCACACCCCACCATCTTCGGAGATCGCGAGCACGGTCTCGCCATCCTGGGCTGCCGTGAGCGAGCGGAAGTTGGCCTGGCCGTCGCCGAGCGAGGTCCAGTGGGCCCCGGTATCATTCGAGGCCAGGAACACGCCGTTACCGGCGACAAACACGGGGCCGTAGTTCTGGGTTGCGAGGGTGCGCAGCTCTGCAGTGGTCGGAACCGCCTGCGGACGCCACGACGCGCCGGCGTCGTTGGTGTAGAGCAGCGTGCCATGGGTGCCGACCACCCAGGCTTCACCGCTGTACCGGCAGGCGATCCCGTTCAGGGTCTCGTTGGAGGCCGTGGCATACCCGGAGGCAGCCCCGTTGGTGTCGACATGGAGCATGAGGCCATCGGTGCCTACGAGCCATCCGCCGCCACCGCCACCGCCACCGCCGCCGGTGCCGGTCTTCTTGCACGCGCCGGCGGCCAACATCAAGCCGACGCACAGAATTGCTGCCTTCATCAGATCCTCCAGAGGTTAGTAGCTCGCGGCCTTGGCTCTCAGAAAGTAGAGGTACGGCACAACACGAGGTCGCAGAGCTTCGTGTCAGTTTTTTACAACTGCTTGGAACTAATTAGGAAGTAGTGCGCCGACCAGAACATCCGCGCGGTCGATTGCCCGCTGAGCTCGCTTCACAAGCTCGGCGGGAGCCTGGCGGGCGCGACCGGCGGCGCTCACCGTACGGTCGATCTCACGGATCTGGATCCAGGCTCGGTGGTGCGCCTGAACACGCCGCCGGCTGTCCGGCGGGGCAGCGAAGCCATCGGCGAGGTCGCTGCATGCGATCGCGAGCTCGCGGACGAGATCGTGGTTTGCGATCCGGGTGGCGAGCTCGGCAAGGGGTGGGGCCGCCGCGATGGCTGCGCGGAACGACGGGTGATGCTCGAGAGGATGGGGGGCTCGACGTGAACGCATGGCGAACTCTCCTCCAAGCCGCGCGCCATCACGGCCTGTGCGATGACGAGGAGTTGCACGACTCGTCTGTCCGGAGCGTCCGGGCGCCGGACGCTGTCCGGGGAAGCCGAGGTCAACATACCCCGGCTCGGGCCCCGCGCCGGCTCGGGTTACAGGTACGCCGGATCGCGATACTCGCCGAGCTCGCCGCGGAACAGGTCGCAGATCTCGCCGAGCGTCGCGTGCTGCTTCACCGCGGCGAGGATCGGCGGCATCACGTTCTGCTTGTCGTCCCGCAGCGCGGCGCGCACGTCCGCCAGCGCGCGTGCCACGGCGTCCGGATCCCGCGTGGATCGGAAGGATGCGACGCGGCCGATCTGGCCGCTCTCGGTCGTGTGCTCGATCTTGAGCGTGGGGATGTGATCACCCTCGTCGGGCGTCGTGTACTTGTTGACGCCGACGATCGGCCGGCGCCCCGAGTCGACCTCGCGCTGGAACTCGAACGCCGAGCGGGCGATCTCGCGCTGTGGATAGCCTTCCTCGACGGCCTTGGTGATGCCCCCCATCGCGTCGATCTTGTGGATGTACTCCCAGGCCGCGGCCTCGACCTGATCGGTCAAGGTCTCGACGAAGTAGCTGCCGGCCAGCGGATCGGCGACCTGCGCGACGCCGGTCTCCTCGTAGATGACCTGCTGGGTGCGCAGCGCGAGCTCGGCGGCGTTCTCGGTGGGCAGCGCGTAGGTCTCGTCGTAGCTGTTGGTGTGCAGCGACTGCGTGCCGCCGAGCACCGCGGCGAGCGCCTGCATCGTGGTGCGCACGACGTTGTTGAGCGGCTGTTGCGCCATCAGCGAGACCCCGGCGGTCTGCGCGTGCGTGCGGAGCAGCCACGACCGCGGGTTCTTGGCCCCGAACCGCTCGCGCATGAGCTTGGCCCACATGCGGCGGCCCGCCCGGAACTTCGCGATCTCCTCGAAGAAGTCGTTGTGAACGTCCCAGAAGTACGACAGCCGCGGCGCGAACTCATCGACGTCGAGCCCGGCTTCGATGCCGAGCTGGACGTAGCCGATGCCGTCGGCGAGCGTGAACGCGAGCTCCTGGACCGCGGTCGCGCCGGCCTCGCGGATGTGATAGCCGCTGATCGAGATCGTGTTCCACAGCGGCATCTCCCGGGTGCACCACGCGAGCATGTCGCGGATGATCCGCATGTGGCCGCGGATCGGCGAGATCCACTCCTTCTGCGCGATGAACTCCTTGAGCATGTCGTTCTGCAGGGTGCCGCGCAGCCGATCGGGCGAGACGCCCTGGTTCTCGGCGACCGCGACGTAGAGCGCGAGCAAGACCGCGGCGGGCGCGTTGATCGTCATCGACGTCGACACCTTGTCGAGCGGGATGTCGCCGAACAGGCGCATCATGTCGTCGAGCGTCGCGACCGAGACGCCTTCGCGGCCGACCTCGCCGAGCGACCGCGCGTGGTCGGGATCGTAGCCCATGAGCGTCGGCATATCGAACGCCGTCGACAGGCCGGTCTGGCCGTTCTCGAGCAAGAACTTGAAGCGGAGGTTGGTATCCTCCGGCGTGCCAAACCCGGCGAACATCCGCATCGTCCACGGCTTGCCGCGGTACATCGTCGCGTGCGGGCCGCGCGTGAACGGATACTGACCGGGGTCGCCGAGCTGCTGGTCGTAGCTCCAGCCGCGCGAGGTCAGATCGTCGGGGCCGTAGCATACCTTGAGCGGGATCCCGCTCATCGTGCGGGGTTCGTCGGAGGGCCGAGCAGACACGTCGGGCTTCTTCACCGGGGCCATAGCAGGCGGTTTACCACGGGAACCCCGGCCGACGATCGGCGGGTTTGCCCCTGGTGTTTCGCTCCGGGCTCGCCGTTGACCCGCCCGGCGGTCTCGATCACGATCGGACGATGCCGGTACACCTGCGCGAGGTCGTCGGGTACCTCGACGCCACTCTCGAGATCGATCGATTCAAGGACTTCGCGCCAAATGGCCTTCAGGTCGAAGGTGCGATGGAGGTCGATTGCGTGGTGACCGGCGTATCGGCGTCCGCCGAGCTGATCGGGCGAGCGATCGAGCGGCGCGCCGATCTGATCGTGGTTCACCATGGCCTGGTGTGGGGCGCGGGGCTGACCCGGATCGCCGGCCCGCTCGCGCGGCGGTTGCGGCTCCTCCTGGGCAACGAGGTCTCGCTCGCGGCGTATCACCTCCCGCTCGACAAGCACGCCCGGCTCGGCAACAACGTCGGGCTGTGCGACGCGCTGGCGCTCGGGGCGACGCACGAGCCGTTCGGCGACGTCCGCGGCACGCCGCTGGGGCTCGCCGGCACGTGGCCGGTGCCGCTGTCGCGCGACGACGCGATCGCGCGGATCGCGGCCGGCGTGGGCAAGCCGCCGTTCGTGTTCCCGTACGGGCCGTCGAGCGTTCGCAAGGTCGGCGTGTGCTCCGGCGCGGCCTCTGATCTGCTCGAAGCCGCGGCGATGGCCGGCTGCGACCTGTTCTTGACCGGCGAGCTTGCCGAGCGCGCGGGCGATCTGGCCAAAGAGCTCCAGATCACCCTCGTCGCCGCCGGTCACTACGCGACCGAGGTGTTCGGGCCGATGCGGCTCGCCGAAGATCTGCGCGTCAAGTTCCCCGGGCTCGAGGTCCAGTTCGTCCCGTCGCCCAGCCCGCTGTGACTCCGGCGGCGGCGCCTGCATGCCGCTCGACCGAGCGGCGTGACCGTCATCAGCCAACGGGTTCGGGGATGCACCCCGCGGGGCACACGTCGTGGTTCGAGCCGGTCGCGCAGGTCGGGAACGGACAGTTGCCGTTATCGACGGTCTGGTACACGCAGATCACGCAGGTCGCGGCATCGACCGTCGGCTTCCCCGAGCCGCAGCTCTCCGTCGACGCGGCCGCGGCGGCGCCCACCACGGTGAACGCGAGCACGGCCGGGATCCGGAGCGGCGGCTTCATGAGCTCTCGAGCGGATTATGCCTTGGAATCCAGCGGTCGCCATGCGGCGTGAGTCCACCGCTGGAACGCAGACCCGCTGCTCCTTCGAACGTACCTCGTACGAGCCTACCCCGGCCTACCCCACAGCAATGCTAAAATGCCGCGATGGTGAAGCCCCCGGCGATCACCGGCAGCGAGCGACGGCTGCTGGCAGTGGTGCTGCTGGGGGCTGCCACGGAGGGCACCGTGGAGGACGCCGAGGGGCTGCGGCAAGCGATCAAGCCATACAGTGACCGGCTGGAGTCGCTCGCTGATGGGACGACGGTCGCGGTGCTCGAGGCGGACCGGAAGATCGCGAGGGATCAGGCGGTGCAGGCGGCGCGCTGTGCACTCGCGGTGCGCGCACACGCCAAGGGTCGGCCGATGGCGCTCGCGATGGGGCTGGTCGAGCCGGTGATGAAGCTACTCGAAGGCGATGTGATCGACCGGGCCTCGTGGCTCTTGTCGCACATGGCGAAGACATCGGAGGCGCTATCGTCGGTCGCGCTGGATGAGATGAGCGCCGGCCTGCTCGACGCGCGGTTCGACGTGGTGGAGAGCGAGGCTGGGCTCTTGCTGTACGGCGAGCGCGCGCTGATGCCGGGGGCCAGGACGCTCTTGGGCCGGCCGACCTCGTGCGTGGGGCGCGACTGGGAGCTCACTGCGCTGGCCGGGACTCTCGATGCGTGCATCGACGAGCCGGAGGCGCGGGGCGTGGTGGTGACGGCAGCGGCGGGGATGGGCAAGTCGCGCCTGGCCGCCGAGTTCGTGGGTCGCATCCAGCGCCGAGAGGAAGTGGCGATCTGGGTAGGGCGGGGGGACTCTCTGCGGGCGGGGTCGACGCTGGATCTGCTGGGCCAGGCGTTGCGCGGGGCGCTGGGGATCTCGGGGAACGAGCCGCTCGCGGAGCGCCGGGACAAGATCCGGGCGCGGGTGGGCGAGCACGTGCCGAAAAGCGATCAGAAGCGGGTGGCGGAGTTCCTGGGCGAGCTCGTCGGCACGGCGTTCCCCGGCGATGACGAAGCTGGCGCGGCGCTCCGGGCAGCGCGGCAGGACGCGCAGCTCATGAGCGAGCAGATGCGCAAGGCGTGGATGGCGTTCCTGAAGGCCGAGACGTCCGTGCGCCCGGTCCTGCTCGTGCTCGAAGATCTGCACTGGGGCGATTTCGGGACTGTGCGGTTCATCGAGACGGCGCTGCGCGATCAGAGCAGCCTGCCATGGATGGTGCTCGCGCTGGCGCGGTCGGAGGTGTACGACGTGTTTCCCAAGCTGTGGGCGGAGCGGCGGAACGTCCAGGAGATCCGGCTCAAGGAGCTGGGGCGTAAGGCGGGCGAGCGGTTGGTGCGGCAGGTGCTCGGCGACGACGTGGGGCCGGACACGATCGAGCGTCTCGTGAAGCAGGCCGAGGGCAACGCGTTTTACCTGGAAGAGCTGATCCGCGCGGCGGCGGAAGGCAAGGACAATGCGCTGCCGGAGACGGTGCTGGCCATGGTCGAGACGCGGCTCGGGCGGCTGTCGGTCGAGGCGCGGCGCGTGCTGCGTGCCGCCAGCGTGTTCGGCCAGGTCTGCTGGGAGGGCGGCGTGACCGTGTTACTGGGCGGAACGATGCGGGCGACGAAGGTCGCCGAGTGGCTCGGCAAGCTGGTGGACCAGGAGGCGCTCGTGATGCGGCCGAACAGCCGGTTTCCCGGAGAGCGCGAGTTCACGTTCCGGCACGCGCTGCTCCGCGAGGGGGCCTACGCGACGTTGACCGATGAGGACAAGCGGCTCGGACACCGCCTCGCGGGCGAATGGCTCGAGCAGCACGGCGAGGGCGATGCCATGGCGCTGGCCGGACACTTCGAGCGGGGGGCCGAGAATGCGCGAGCGGCTGGCTACTATCTGCGCGCGTCGGAGCAGGCCTTCCACATCCTCGACCTCCACGCCACCATGGCCCGCGCCAGCCTCGGCCTCGGCTGCGAGCCTCCGCATGATCTCCGGCTCGCCCTGCTCGGCATCCGCTGCGACGCCTCCGGTCAGGGCTTGCACCTGAGCAGCGCGGTGATGCCCGACGCCGAGGAGTTGATGCGCTCGACACCGCCGGGCTCCGTGCCATGGGCGAAGGCGATCAACGTGTATATCGAAGGCATGATGGTGGCCGGCAGGATTGGAGATCTCGTGGCGACGATCGCGCAGCTCGGGGAGATCACCCCTGCCCCCGAGGCTGCGGGGAGGATGGCGCTCGCCTTCCTCTCCGGGATCAGCGTGCTCGATGGCCTCGGGAAAGTCCCGGAGGGGACCGCCGCGGAGGCGCGGTTCTTCGCAGTCGTCCGCCCAACAGAGGATCGCGATCTGCTCGCTCGTTTCTGGTGGAACCTCGCTATCGCAATGAGGGGTTCGTACGCGCACGATGATCCGTGGACCGCCTTGCAGCACAGCGAGGCGATCCAGCCGATCTACGACGTGATCGGCGGCGAGCTGTTTTTCCTGAGCATGCGGCTGTTTGTCGGGATGAACCGCTGGTACCTCGGGGCGTTCGAGGCCGCGCAGCAAGCGCTGGGAGGGATCCCGTCGGCCGATACATCGCTGGGTCTGGCGAGCTCCTTGCGGCGCTTCGGCCTGTCCTGGGTACTCGCCGACCGCGGTGCGCTCGACGAGGCGCGCGCCCTGGCAACCCAGTTGAGCGAATACGGACACGAGCATGAATTTCCGCTGGAAGAGGGCCGCGGCCGCTGGGTGCTCGCGGAGGTGCTCCGTCGCATGGGGGAGCTCGAAGCGGCCGACCGCGAGCTCCAGGTCGCGCTCGAGATGACGGTGCCCATCGAGCGTGCGGCGGTCCTTGCGACGCTCTCGGCGCTCCGCCTCGCTCAGGGACGCGCCGAGGAGGCGCTCGCCGCTGCCGAAGACGCCGTCTCGCGCTGCGCGACCATGGGTGGCTGCGGCATGTTTCGCGGCGCGTTGGTCCGGCTCGTCCACGTCGAGGCGCTCCACGCGACCGGCGCGCATGACGCGGCACGAGACGCCATCGCTCTGGCGCGGACGCGCTTGTTCACCATTGCCGGCAAGATCCCCGATCCGGACTACCGGCGGAACTTCCTCGAGAATGTCCCCGAGAATGCCCGGACCCTCACGCTGGCGCGCACGTGGCTCGGCGAGCCAGATCGCTGAGCCGGAAGCTAGGGTGGGCGTGGTGTGCATCGTCCGGTCGTCGCGATGGCGCTGCCGATCGGGATGCTGATGTGCGCGGCGTTCTTGCTCGTGGCGCCGACCTTGTGGCGGTACTTCTTCCCGCTCCAGCGACGTGCCGCCCATGATTCTCTTGCCGATCGCCGAGAACGCGATGAAGCATGGGCCGGGCGCGGGGCACCGCGGCGGCGTGGCGCTCTCGGTGCGCGCGGATGCCACGACGCTCGTGATCGAGCTGGTGACCCCGGCGGCTATCGCGTGCCGCGCGACGGGGGCAGCGGGCTCCCCATGGTCGAGAACCGGCTCCGGCTCGCGTACGGCGACCGCGCGTCGTTCACGATCGGCGCCGACGGTAGCGACCGTGAGCGCACGCGCGTGACCGTGCGCATTCCGCGAGCGCTCGAAGCGAGGACGTCATGACCCCATCGCGCGACGGCGCGCGTCGCGCCTGCTCTCGGAGCAAGCCGACGTGGAGGTCGTCGCCGAGTGTGCGAGCGGCGATGAGGTGCTGGCGAAGCTCGCGGTGGAAGAGGTCGACCTCATCGTCCTCGACATCAACATGCCGGGGGCAGCTCGTCACGGTGCACACCCGGGACCGCGCGATCCTGTCCGACGCGACCTTGCAAGAGCTGGAGGCGCGGCTCGCCGCGTCGCACTTCGAGCGGGTTCATCGGCGCGCGATCGTGAACCTCCTGCACGTGGAGCGCCTCGAGCCGGTGCTGAGCGGTGGCTACGTCGCCCGCGTGGCGGGCGGCAAGAGCGTCGACGTCTCGCGCCAGGCCGCGCGCAAGCTACGCCGCCGGCTCGGCATTGCCTGAACGCCCCGGACCGTGAGCATGATCGATCGATCCTCGAACGTTGTCCGACGTTGCCGGGAGCGGAACCGGTGCGTCGAGCTCGTTGTGCCGCGCACGTCGGATCGGCTACGATGGTTCGAGGGGGTGGTTGAATCATGTACTTCCCTGCGAATCGCGGGAGCTCGAACATCAGGGTTCAAGCCCCTTACGTCGTGGCCCAGATCCGGGCGCTGCGGTCCTCGATCTTCAAGAAGAGCCCCGAGGTCCAGGCCGCGCTGGCGATCGCCGAGCGTGTCGAACACTCCTATGAGCTTACCCGGGACGACCTGTTTGTCCCCGCCGACGATACCTTCAGCGCGATCCTCGAGCCGTTCGCGACGTCCGTCCTCACCGGCACGCTGCGTGAAATTGGCTACGAGATGTTTCCGCAATACATCTCGGTCTTGAAGATCCCACCGGCCAACGTGAAGGTCGCGCTGGGCATCACGAAGCAGGAAGACGTGATTCGCGCCGTCTGCGAGGGATTCCGGAGGAGCGTGACCGGCAGCGATGCCGGCACGCTCGTCGTGTCCGCCGCGGGATCCACCACGACCGTCACCGACACGACGTTCCTGCCTTGCGGGTTGTTCATGGGGATCTTCCTCGGCGCCGGCAACCTGACCGGCTTGTTCCGCGCCAATGCGTTGATCGAGCGGCGCTGTCGCGCGAGCGGCGAGCGCGTTTGCAGCTACGACTTCGTGTTCTGAGCGCAGGCTTGTTTGCCAGCGCGGTGATCGGCTGGTGAACGGCGCGTTCACGCGAGCCACGTGCGCCGTGTAGGCGGCGGGGCCGGCATGCGACGCCCCTGTGGGCGCCATCGGGGCGAGCGCCGCCGTTCGGGCATCGTTTGCGCACCCCGCAGGTGACCGGTCGCGATCGGCAGGTGAGCGGTCGCCGGAGGATCGTGGGCGGCACAACAAGCGGGCTCGTCCAGACGTCTGATTCGTCATGGAACCTGCCGGATTGTCAGCGCCGTTTGCCACCTCCCCCGAGACGCCAGCGCCTGCGACCCGGGGCACACCGCTCGCGACCGCTCCAGGCGCGGGCCCTGACGCGACTCCGGACACGCCCCCTTCGGCCATTCTCCTCCAACGCCCTCCACCGGCGCGCCCGCGCGAGTTCGCGGCGATGATCGCGATCGTCGCGCTCACCGACATGGCCCTGTACCAGGATGCGGGCGGCGCGGGGCTTGCGGTGCTGTTCGCGGGGATCCCGGTGATCTTGCTGCTGGCCGCGCGTGCGCGCCGCATCACTCGGCGGTTCGCGGTGATCGCGGCGATCCTCGCGCTGGTGGCGGGCCGTTGCGTCTGGCAGTCGAGCGCCGGCGCGACGAGCCTGGGCCTGGCCATGGTCCTGCCGTTCGCGATCGCGCTCGGGACCTCGCGGTCGTTCGTCCCCGAGCTCGCCGCCTCGACGCTCGCCTCGGGGTGGGGCTCGGTCCGCCAGCTGCGGAGCTTCGGGGCCACGCTGGTTCGCTTCGCGCGCCCGGCGCGGCTGGCCCGGATGAGCTGGGCTGCGTTCACCATCCCCGCCGGCCTCGTCGTCGTGTTCGGCGCGATCTTCGCCGCCGCGAATCCGGTCCTCCAGACATGGCTGGGGAGCGTGGTCGACCACATGGACGGGCTCGCGTGGGCGCCGTCGCCGCTGCGCTTCGTGTTCTGGGGCATGTGTGCGGCGTTCGCCGCGGGGCTGCTTCGTCCGGTGATCCGCACGATCGCGGGCCTCGACGCGCGCCTCGGCGTCGTGGAGGTCTCGGAGCCCACGGACGTAGCTCCCGCCGCGGCGCGCCTCGCGCTCGCGCGAAACGGCATGATCGCGCTCAACGTCCTGTTCCTCGGCTACAACGCGCTCGATGCCGTGTACCTGTGGGGCGGGCACGCGCTCGCCGGCGTGACCCACACCGAGTACGCGCACGCCGGCACGGCCTGGCTCACGGTCGCGTTCGTGCTCAGCACGATCGTGCTCGGCGCGGTGTTTCGCGGCCCCATCGAGCACGACGCCCGCGGCAAGCTCGCGCGCCAGCTCGCCTACGCATGGGCGGCGCAGAACTTCATCCTCGCCCTGGGGACCTTCCGCCGCATCACCATGTACATCGCGTACAGCGGGCTCACCGAGCTGCGCATCGTCGGCATCCTCGGGACGATGCTGGCGACGCTGGGCCTCGCGATCGTCGTGTACAAGCTCGCGCGCCGCCGAACCATGCTCTGGGTCCTGCGCCGCCAGCTCGACGCGCTCGCCGTCGCGATCGCCGTGTTCGTCGTGACCCCCACCGGCGACCTCGCGATGCGTTACAACGTGGCGCGGATCGAGGCCGACCAGTACCGCCCGCTGCTCCACCTCTACGAGCAGCCGATCCGTGCCGAGGCGATCCCGGCGCTCCTGCCGCTGCTCGATCATCCCGATCCCGTGGTGCGCGAAGGCGTCGCGGTCATCGTCGCGGTCCAGCGCGAGCGGCTTCGCGCCGACGACGCGCAGGCGACGTCGTGGCTGGACTTCGAGATCGCGCGGCACCGCGCGCTGGGCGCGCTGGACGACCTCGCGACGCACCTCGACGAGGTCATGCCCGGTGATCGCGGTCTCGCGGCCGCGCGGCTCCGCGGCGTCGCCTACGGCATCAACGACGAGGTCGAGCGCGCGGGGGACGAGGCGCCGTTCGATTGGCGCGCCCGCCGCTATTCACCCCGCGAGTAGCAGCGTCATCGGTCCCGCGGCCGGCGGCTGGAGCCCAGCTCCTGGGCCGTGATCTGTTCCAGGCTCTTGCCGGCGGTGCTGATCCCGAGGAGGCCCACCGCCAGCGCGCCGACCACGAGGACGATGGTGGTGATGACAAAGACCCCGCCGAACCCGATCCGGAGGTACGTGTAACCGATGACGATCGGCGCGGACAGCCCGCCGAGGCGGCCGATGGCCGAGGCGACGCCCATGCCGGTCGTCCGGAACGCGGTCGGATACAGCTCGGGCGTATAGACGTAGATCCCCGCATACGTGCCGTTCATGAAGAACGACAGCAGGAACCCCGCGATCGTGATCGACGCGCCGGACCCGGCCATGGACATGAGGTACGCGGAGGCCCCGCCCAGGACCATGTACAGCACGATGGTCCATTTTCGATCGAGCTTCTCCGTGGCGAACGCGGCGGAGTAATAGCCGGGGATCTGCGCCAGATAGATGATGATGCTGTACCCGAAGCTCTTCGTGGTCGTCATGCCCTGCTTCACGAGCAGCGAGGGAATCCACGTGAAGAAGCCGTAGTACGAGAAGGTGATCGCGATCCAGAGGATCCAGAGCATGACGGTCGTCGGCCGCAACGACGGCCGCCACAGCGCGGCCAGGTTCCCGGTGAAGCTGCCGCCCTCGCGTACGCCGGCGGTGGGAATCTCGACGCTCTCGATCGGGAGCGGGCTCGCGGAGCCGCGCTGCATCACGCCGGCTTCGATCCGTGCCACCTCCGCCTCGGCCTCCGCGACGCGCCCGCGCTCGATCAGCCAGCGCGGCGACTCCGGAAGCGACCGGCGCCACCACAGCAGCATGACGATGGGCAGCGTGCTGACGACCTGGACGATGCGCCAGCCCTCGGGCGACGCCCGGATCACGAAGTATCCGAGCACGGCTGCGAACACAAAGCCGAACGAGAAGAAGCCGGACAGCGAGCCGACGAAGCGCCCGCGGTGCTGCTTGTGGACGAACTCGGCGAGAAACGGCGCGATGATCGTGGCCTCGGCGCCGGTGCCGATCCCCGCGACGACGCGGCAGCAGAACAGCCATCGCCAGTTCGGCGCGAACGCCGCGATCAGCGTGGCCCCGCAATAGATGGCCAGGGCGTACATCATCACGGCCCGCCGCCCGATCAGATCGCCCAGCGTACCGGCGAAGAACGCCCCGAACAGGTATCCGATCACGAGGGAGCTCGCCAGCACGCCGGTCTGCCCGTCCGACAGGCTCCACAGCGCCGTGACCGCGGGGAGGATGAAGGCGATCAGCGCCCCATCCATCGCGTCGAAGGTGTATCCCAGGCCGCCCATCACGAGCAGGCGCCAGTGGAACCGGCCGAACGGCACGCGCTCGACGCGCTGCAAGATGCGCCGCTCGGCTTCGGTCACTGGATCGACTCCTTCATCGTCGGCCCTGCTTCGCGTGCCATGTTGGCATGGTTGCGCAAGGTTCGACCATGCCTGGCAGGCTCCGTTCGAGCACTTCTCCAGTCGACGGAGCTGGGGCGGTCGCGCCTCCCCGAGTCGAGGATGCGCGCACGGGGCTCGATCAGTGCAACGGCAAATCGGTGACCTGGCCGGTGCACACCGTGCCATCGGCCAGGTTGACCGCTCGCGCGACGATCGTGTGCGCGATGGAGAACGAGCCCTGATCGGGGTGGGTCACGTTGAGGCTGCCCTCGGGCCCAACGGTGTCGACCGGCGCGTCGAAGAACGCCGCGTCGTTGTCGGTCAGCGTGACCTGCCAGGTCTGGCCGATCACGCCGCTGTCGACCTGGAACTCCGCACCGACCGTCTGCGGGAACGGTTCATCGTCGAACATCGACTTGAGCGTGTAGGTGCTCGAGCCGTCGCTGCAGGTGCCGGCGGTCATCGCCGGCGACCCGAGCCGGCGGTTGGCCAGCGCGGGAGAGGATTGCGTGACGCACACGGCGGTCACGACGAACGACATCGAGAGCATGACAAACTTTGCGGTGGACATATCTGTTCTTTCCGGCGATTCCCCATCACACTGGGTTGCTTCGCACGCCCGGGAGAACGAGGTATGCGGCGCTCGGTTCCTGGCGCGCACCCGGCAAAGCCAGGCAGTCTTGCCGCCTGGTCCCACACCGGCGCGCTGTTCCGCTGGTTGATCATCTCGCGGACGGGCCGTTTGTCATGCTGACCCGCGGCGCGGCGCTCGGGCTTGCCAAGATTGCGGGAATACGGGGACGCCTGTGCGAAATCACGGCGTTGGCTCGAGGCCGGCACTGGCGCAGCGCTTGCTGCTCCTGTGGTCATGGCAAACAACTTCACGGCCCTGGCGGAACGCCGCGGCGAGGGCGAGGGGGTGACGGAGGGAATCAAGGGCGCGGTGATCGTCGTGGGCGGCAGCGGTGGCATGTCGGAGCGTTACCGAGCGATCGTCGAGCAACGCGGGCTCGAGCTGCGCCACTTCGAGAATCGCATCCCCAATGGAACGCGTCGCATCCTCGGTCGCGTGGCGGCCGTCTTCATCATGGTCGGCATGGTCTCCCATGCACTTCGCGATCAGGTGAAGGCGCTCGTCCCCGACGACGCGCGCGTGGTCTACCTGCGCTCGGCGTCGGTCTCCGCCCTGCGCAGCGCGGTCGCTTCCCTCGAGGGGTGATCCCGCGCCGGCCGGCGGCGCGAGCCGCTACGGGAGATGACTCCATGGTCGGGTACTGAACAATCCGACGAGCCGAGGTCGCCGGATCAGCCAGAGCGCCCCGGCGCAGTCGGTCTCTGGTTACAGTACCTGCTGGTCCCGAAATGACGGCTGCGAGTGACGATCAAACCACCACCGGTCTCGGCCGGCACGTGGGGCCGCTGCCGCCGAGCCGTCACGCTCCGGTGAAGCTCCCGGCGCTGACCATCCTGTGCCATCCGCGGCTCGACCGCGTCGGGGAGCGCGTGCTGTTGAGCGAGCTGGCTGCCGGGCGATCGGCACAGCTGTCGCGCCAGGAACCGGCGTTTGCGCCGCCGCCGCACACGCTCGGCGTGCCGCTGGACGACGCTCACCTGAGCCGGCGGCCGGTATGGCTGCATCCCGGAGGCGACGGCGCGATCCGCCTGGTGGCCCAGGATAGCCGGACCCAGGTGATGGCCGGAGACGAGCTGCTCCTCACCGAGCGCACGTTCAGCGCCGCCGAGCTCACCGACGGGGTGGTCCTCACCCTGGCCCATCGCATCGCGCTCCTGCTCCATGCCGTCCCCGTCTCGCCGCCGGTGGCCAGCACGCCGCTGGGCATGGTCGGCCACAGCCCCGCGATCTTGAGCGTGCAGGAGGAGATCCGGCGCGTCGCCGATCTCGACGTGCCGATCCTCTTGCGCGGAGAGACCGGTACGGGCAAGGAGCTGGTCGCGCACGCCATCCACCAGCTCGGCCGGCGCCGCGAACAACCGCTGGTGGCGGTCAACCTGGGCGCGATTCCTCCGTCCCTGGCGGCCGCCGAGCTGTTCGGCGCGGCCAAGGGCGCCTACACCGGCGCTGTGCGCGACCAGGAAGGCTACTTCCGCCGCGCCCGCGGGGCGACGTTGTTCCTCGACGAGATCGGCGAGGCACCGCCGGATGTGCAGGTGCTGCTGCTGCGCGCGCTCGAGACCGGCGAGATCTATCCGCTCGGCGGGCAGCGGCCCGAGCACATCGATGCCCGGATCATCGCCGCGACCGACGCGGATCTCGAGGGCAAGGCGCGCGATGGGACGTTCCGGCTGCCGCTCCTGCACCGCCTGGCGGGGTACGAGATCCGGATCCCGCCGCTGCGCGAGCGGCGCGACGATATCGCCCGCTTGCTCGTTCACTTCATGCGCGACGAATGGGAGAAGCTTGGGGAGCGCTGGCCTCCAGCCCCCGGCGCCGATCCGGCCGCGCTCTGGCTCTCACCGGAGGTCGTGGTGCGTCTCGTGCGTTATGACTGGCCGGGCAACGTTCGCCAGCTGCGCAACGTGGCGCGCCAGCTGATCATCGCCAGCCGCGGTCGAGCCGAGGTGGCGCTGACGCCGCAGCTCGAGCGGGTGATCGCCATGGCGCCAGTGGTTGCGATGAGCGGGGAGGCGCGGGGGGGCGCATTGGGCGCCGTATCGGGGGCTGTGCCGGGCGCCGCATCGGGCGCCGCGTCGGGGGCTGTGTCGGGGGCCGCACCGGGGGCTGCACCGGTCACCGCAGCGGGGGCCGCAGCGAGCGGCCCGCCCGAACCTCGAGCGTTGCGAAGGCCGTCGGAGGTCGGCGAAGCGGAGATGCTGGCGGAGCTCGAGGCTAACCGCTGGGATCTCGCGGCCACGGCGCGGGCGCTGCACATCTCACGGCCTTCGCTGTACGTGCTGATCGAGCGTTCGGGCCGCGTGCGCACCGCGGGGGATCTCGGCGCGGACGAGATCACGCGTTGCCACCAGGATCTCGGCGGTGATCTCGACGAGATGGCGATGCACCTGCGGGTCTCCAAGAGCGCGCTGCGGCGCCGGCTGCGCGAGCTCGGCCTGCGCTGATCGACCTCGGACGCCCGCCCGCGCAGGTTCCGTCGGCGGTCCGGTGGCCCGGTCGGCTCGCCCGGGCGCGCTCCCGCAACCGGTGCGGTGATCGGCACGGTGGATTCCACGGATCGTCTGGAACTCGACGAAGAGACGAGGGACAGTAGCCTCCGAATGTCGGATCAGGTCCGGATCGGTCCCTACCAGATCCTGCGTGAGCTTGGGGCCGGCGGCATGGGCGAGGTGTTTCTCGCCTATGACGAGCGGCTCGATCGCCAGGTCGCGATCAAGCGGCTGCGCCCCCGCGGGCCGCGGACCGCGCGAGAAGACGAGGAGCTGCGCCAGCGCTTCCGTCGCGAGGCGCAGATCGCCGCCCGGGTGAACCACCCGGCGATCGTCCAGATCTACGACGTCCTCTCGACCGGGGAGCACGACTGCATCGTCATGGAGTACGTCGCCGGCGCCACCCTCCGCGCGCGCATCGAGGGCGACGGCGCAGCGCTCGGGCAGGTGCTCGCCTGGGCCCGCGAGATCGCCGACGGCATGGCCGCGGCCCACGACGCCGGCATCATCCATCGCGATCTCAAGAGCGAGAACATCCTCATCACCTCGACGAACCGGGCCAAGATCACCGACTTTGGCATCGCCCGGCGGCTCGCCGACGAGCCGCTCACCGCCGACAGCGCCATCGTCGGGACGTTCCGCGCGATGTCCCCCGAGCAGGCCACCAGCCAGCCGCTGGATCACCGGACGGACCTGTTCTCGTTTGGCGTCCTCCTGTACGAGGCGGTCGCGGGCCAGTCGCCGTTCGCCGCATCGGGCCCGCTCGAGACGCTGCGCCGCGTGGTGCACGAGCCCCATCGCCCGGTCCAGGCGCTCGCGCCGGCCGTGCCGGCGCCGCTCGCGGCCCTGATCGATCAGCTCCTCGCCAAGGACCCGTTCCTGCGGCCCCGCGACTTCCGTCATGTCGCTGCCGCGCTGGCCGAGCTCGCGGGACCCGACCTGGATACAACGGCCGAGGCGGCGAACCCAGGCGTGAAGCCGGCAGAGGCCGTCGCCGTCCATGTCGCAATCGGAACTACAGAGCCAATCGGCCCAACCGATCCCATCCGATCCACCGAGTCGCCAGGGACCGCCCAGGTCACGGTGTTTCGGCCGCGTCGCCCCGGTTCGCGTCTCGTCCGGTGGGCCCGCATCGGCCTGGTCGTGCTCGTTGTCGGGCTGGCCGCCGGCGCGCTTGCCTGGCAGCTCCGCCCCGCTCCGCTCCCGTCCCCGTCCCCGGCTCCTGCGGCACCGACGGCCGACCGGGCGGCCCCCGCCCACGCCGCGTCCTATGTCGCCGTGCTGGCGCCGAAGCTGAGCGGTCCAGGCGATGCCGATCTGGCGCTCCGCGCTACCAGCCTCCGGGTCATGCTCCTCCGGGCGCTCGCCGACCTGGAAGGTCTCGCCGTGCTGGCGCCCGACGAGGTGGACCGCATCGCGCAGCCGTCCTCGCTGCGCGCCCTGGCCCGCGCCGTCGATGCGAGCGAGCTCGTGTCGACCGAGCTCGACTGCACCCGGGCCACGGCCTGCACCGTGACCCTGCGCCGGGTGCGTGGCAGCGACGCAGTTCTGTTGTGGACCCAGGCATTCGATATCCCGAGTGCCGAGTTTTTTGCCGCGAGCAGCGTCGTGCTCGCCCAGATCCGGCGAGGCTACAGCGACCACCGGCCACGCCCGGGCAGCGCGGATCTCAACGTGTCGGCGCAGGATTACCAGACGTATCTACGCCTCTACGAGGCGTACCAGCACAACGCCCATGGCCCCGTACCCGCAGCGCTCCTCCAGGAGCTCGCCCAGATCCGCCAGAGCTCTCCCAGCTTCCTCGACGCGTATCTCCTCGAGGCCGATATGGCCCGCACCCGCTACTATCAGTCCCGCGAGCGGGCCGACCTGGAGCGGGCGCTATCGCTCGTGGAGGTGGCGCGCGGCCTGGCTCCGGAGGCCATCGCGACCGTGACCCTGTCCTTCAAGGTGGCGCTGGCCGGTGCCGATCTCGACCGGGCGGCCCGGGATCTCGGCGAGCTCGAACGCCTGGGAGCCGATCAGGCGACGCTGTGGCAGCTCGGCGCGCTCGTGGTCGAACAGCGGGGCGATCTCGGGCAGGCGGTGGCACTGCTGCGCCAGGCGGCCGAGCTTCACCCCTCGTGGCGCATCCTGCTCAATCTGGCCTCGGCCGAGCTCCACCACGGGCAAGGCGATGCCGCGCGCCAGCACCTGGAACAGCTGCTCGCCCGAACGCCCGACCACTTCGACGCCCAGTCGAGCCTGGCCCAGCTCGAGCTGCTCGCGGGCAACGTGGAGCGTGCCATCGAGCTCTATGCGGTCCTCGCTCGCCGGTCCCCGGGCTTCATCGAGTACTCGAACCTCGGCGTTGCCGAGCTGCTGATCGGGCGCCTGGACCAGGCGCAGGACCACCTCGCACGTGCCCTCGCCCTCCAGCCCCAGAACCCGGCCGCGGTCTACAACCTGGCCGATGCCGAGCTTCTCCTCGGCCACCACGCCGCGTCGCGTGCACGGTACCAGCAGGTCCTCACCCTGCTCGACGCGCAGCACGAGGACGACTGGCTCCCCCGCAGCACCCGGGCGCAGGCGCTGGCCCACCTGGGCGAGTCAGCGCTCGCCGTGGCCGAGCTCGACAAGGCGCTGCGGCTGGCCCCCGCCGACAACGGCGACGTTGCCTATGCCGCGGCCGCCGTGTACGCCATCGTCGGCGACCCCGCCTCGACGCTCGTCCATGCCGGCAAGGCGCTCGGCCTCGGTTACGGTCCACACTGGTTCCGCTTTCCCTGGTTCGCGGCGCTGCGGCGCGATCCTCGCTTCGTGGCGCTGGTCGCGCAGCAAGCCCAGAAGCCGGAGGCTGGGGACACCGCGGGAGCACCTCGAGCCCGGTGAGCCCGAGCCCATCACCCGCGATCAAGCGGGTGGTATGTTGATGACGATGGGATCGCTGTCCTTGCGCTTCCAGTTGCCATTGAGATGGCATTCGAGCTTGAGCGTGAGCTTCGTTTTGCCCACATGGCAATGGTTGTTGTGGATGACCAGACAGGTCTCCTCCTCCCGGAGCTGGTGATATCCCTCGTCCTCGGGCGGATCAGGCTCCCAGTTCGCCGGATCGGCCTTGTGGAACCGCAGCTCGATCCCGTCCGAGCTATCACACCGGAACTCCATCTTCCCATGCACGCCGAACACGATGAACGGATTTTCGGGATCGCCGAACACAGACGGATCATCGCACTTGTACGTGAAGGTATCTTGATGCTTGTCGTACCGGACCTTGATAACTTTGTGAGTCGACATGTAGCCTCGTGCGATTTGGTGGTGCTTCGGCCGGCGCGCTGCCTGGGCGAGGCGGGTGGTGTGAGCGTGTGAACTCGTCCGGGATCAGGGCTCGAGGATCGAGGTCCAGATGTTATCCTGACCAGAGCCGCGCCAGATCATGTATAGTGTCCGGCTCACGGGAGACATAGCGACGCCGCTCCTGGTACCCCGCTCGGGCAACCTGGACTGAGCGGACCAGTCGAGGCCATTTTCCGAATAGGAAACCCAGATGTTGTCCGAATTCACACCACGCCAGGCCAGGTAGTACACACCGAGGTTGTCCGAGTGCGTGATGGCCGGTGAGGCGCTGGTCTTGGGATCCCCCAGCTTCTTCTCGGGCGACCAGGTCAGGCCGTCCTGCGACTTGGACACGAAGACGTGTTCCCCGTCGCGTCCGCGCCAGGTCATGACGAAGGCCGGGCCCATGACCGTTCCGGTCACGCTCGGGCCGCTTCCGGTCTGGCGGTCGCTGAGCTCTCGCTGCTCCGACCAGGTCACGAAGTCCTTGGACGTTGCCACGAAGATGGTGTCTCGATCCTTCCCTTTCCAGCACAGGACTGCCAGGGCGTTGGCCCCGTTGCCGATGGCCGCGAGCCCGGGGCTTTCGTCGGTGGCATACCCATCGAGCCGGGTCGGAGCCGACCAGGTCACGCCGTCGCGGGACGTGGACGTCCGCAGGCGATACCCGCCATCGCTCTCCCGCCAGGCCATGACGAACATGCCATTGAAAGCTGCCAGGGCGGGGCCGTTCGGCGTCGTGTGCGTGGTCAGCCCGCCCTGCTTGGACCAGGTACTCCCCCCATCCTGGGACGTCGAGACGAAGATCGCATCACCGTTGATGCCTCGCCAGGCCATGCACAGGGTGGTGTTGTTGAGCGCCAGGGCAGGGCGGGCACTGGTGGCCCGATCCGAGAGCATGCGCTGTGGAGACCATTGCGTGAGATTGGACATGAGGATTCTCCTTTTGACGTGATTGGTCACCTGGCCTGGCTGCCGCCTGGCTGGCGCCTGTCACCGCTGGCCATCCGGAGTGGAGCCACCGGCGAGTGCGATGGCTCTCGAGCGAGCAAGGGCCATGCCCTTCTCGTCTTCACGGCGGAAGGCGCGCAACCATGGACAACGATGGGGTGGAGGGACTTGGACGCGTGGGAGGCGTCGCGGCGGCCATGGCCGCTCTTATGGCTGACGCGCCATAAACACGTCGTTGACACGTCAAGCAGAGCGTCAAGGCGACGTGGGGCCCTCGGATTGACGCGCTCTTCTAGTCGCGGTATTCGAGCTCGAACAGCTGCGCGGTCGCGTCTGCCAGGGTGGTTGGCACCGCGCTCACGAGCTGGAACGCGGGAAGCAGCACGCGAAGATCCTCGTCGGTGACCGGGTGGGTGCCGCGCTCGGCCCCGGGCTGGTGCGCCACGACCAGCAGCGTGCCGCCGGGCGAGACTAGCTCGGTAACGCCGGTCGCATAGGCGCCCCACTGCTCGCGCGGAAGGCTGTGGAAGAGGCCCCGATCGACCGCGACCTCGTACCGGCGGTCGGGTCCACCGCCGAGCCGCGGCGCCGTGATGTCGTCGAGCACGAAGAGGATCGAGCGTGCGCCGGCGTCATCGGCGCGGTCGCGGGCGCGGCCGAGCGCGCTCGGGGCGACGTCGGTGGCGGTCACGGCGAACCCCAGCTGCGCGGCGGCGATCGCGACGACGCCGTCGCCGGTGCCGAGGTCGAGGAGCCGGCGTCCGGGGGCGTAGCGCGCGGCGATCGCATCGGCGAGCGGCGGATCGAGCGCCGGCGTGTGCCACGGCAACTGCTCGGGCGGGGTGGTCGCCCACAGCTGCTCCCAGCCGCGCGCGGTGTCCGGCACGCGCGGCTTTCCAGCGAGCTCGCGCAGGAGATGGCACACGATGTCGACCACGGCACCCGCCGGCGGGGCAGGGCCGAGCAGGTGCGGACGCGCGTGTGGGTGGTGGGCGACCTCGATGCCGCGCGCGGGGTGCACGACGTGGCGACCGTGGTCGCGTAGCACGGCGAGGTTGGCCTGGACCGCGGGCGACTCGTACATCGCGTCGTTCATCGACGGCACGACGACGACCGGCGCGCGGGTCGCCGCCACGATCGCCGCGACGAGATCGCCGCAGTCGCCGGTCGCGATCCGCGACAGGGTCGTCGCGCTCGCCGGGCACACGACGACGAGCTCGGCCCACTCGGCGAGGCCGATGTGCGGCACCGGCATGCGTGCGTCGCGCTGCCAGATCCCGGTCCAGACCGCATGGTGGGTGAGCGCATCGAGCGCCGCGCGCGAGACGAGCTTGGCGGCGGTGCGGGTCAGCGCGACGCGGACGTCGCACCCGGCGGCGTGCAGGCCGCGGATCACGGCGGGTGCGTCGATCGCGGCGACCGCGCCGGAGACGCCGAGCACGACGCGGCGCAGGCCGGCCGCCGGCCGCGGCGGAGCCGGCGCGGAGGCGGCCACGAGGACGCCGTCGGCGACGAGCAGGTCGACCAGCTGGTCGATCGGCTCGGCGGGCAGCGCGGACGCCTCGGCCCCGGCGCGCGCCGCGAGCTCGGCCAGGAGCTGGGCGCGGCCGACCGGCCGGGCGTGGAGCTCGAGCACCGCGCGCAAGAGCTGGGCGGAGTCGCCGTCGAACCGCTGGACGGCCTGCGCGTCGATCACCGTCGTCGTCGTGCCGTGGTCGATGATGCGGACCACCGGCGCACGGACGCGCAGAGGTTCGTCGGTCACGCCGCCAGCATACGCCCCGAGGGGCGAGCCACGCCGGGTGCTTCCCGGGAATCGCCGCCGGCATGCACGCCGAGCGCCGTGCGGGTACGGCGCGAGGAGCGGCCGGGGGTGCGGAATCGCTTCCCCGCGGTGCAGGGATCTCTCAGCAGCCAACGGGGAGCCATGGCGGCCTGGGATCGGCGATGTTTCGCAGTAGAGTAGAGCGCTTTGCAGGCTCCACCCATTCGCTTGCCGTCCGGGGTCCGCGATCTGTTGCCGCGGGCCGCGGCGCGCCGGCGGCAGCTGGCCGAGCGCGTGATGGCGGTGTTCGAGGCGTGGGGCTACGCGCGGATCGTCACGCCTGTGTTCGAGTGCGCCGACGTGCTGGAGCGCGGGCTCGGTCACGACGCGCGGGCATCGGCGATCCGGTTCGTCGAGCCGGGGACCGGCGAGATCGTCGCGCTCCGGCCCGACATCACGCCGCAGGTGGCGCGCCTGGTCGCCACCCGCCTGGCCGAGGTCGAGGGGCCGATCCGGCTGTGCTACGAAGGCGCGGTCACCCGACTCTCTGGCAGGCTGGCCGGCGAGCTCGGCCAGCGCGAGCTCCTGCAGGCCGGCATCGAGCTTGTCGATGCGCCCGAGCCCGAGGGCGACGCCGAGGTGCTCGCGGTGGCCGCGGCGGCGCTCGCGGCGACCGACCTGCCCCAGACCCACCTCGACGTCGGGCATGTCGCCCCGGCCCGCCACGTGCTGGGAGCGGCGCCCGATGGTGACGCGCGTGCGAGGCTGGCGGCGGCGCTCGCGCGCAAGGATCGAGCGGGGGTGCGCGCTGCGGCGCGAGCTTTCCCGGCCGAGATCGTCCCGCTGGCCGAGGCGCTCGCGGTACTGTGGGGGCCGGCGGACGCGACGCTGGCGCGGGCGGCGCAGCTGCCGTGGCCCGACGATGTGCGCGCGGCGCTGGCACGGCTCCGCGCGGTGCTCGCCGCGTTTGCCGAGCTCTCGGATCCGCCCGTCCCGTTGCTGACGCTCGACCTCGGGGACCTGCGTGGGTTCGACTACTACACGGGCGCGCGGTTTGCCGGGTATGCCGGGGGCGCGCCGGAGGCGGTGCTGCGCGGCGGGCGCTATGACGAGCTGATCGGACGCTACGGCCGGGCCGCGCGCGCGACCGGCTTCGCGATCGATCTCGAGGCGGTCGCCGAGGCCCAGCGCGCGGTCGGCGTGGTGGCGCCGCCGGCGGCTCTCGGGGTTGCGGTGCACGGCCGGGAGGCTCCGCGGATCGCTCGATCGCTGCGCGCCCGCGGGCTTCGGGCGGTCACGGCGAGCGCACCACCGACGCCGAGCTGGCTGCGCGGGGCGGGGCTCGACGCGGCCGTCGTGATCGACGCCGGGGGCCGCCGCGAGCTCGTGGTGGCCGATGACGCGCGTCGCGATCTGGATCCTGCGATCTCATCACTCTTGGAGGAATGATGTCCGTCGTGATCGTCGTCGGCGCCCAGTGGGGCGATGAAGGCAAGGGCAAGGTCGTGGATCTGTTCACCGAGCGCGCCGACGTCGTCGTCCGCTACGGCGGCGGGGCGAACGCCGGCCACACGCTGGTGATCGACGGCCAGAAGCTCGTCACTCACCTCGTGCCGTCGGGGGTGTGCCACCCCGGCAAGAGCTGCGTGCTCGGCGACGGCATGGTGATCGATCCGCACACGCTGCTCGAGGAGGTCGCGCTGTGTCAGGCGCGCGGCCTGCTCCTGCGTGGCGAGCTGCTCGTCGGGCTCGGGGCCCACGTGATCCTGCCGTACCACAAGCTGCTCGATGGGCTGCGCGAGGATCGCGCCGCCAAGACCGGCAAGGCGATCGGCACGACGCGGCGGGGGATCGGCCCGGCGTACGAGACGAAGGCCGCGCGCAAGGGGGTGCGGGTGCGCGATCTGTTGAAGCCGGCGCGGCTCTGCGAGCTGGTCGCGGCCAACATCGACGAGATCGTGCCGCTGATCAACCATCTGGGGGGAACCCCACCGAGCACGGCGGAGGTCGAGACCTGGATCGAAGACGCGCTCGCCGCCGGGCAAAAGCTCGCCCCGTACACCGGCGAGGCCAGCCGCCACGTCGCGCGGGCGATCGCGGGCGGCCAGCACGTGCTGTTCGAGGGGGCGCAGGGCTGCCTGCTCGATCTCGATCATGGCACCTATCCGTACGTGACGTCGTCGTCGACGATCGCGGCCGGCGCCTGCCAGAGCGCGGGGATCGGGCCGACGGCGATCGACGCGGTGGTCGGCATCACCAAGGCGTATGCGACGCGCGTCGGCTCGGGGCCGTTTCCGACCGAGCTCCACGATGAAACGGGGAGTCGCCTGCGCAACGCCGGCGGCGAGTTCGGCGCAACCACCGGCCGCCCGCGGCGCTGCGGCTGGCTCGACCTCCCGGCGCTGCGCATGGGCGCACGCCTGTCGGGCATGACCCACCTCGCGCTGACCAAGCTCGATGTGCTCGGCGAAATGCCCGAGGTGTCGGTGTGTGTCGCGTACAAGGTCGATGGCAAGGAGTTCGACGAGCCCCCGATCGATCCCGACGACATCGCGCGGGCGGAGCCCGTGTATACGAGCTTTCCGGGGTGGGGCAGGCTGCCCTCGGAGGCGCGCGACGTCACGGATCTCCCTACACCGGCGCGCGTCTACGTCGAGACGATCGAGCGCATGGCGGGGGTGCCGTTCTGCCTGGTGTCGGTCGGCCCCGACCGGAATGAGACGATTCGACTTCACGACCCCTTCGGGTAAGGCTCCCCGGGCGCCCGGGCCCACCCTTCGGCCACCAAGACCCGTGGCAATTCGCGTGGCCGGCCGCCTGTGTGTTACGATTTTCGCCAAGGTATTTCAGACTTGGGGGTCCGAACCCAGGAACCCCCGTTTAGGAAGCGCCCATGAAGATCGTTTGCGACGCTTGCCAGGCCAAATACTCGATTTCCGACGACAAGGTCCAAGGCAAGGTCTTTAAAATTCGCTGCAAGAAATGCAGTAACATCATCGTCGTTCGCGGCGGTGCTGGTGCCACCGAGCCTGCGCCCGCGCCGCAGCAAGAAAAAGACACCCGCGTCTACGACTACGGCTACGACGGCGGTGACCACGCTCCGGCCGGCGACGAGTCCGTGTGGCACGTCGTGATCAACCAGGATCAGGTCGGCCCGATGACGGCCGTCGAGGTCCAGCAGCGCTTCGCGGCCGGCGACATCGACATCGAGACGTACATCTGGCGCGAGGGCTTCGCCGACTGGTTGCCGCTCGCACAGGTCGACACGTTCGCCCAGCTGGCATCGTCGGGCGGCGCGGTGGCCGCGGCGCCGGCCCGTGGCGGTGGCGGTGGCGGTGCGGAGGCTGTTGCGTCGATGTTCAGCGGTGGTGGCGGTGAGGAGGGAGGCTCGGGGCGCAGCGATCCGGGCGACCTGTTCGCGGCGGCGTCGGCGAGCGCGGCCCGGAACGACGACGATGGCGGCGATCTGTTCGGCAGCAAGCCCGCGGCCGCGCAAGCGAACCAGGGCAGCTCGAAGCTGCGCGGCGAGCGCAACGAGAACTCGGTGCTGTTCTCGCTCAATAACCTCGCGCAGCTCGCGAGCGACAAGCCCGCGCCTGCCCCGGCGCATTCACCCTCGTCGCCGTCACCGATGGGCGCGGCCACCGGCGCCGCCGGCGGCGAAGGGTCGGGGTTGATCGACATCCGCTCGATGGCGAGCGCGTATCTCGGTGGGCCGGGAGGCGGCCCCGCCAAGCCGATCTCCGCCGGGATCGGCTCGATGGACGACCTGCCGGTGTTCGGCGGCGGCGGGTTCTCCGAGCCGGCGGTGATCGTGCCGATTGCGGCGCGGCCGAACAGCAACAACAAGCTGATGTACGCGCTGATCGGCTCGGTCGGCTTGCTCGCGGTCGCCGCGGTGATCGTCGTGGTGGTGCTGCTCAAGGGCGGTGACAAGGGCGGTGACAAGCCGGCGACGCAGGTCGCCTTGGCCGGGGAAAAGGCCGACACCCCACCCGACAAGGTCGCCGATTCGAAGGCTGCTGACCCGAAGGCTGCCGACCCGAAGGCTGCCGACCCGAAGGCTGCCGACTCGAAGGCCGCCGACTCGAAGGCCGCCGACCCGAAGGCCGCCGATCCGAAGGCCGCCGACCCCGGCACGAAGGTCGCCGCCGGTGACACCGCGGCGCATCCGGCTCCGGCCGCCGCTCCCCCGGCTGCCGCTCCCCCGGCGCACAAGGCGACCCCGTCGAACACACCGGCGCCGGCTGCCGCCAAAACCCCCAAGCCGGCCGACAAGCCGGCGGCGACCCCGGCCGCCAAGGATCCGGCTCCGGCCGCCAAGGACACCGGGGGAGGCTGCGATGAAGTCTCGTGTGTCCTCAACAACTACGATGGGGCGTGCTGCGCGAAGTTCAAGAAGGGCGGCAAGGCGCCGAGCGGCGGCGCCGACCACGCGGCAGCCGCCAAGGCGGGAGACGTACCCGATAGCCTCGACCGCGGGATGATCCAGGACGGGGTCGGCAAGGTGAAGGCCAAGGTGCAGTCTTGCGGCGACAAGTCGCCTGCCAAGGGTCAGGTCAAGGTCTCGGTGAAAGTCGGTCCCGATGGCCATGTCACGAGCGTCTCTGTGAAGAACACGCCGGATGACGCCCTCGGCAACTGTGTCGCGGGCGTGATGCAGAAGGCGACGTTCCCGAAGACCCAGTCGGGCGGTTCGTTCGCGTATCCGTTCACGTTCTGACTATCGGCGGCGCCGGCGAACGCCGAGCCACATCGCGATCATCCACAGGCCCGCGCCGGGGCCGGTCGTGCAGCCGCCGGCAGCGCCTGGCGCCGGTGGTGGTGGCTGATCGTACTTCAGCCTTGTGAGCCGGACCGCATCGAACACCAGCTGGGCGTTCGCCGATACCGGCTCGCCCGTGTTGTCGGCGAGGTGGATCCATTGATCGCCGCGCGCGGCAAAGTCGAGGTCGCCGAGCGCCTGCCAGCCGTCGGCGGCGGTCTGATCGATCACGAACGTGGTCGGGGTCCCAGCGGCCTGGACCACGTACGCGGCGCGCGTCGAGGTCGCGTACGCGTGCGCCGTGTAGACCTCGACGTGATAGCGGCCGGGCTCGGCGAAGAACAGGTTCCACTGAGCGAAGTTCGCTTCGGTCGCGCTCGGCGTCGCGTGGGTCCAGATCAGGTCACCCTGGTCGCCGCCGTCGCTGACGTGCCGGAGGTACGGCGTGGGCCCCCCGGTGACGAAGCAGGCATCGCCGTCGTCGATGGTGCCGCCGCTCGCGGCGATCGTCCCGCACGGCGGGCAATCCGCCGGGCAGCTGTCGGTGGTCTCGCCGCCGCTGCACTGGCCATCGCCGCACGTGCCGCCGGTGGTGAAGCTCTGCAGATCGTCCAGCGTCCCGTTGAACACGTTGATATCGAGCGTCGATCCGGGAATCCCCGCGATCGAGCCGGTCGCCGAGTGCTGCCAGAACATCCAGCGCGTCCACGGTGTCGGGATATTGGGGCACGGCGCGGTCGTGTACTGCGCGACCCACAGCGGTGACGTCGTGATGTCCGCCGACCCGGTGAGGTCGTGCCACGAGTACAGGCCGGCATAGAGGATCGGCGGCCGGCCGAGCTTCTCGGTGACGTGCGCGACCCACGCGCGGACGTTCGCCGCGACCTCGTCCGTCGATAACCCGCCGGAGACCTCGACGTCGAGCACCGGCGGCAGATCGCCCGGCTCGAGCGGGCCCATCTTGTCGAGCAAGAGATCGGCCTGCGCGATCGGATCCTCGGCGGGCCGGAAGAACTGATATGCGCCGCGGATCACGCCCGCCGCCTTCGCGCCGGCCCAGTAGCCAGAAAATCTCGGATCGATGAACTGCACGCCATCGGTCACGCGGATGAACGTGAAGTCGATACCGGCGTCGTGCGCGGCGACCCAGTCGACGCTGGTCTCGTAGTACGAGACGTCCATGCCGTTGACCGTCGGACCGTCGGCACACGCCGTCGCGGCCTGCTCGGCGGATGACTCGGGTGACTCGATCGGCTCGACGCAGCCGATCAGCGCCACGCAGAATATAGAGCGTGATAACCTTGGACTCCCCATCAAGGCGGTGCAGACGATACACGAGCCGGCGCCGTCGTATGCAGCAAATTTGCGGTGACAAGGCGTCACGGGACCCTGTCCCGGTGAAAGCGATGTCTTTGGCCATACAACTCCACATGTCCACGCCCGCCGGGCCCGCCGCGCTGTCTCGGGGCGATCACACGGAAACTGGAGTCCTGCGCGCCTAGCCGTACAGGAGCTTGGCGTAGCCCGGCCCGTAATACTGCTCGAGCTCCTCGAGCGATTCCCGGGTGTCTTGCACCGACTTGATGGTCTGGGCGTAAGACGGCAGCGCGCCGGGGTTCCAGGTCTCGGGCTGCCAAAGCGCCGAGCGCATGAACGCCTTGGCGCAGTGGAAGAAGATCTGCTCGATCTCCACGACGAGCGCGAGCTGCGGCCGATGGCCCTTGACGATCATCTGATCGAAGAACGCGGCGTCGCGGACCAGCCGAGCGCGCCCGTTGATGCGCAGCGTGTCGCCGCGGCCGGGGACGAGGTAGATCAAGCCGACGTGAGGGTTGGTCAGGATGTTGCGAAACCCGTCGGCGCGGCGGTTCCCCGCGCGTTCGGGGATGGCGAGCGTCGTGTCATCGAGCACGCGGGTGAAGCCGGGCGGGTCACCCTTGGGCGACACGTCGCAGCTGCCGTCGGCGTTTGCCGTGGCCAGGAAGCAGAACGGCGACGCCGCCAGCCAGTCTTGGTCAAGATCGTGGAGGCGTGCCCGGTCCTTGGCCGCGGCGCGCGGCATCGGCTCGCCGAGTAGCTCGCGTAGCTCTGCCTCCGACGTGATCTCTACGAACCGGCCGGGCTCGGACATGCCGGTACCCTAGCGCGACTGGCCGCCCATGTTGCGCTCACCGGCGATGGCCGTAGGCATGCGGGGCAGGCGCGGCTCACGGATTTCGCCAGGTTATGTGCTTAACTGATCGCAACGTTGTCGGGTCTACCCTGCACCTTCCGCACGGGGACGACCGATGGCCCTGAAATCCGCCGCCATGAGCGATCACGAGACCCAGCTTTCGCCGCGCTCCGGCGAACAGATCGTGTCGACCTTGCGGGTCGAGGTCGTCGATGGCCCCGACAAGGGCAAGCACGTCATCGGTGGCGACGTGGTCTCGGTCGGCACCGCGCGCGACAACGCGCTGGCGGTCGCCGACTTCACGGTGTCGCGCTACCACCTCGACGTCAGCGTGCGGCCGGGGGGCATCCTGGTCTCGGATCTCGGGTCGACCAACGGCACGTATATCGGCGCGGTGCGGATCGAGCGCGCGATCGTCCCGCCGGGGACGCTGGTCAAGCTCGGCGGCACGACGATCCGGTTCGACGATGCCGTGCGGCGTGCCGTCCCGGTGCTGCCTGGAGGCGCGCGCCGCGAGCTCGCCGGGATGATCGCCGTCTCGCCGCCGATGGTGCGGCTGTTCGCCGACATCGAGCGCGTCGCGGCGACCCCGACGTCGGTCCTGATCGTCGGCGAGTCGGGCACCGGCAAGGAGCGGGTCGCCGAGGCGCTGCACGCGCGGTCGTCGCGCGCCAAGGCGCCGCTGGTGACGATCGACTGCGGCGCGCTATCCTCGAGCCTCCTGGCGAGCGAGCTGTTCGGTCACGAGCGAGGCGCGTTCACCGGGGCGGACCGCCAGCACAAGGGCGCGTTCGAGCGCGCCGAGGACGGCACCGTGTTCCTCGACGAGATCGGCGAGCTGCCGGCGGCGGATCAGAGCTCGCTGCTCGGCGTGCTCGAGCGCCGGCGATTTCGCCGCGTCGGGGGCTCGAGCGAGCTACCCGTGGAGGCCCGGGTGATCGCCGCGACCAACCGCGACCTGCGGGCCGAGGTCAATAATGGTCGGTTCCGCCAGGATCTCTATCACCGGCTCGCGGTCGTCGTGCTCCGGCTGGCACCGCTGCGCGAGCGCCGCGAAGACATCCCGGTCCTGGTCGAGCACTTCGCGCGTGAGCTCGGCGCTGCCGGGTCGATCGAGACCGTGTTTGGCGCCGAGCAGCTGGCGGCCTGGCAGAAGCACCCGTGGCCGGGCAACATCCGCGAGCTGCGCAACGCCGTGGAGTCCGCGCTCGTCGTCGGCCCGCAGCCGATGGGCAGTCCACAGCCGGTGGGCGGCGAGTTGCCCACGCCCGCCCTGGGGGCGCCGGGGCTTCCAGGCGATACCGGCGATCAGCCGCTGCTTCCGTACAAGGACCAGCGGGCGGCCGTCGTGCGCGAGTTCGAGCACGGCTACCTCACGCGCTTGATGGCGCAGGCGGCCGGCAACGTCTCGCACGCCGCGCGGATCGCGAAGATGGACCGGTCGCACCTGATCGATCTGCTGCATCGCCACGGCCTCAAGGGCTGAGCGAGCAGCCGAGCGATCTCGAGCCGGCAGCGCCGTCGATGGCCGTCAACGGCGGACGGGCATCGCGGGGGGCGACGCGGTCGCGCTCGAGACGATGTAGACACCGTCGTACCCGTCCGCCGAGGTTTCTCCGCCCAACCGGATGCCTCGCGACGGCTCGCCCGACGATGGTTCGCCGCCGCCGATGGGGACAGCGCCGCAGCTCGATGCATCGTTCGACTGGCATATCCAGGCGGTGCCCTTGGGGGTCCGTAGGTTCAGGCTGGTGACCTTCAGGCCCTTGGCGACGAGGTGATACGCCATGGGCTCGAGCGTCGGATCCCAGGGCACCCCCTTGGTCTTGCGCGCGTGTAGATTCCCGCAAAACAACAGGATGATGGCATCGCGATCGGTGGCTCGCTTCTCGAGGATGGCGTCTGCCATGCGGGCATCGCGATCCTTGGGATTCGCTTCCTCGGGGATGTCGAACAGGAACACCTCGACCCGGCGATTGCTCTGGACGATGCGCCGCAGCTCCGAGAGCAGCGCCAGCATGGCTGCGCTCGTGCGTCCGGACTGGAAGGGCTGAGTCCAGAACCCTCTACCGGAGAGCGCATCGCCGCCCGCGAGGAAGCCATGGATCGCGCTTGCTTCGCTGGACGGAAGCTCCAGCCCGACCAGGACGCGTTGCGATCCTGTGGCCGCGTTGCAAACGACGTCGCCAAAGAACTCAGGTGCTTCGCGTGTGCCATGGATCTCGCCGAATACCGTGGTGGATCCAGCCGAGGCGATCTGTGGCGGAAGCTCCATCGCACGCGAGCAGGCCAGGTGGCCCGGCACAGGGCGATCGACCGGTGACTGTTTGCGACAGGCGGTTACCGAGACAAGCGCGAGGGCCAGGGAGGCGAGGGCCAACCCGGGGCGCGTGACGGGACTTCCGTGGGCGGAGATAGCTTGCGAGAGATCCACCAGTCCTCCTCGAGGTGCCTTGATATGGCAGGACCGGGCTGCCATGTACGGTTTACATAGCGGCCCGGTCCCTGGGTAACATGAGGAGCGCTGGCTGTCTACCGCTGGTCTAAGTCGCAATCGTCGGCACAAGGGCTGCACGACGTCGTCGATGCCATGCCACCCGCGATCGCCTGCAATTGCGCGTTCGTGAGGGTCTTGGCCAGCTTTCGAGACAGGATGCGTTCCGGTTGCTTGCTCGTGGTCTTTTGCATGTTCTTCTCCTTTCGTTGTTCGACGTGTGGCTCAGAGCTCTCCTGGCGAGCTCAGGAAGGGGTTGGGTGCTGCGATGGCGACGAATCCGCCGCCGTGGACCACGTGCTGTGCTGGACATGAGACCGTAGCTGGGTCTCGAGCAGGGCCAGCGCGCCGGCGCGAAAATCCTTGTACCGGAGCCGCTCGGACCTCGGCCGGTACGCGAACGCCGGCCCCTCGTGCAAGAAGTCCACGAAGACATCGAGGAGCGTCAACT
>Ga0308175_100000212_pt1 | contig 44805 bp, 37 predicted proteins | sample PhyCR1_3_FD_203893 | JGI IMG/M metagenome (GOLD analysis project Ga0308175, IMG submission 203893) | Soil microbial communities from UC Gill Tract Community Farm, Albany, California, United States - DLSLS.C.R1 | ecosystem: Environmental > Terrestrial > Soil > Agricultural land | place: USA...
TTGTATGTTGCACTCCTTGATGCTGTTGAGCCTCCGGAAGCATCGGTAACAGCGGCATTGTGAATGGTTTGGTGCACAACGTCTTCGTTATTCACGTGCTCCATGATGTCAATCTCGCCGCTGCGCGACCAACCGCCGTAAGTATCGTCTTGCGGCATCATCCAAATGGCCGGCCACGAGCCTTTGCCGCTGGTAAACCTGGCCCTCACTTCCACTTTTCCGTAGCGGAAGTTGAATTTGCCCGAAGTGCTCACCCCGCCGGAATGATAAGGAACGTCGTCGCTTGTAATAACCTTATCGTCCATCCTAAGCACAAGGTTGTCATCGCTCTGATGAGCGTAATCGGCGCCTTGCGTGATGTACTTTTTCCAGGCAGGATGCTGCCGCGAACAATAGGTCCATTTGCCGGTGTCAAAACTTCCGTTCGTAATGAAATCGTCGAAGAAAATCAGTTTCCATGCGCCGGCCTTTTCACGGGACTCAGGCGCCGCGGCTTTTTGAAAAGCAGAGCAGGAGAAAAGAAAAAAACAGGCAACGAAACCAAGAAAGATTTTCATGCGTTCGAAAAAATTGCAAGTAATAAGTTGACGACGTATGCCGCCGGTTTATCTCTGCGTCCCTTGCATTCAACGCAGTTTGTTGTCAACAAGGCTTTGCTAAAACAACTTTTATGAAGTATAATTTTTCAATCACCGTTCAAGATGTTCCGCAAGAATTTTTCGGCAATACCATTCCTGCCGCGGCAAGTGAAAGGGGCCTTTGTATAAATTTCCTTTAGCCGTTTGCGCAATCGTTCCGTCGCGGTGCAGATAGCCAAACCATTCGCCGGACTTCTTGTCGTGAAAATGTTGGTAAGAATAGTCCTGAACAAGTTTATGCCACGCTGCGTATTTAGCATTGCCGGTCATAAGAAAAGCCAGCAGCGTGGCAATAATGACTTCGTTGTGCGGCCACCAAAATTTCATGTCTTGCCAGTATTCCTGCACGGGTTTGTTGTACACATCGCGGAAGTACAAGATGCCGCCGTGTTCTTTGTCCCAACCTCTCTCCCACATGTAGTCGAGCATTTTGCAACCCAGTTCAATCAGGTGCGGATCATTGTTTCTATGCTTTGCTTCGTGCAGAATAAACCAGGCGCCTTCAATGGCATGGCCGGGATTGAGCGTTCGCCCGTCAACGTGATCAATGATAGAGCCATCGGGTGCAACTTGTTCCATTATGCATTCGATATCGTCTTTCACAAAATCTTTTTCTATCTCCGCAATCCATTTTGCAATCCATTCGTCGCAACGTTCATCGCCGATGGTTTCTCTTAATTGTTGCGCGGTGTTCATCATGATCATGGGCACGCCGATGCCTTTTGATAGACGAACGGCTGTAAACTTTGGTTGAAGTTTTTTTTCACCGCTTGCATAAGCAATGCATTCGCCGAAAACCCGTCGCGCATTGGCCGCGGCTTCTTCATCACCGCTGGCTTTGGCATAAGCCGCGGCTGCAATCACATAAAAGGTTTCAGAGAAAAAGTAGCGCCGCTTGCGAACAGGCTTTCCATCTCTCGTTACGTGAAAGAACATTTGCCCGTCCGTATCGAAGCAATGTTTGTTTAGAAATTCGTAACCCAGTTTTGCGCCTTCGAGCCATTCTGCTTTTTGTTCAACGGTGTTGTACAATGTAGATAAAAGCCAGGTGGCACGGCCTTGTATCCACACGGCTTTGTCGTCGTCAATCAACGAGCCGTCGGCATCACGCATGAGCAAAAAGCCGCCGTGTTCTTTATCAAAGGAACGCGGAAACCAAAACGGAACGGTGTCGTTCAGCAGTTGATTTGAATAAAATTCTTTCAGCGCAACAAGGTCTTGTTTTGTGTAAGTCATAGTCTTTTGTTTTTGTCCCATCCCGACCTTCCCGGTGGGAAGGCCATCTGTGCTGCGCTTCGCGGCCAGCTTTTAGATGATGCTGCATTATTGTTTGCATCTTGCTTAAGCAAGGGCTGTGTGTTGGTGGCCTTCCCACCGGGAAGGTCGTGATGGGCTGCCGTTTATTTCCACTTTACCGCCGTAAAAACAATTTGCTTATACCCGTCTCTTTCGTACAACACGCCAACCTTTTTCTTGCCCAACTTTACGAGGTCGGAGTAAGCCGTCCAGTCGCCTCTCGTGCCGTCGGCGCTTTTGTCAATCACAAAACTTTTCTTCCAGGTTCGGCCGTCGTCGTAACTGATGCGCAGCGTAAGATTGTCTCTGCGTTTTGCGTCGGCGGCGTTGCAAAAAGCAAGGATATTTTTCCCACCTTTTTTCCCAATCGTCAGCAAGCTTCCTTCGTTCACGGGATCAATCAGGGTTTGATCAAAATAAGTCGTGTCCCAGGTTGCGCCACCATTACTGCTGACCGAAACAATGCGTGCACGAACGTCGCCTTTTTGGTTGCGGCTGTTCATCATCAACCGGCCGCCACTTAATTCAGCCGCCGTTGATTCGTTGCCGCCCGGCATTGCAACGGTTGCAGCGAGGTGAAAGGTTTTACCATGATCATCGGTGTAATAACCCTGTGCTAAATAATCGGCAAAACCTTTTTGCGGATCGCCGGCTGAATGATTGGCGGCTATAAAAATTCGTCCCTTGTATTTTCCGGTTTGAAACTGCATCGCGTGGCCCGGCGTGTTTGCATAGCTGCGCCAATCTTCCGAAAAATTATATGCCGGATTTATTTTGGGCTGTTTGGGACGATGTACTTGCGTTGTAATGTTCACCGCTTCGCTCCAGGTCTGTCCACCATCGGTAGAAGTTTTGTACCAGGCTTCGCGCAAGCCGTTCCCTTTTCGCACTTCGCCTTCGTGGTTGTTGCCGGTATTGTAAAACAAAAAAATACGCCCGGCCGGATAATCAGGATCGGTCATGTCCACTACCGGTGCGGCATTGCCCGCTTGGAGATCGCCGTTCTCCGCTACAACCTGCAGGTTGTCCCAGTTTTTTCCGCCGTTGGTGCTGCGTTTCATCACAATGTTTACGTGACCGAAATCGCCGGCGTTGTTTACCCGGCCTTCGCAAAACGCAAGAAGATCGTTGTTAGGTAGCGCAACGATGGCGGGAATGCGGTAGCTTTTGTAGCCATCAGTGCCGGAAACAAAAACCGGAATTTTTTCCTGGCAAAAACCAGCCGCGAAACAAAAAAGAAAGACGGCTACGACAATTAATTTCTTCATTGAATATTCAGTTTAAACGTGGAGGCGGGTAGTTGTTCTTTGTTTACGAGGTTGGCATCGGTGTGAGGCTTCCAACCATACAATACGCTTACGGGCTTTTCGTTCGCCGGGAGTAGAATGACGACTTTATCTTTTTGAATGAAAGCTTTTGCGTCGCTTTCCAGTCCTTTTTCGTTGCGCAGCACAAAACCACGCAAAGGCTTTCCGTCTGCCGTTTTTAAACCTTTGTCAGCATACGAAAACGAAACAAGGATTTCCTTTTTCAAACGCTGCGCTTTCAACGGCATGGGGCCATAAGGCACAACATTCTTTTGCTTGTACGTGAAGTTCAATGCCAGTCTTGCCAATCGTTCGCCGACTTGTCTTTTTCGGCGCGGATGAACGTTGGTGGAATCGCCAACGTCGCTGCTGACGGCCATTCCGGAGTTTGCAATTGTCTTCAACAATTGCAATTGGCTGGCCCGAAAAGCCGTCCACGACGGGCGGTTAAGCGATGACAACTGCACGTAATAAAACGGAAATTCATAGCCCCATTTTTGCCGCCAACTTGCTACCAATTTTGGAAACACCGTTTCGTGCAACTCGATGTTGTGTACGTTGCTTTCGCCTTGATACCAAATCACACCTGCGATGGGAGAATTGACAAACGGCGCAATGCCAGCTTCGTAATTGTAGCAAGGCTCGTAAGGATGTCGTTGCTTCGGGTTCGTGCTCTTCTTCAAATTCGTATCGGCCCGTTCTCTTACCCACGGCTGATAAAAATCGGACTTGCGCCAATTGTACAATTCGTCCACCAGTTCGGGATCGTGTTCCATTGTGTAACGGTCAATCCAAGATTCGGCATCAGAGCCACCAACGGCTACTTCAATCAGGCCAATTGGAATCTGCAATTGCTCTTGTAACTTCTTTCCAAAATAATATGCAACGGCTGAAAATTGTTTGGCGGATGATGAATCACAACGTTGCCACGTGCCTGAAAAATATTGCAGCTTGTTTACTTTATCCAAGATTGCAGAATCCCATGCGCTGTTGTCGGTTTCCGCAAGAACTTTTCGGTTCAACAAACGAAGCGTTCCGCTTGTTTGCGCCTGTTGCATTTCATCTTTTTCGTTAATGGCAAAACGCAAGGGAAAAGCCATGTTGCTTTGACCGGAACAAAGCCACACTTCGCCAATTAAAATATCGTCAAGCACAATTGTTTTGTTGGATGATGATACGGTAGCCTCAAACGGACCACCGGCCTGCATTGCCGGAAAAATTATTTGCCACCTGCCGTTTTCATTGGCTGCAACGATTTGCTTTTTATGGTTGAAAGCAACGGTAATTTTTTCGTTGACGTTGGCGATGCCGTAAAATTTTATTGGTTTGCTTCTTTGCAAAACGGCGTGCGATGCAAACACAAATGGCAATTGCAATCCGCCAAAATCACCGGTTAGTTTTTGATAAACAGTTTGCGCAAGAATGGCCGCGCCTTCTTCGTTCGGGTGCAGGTTATCGGGGAATAATTCAGGACGTGAATACAAAGGCGTGTGCAAATCAATTAAACCGGTGTTGTTGGCTTCCGCGATTTGCGGAATCTGTTCTTGTATCTGCCAAAACCAATCTCTTGTTCCCGATAAAAAACGCGGATGACCGTTGAAGATGGGCGTAAGCCGGCAGATAAAAATTTTTACCGAAGGTGATTGTTTACGAATGGTATCAATGAGCCAGGAATAATCCGATGCAAATTCATCGCCGTAGGCTGGCCAGTTGCGTGGGTCGGTGTCGTTCAAGCCTAAATGAATAACGGCAATGTCAGGGCGAAAGGCCAGCGCTTCTTCAAACTCTGCCGTTTTGTAATAAGGATTGTGTCCTTTGCGCAGAAGCGTGGCGCCGCTGTGACCGAAATTCTTCACCGCATATTTTTCGCCCAATAGTTTTTGCAGTTGCGATGGATAAGACGTGATCTGCGGATTTTTATGACCGTAACCATAGGTTACCGAATTGCCGATGCAGGCGATTTTGACCGGCTGTTGCGAAAGCGACGTTTGGCTGTGAAACCAAAGCAGTAACAAAGAAAAATATTTTAAGAATTTACTCATTAGGCTGCCTTTCTCTTATTGCAGAATAAGTTGCCTGCTTTGCGCTTGTACTTTTAAGTTAAAGGCAAGCAAAAAGATTAGAAATGTTCTCATAAATTCTGTGTTTTATTTTTGGTAATTTATTTTCATTTTTCGAGGTGAATTTGAAGGCCGATTCCCAGTTGAAATGTTTTATAGGTTATTTCAGAGCTATTCTTCGTGATGGAATAACCGGCGGTAAATTCTATACCGGCACTCGAATTAAAAAACGTTTCGGCTCCTACGAGAAAAGTGTAATTATTTGACCCCGCATTTCCCGGCTTGTAGAGATAATGTTCATAACTGCCTTCAGTAAAAACATTTAGTCGTTTCTCTGAGGGCAAGAAATAATATCTCACGAAAGGTCACACTCCATAATATGTTGACGAGCTTCTATTGTCTTGGTTGTAAGAAACGTTCTCATAATTAACAAGCCCTTTTAACCTACAGCAAACTTGTCAAAGAAAAAATATCCGATGTCGGGTTCGGCTGTCAGAGACTTCCTGTTGGTTGTCGTGGTTGATGCTGCGTTTTCGCTTTGCGTTGATGAATACGAGGCGTTACCGCCTACCAGCCAATTTCCCTTTGTTAACTGTGCTTGCGCTATCCCGCTTAAAAAAAGCGCAACAAGAAAAAGTCCCTTGTTTTTTTCTTCATTGTTTTGTATTGTTTTATAAATGATGGCAACTGAAAATTTACGCTTCTGCAAAATCGTTTGCCTTGGGCCGTAGAAAAGAAAGTTGTATTACCAAGGCAATAAGTACAATCCCACTCAACATCGCAAAGCTTTTTCCGAGGTTGCCCGCATCGGTTGACTTGCCAAGGAGATCGGTGATGAAAGCACCCGCAAACACGCCTACCATGTTCATCAACCCGTAAGCCGTGCCCCTGTATTTAGACGAAACAAACTGGCATAGAATAGGCATGTTGTTGGCATCGAACATGCCGTAGCCAAAGCCAAAACAGAAGGCCGAGCCGATGACGGCGAAAAGCGAATGCCCGAAGCCAATGAACAACAAAGCCGGTATGGTTAAACCCAATCCGATGGCGCTGGTGTAAATGCGGCCGCGAATATTTTTCTGCACCCACTTATCAGATAATATGCCGCCGAAGATGACGCCCAAAAAAGACGAAGCCGCAATGGTGATGGTGGCCAAAGGACCTGCCTTTGCCATGTCAATATTCAGGTTCTGCGCAAACAAAGTAGGCAACCAATTCTTGACGCCCCAACCCGGCAGCGAAGGAATGGCGAAATAAAAAAGAATGATCCAAAACGAAACATTGGTGAACAAAATGCCGAGGCCTTTGAGCACCGAAGCACCGCTTTTTGTTTTTACAAGGCTCTCTGCATTTTCAACAACAACGCTTTTCTTCTCCCGCAAAAACAAAATCAAAACAATCGCGTAAGCAATGCCCACAAACCCAAAAGAATGAAAGGTTTGTTGCCAGGAAAATTTAGCGGCAATGGTAGCGCCGAAGCCGCCCAGCGCCTGCCCCATGTAAAGGCCCGTCATGTGAACGCCGATGGCCAGCGAACGGGTTTTAGACGAATGATAATCGGCGATGAGTGACAAGCCAGCGGGAATGTACAAGGCTTCGCTTACGCCCATCGTTGCACGAAGCCAGTAGAGTTGATTGAACGTGGTTGCGTAACCCATGAAATACGTTACAGCACTCCACACAAAGAGGCTTCCCACAATCAGCCATTTTCGGTTTAGCCGGTCGGCAATGATGCCCGACACGGGACTCATAAAACCGTAAATCCAAAGAAAGACGGCCATGAGGTAGCCGAAGTTGGTGGCCGATTGCAATTCGTGAATGTTCACCTGCATGGACGGCTTCATGGTGGAAAGCATTTGCCGGTCCATGTAGTTCAACAGCGCAACCACCCACAACAAACACACAACCACCCAGGGATAAATAGTTTTGTCTTTAAGCGGCTTTCCGTCAGCCGTTTCGAGTGGTTGTTTTAGCAGCACGCCCATTTTTTACTCCTTCATTTTTGCTGATAAAATTTGCGGTGTGCGAACGCCAGCCCTGATTTCGCCGCCGGGTATCAACACTTCGTCGTTCCATTTAATTGCCGTTGTGGTAACGGGCACGGAAAAAGGAATGCAGCCGTCTTTTGTCCATTGATCTTTTTTTGCATCGTACAGCAACACTTCTTTGCTAAAGCCCGGATGCGCGGCTTGCAGCGCTGCTTTCTGCTGAACGAGCTGTTCTTTTTTTGCGCTGTCATTTTCGGCGGCAATGGCTGTAATCAGAAGCTCGGTTTTGTGAAAGGTTTCGCCGCGGTCGCCGCCAAACAAAAGAATGAAATGTTTACCCGCAGCAACCCCTGTTCCCGCGGACACTGCGTAGGGGAGCGAACGTTTCTCGCTCCACTTGTTTGCGACAAAATCAAACTGAAAAACCGATGCGTACAAATTGCTTGGAGCGTTCGCGTTTTTCTTTCTTCCGCCGAGCAAATAAATGCAGTCGCGATGCCCGTTCGATTGCACCGCCATCACCGCATGTGAAAGCGGTTTTGGCAAAGAAGGCAAAGCCTTCCAACCGGCGGTTCTGTTGGTTAAATCAAGTGTCAAAAATTGATTGGAAACGGCGTCCTGCGTTTCTCCACCGGTCAAATAAATTTTGTTGTGATGAACAACAGCGGCCGCGTTGGTTACAGCAAAAGGCAGGTCGGAAAGTTGGATGATGTTAATGGTTTCTTTTGTTACGTCCCATTGCAGCATAAAAACTTTTTTGCTGATGCCGTTTTCGTTCTCGCCACCCACTACCAAAACACCTTCCGTCGTTGAACAACAGGCTGCGTAACCCAAAGCAAAGGGAAGTTTGAATGACTTGTACCGAATGAAAGAATCTTCACCGTTTTTTTTGAAGATGTACAAGTCATCGTAATACTTTTTTTTGCCGCCAAGCCAGGGCGCCGCATCGGGAAAATTAGAACCACCGCCAACCATCAACACGCCGTTGTTTACTCCGGCAACCGGGCCCGCAAAACCAAGGGCTTTTTGCTGTCCGTTTGTTGGGGGCAATTCACCGGCAACCTTCCATTGCAAGGCAAAGACCTGCTTTGTTTGCGCCAAAGAAAAAAGAGAAAAAGACATGAGTGTAAGAAGCAATATCGTTGAGCGGTTCATTTTTATTTTCAGGCAGTGGCCTTTGATAATACACACGAAGAAAAGCTGCCGAAATTAAGGCCTTCCACATCTTTCCTGAAAAGCTGGAACTGTTCTTCGTCCATGTTTTTTACCGGCAGGCGAAACTCGCCGCAATCCAATCCCAACACTTTCATGTAGGCTTTGCCCGTGGCAATGCCGCCGTATTTGCCAAGCAGGCGAATCATGTCAATGGATTGTTGCTGCAGGTATTGCGCCTTTGTCAAGTCGTTGTTGTTGAAAGCTTCAATCAAATCGTAATAAAGCGGCGCGGCATAATTGAACGTGCTGCCCACGGCGCCTTGCGAGCCGAGCACCAGGGCCGATAGCATGTTTTCGTCCCGTCCCCAAAGCATGTCGTACTTGCCGCCTTTAAAACGCAGGCAGGAAAGAAAGTCCATGAAATCTTCGTGCGTGTATTTTACACCGGCAAAGTTTGGAACGGTTTCGTCCACCGCTTGCAACAAGTCATACATCGCATAATTAACACCGGTAAGCACGGGAATGTGGTAGTAATAAAAAGGCATGTCGGGCACTTCGTCGGCAATGGCTTTGCAGCAGGCGGCTAATTGCTTTACATCCGCAGGCATAAAATAAAAAGGGGCCGTAAAGGAAACGGCATACAAGCCAATATCTCTTGCGTGTTTTGCCAGGTCTTTGCCATCGGCAAGACTGGTACCACCCACAAGCGTCATCACCTTAAAGTCAGGATTGGATTTGGTACACGAGGCCCAGGCTTCGGCTACCTGTTTTTTTTCGGCGGTCGTCATGGAAACGCCTTCGCCGGTTGAGCCGCAAATGAAAGCGCCGGTAACGCCGTTGGCCACCAGCATTTCGTAATATTTTGGTATGAGCGACAGGTTAAGTGAGCCGTCCGCTTTCATGGGTGTAAACGGCGCCGCAATTAAGCCTTGTAATTTTTGGTTCTGCATTTCTTCAAAAATTAAAGATGAAAAAAACCAGGGGCAGGACTACCCCTGGGAACGATTGCTATGCTATATGAGAGAACTGCTAAAAAACTAAGTTCATTTGTTCACGAGTTTACAAGTTCACGGGTTCACGTGTTGGGTCTTTCAACGTTAGTTCATTATCTCCCAACCAATCAACGAATCAACGAGTCAACCAATCCTCAGTATCCCGGTGTTTGCGTGAGCAATGGATCGTTGTTCAACATGCTCGTCGAAAGCGGTAACAACAGTTTTGCCGTGGAAGTTGGTGAAAGATAAGCAGGGTTAATGGCCGCATAAACATAGCTGTCGCCAGCCCTTCTTAATGCCCACCAACGCTTTCCTTCGCCAATAAACTCACGCAGGTATTCTTCCAAAATAGCGTTCATGTTTTGCGTAACCGAACCGTTTACGTAAGGCGTATAAGTAGCGCCGTAGGCTCTTTGCCTGATAAGGTTGATTTCAGGAGAAGGATCAAGCCCCAATTTGGTTTTTGCTTCTGCCATCAATAACAATACATCGGCATAACGGTAAATAGGGAAATCGTTGTTGTAAATCTGCGATGTTCCCGATGTTGAGCCTAACCATTTCGTAAGCAACACACCTCTCACGGCATAAGGCGATGTGTTTGAATACAGGACTTTGAACGTGTTTGTAATGCGTTGGTCGGCCGGGCCGCTCGTTAACCTTGTAATCATGGCCTGGTTCATTCCTACCCTGTTCGCGCCGTTCACATACGGATAGACGCTTACAACCGTTGGCGTGGAAGCCTGTGCAAATGATAAGGTGCTTGCCTGGATATTATTCACCTGGAAACTGCCGAACACGCCCATCGTTGCCTGGCTAATTTCGTAGTTGATGGCGAAGATGATTTCGGGATTGTTTGATTTTTTGGCGGGATCAAAAATGTCGGCATAGTTCGCATCCAATTGCAAGGTTGGCCCCTGCAAATTTTCCACTTCCTGCAAAGCTGTCTTTGCGGTTGTAAAATCAGCCGTGCCGCCACTCATGTTCGTGCCCGACCAGATGTAAACATCACCTTTCAATACCAGTGTAGCCACCCTGTTCCAATAAACCCTTTTGCCGGCAGGAATGACGTTGGAGCTGCCAAACAATTGCAACGAACTTTCAATGTCGCTTTTTATTTGCTTCATCACGTCTGCCTCAGAGCTTCTGGCCTTGTAGGTTTCCGCTGCGTTGTTGATGGTTTTTACCGGTTCAGTTGTTAACGGAACACCGCCCCAGGTTTTCAACATGGTGTAATACACATAGGCCCTTAAACCGTAAGCCTCTGCCATCATGCGGTCTTTATCCGACTGGCTGAGTTTTGTTTGCGGAAACAGTGCAATAACGTTGTTGAGGTTATAAATCAAGTTGTAAAAACCTGCCCAGTTACCGTAAGGGGCGTTTAATTTACTGATGTTTTGACTGCTTAACTGTGAATACGTGCCGTCAACAGATTCCGTAAACAAACCATCTGTCCAGATATCCGAGCGGCCTTCGCCCAACTGAAAAAAAGTAGCGTTATACGAACGTAACAATCCATACATGCCGGTATACAAAGTCATCGCGGCATTTGGATCGGATAAAACCTGATCCTTGCTGATGGCATCTTGCGGCTGTACATCCGACAGTTGTTTTTTGCAGGCTGATAACGACATCAGCAAGGTTGCACCCGCAAGGAAGAAATAAATATGTTTACTGCGTTTCATTTTATCAAGATTAGAAGTGATTTTTTATAAGGTAATTCTGGCTCCGAGGGTTAGCTGGCGTGGCAAGGGATATTTGCCGTTGTCAATGCCGCCCACTTCAGGAAAGTTTCCGCTGTAGCCGGTGAGGTAAGCGAGGTTGGTGCCCGTTACATACACACTCAACGCTTTGACTTTGTTCTTCAGCGGTCCGTCAATGATTTTCTGGGAAAGATCATAGCTTAACGTCAAGCTTCTCAGCATCACGTAATCGCCTTTCTCCCACAAGTTGGCGGGCGGGTTATTGCCCGAAGCATCCGTGGCAAAGTTTCTTCCCTGGTTGGCCCAGTAAAACCGCGGCAACGTGCCATTGGTATTGGAAGGCGACCAGGTTTTCAAGGCATCCACCGTGGAATTTTGTGAGCCTTGCACCTGGTTTAATCCTCTTAGAATTTCATTGTTCAAAATCACAAAGCCCAGTGCATAATCAAATCCCGCGTACAAGTGAAACCCTTTGTAGCCTGTATTCAAATAAAAATTTCCGGTAACCTGGGGCGTTGTTCTGCCCACATAAACATACTGCCTTGAGTCAATCGTATCGTTTTTATACACCTGGTACCACTGCGCATCGCCAAGTTGTTTGACCTTTTTGTTGTTGTAAGGAAGAAAGGAAGTGTAAACATTGGCATCTTTTGCCAACTGCGCAGGGTCGGTATAAATGCCCGCCCATTTTGGCACCCAAACCTCGTCGAGCCCAGACCTCTGTCCTTCTATTAATCCATTTACCTGCATCAACTGTCCGGGGTTTTTGGGATCCCAAACCTGAAAGGTGCTTTGCCTGTTGCCGGGCAAACCGTTATACGGCAATTTGACAGCATAGGTTTTTGCAGTTGCCAGCGTTCCGCCCACGTTTAGGTTGATGCCGTTTGCAGTTCTTGACTGTAAGACAGCGGCGTCCAGGCTTAACTCCACACCGCGGTTTTGCAATTGTGCAAGATTGGTGGTAAAGCTGCCAAATCCTGTTTGTGCGGAAATAGGAAGGCCGGCTATTTTGTCGTAAACGTTTCTTACAAAATAATCAAAAGAAGCAGTTATACGGTTTCTCCAAAAACCAAGATCTGCGCCAAAATCCAAGGTATTGGAACGTTCCCAACGCAAATTAGGATTGATATAACTGGCCGCATAAACACCGCCGTTGCCGTTGTAGATACCGGCATTGTTGTAAACCTGGGCCGTGGCAAAATAACCCAAAGAGGCAATGTTACCTACCTCACCATAGCTTATCCTCGGTTTGATGCTGGTAATGACTTTTGAAATAACGCTGTGCTGATAAAAGTCTTCGTTGTGCAAATTCCATCCCGCCGATACGCCGGGGAAGAATCCGTAAAAATTATCTGAGCTTAAACGGCTCGAACCGTCGTAGCGCATAACGGCCTGCAATAAATATTTGTTCCGGAAAGAATAGTTTACTCTTCCAATTGCGGAACTCAGTCTTTCCCAGGCTGAAAAATCAGATGATGCGCCGGAAGGATTTACAATCGTTCCGTTTACGACGCTTGGTGACGTGGAAGCCGTGAGCCAAGGAATCAAATCAGTTGGCGCACCTTGTGAGAAACCGGACAATACATATCTTTTGAAATCGTAGAACTCGCCACCAACCAAAGCGGTGATGCTGTGTCCGCCAAAGTTTTTATTATACTGCAGGAAGGCATTGGTGGTGAATTGAATGTCTTTCGTTTGGTTGAAAGAAGCCGCACGGTTGTTGTTGAAAGCACCGCCACTCCCCTGTTGAAAGGCTTTGGTGAAAAAGTTGTTCGTGGTATATAAGAAATAGCCCGAACCGCTTGCCAAAAATTTCAGGGAAGGAAGAATGCTGTATTCCAAATTAACACCGCCCAAAAAGCGTTGCTGGTTTGTGCTGTTGGTAAACAACGTGCTCCAGTAAGCCGGATTTCCCAACGTGGCATCGTTCGGCCCGGGTAACAACGCACCGGACGTATCGTTCGTGTACCGCACCGTTGGCGCCACACCAATAAAGCGTTGCATCAATCCGCCTGCGGCGCCTCCAGCCGGATCGTTATAAGGCAAGGCTTGATTAACCGTGTAAGCATTGATGTTTGTAGTGACTTTTAAATTCTTTCCCACGTTCAAACCGCCGTTGAAGTTCATGTTCCAGCGTTTGAGCCCCGCCCCGATGATAATTCCCTGGTCATTGGCCATACCCAGGCTTAATGCATAACTGCCCTGGTCATTTGCGCCGGAAAAATTCACGTTGTGCTCAATTGTGGAACTGCCCTGTAAAATCATCGCCTCCCGTTGTTGAACAGTCAATTCTTTATACAGAATGCTGTCCATTTGCCCGGGATTAAATGGATTGGGGTCAATCAATAAGCGCCAGTTTGGATCGCTTAAATATTTGCGGTTTGCGGCCGTTACCAATTGCGTTGTGTACAAACCGATTGGGGACGTCCATCCGCTGCTTACGGCCCATCCCCAAGAACCGTTTAATTGCCCTTTGTCGGTGTTCATGGCGTTGGTATTGTTGTCAAGCGAATCGCCAAGATATCTTGAACGCAAACCCATTCTGTTTAAGCTGATGTATTGCGCCGCCGTTAAATATTCTGACGGGTTTTTGCGAATGTAATTGGTGGTGCTGCCAAAGGTGTACGTTACCTGCGACTTGCCTCTTTTTCCTTTTTTGGTGGTAACCAACACCACGCCGTTCGCGGCTCTTGCACCGTAAATAGCGGTTGATGCCGCGTCTTTCAACAGGTCAATAGTAGCGACATCGTTAATGTCAAGGCCGTACAAATTCGGAACGATGACACCATCTACAACAAATAGAGGTGAGCCAGAGCCGTTAAAATCCGATCCGCCGCGAAAGACAATGCTTGGCGACGTACCCGGCTGGCCGGATGACTGCTGCACCCTGAGTCCGGGCAAGGTTCCCTGCAAAGCAGTGGCAACGTTTGTTGAGGGAGAATGCTCGTAACTGGTTGGGTTTACGGTTGACACAGCGCCGGTCAGTGTTTTTCGGGTTTGCGTTCCATAACCCACAACCACTACTTCATCCATTTTTGCAGTGCCTTGTTTCAACGAAAGATTAACCGTGGAGGAAGATCCAACCTTCTCCTCCTGTGACGCATAACCGGCATAAGAAAATACCAGCACATCACCCTGAGATGCATCAATGGAAAATGCTCCGGCGGCATCTGTTTGGGTTCCAGCGGTTTTGCCTTTTACGGTAACGCTAACACCAGCAAGCGGCTGGTTGTCTTCTCCGGAAAGAATCTTACCCGAAATTTTTTTGGTCTGCGACCATCCAACGAGGGCAAACAAAAAGAGAGGAAGAAACAGTCCAACTCTTAAGCAAGCAGATTTCATGAAAAGCGAGTTTTGTGATTAAAGTATTATGTATGACATAATAAAGATAAATGGATTATTTTTGAACTGCCAAAAAAATTTTCACCTTTCCGGTAAGTTTTTGGGGGATATTTTTGTATCTACGTCGTAAACAGTTCGTTAAATAAAAATTTTTTAAGTCTAACATAATATGAACCTCGCCGCCCTGAAACACGACCTGAAATCAATTGACACGGCTTCACTGGTAGATAAGGTAGAAGAAAGCCTGGTAGAACTCTTGCGCCAGCAAAAGCTCAAAGTCGGAGACAGCATTCCGAAGGAACTTGAATTGGCGCACACTCTTGGCGTCAGCCGCACGGTGGTAAGAGAAGCCCTGCTGCGCCTGCGAATGATGGGCCTCATCGAATCAAAAAAGAAAAAAGGTTCGGTCATTACCAGCCCCGATCTCTTCGGCATCATGGGCAAGAGCCTCAACCCGCACGTACTTGACCAGGAAACCTTGCGGGAAATGTTTGAAATACGCCTGGTGCTGGAGATCGGCATGGCCGATTTTCTTTTTCAGCACATCACCAAAGAAGACATTGCGGAGTTAAGAAAGATTGTGAGCAACGAGCCGCCCGTTACCGATTACCACCTGTTCAACATTGACCATGAAATTGCTTTTCACGGAAAGCTTTATGAAATTACCGGTAACGAAACTTTAAAGAAGTTTCAAAAAATGTTATTGCCGGTTTTTGATTATGTGCACCACAGCGGTTTGCTAAAGAAACAACCCTTGCTGCGCAAATTCGTTTCGCACAAAGGACTGGTGGATATTTTGGAAAACGGTTCGCCGGAATTGTTCCGCAACGGCATGCGCAATCACCTGGAAAATCATTTTGCAAGATTGTTTGATTAATTGTTTGCTGAAGCCGCAAAAAAAGAGAACCAATGAGTGGCTCTCTTTTAACTGTGAATCATCAAACGCTACAACAAGTTTATTCTACAAGTAAAATGTCAGGATGTTTGTACAGGTCCACACGGCTCTTCCAATGCAAAGCACGTCTTGACAAACGAAGCAATTCCGCTGCGTTGCTGTACGCTTCATTGAAAAAACAAATCCGGATGGTTTTGCCACTTCGTTTTTGTTTCAGTACCAGAAAAATTTTTTGGATGCTACCGCTTTTGCCTGTTTCGCGCACCATCAAAGCGGCGGACAACCTTGTTAAGGGAACGCAGTGTTGTTGACCGTTGTTTTTGCTCTGTTCAATCACCAGCAATTTTTTGTTTTTGCGGTCCAGGGCAATCAACAATCCACCAATAATTTCCGAGTATTCAATCACCAGGCCGTTTTGCAAAACAAGCCGGTTAAAGAGCGCAGCAAAACGCTTTTGCATCCTTTTTCTTCGTTGTTGGAAAAACCAATTTCGCAGCCCGAAGGCTGCGGGAATGCCAGACAAAATGTTTTTAAAAATTTGCTTCATAATTGGTGTTGAAGAATGACAGATTAGGAAAAAACATTGCCGACTTCCAATATGGTAAAGGTCTTTCGGCCGGCAGGTACTTGCCAACTTATGCGTTTGCCTTTGCGGTAACCAATCAACGCCGTACCAATTGGCGAAAAGATGGAGATCATTCGCTTTTTAATGTCGGCTCTTTCCGGCGTTACCACTATCAGTTGCATGATCTTGTTTGCTTTCTCATCTTTAACAGTCACCTGTGAATTAAGACGCACCACGTCGTCAGGCAACTCGTCCTCACCCACAAGTTTTGCCTTCTTTAATTCCGCTTCCAGTTCTTCCGCATCCTGGCGGTTGAAGAGCGTTTTTGCAATGCCGTTTTTCAATTTTGTCATGATGGTTTCGTAATCATTCTTTGTCACGACAAGTTGTTCTTTTTTCTTTTGCATGCTTCCTGGTTTGGGATGAACGAAATTTGTTTGAGTGGTTTTTCTTCAGGAAAATTTTACCGAGGCTGTGGTCAATGAATTTATCCTGTCGCCGTAAATCCTTTTCCATTTCTTAGGCCCTTTTCTTCACCGGTGCTTGCATCTTCAACAAAATTGCCTCCCAGTGTTTGGCTTTGTTTTCCAATTCGGCAATTTGATAAATCACGTGGTCAATGTGGTTGTAGAACATGACTTCCACGGTCTCACTACCGTTGGCCAATTCAAAACGCAGCACAATTTTTTCAAGAAATTGTTCCGGCTTTTTGGTCTGCAAATCGCTGCCGCCAATGGTTCCGTACTGCCTTTTTACCGAGCAGGTTTTTACTTCGCTCAGGTCTATCACGTTCGAATGGAAGCCGTCTTCGCTTCGCTTTTGCAACACGGCCAGTTTACGGTGCATACCGTCCAGTCCAATAACTCCATCTTTTAAAACTTCCTGGCTGGAAAAACTCAGGTTGTGATCAGAACCCAATTGACTAAAACGTTGAAGAAGGTCGTTCATCGCAGTGCGTTTTTGTTTGTTATCAATACTCACCAGCAACACACAAACCCCGGCAATGACGCCGATTATAATAGCGACAATGAATAGCGTTGACATAGACTCTTGTTTATAGAATTATTAATGCTGCAAGCAAACTTGCGTACAGCGGTCTGCGACGGAATACAAAAAGCAAAAGCAGCAACGGAACGGTAACGTACAGAAATCGATACCATCCTGTATCGGCTACAAAGCCTTGCCGGATAATGATGACGTTAAGCAGTACGACAAACAAAACCACAACCCTGCCTGCTGAAATCCCTGATTGATTCCGATGCATGAGAAATCATTTTCGGTTTAGAACTGAAAAAGAAACGACAAACCATCCCAAGCCCGTTAACGGTTAGGCTTGGGCAAGCGTGTTAAAGTCCTTGAAGTTGGAGAAGTAATAAAGCTGCGGACAGAAAGGAACAAATTCGGGAAACGACCAGGTATAACAATCGCTCATGTCAAGAAGCACAAACTTGTCGTGCCTTTGAAGATTGCTATGTAAAATGTGTGTGGCCATTTCTACAAACATAGGAAAGAAACCAAATTGGAAAATCTTAATTGTTTAAAGCTTGGTTAAAAACATTCTTGTAACCTTTTGCGTGCAAAGTCACTCTATAACACAAACAGCCGGTATTCAGGGGCCAAATTAATAGCGGCCGATTGCGTTAAATTTGTAAAATGAAGCCAATGTACCTAACCGAGAACATTCAGGTTCACTCCGACGACACCGTCATTGAAAAGATCCGAAGCGGTGATGTAGCTCTCTTTGAAGTGCTGATACGGCGCTACAATCCGGTTCTTTACAAGATTGCCCGCAGTTATGGTTTCAATCACCAGGATGCAGAAGACCTGATGCAGGACGTTCACGTAATTGCTTACACGCAACTTTCCAAATTTGAAGGCCGTGCGTCATACAAAACGTGGATCTCCCGCATCATGGTGAACAAATGCCTTTACAAGCTGAAATACGGCTACTTCAAAAACGAAGTACCGCACGAAGATTTCCCCAATCATCAGCCCATGCACAACAAAGCAAACGAAAGTCAAACCGAAGACCAGCTGCTAAACCGCGAGTTGACCGTGATTTTAGAACGAAGCCTGCAAAACATTCCAGTTATGTACCGCACCGTGTTTGTATTGCGGGAAGCAGAAGGCTTTTCGGTAGCAGAAACGGCGCAACTTCTGAACATTACCGCCGTTAACGTGAAAGTGAGATTGAACCGGGCAAAAGCTTTGCTTCAAAAACAAATCGAACAATTTTATTCGCGTACAGACCTTTATTCGTTCAACCTGATTTATTGCGATGCCATCGTTCACAAGGTTTTTGAACAAATTGATAAGATAAAAAAAGAAGACAGCGAAACTTCGGTGCAATAAAAAATATTACCGCGGGTCCTGTAACAATATACTTACACACCAAATCCATTATAACACCGCGGCCGCGAAAATCTCAACACAAACTTTCGGCGGCGTAAATTTTACAACCAATGCAAAACGGAAAAACAATTACCCTTAACGGAAACAATCACCATCCGCTGCTCATTGATGAATTAATAAGTCCCGCAGCGCAGGCGCTGAGCGGCGAAGAGAAAATAAAACTTATCGAAAACCATTTCCGGCAAATCATGTTGCTGCTTGGTCTTGACCTAAACGACGACAGCCTGAAAGGAACACCCAACCGCGTGGCAAAGATGTACGTGAACGAAATGTTCAGCGGGCTAAATCCGGCCACCAAACCCCGAGCAACGCTTTTTGAAAACAACTACGGTTACAACGAAATGCTCGTTGAAAAAAACATCACGGTTTATTCCTGTTGCGAACATCACTTTGTTCCCATCATTGGGAAGGCACACGTGGCGTATTTTCCGAACGGCAAAGTGATTGGCCTTTCAAAAATCAATCGTCTCGTTCATCATTATTGCAAGCGTCCGCAGGTGCAGGAAAGACTGACCGTGCAAATAGCCGGTGCGTTGAAAGAAGCGCTTGATACAGAGGACGTGGCCGTTGTGGTGGACGCCGCGCATTTGTGCGTTGCCTCAAGAGGCGTTGGCGACGTGGCCAGCACCACCGTTACCGCTCATTATTCGGGCCGGTTTAAAAACGAAGCCACCAGAAAAGAATTTCTCTCCTTTCTCAAATAAGCAGCAATGGAACACAGCGTAAAAATAAAAACTATTGAAAACCTAACGCACGATGTAAAGCGTTTTCAATGCGAAAAGCCCGCGGACTATCAATTTATTCCCGGACAAGCCACGGAAGTTTCTATCAACAAAAAAGACTGGGAAGAAGAGCGGCGACCCTTTACGTTTACGGCCTTGAACGATGCGCCGCATCTTGAGTTTACGATTAAAATCTACAGTGATCATCCCGGCGTAACCAACGAACTGAACACGTTAAAACCCGGCGACCAACTCATCGTTCGCGACGTGTGGGGCGCCATTGAATACAAAGGTCCCGGCTATTTTATTGCAGGCGGCGCGGGCATCACACCGTTCATTGCCATCCTTCGCCAACTTAAAAATGAAAACAGGCTAAAAGGCAACAAACTTTTCTTCTCCAACAAAACCGATAGCGACATTATCCTGAAGAACGAATTAACCGATATGTTGGGCGATGATGCGGTTTACGTGGTTACAAACCAACCCGAAACCACTCATCAGAAAGGCTACATCAACGAACAGTTTTTAAAAGAGAACGTTGACGATTTCGGCAAACATTTTTATTTGTGCGGCCCGCCAAAGATGGTGGAAGCGATGCAAAATATTTTGCCCGCCCTTGGCGCTTCACCCGAGACGGTTGTCTTTGAAAAATGAAACACTCGATTATCAAACCAACGAAGGAAAAAGATTTTCTTTTGTTGCGAACGGCTGTGTATTCTTGCCGCTTATTCTGCTCTTGTGTACGATAATTCATTCATTTCTTAAACCGGCTCCTCCCTTGCTTTAAAAGCTGTTGCCAAAAGACTGAAAACATGCTTCACGTTCACGCCAATGGCATGAACTTTACTGCGTTCTTTGCATGAAGCCGAAAAACTACACAGGGCTAGTTCCCGAAAACACGGAAGGCAAAGCCATTACAGCAGAAGCCAGTCTTTCGTTACAAAGCGAGCAGGAAGCCAAAGCTTTTTACGAAGTGGCCAAAGAGCGTTTGCTTTGCGTACGCGACTGGGGCAAGATGGCCGGCGCCCTAAGCGCAGAATTTGAATTAACGGATGACAAAGGCAATACAGCAAACAGGCTCGTGCGCAAAGGCGATCATTTTCGCATTGACATTCCGGGACCGGGAAGCAAAGCCGGCGAAGGTTACGATTGGGCCAGCGTGGAAGACCTGAAAGAAGTTCATCAGGCCGATGTGGACAGCATCGCCATTCTAGTTCGCCCCGCAGAGAATCCGCAAAGCGATAACAAGGCCGTAGCGCATTTCTTTTCTAAAAAATCAACCAGCACGTTTGTTGTTAGCCGCGAAGGCAATACCGTCGCTGCATCTATTTACGACCGCAACATAGAAGCCAACGAAGAAACCAATGAGCCACTGGACAAAGTACGCAATGCCGCTGTAGGCCTTAGCGCCAAGCACGGCGTTTCTAAACTGCAATGGCAGGCTTTGGTAGATGCATGGCTTTCAATAAAGCATTCGTGAGCCGCTGTGCAAACGCTCCGTTACCGATGTGTTGTGGTATCGACCGCCACCGTCGCCGGCGTTTCTTTTGGCGTGATGAGCGAATCTTTTACAATCTTCATGTCGCCGGGGATGGCATCAGATTTTGGGTTCTCGGTCAGCGGATTTTTTACGCTGTCGCGAATGGCCCGGTCAGGCATCTTTACGTACACGCCCTTGTCGTTGTTGTTGCAAGCCGCCAAAAAAACAATGGTGCATAAAACAAACAGGAATTTCATTTTGAACCATTTTAACTATCGCAGAAAATAATATGCCATAAGAAAATGCCTTTGAAGGCAATTGAGGACCGGTAATGGCTGTAATTCCGTTTTAGTTCAATGGTGAAAATGCGGGTTCGATTTACTGTACCGCGTTTCAACAACGGCCACAGCTCTTTGCGACTCGCAGAAAAGAACGAATGACAAGTGCCAAAGGCTTGGCAAACAATTCCGCAAACGCGGAACTATGCACGGTTTTTGAAGCCTCTTAACGGATCAAAAACGACGTTATGTTTAGTTTAATATTCTTTGGGATTGTGGCTTTTATTTTGATCGTGGGTATCGTTGTCACATCCATGCGAAAAAAATCAAGAGCTATCCCGCAAAGACCCGACGAAGAAACGTCTTATGAAAAAGAATCGTCCGATGAAGCGGCCCGGTCATCACGTTCGCGAAGTGCTTTTAACGAAAGAACAATTGGCAACACGGGTAACGTAATGCCGGCAAGCAACAAAAATTTACCGCCGGATTCCAACAACGAAAACGAAACAAATGCGAACGAAGGCCCGGCAAACAGGCCCATTGTCTGAATAGCCATGTTCACGGTTTGAAACAATTTTTCGCGGCGTATAAATTCAGCCGGGAAGAATTGTTTTCTGTTCCTGATTAGAAGGAGACGCGTTTGCGCTTCATTGCGTAGTACAGCATTCCGCCAAGCGGAGCCAGAATGATGACGACAAGAATCCACAGGGGCCGGCTGGGCGTTCCTTTTAAGTCTTCGTTGGTGAAAACATCAACAATGCTCCAAACCCAATGAATACCGCCTAAAATAAAGGCCGATAAAATAACGTAATAAGCCCAGTGAATCGTGTTGCCTTTAAGCACTACGCCAATGAGAAGTACAAGATAACTGGCAGCACCAATGATAAAAGCCGGATGCGAGGTATCGTTTTTCATAGTTGTTTATTTATAAAATCAACGTATTCATTCTTCCTTTGCTGAAAGAAAATTGCGGTACAAATCAACATGATTGTACAAGGTTCGTGCAGGTTCTTCTCTCCTTCAACCCCAATTCCTAATTCCCAACATCTCACTGCCGGATAATTACTTCCCAATCCGCAGGCTTTTCAATGATGTGAAAGCTCACCTCCTGTTTGTGACGATAGACTTCGAAATGGCAAAAGCCTTCGCCTGCAGGCAAATGACGAATCACGAGGTGCTTTAAAAATTCAGGGAGCTGCGGTTTGTTAAACGAAAGGATTTTCTTTAACCCGTCAATCTGCAATTGCAAGCAAGCCTGCAGCAGCATGTACACCACACCTACCGCCCAGGCCTGCGGCGAACAGGCAACCGGATATGCCACCGGTCCTTCGTTTTGTCTTTGCGCAAAGCCGCAAAACAGTTCGGGCATGCGTTGTAATTCTATAAACAAGGAAGCGTCAAATAAACCCTTCATGATTTGCAGAGCTGCTTCGGTTTGTCCGTAGCGTGCAAGACCAAAAGCAATCAGTGCGTTGTCGTGCGGCCACACCGATCCGTCGTGATACGACATCGGATTGTATCGCACTTCGTTCTGCGCAAGCGTTCGTACACCCCAGCCAGTAAACATTTCTTTGCTTGTAAAACGTTGGGCAAGACTTGCCGCATATTGTTCATCGGCAATGCCGGTGAACAAACAATGGCCTGCGTTGGACGCTAAAACCCTGCAGGGCTTTTTATCGCCGTCGAGCGCCAACACGTAAACGCCCAGGTCTTCGTCCCAGAATTTTTCGTTAAAGGCGTTCTTTAATTTCGTGGCCGCACGTTCCAGGGCCTGGGCGTATTCTCTTTCATCGAGAGCATGGGCCAGAACAGCCGTAAGGTTTTTGGCTGCGTACACATAGCCCTGCACTTCGCAAAGGGCAATGGGTGCCGTGCACAATTCACCGTCGGCATACATAATGGCGTCGTAAGAATCTTTCCATCCCTGATTGGTCAGTCCGTCTTTCGATTTGTTTTTATACTCCACAAAACCATCGCCGTCAACGTCGCCGTATTGGTCAATCCAGTTGACGGCTTCTTTAATGGCTGGCCAAATTTTCTTTATTGTTTTTAAGTCGCCGGTTTGCTGGTAATACATGCCCGCCAGCATTAAAAAAAGCGGCGTCGCGTCAATGGTACCGTAATACTTTCGAAAGGGTACTTCGCCGGTGTTGGCCATTTCGCCGTGGCGCATTTCGTGTATGATTTTCCCCGGCTCGGCGTCGTTGGCCGCATCCATTTTATTGGATTGCGTGGCCGCTAAAAAACACAAGGCATCCCTGGCAATTTGCGGCGCTATCCAAAGCACCTCCATAGCGGTAATGATGCCGTCGCGGCCAAAGGCCGTATTGTACCAGGGCACACCCGCATAAGGATAATAACCGTGCGGCGTTTTTGCCAACAGCGATTGCAGGTCCACCCTCGACCGGTCAAGCCATCCGTTGAAATTTTCGTTGTTGCTTTTTACGGCGGCGAACAAGGATTCTGTTTGCTCTATTTCCTGCAGAAGCGCTTTTTTTACATCGTCTAAAGATCTTTTTTCATTACGTTTTTGTTCGGGGTCTTCGCTGTTTTTAAAGTGAGCGGCATAATCAATTTTGTAAGACTGATGCGGCTCCAGCCGAAGATCAAAAGCAACGGTTGCCTTGTGAATGACGGCGTGCTGCTCCCCTCGGAAAACAATCTCCGTTGTGCGCTGCACTTCGTCAAGGCCGGTATAATCGAAAACAATTTTATTGTTGGCAGCAGAGAGTTTCGGATGCGGAACTTCCACCTGTCGCTGCATGCCGCGGATTTCAAAAATGTCGCTGAAGTCAGCGCCAAAAGAAAGTGTAATGTCAAAGGAACAAGTGGCGCCGCTGAAATTTTGCAAGATAATTTCTTCGTAAAAAACACCGTTGCGAATGAATTGCCGGCGGTTGATGTGAACGCTGTTTTCCTTAATGCCGCATTTGATAATATCGGGGTTTGTCAGATCCACCGAAAGCACTTCGTTGTCGGCCTTTACCGAAGAACTTAGCAACACGGGACGCTTGTGATTAAGCTGCAACTCCAGCCGGTTTAAATAGCGTGTGCCTTTGTAAAAAATGCCGTGTGCTTTTTTGCCCTTTGGGTGAATATCTCCCCAACGATCAAAGATGCAAAAGGTGTCAATGTGGTTCATCACATGCGTTCGTTCGTCGTAGTTGAACGATTCGGAACCGACGTGATATTTTTCGTTGGCGGTAAGTTCTTTTGCTGCAATCATGGTTCTTCCGTTTTAAAAGATTCTTTCCCGTTTGTTTTCGAACAGAGACGTTATTTCCGTGCGTTTAATGACCACGCCGGACAAGGCGATGGGCTTTTTATAAAGCTGCAAATAATCAGCGGCCATTCGCTCCGCTGTAAACTTTTCTTCAAAAACGTTTCGAATCAGGCCGCGGTCAACCATCTTCAATGCGTGAATAATGTTTACAGCTTCTGCGGTTGAAGAAACAAGAAAACCGTTTCTTCCGTTTTCAATAATCTCGGGTACAGAACCCATGCGGTGTGCGATGACCGGCGTGCCGCAGGCCATGGCTTCAATCATCACAAGGCCAAAAGGTTCGTTCCAATTAATGGGGAACAACAACGCCAGTGCGTTGCCCAAAAATTCCTGCTTTTGCCGCTCGTTGATTTCGCCAATAAATTCTACCAACGGATGTTGCAACAGTGGTTTTATCAACGACTCGTAATAAACTTTATCGGCTTTGTCCACCTTGGCTGCAATCTTCAATTTCATGCCGGCTTGCAAAGCCCATTCGATGGCCCTGTCTAAACCTTTTTCAGGAGAAATTCTTCCAAGAAAGGCAAGGTAGCCGCCTTCGCCGGGACCTTGTTTTAATAAATTCAAGGGCAAACCGTGATGCACCGTTGTCACGAAATTGGCTTGGGGCAAGGGTTTGCGCTGACTGTTGGAAATGGAAACCACTGGTTGATGAAAAGCGTTGTAAACGGATTGCAGTTCGGGAATGTCCAACCTTCCGTGTAAAGTGGTGAGGTGCGGCGTTCGCAATTTTTCCGTGGAAGGAAAGTGAAGGTAGTCTGTGTGAAAATGAACTACATCAAATTCGTCCGCCCGTTCCAGCACTTTTTCTATCTGCACAATGTGCAACGCCAAAGGGTCAAGGCAATCCTCGTCCAGCCGCAGCGCCGTTTCGGAACAATGCACCAGCTTTGCATTTGTAATCGAATCACCGGAAGCAAACAAGGTCACTTCGTGGCCCCTCTTCACCAATTCTTCCGTCAAATAAGAAACCACTCTTTCCGTGCCGCCGTAAAGCTTTGGCGGAACGGATTCGTATAAAGGAGCGACTTGCGCAATTTTCATAATCGTCTGTTTACTGCATCATGCAATTTTTGATAGAACAAAGGCGCACAAAAAACCAATCACGGTTATCAGTCCGGCATAGTTATGCGCCACTTCAAAAGCTTCGGGTATCATCGTATCGGACAGCATGGACAAAATAGCACCGGCGGCAACAGCAGTGGTAGCGGCAATCACATCAGCACTAAATCGGTCAAAGATTACAAAGCCGCAAAGCGAAGCCGCGCCGCTGATGACGGCAATACCAAACCAAATGAGAAAAACATAGCGGGCCGGTCTTTTCGCTTTTTTCATGCCCGCCGCGCTGGACAAACCTTCGGGCACGTTGGAGAGAAAGATTGCAATAACCGCCACCATGCTCACCGCGCCGGAATGAATCATGCTGACGCCGATGACAATAGACTCGGGAATACCGTCGAGCAAAGAACCCAGCGCAATGGCCATGCCACTGCCGCTGTTTTCATCTTCTGAAGGTTGCTGGTTACCCGAACGCTTGCGGTGCTTGGCGCCTTTTTTTGCCAGCAGAATATTTGCCATCGTATAAACAAAAGCACCGCTCACAAAACCAATGGCCGTTGAATCAAAGCCACCGGTTTTATATGCTTCGTCCATTAAGTCAAAGGAAAGCGCCGAGATTAAAACGCCGCTACCGAAAGCCATGATGGACGCAATCCACCGCTGGCCGATTTTGGCATAATAGCCAATTAAGGCGCCGATAATCAGGGCCGAACCCGCGAGCAATCCCCACCAACCTGCTTTCAACCATTCCGGAATCATAACATCCTTTTTTCTTGTTCAATTTCATTTGCTCAATGCCTGTTGCTTATTGCAAATTGTCCTCATTGCGCAAAGGCAATGGTGCTGAGCAACGCGTTTGCATCCTGTCTTGAATCCAATCGTGTGTGTTGAATCACCACCGGCACATCCGATACAAAAACGCTGGAATAATCCGTACCCAAAGGAACGGGCTGTGGGTCGCTTAAATCGTTGAAGCGAAGGTGCAGTGTACGCTTTGCCGGCACCGTTATTTTGTACGGTCCCACAGGCTCTTTATCGGAAAAATAAATGGTGAGTTGAAGGTGCGCTTCCGTATCGTTTGCATTTAAAATGCAGGCTGCTTCGTGGCTTACAAATTCACGTCCGGGACCGTTGCTCCACGCGGGAATGTAGCCTTCGGCAATGGCCCATATTTTCTTTCCAATTTCCATCTCAAAAAATTTGTGTTCAGATTTCAATTAACGGCAAACCGGTTTCTTTATCTATTCGCCTTTGTAAATAGCCCGGCGCTTCTTCCAATATCAATTCCAGCGTGGGATGCACAACGGCTTTGAGCAAATGTCCGCCCATCGTTGAGCCGTCGGATTTTCCCACCACCACATGCGCATGAAGTTTCGAATCATCACCGTACAGGGCCACATCGCCAATGAGCGAAAGCACTTCCACTTGTTCGTTCACCGGAATCTTTTTGTAGTCCTTAATTCCAAAATCGAAAAAGCCCAAATCCACGCTGCTGAAGGCACCGATGGCGGTGAAGCGTGCTGCTTTGAGCGAATGTTCGTTGGCAAATGTTTTCAACAAGTCCATCACCTCATCGCCGCTGGCAAAAACCAATGTGTAAGTGGCGTTGTCAATTCCGTTTAAAAGTTTGTATTTCATGTTTTGTTTTTGGGCTAAGAGAGAAAGAGAGTTTGACGTTTGTTTTTTTCTCTTTGCAGGCTCTTTGTCTCTTCGCATTTTTTATGGACCAGAAGTTCGTCTATCAATTGAGCTCTCGTCGCAGTTTATCCTGAGCTAGTCGAAGGATCGCACTCTTGTGCACTTTGTTCGCTGTGCGGCAAAAGATTTTCACGCAGCGACAGCGGCGGAGCAGCGACGCTGCGTCGCTTAATCGTTGCATCGCTGCGTGAAATATTTTTTCTTCTCCTTCACTTTCCACAACAAATAACCCGCACCCAAAACCACTATACCAAGTAGCAACAAACCATTCCTCTTCTTGTGCGGATTTTTCAACGCCATGTCGTCAACATATTTCTTCTCCGGTAGATTCACCGCTTGTTTTTCGTGCAAAGCCATTTGCAACACCTGCGCTAAGTGCATTCCTTTTCTCTCCGTCTCCTGCGCTATTTGTTCGCGGCAGCTAAAGCCGTCTGCAATAACGATGGTTTCTTCATCCGCTTCCCACACTTTCGGCAAGAGCAAGAGTTCACCGGCTTTAATGGAAACGTCGTAGTGCGTTCCTTTTTCGTAACCAAAGTATCCGGCCATGCCGCAACAAGTTGTCGGCAGCATTTCGTAATCCAAACCAGTTTTGTCCAGCACTTTTTTTTCGCAATCCATCTTCATAATGGAACGGTGATGACAGTGTCCGTGCACAATCGCCTTTTGTTTCAATTCAGGAATTTTGAAATCCGGCGCTTTCTTCTCTAAAAATTCGCCCAGCGTAAATACTTGTTTCGACAAGCGGCTTGCTTGTTCGTCGTGCGGAAAAAGATTGTGCAATTCATCACGGAAAACCGCCACGCAGCTCGGTTCGAGGCCAACAATCGGAACGCCGTCTCTAATTTCATCGTGCAGCGTTTCCATGATGTCAACCAACATCTTTTTGGCCATGTTCAACATGCCGAAATCATAAAGCGGCCTTCCGCAGCACATTGATTTTTTTGGAACGATGACGTCAAAACCCGCAGCTTCCAACACCTCAACACCAGCCACCAGTGTTTGCGGTAAAAAATAATTGTTGAACGTATCGGCCCAAAGAATGACCGTTAGTGGTTTGTTGTTTGTGGTTTGTGGTTCTTTTGCTCGGCCATTCACTTCTTCATTCATGGTCCCTTGTTCGTCTGTTCGATATTCTTTTGCCTTTCGGTCACGTTGGTGGCGTGACTTCGCGAACCAACCCTTAAACGTTTGCTCCGCATACTTCGGCATTTTGCGTTGCGGCGCAATGCCGGCCAATGCTTTTGTAAGGTTGCTGACGATGGGTGCGTGCATCAAAAAATTAAAAACACCGGGCATTAAGGAGGCCATTCTGCTCCACCAATAAATCCATCCAAAAACATAAGCTGTGCGTGGGCGCAACCTTCGCTCGTAATAGTGCGAAAGAAATTCCGATTTGTAAGTTGCCATGTCCACGTTCACGGGACAATCGCCTTTGCAACCTTTGCAGGCTAAACACAAGTCCAGCGCTTCTTTTACGTGTTTGTCCTTCCATCCGCCTTTGAGCACATCGCCGTGCAACATTTCATAAAGCAAACGTGAGCGGCCGCGGGTGCTGTGCATTTCTTCTCTTGTCACCATGTAGCTCGGGCACATGGTGCCGCCTTCGTGTCGTCTGCATTCGCCAACGCCAACGCATTTAAGTGTGATGCGTTCCCAACTAAAGGCATCGTCAGGAAATTGAAAATGTGTTTTCAATTTCGGCGGATTGTAATCGGTGCCGAGGCGCAAATCGTTTGTTTGTCCATAAGTGTCCACAATTTTTCCGGGATTCATTTTCCACTGCGGGTCCCAAATGCGTTTGAATTCTTTAAACGCTTGCACCAATTCTTTTCCGTACATGATTTCCAACAGATCGCCTCTTGCCTGTCCGTCGCCGTGTTCACCCGAAAGCGAACCGCCGTATTTCACCACCAGGTGCGATGCTTCGATGGTGAACTGCTTGTACTTTTCAATGCCTTCTTTGGTAAGAAAATCAAAGCCCACGCGGCAGTGAATACAACCCTGTCCGAAGTGACCGTAGATGGAAGGTTTATAGCCGTATTTGTCAAACAGAGCACGAAGGTCTTTGAGATAATCGCCAACGTTTTTTGGATCAACCGCGCTGTCTTCCCAACCCGGTCCGCCGTTGGGTTCACCGGGCACCCAAGCCGTTGCGCCCAAGCCTGATTCACGCACTTCCCACAACTTTTTTTCCTGTGCCGGGTCGTCAAACAAACTCATGGAAGGCAGCGGTTGTTTCTTCTTTAATTCATCCATCAAAACCTTTGCTTTGTTGTCGGCGTCTTCTTTACTGTCGCCGCCAAATTCAACCATCAACCAGGCATTGCCTTTTGGCAGAAGTGGAATGTCGTTTATGTTCAAACCTTTTCTCCGCATGAATTCAATGAGCAAATCATCAAGGCCTTCGAGACCAATAGGTTTGTGCTCCATGATTTCGGGGACGGCATAACCGGCATCGGGCAAACTCGGGTAACCAAGAACCAACAAGCTTCGCTCTTTTGGCGTAGTAATGAGTTTCATTGTCGCCTCGGTGATCGTCACCAAGGTGCTTTCAGAACCCACCAATGCGTGTGCAATGTTGAAACCGTTTTCGGGCAGAAGTGCAGGGAGATTATAGCCCGACACGCGGCGCGGAATGTTCGGAAACTTTGTACGAATGAGGTCAGCGTACTTATCACGCAGTTCTTTCATCTGGCGATAGATGTCCGCTTTGTGTCCGCCTTCTTTTTGGATTTGATCGTATTCATCATCCGAGGTTGGTCCAACTTTCATCTTGATGCCGTCGTACGTAACAACAGTAATGCTTTCGGTGTTGTCGGAGGTCCGTGCGCCGTAGCCTTCAAACTGCGCCATCACTGAATGCACGCCGCAGGAGTTGTTGCCCAACATGCCACCGATGGTGCAGTGGTCGTGAGTAGCGGGATCGGGACCGAAGGTTAGACCGGCTTCTCTTTCCGTTGTGTGCCGCATTTCATCAAGAACAATTCCGGGTTCAACGGTCACCAATTTTTTCTCTTTGTCAATGTGCAAAACCTTGTTATAGTATTTGCTCATGTCCATCATTACAGCCACGTTGCAACATTGTCCGGCCAACGATGTTCCGCCACCACGGCTTAAAATCGGCGCACCATATCTTCTACAAATGTTGATGGTGTTGACGACGTCGTCTTCTGTTTTTGGCAGCACAACGCCGATGGGAATTTGGCGATAGTTAGACGCATCGGTTGAATACAACGAACGGCTTCCGTCGTCGAAACGAACTTCACCACTGACGGCTTTTTTCAATTCTTTCTGCAAAGCTTTTGCATCAACGCCGACCGAATATTTTGTTTGAAACCGCGTGTCCAATACTTGTCCGTCAACTTTAGATTTGCTGTCGGTTTGAATGTTGACTTCTGGTTTCTTTTCGGATTCCGTATTCCCTTTCACTTTGTCTTTCGTGTGTTGTATTGACATAAAATTTTTTTATGAGCCGAAGAATTTTGCGTTGTCTTTGTTGCGTGTTGCCAACCCGAAGGGTCGCATGTTTATAGTAAAGTCACAAACGTCTTTCTCCGACTCGAAGAGTCGCAAGTCGTACGTTCGACTCTTCGAGTCGGGTGAACAACGTAAACAAAAGCTATCAGTGTTTTTACAAGTTTACTCCCAACACAGGCAGTATAAAATTTCTCAAAGCTTTCGTTGGTACGATTCAATTTCGTCGGCCTTTAATCTTTTAAAGCTTCATGGTCTCGCGGTTAGCATTTGTATTTTTCTGCGTCACGGCATTTGAATTCCAATCCAAATCCGGAACGTGACAAATCGGGTTTTATCGCTCCATTTTTAACAGCGGGCACGCCGTCGAACAACATGCGTTCAATGCGAACGTGGTCGTGGAAATATTCGGCAATGAAAAAAGATGGCAAGCAAACAGCAGCCTGTAAATGCAGTGCCGGCGCACAATGCGACGAAAAGGGAAGTTGGTGCGCTTCGGCCAAAAAACCGGCTTTTAAAAATCCCGTGATGCCGCCGCAGCGTGTGGCATCGGCTTGCAAAACGTCCACGGCTTTTGCGTGCAACATAGCTTCGAAATACGGGAGATTGTAACCGTATTCGCCGGCAGCAATGTTCATTTGTGCCGGTGCGTGTTCGCGAATGAAACGAAGGCCTTCAAGGTTATCGGAAGACACGGGTTCTTCAAACCAGGTAACGTTGTATTGAGAAACGTCCTGTGCTTTTTGCAAGGCCTGCTTTGCGCTGTAAGCACCGTTGGCGTCAATCATTAATTGCACGTCATCGTTCAAAACCTCTCTTGCTTCTTTCACCCGCTGCACGTCTTTTTCGGGATGCGTACCCACTTTCATTTTCAGGTAGCGGATGCCTTCTCCTGCCCAACCCGTAAGCTGTTGTTGCAACTGCTTTTTGTTGTACGATGTAAAGCCGCCACTGCCGTAAACGAGCATGGCTTCTTTTACTTGTCCCAATAATTTGCAAAGCGGCACGCCAAGAATTTTTGCTTTGAGATCCCACAGAGCATTGTCAATCGCAGAGACGGCCATCATTGCAATGCCGCAGGTTCCGCTGTTGCGGATTTGCTGCGCTAGAAAAAGATTGATGCCTTGTATGTCGAGTGCGTTTTTTTGAAGAACGAGTTCTTTTAATTTATTGTGGATAAGAAAGGCCGTGGCTTCGTCTGCGTATGTGTAACCAACGCCGGATTTGTTGGCCGCTTCTATTTCCACAAGAACAAGCGTGGTGCTGTTCCATTGAATGGTTCCGTCGGCTTCGGGTGCATCGGTGGGAATTTTGTAGGCCGATACGCCGAGGCTTTTTACGGGAACGAAATCAATAATCTTATTTACATCATCAACAATCATTTTAATCCTCTTCAAAACTTTTCTTGAACCAAGAAGACACAAAAGGGTCGAAGGTTCACGAAGACTTTGCGCCTTCGTGGTTCAGTTGTTGCGCAGCGTTCTGAACGTACAAGAGTGCGACGCAACTGAGGCTTAATAGATTGACGAACTTCTGGTTCATCTTCATTCGTCTTCTATTGACTTCTCTTTCACCAGTCAACCAATCAACTTATCAACCAATCAATCTTTCCCCGGAAAATATTCCGACCACACGTCCTTTGCTGTTTGCTTGATCATGTCCCAGGAATCGCTGTCGCCGTGGAAGATGGCAGATGAAAATGCTTTCATTTCTTTCAGGCTTACGTGCGGCGGCGTCATCGGAACGTTGGGGTCAGTATAGACGTTTAGCACAACGGGTTTTCGTACCACCATGGCTGTGTCTAATGCATCGGGTATATCGTCAGGATTATCTACGCGAATGCCTTCCAATCCCAACAGCTTTGCGTATTCGTCGTAAGCAAAATCGGGCACGTCCTGCGACACATCAAACTTTGCATCGCCAATCATTACCCTTTGTTCCCAACTCACCATGTTCAGGTCGCGGTTGTTGAGTACAAGGATTATCATGCGCGGGTCTTTCCATGTTTTCCAATATTTTGAAACGGTTATCAGGCCATTGATGCCGAGCATTTGCATGGCGCCGTCGCCGATCAATCCAATTGCGACTCTATCGGGATAAGCAAATTTTGCGGCAATGGTGTACGGCATGCCCGGGCACATCGTCGCCAGATTGCCCGACAGCGAGGCTTTCATACCGGTACGAATTTTTAAATCTCTTGCAAACCATGCGGCGGTTGATCCGCTGTCCGCCGAAAGAATGCAATTGTCGGGTAAGCGCTTCGACAATTCCCAATACACGTATTGCGGATTAATGGGATCGGCGCTGTTCTGCGCCCTTGCATCCAATATCTTCCACCACTTGTCAATGTTTTCTTCTATGGTGGTTCGCCAACTTCTGTCTTCTTTTCTTTTTAAATAAGGAATAAGCGCCTGCAAGGTTGCTTTGCTGTCGCCCTGCAAATTCAAGGTCATGGGATAACGAATGCCGAGCATCTTTCCGTCAATGTCAATCTGCACGGCTTTGGCTTGTCCTTCTTTTGGCAGAAATTCAGAATAAGGAAAACTCGAACCCACCATCAACAGTGTATCGCAATCAGTCATCATGTCCCAGCTTGGACCGGTTCCCAACAAACCAATCGAACCGGTTACAAAAGGCAAGTCATCGGGCAACACGGCCTTGCCCAACAAAGCTTTGGCTACACCGCAACCAAGAATATCTGCTACTTGTATAATTTCTTCTTCGCAACCTTTTGCGCCGGCGCCAACGAGCATGGCCACTTTTTCGCCTTCGTTTAAAATGGCGGCTGCCTGTTGCAAATCGGTGTCGTACGGAATGATGCGTGGCCGTTTGTAACCAACGCTTGAATGAATGGTGCCGTGCATTCGTTTGGGTTCTTCAAAATCCAACTCCTGTAAATCGTTTGGAAAGATGATGCAGGTAACGGTTCGTTCTGCAAGCGCAATGCGAATAGCGCGGTCAACGAGATGTCGTGTTTGCGAAGGTTCGCAAGCCATGTGCACGTAATCGCCGGCCACGTCTTTAAACAAAGTAATCAGGTCAACTTCCTGTTGATAGCTTCCGCCAAGTGCTGATCTTGCCTGTTGTCCAACAATGGCCACAACGGGCTGATGGTCCATCTTGGCATCGTACAAGCCGTTGAGCAAGTGAATGGCGCCGGGACCGGATGTTGCCATGCACACGCCCACTTCATCGGTAAATTTTGCGTGGGCGCAAGCCATAAAGGCCGCCATCTCTTCGTGCCGCGTTTGAATGAATTGAACTTTGTCTTCGGCGCCGCGCAGCGCCGCCATAAATCCGTTGATGCCGTCGCCGGGATAACCAAAGATGCGATTGACGCCCCATTCGTGAAGGCGATTGATAAGGTATTCTGCAACCGTTTGTGCCATAGGTTTTGTTTTTTACCGTGAGTGTGGAAGTGGATGGCACGCGATGGAGGTGTTAAATGGAATTCAAATACCAGACCAACGGCCCATCCCGACCTTTTGGTGGGAAGGCCTTAGTTTCTTGTTTTTAAGAAAGCCACCAACTTGTTCAACTCATCGTTTGATAATGAACCGCCGTAGGCCGGCATGTTCTTCGCACCGTTTACAATGCGGATAATTAGTTGTTCTTCGCTCAAACGATTGGCAACGTGTGTTAAATCAGGCCCGACTTTTCCGCCCTCGTTGTTGATGCTGTGGCAATACAAACAAGCTTTTTGCTGAAACAAAATAGAGCCGGATATCGCTAGGGAATCCGTTGCAGGAATTGATGTATTCGTTAATGCCTTCGCGTTAAAATTCGGCGACCAATCGGCCTTTCTTCCAACAAACAACAAGGACACGACAACGATCACCACAAAGCAACTTCCCACAATTGCCCAAGGACGTTTGATGGGACTGCGTTCGCCTTTGTTGGAAACAAAAGGAAGGGCGAACAACAGAAAGAAAAGAAGCAAAGGACCAAAGAACATAACGTAGGATTCAATCTTTGCCGGCATCAGCGCAAAGAGTGCATAAATCCACAAGAGGTACCAGTCAGGTTGTGGCGTCGTGATTACGTTTGACGGATCGGGCGGTTTCGTCAGCGCCGGCGGACCAAAGACAACTGCCAACACAACAATAGCAATGATGATAATCGAACCGGCCAAGGCATCACGCCAGGCCGCATAAGGCCAGAACGGAACGCCGCTGTTGCGCAGCATGTTTTTATACCACTGACGGTAGGTTCGCGGGTCAACCAATCGTCCGGCCTTTGGCGGTTCCGAAATGCCGTTGCGCATCACCAGCCACAAATGAAAACCGGTGAAAACAAAGAGCAAGGCGGGAATTAAAAAAACGTGGTAAGAAAAAAAGCGGCTGAGGCTTTGTCCGCCCAACGTATCTCCACCCAGGAGTAAACGGGCAATGAACTTTCCTATCAACGGAATTCGTCCCATTTGTTCCGCCGCCACTACCGCCGACCAAACGCCGTTGTCATCCCAGCGCAAAAGCTGTCCGGTGAAACCCATGCCTACCGTTAACAACAACAGTACGACACCGCTTATCCAACTCATTTCGCGTGGATATTTATACGCAGCCGTAATGTATGTGCGCAGCATGTGAAAGCCCACCATCACAATCATTCCCGATGCGCCGAAGTAATGAATACCGCGCAAGGTTTTGCCCAACGAGGCTTTGTAGGTAATGTATTGCAGCGACTGAAACGCTTCCTGGCTTGAGGGCTGGTAAAGCAGCGCAAGGCCGATGCCGGTTGCCACCTGCAGCACAAAACAAAACAGTGTGGCACTGCCAAAAACATAAGCCCATTTTGAACCTGGCGGCACGGGATGATCCAGCAACGGCTTCAGCATTTCTGTAAAGCCACTGCGGTCGTTGAGCCATCGTGCTGCTTTTTTAAAAAAGTTCATGGGTTGCTTTGATGATCGTTTCTATTTCCGTTTCCAATTTTCTTATGGACCAAGTTGCATTGCTGCTATCGGGCTGCTGTTGCGTCGCACTCTTGTACGCTTTGTTCGCTATGCGTCGGCCCATCCCGTGAGCAACCGCCGGTTGCCCGGTGGGAAGGCCACCAACGCACAGCCCTCGCTTTGCGACGTTTCATTTCTTGTTTCCATCTTTACGAAAGAACCAAGTTTTCTTTTTCCCTTGAGAATCTTCATACCCTTCCCACCGGAAGGGTTTTAGCACCATCTACCACAACCAGAAAAAGTTGTTGGGGATGGGCCACTACTGCGTGATGGTTGTGATGGGCACCGGTGCTGTTTTAATTTCAACGTCGTCTTTGTTTATGCGCACCTCAATTTTTGTGAGCGGCTTTGGCGGCGGCCCGGCGGCCACGCTTCCGTCTTTGTAATACACACCGCCGTGACAGGGACACAAAAACAATTGCGCTTTGTCTTCCCAGCGAACGGGACATCCGAGGTGCGAACAATGCGTTGAAAAGGCAACGAACCTCTCCTCTGTTTCTCTTCGCAACCAAGCCGCTGCTTTGGCTGTAACACCCGCCCAAGGCAAAGGATCGGCGTTCATGTATTGAATCAACTTGGTTTCGCCAACGGCGATGTCGGAAAGACTGGCAACCTTCCGCCAGGCTTGCTTTTGCCGTTGCAACAAAGGCCCAAGCAATGCGCTAAAAATGGGCACGGAAACAAGCACCGCCGGAACGGCGCCTGCCAGCAACGTCAGTCGCACCAAAAATTTGCGCCGGTCAAGATTCGTCTGTTCGTTCATGCAACAATTCTTTTATCCACCCGTAAAGCGAAAGAAAAATTCCAACAACACCCGCCACAGAAATGATCCAGGTTGCCAGCAAGCCCCAACCCAAAAGCAAGAGCGAAAAGGCCAGCAAAAAAGGCGTGTAGGTTGGCCGCGGTAAAACCTCCGGCTTTGCTTTTACAAATTGTTGTTCTTCGTTTTTTGTTTCTTCTTCCATATTATAGCGTTCAGGTTTTATGCTTCGGTTTCGTTCGTCATCGCATTACCCTACGCTTCAGCGCGGGGATTTCAAAGTTTTTGCGCTAAAGCCGTGGGCATCCTTTGCCTCTGCGTCCCCGCCATAAATGACGGGACAATGGTTAGGAAACAGAACCAGTCAAATCGCGGATGTAGTAAGGTGTTCCTACAATTCTTGTGTAAACATTCAAACGCGCCGTCATTCCGCACAAACCACCGTTTCATCTTTTTGTTTAAACCATTGCATCAACAAAATCATTGCACCGCTCACATAAATCAGACAGCAAGGCACCCACATAATCAAACCTGCGGCCTGTTGATCGCTGGCCTGCGTTATGCCTGATTGAAGAATGATTTTATTCAAACCAAGATTATCGTGCATTGATAAAAAATGACGATACATGCCCGGCGGCGCAAACGTGATGAGCAAGCCAAGCAACGAGCAACCTACGCAGGCAGTAAACAAGTACACAACACCGGACAATGCATCAAGCCGGTAAGCCTGGTTGGGATGAACAACTGGTGCACTGAACAGAACACCGGCAAGAATTAAACTCAGGGCTTCGATGATGTGAACGATGCCAAAGCCGTTGTGATGTGACGAAGCCATTGCCGAATTAAAGAGCACCGGCACGTGCCAGAACCACATCGTTCCGATTCCGGTTAACCATCCGGCCAGCGGATGTTGTTTTAAGAAAAGAAAAAAAGTACCGAAGCGTTTTCCATCCGACGGCAAGCACAACACCAGCAGAGGCCCGACGGCAAGCAACAACAATACGTGCACAATCATGTGCGCCGAAAACAAATAGTGCGAAGACAAAACAGCCAACGGTGAAAAAAAACAAAGCGCCACCAACGTCAACGTCGCAAACGCAGTTGCTTTTTTTGATAAGCCTTTTGTAAAGAACATGAAACCTGTTATCAGCAACAAAAGCGTCGTTGCCGTTCCGTCAATCTGCCAATGTGCGAGTAGTTCTTTCATAACAAATAAGGCAACACATAAACGGTGGTGAAAACAAAAATCCAAACCGCATCTACAAAATGCCAATAGATGCCTACCGTGCTGATAACGGTTGAATGTTTGTCCCGCAAATAACCTTTCATCGTTAACAACAAAACAATGAGCAAAACAATCAGGCCGATGAAAACGTGCAGGCCGTGAAAGCCGGTCAACGTGTAAAAGCTGGAGCCAAATTCACTCTTGCTTATCCAAACGTTTTCTTTGATGAGATTGTAGTATTCGCGGCCTTGTCCGGCGAGAAAAATGCTTCCAAGAAGTATGGTTGCAATTAGCCAGCCGTTCACCGCTTTGCTGTTTTGCTGCCGGTGATTTTTTTCGGCCTGCCAAAAGGTAAAGCTGCTGCCCAGCAACAATACGGTAAACAAGCCCGTTGTTTTTATGTGCAAATGCGCGGCCGCTTCTTGTTGAAAGTTTCCGCTCTTCCAGAAGAAGAGATAGGAAACAATGAGGCAGATAAAAAAAACAGCTTCCGAGCCTATGGTTAATTTCATCATTAGCCTGTTCATAATTACACGAATATTTAAACACGAATAGGATACGAATTACACGAATGAAACCATCTCAACCAATCAACTAATCAACATCCCTGTTCTCCGGATTCTTCAAATCATAAAACGGTCTTCCGCCCGTCGCAACAGGTACGTCTTCAAAATTTTTTTGGCGTGGCGGACTGTCGGCATACCATTCCAACGTAAAAGCATTCCAGGGATCTTTGTTTTCCATCCTCCTTCCTTTCATTGTTTTGCAAACATTGTACAGCAAAACCATCACCGCCGCTGCCATCAAATATGCGCCGGCGGTTGAAAGCAAATTCAACAAGGTGTAGTACGGAATGTTTTGATAGGTATAAACCCTTCGCGGCATGCCCATCAGTCCCAAAAAATGTTGCAGAAAAAACGTGAGGTTAAAGCCAGCAACAAACAACCAGAAAAACCACTTGCCCAATTTCTCGTTCAGCATTCGTCCGCTGATTTTTGGGAACCAGTAAAACAAGGCCGAGAACAAACCAAACAACGAGCCGCCGAGTATCACGTAATGCAAATGCGCCACCACGTAATAGCTATCGGTAAGCTGCCAGTCAATGGGCACAATGCTGAACGCAATACCCGTTAAACCGCCGATGGTGAACTCAATTAAAAAAGCCACGGCAAAAAGCATGGAGGTTGTAAGCCGGATGCGGCCGCCGTACATCGTTCCAATCCAGTTGAAGATTTTAATGCCCGTGGGGATGCCGATCAACATGCTGCTGGCGCCAAAAAAACTGTTCACCGTATTGCCCAGGCCAGCAGCAAACATATGGTGTGCCCACACGCCAAAGGAAAGCAAACCAATGGCAACAGATGAAGCCGCAACAAAAGCATAACCGAATATTTTTTTCTGCGAAAACACCTGGAAGACTTCAGAGTAAATGCCAAAGGCCGGCAGAATTAAAATGTACACTTCAGGATGGCCGAACATCCAAAACAGATGCTGCCACAACAAGGCCGAACCACCCGATGCGGTGTTGAAAAAATGCGCATGAAGCAAACGGTCCAACAGCAACATGCTCAACGCCGCATTGAGCGAAGGCAATGCGGCAATGATTAAAAACCCGTTCACCAATGCCATCCACACAAACAACGGCAGACGCTTTAAGGTCATGCCTTTTACCCGCAATTTTAAAATGGTGACAACGACGTTGATGCCCGTGGTAACGCTGCCAATGCCGCCGAGCAACAAGCCCATCGCATAGTAATTAACTCCAGGCGAAAGAGAGTATTGTGATTGATTGAGCGGTGCGTAATTAAACCAACCTGCATTGGGCGCACCGCCGGCCGCAAAGCTGAAGTAAAGCAACAGGCCGCCGAAAAACGTCATCCAAAAAGAAAAAGCGTTGAGTCGCGGGAAGGCCATTTCATTCGCGCCAATCATCAATGGTATGAGGTAAACCGTCAGTCCCAACAAGGCCGGCATCATCACAAAAAAAATCATCGTCACGCCGTGCATCGTAAAGATTTGGTTGTAAGCTTCGGGGCCAAGCAGATGATTGTTGGCAACCGCCAGTTGTGTTCGCATCAGCAAAGCTTCGGCGCCGCCGATGATAAAAAACAACAGCGCCGCCAACAGGTACAGGATGCCGAGTTCTTTGTGATCAACCGTAGAAAGCCAGCGCAACAAAATTCTGTCCTTGTGCGCAACGGGTAAATCGTGTTCAATGTTGTCGAGTAAAATTGCTTTCATTTCAAACTCCACAAATAAGCGGTAATGGCTTTTGCCGTTGAATCATCCAACAAAAAATCAGGCATGTTGGCGCCGGGTTTTAATTGCTGCGGATGCCTGATCCAGTTTTCAAGATTTTGCGGATTGTTTTCCAAAAGGCCGGCCAGTAAAGTTTTGCGGCCGGCAAGATGCGTAAGATCGGGGCCTGCAATTCCTTTTGCCTCCGTTCCGTTTATGCGGTGACAGTTGCCACAGGTTTTTGTTTGAAACAATTGTGCCCCGCTGTTCACCGATGCATTCGTTGCAAGCTCCTGTTGTTTCAACCAATCACTATAATCAGCTTCGTTTTGTGCAACGACTTTAATGCGCATGTGTGCGTGTTGCGCTCCGCAAAACTCGCTGCACACGCCGTAATAATCGCCGGGCTGTTTGATGTTGACCCATAAAAAGTTTTCCTGTGTGGGCACCATGTCCATCTTGTTGCCAAACTGCGGTATCCACCAGTCGTGAATCACATCGGCAGCAAGCAACTTCAGCAAAATGTTTTTGCCGACGGGCAGGTGAATTTCGTTGGCTGCAACAACGTTTGCCAAAGGGTACTTCGCTTCCCACCACCATTGATGCGCGGTGATGACAACTTCTGGTTTTATGCCTTTTGCATCAGGTTCTACACTGCGAATGGTTTTGATGTTGAGGTAAAGAAAAACAGCCACCAGAAGTGAAGGGCCGCCAATCATGGCCATCTCCCATTTTGGATTTAGTGTTTTCTCGGGATGCGTTTTTTTCTCGCGAAAGCGATACAAAACGTAAGCGGTAGAAACGGCAACAACGAGCAAGATAAATCCCGCAGCGATATAAAAATAATTAGCCAACCGGTTGATCTCTTCGGCTTGTTTGGAAGAAGACTTCAGCACGGTTTGCAACGGAACATCCATTGCGGCTTGTAGAAGGCTTCCCCATCCGAAAAACATAAAACGGTTTTGGAGGTCAACACAAAAACGATACCGTCGAACTGCAAGTAGTCTGAATAGAGCAAGTAAAACGCGATGATTAGCTTCTCTACAAAACCTTGCATCACCATCAAAATCTCTCTAAACTTTCAGAGTAGCTTAAAGAAAAGACTGCTTGAATTAAATGGTTGCTTGTTAGCTGCCGCTTACTACTTGTTGGGACCTGTTGTCAACTCAATGAGAGGATGGTCAGCCAAAATCAGCACCATCGTACAAGCCATGACAGAGGTTGGTGCATTTGTTGATACAGTCTAAACAACGGAATGCGATAAGTGTGAAAAGAAGAATGTAAAGCCGGGCACTTCATCCGTTTCCAGCGTTAATTATGACAAAAAAGAAACACAGCGATTACCTGCCCATTGAAGACTACGGCATCATCGGCAATTTGCAAACGGTTGCCCTTGTGTCGAAGCGTGCTTCCATTGATTTTTTTTGTTTTCCCCGTTTCGATTCGCCTTCTGTTTTTTGCAAACTATTGGATGCAAAAAAAGGCGGCTTCTTTTCCATCACGCCGCAAATGAAAGACGCAGTTGTAAAGCAATTGTACCTGCCCGACTCCAACGTTTTGGTTACGCGTTTCTTTTCAGAAGAAGGCATTGCCGAGATCATTGATTACATGCCCATCGAAGGGCCCGGCGCTATTGTGCGCAGGGTTTCCACCATACGCGGCAAGGTTGATTACCAATTGTGCTGTGCCCCACGTTTCGATTACGCTTTGGCTTCTCACCGCATCAAAGAAAGAGGGAAAGATTTTTTGTTCGTGCCCGAGAAGAAAGGCCTCCCCTGTCTTTTGTTACAAAACGAAATGGACCTGGAGATGGACGGTGATGATGTGGTTGCAAACTTTTCTTTGAAAGAAGATGCGTACACCAGTTTTGTTCTTCGGGGTGATGACGGGAAAGAAAAAGAAACACCCAAAAAATTTGACGACCGGACCTATCAATCTACGCTTCGTTACTGGCAAAACTGGATTGCCCAATCGAATTACGAAGGCCATTGGGAAGAAACAGTTAGGCGTTCGGCCTTAACACTGAAGCTTCTGATTTGTGAACGTCATGGTTCAATGGTAGCAGCGCCAACCTTCAGTTTGCCCGAAGCCATTGGCCAAGGTAGAAACTGGGATTATCGCTTTACGTGGATACGCGATGCGGCCTTTGCCATGCACGCCTTTTTGCAATTGGGTTTCCTGGAAGAAGCCCAGCAATTTTTAGAGTGGGTGAAGCGGCAAAGTGCCGAGAAGGAATTACAGCTAATGTTTTCGGTTGACGGGAAAACAGAACTTACCGAACGTTGCCTGGATTATCTTGAAGGCTATAAAGATTCGCAACCCGTGCGCATTGGCAACGCGGCGCATCAGCAAACGCAAATGGACATTTACGGTGAACTGCTGGAAACCGTTTACATTTTTGTTCGCCACGGCGGCGACATTACTTATGAGTATTGGAAGATCATTGAACACTACGTGGAACTGGTGATTGCCAATTGGCAGAAACCCGACCACAGCATTTGGGAAATACGCGGTGAGCAGCGGGAGTTTCTTTTTTCACGCATGATGTGTTGGGTAGCTCTTGACCGTGCCATTAAAATCGGCGACAACTTTTCTTACCCTTATGATTTTATCAAATGGCAAGACGTTCGGAATAAAATTTACGAAGACGTTTATCAAAATTTCTGGAGCGAAAAAAAGCAATCCTTTGTGCAATCGAAAGGTTCGGAAAACCTTGATGCAAGTGCTTTGTTGATGCCCATCTTAAACATGATCTCGCCCCATTCCGAACGCTGGAAGAAAACAATGGAAGCCATAGACAAGGAGCTTCGCTCGGACGTGTTGGTTTACCGTTACCGCGAGCAAAACGACGAAGTGGACGGACTAAAAGGAAACGAAGGAACCTTTACCATGTGCTCGTTTTGGTTTGTCGAGTGTCTGGCTTTATCGGGGCAAACGGAAAGAGCCAAAGAAAATTTTGAGAAGATGCTTGGCTATGCCAATCACCTGGGATTGTATGCCGAACAATTGGGCAAGAAAGGCGAGCATCTTGGAAATTTTCCGCAGGCCTTTACCCATTTGGCGCTGATCAGTGCGGCCATTGAATTAAGCGACAAACCAATGGAAACATCACGCATTCAAACAAGAAACAAGCTGATGAAATAAAAAGGCCGTCAACATCAATACCGCGTAAGTTTTTTTAGAACCGGGAGAAAGCGGTGACGAAAACAACTATTTCGATTTTGTCCTTCTTCTTCAACCGTCAACACGAGGTAATGCGGATTGTTTTGATTGAGCGGCTGCGCCGTTTCTACCTAAATATTTCCGTAGCCGTAGCCATCGGTAACGTAATCCCAGGCGGTGAGCGAATGCCGTCCTTTTCTGTCCGTCGGTGTATATTCAAACGAACGGTTCTGAACCATCTCTGCGTATAATCCGTCGTCGGCGGCATAGCTAATGTCTTCAAAGAAAATTCCAAAAAGGTCGGGGCTGATTGGTTTAGAGGCAACAGCAGCTTTCGTTTGCGCCTGCACCACATAAGCATGACAAACGAGAAAAATAAAAACGATGCTTGTTATCATTTTTTCATGCTTTGACTATTTGTTTTAAGCTGAACCCGTTCAAGTTATTTAAGCAACCGGCACACTGCAATCAACATCAGGAATGCGCTTCCAGCGTTCAACAATTTTCAGCCCTGCGTTCGTAAAATCTTTTACCGTTCGGCCACGATCGTTGTGATGGAACGAGGTTTTAAGGTTATGTTCTTCAATGAGGACAAAGGGTACAACTTCATGTTGTCTTCTGCACTGGTTGTTGTAATGTATTGCTTGATGCCTTTCATCTTTTTTACGCCGGGCATATCCAATGCAATGTCTCTTGAGAGCGTTGTATAATTCACAGCCACAATGACCAATTCTTTTTTACCGGCAAATGCCGAAAGCATTACATCCTGCGCCATGCTTATGCTGTTCAATCCATCGCTTCTCGTGGTGATGATGCGCTTCATGCCGGGCCGGATAAAACGGCTGTAATGTCCCAACGCCCAAAGGTTTTTGGTGACGGTAAAATCGCCTTCGGTATTGGTTGGATTTGTCTTTAATACCACCAGGTGATAACGAACGTCAACGTCAGGACGGCCCGGCTCCCAGGCATTCCAGAATTGCCATGCCGTAGCGTTGGCAACGGTCAAATCGTAATGAATCATTTTGGCCAGAAAGAGTGCACAATCCATTGCAGGAATTCGTCCACTTTTGCCTTCTTTATAACCATCGCCCAACATGCTGTATTCCGATTGCCAAAACGAGATGCCGTATTTCGCAACCGTATCCCGCAAGCGGCTTCGCGCCGTTACAATTGCCGTGTCGCCTTTGTCTGTAAAATAGCTATGGCCCACAACGACGTGCAGCAAGGTTTTCAATCTTCCGATAGCATAAGGACTCGATGCACTGTAAAAGGTTTGTATTTGTTTCGAAGCGTGTCCGGTTCCTTCGTACAGCGAGGTAAGGTTACCGGCTTCGGGCAAAAGAATTTTTGTGGTCAAGGATTTTGCACGCAAAGCACTATCCAATGAAACGGCAATGCGGGAAATGTCTTTGTTGTGCCAGGGCGAACCTTCCTGGTTCATTTGTCCAAAGCGCTTCGACCAATCCCATTGCGGCTCGTTTACCGGGCTGATATAGTTGAAATGCAAACCTTCTTTGTCAAAGTGCTGCACAACGGTTGCAAGAAAGTCAGCGTAGGCGTTGTATTTATCGTCGCGCAAGTTGCTTTCCAAATTTTTTTCCAGCTTAAAGCCTAAACCGTTTTTGGTGAATTGAACAGGCGGAGTGTTGCTAAACGCAATTAGCTTTTCAACACCGTATTGCGCGGCTTTTCTTACAAACCATAAATAACCGGCTTGCTTCTCCCAGTGATATATTCCATCAGGTGAAAGAAAACATTCAACCCGTCTTAGCGGATCACGAATGCCGCTGCTGTCGCCTTGTTCGGCCGAGCCGCCGCCAATGTTGAAGCGAAAACAGGAGAGTCCAATGCCAAGTGGATTACCGGATGGATCAAACGCTTTGCTAAAGAGGAACTCTGCCATCCGCTCCTTTTTTGCATCCGGCCAGTATTTGCCAATGCCTTCGGAAAACCATGCACCCGAAGCGCCGATGTTGTCAATGCTTTGTGCTGTTTTCGTTGGGTCAATGGTAAAAGTAATTGGCTGACCAACGGCCGCTAAACAAAAAAAGCAGGCAATGAAACAAACGATGTTTTTATTAAGACGGTGATTGTATTTGCTCCATAGCAAAGACGTTTC
>Ga0308175_100000213_pt1 | contig 44778 bp, 39 predicted proteins | sample PhyCR1_3_FD_203893 | JGI IMG/M metagenome (GOLD analysis project Ga0308175, IMG submission 203893) | Soil microbial communities from UC Gill Tract Community Farm, Albany, California, United States - DLSLS.C.R1 | ecosystem: Environmental > Terrestrial > Soil > Agricultural land | place: USA...
CTCATCCCCCGCGGGACCATGGGATATGTCGATGGCGAGCTCAGCTGCTGCGCCTCGAACGGCGCCGCGACCGGCATCGTCACCGGAAGCGTGGTGTGCATCGGATGGCCCTGCTGCCCATCGAGCTGGTGGGGTGGGTAGGGCGGGCTGGGCAACGGCGGGGGGGGGGGTGGACGCATCGACGGCGATCCGACGGGCAGCGGAGGCTGCGCGGACAGCGAGGATGACACGCGCGGCTCGGCTACCCCCGTAGCCTCGATCGGAGCGGTGGCCGCCATCCGTGCCGAGGTCGGACCACCGGAGACCCGCGCGATGAGCTCGTTGATGGCGGTGTTTTCACTACTTGCCATGCGGCAATACTCCTACGCGTGTGACGAAGCAGAATTGCCAACCCGTCCCAGGTTCGCAAGCGAAATCCCACCGGTCCCCTCGGCGTTTCCCTCGGAAGTGGCATGACTTACGCAACCAACACGGACCGGGCGATCAGAGCCCTTCGCAAGACCGCACCTCTCCAGAGCGACGCGCTGTGCCCATGAACCGAGCACTCCGAGTTTTCATTTGACGTTGCATGACCATACATCTATGGTATGGTTCGTGCAAGAGGCTGTTTTTAAAGACCTGCGGGAGCTTGCTGACTGGTTTGCGACAGGTCCGCAGCAACCTTCGCTCCACATCGCACGAATCATGCAGCGACTCGGTGCCACCGCGATCCCGTTGCTCGAGCGAGAGCTCCGTCAAGCAGCTCCGTGGCGCCGAGCAGCGGCCCGCGACGCGTTCGAGGCGCTTGCAGCACAGGGACCGGCGTTGCGCGCCCGGGTCACCACCTCGCTGCATGCGATCGCGACCGGTGCGGCCACCGACGAAGCCAAGGTGATCGCGCTGGGTCTCCTGTCCCAGCTCGGCGAGCACGCCGACGTACGCTTCGCCGATCCCGGGGCTATCCGGGCGCGATCCGCGATCGCCCTCGCCTCCCACCTCGAGACCGCCGCCGATCTGGCGGGGGCCGCGGACTTGATGGTGCACCAGCTTGCGGCCGGTGACCTCGTGCGGCTGCTCGAGGCGATGGCCGACGCCGCCCCCGAGGCCGCGCATCGGCTCGCCACCGAGCTCGGGCTCCGGCTCGATGTCCCGGGTGACCTCCGCGAGCGCATCGCGGTGATGGCGGCCGCGCTCGCCCCCAGGCTCGTCGCCGAAGCCGCCCCCAGCCCGCCGCCCGTCGAGCTCGTTCAGGCCGCGATCCTCGTCGATGCCGCCGCACGGCGCCTCGTGATCGCGTGCCGCCCGCTCGCCGGCGGGCTCCGCTTCCGCCGCTGGGCCGTCCTGATCGACGCGAGCGGCCGGATCGAGGATTGCCTGCACGAAGACGATGCGGGGCCCGACGTCGACGCCGCGTCGCTCACGGCCAAGCTGTGCGCCGAAGGCTACCGCGTCGTGACCACCGAGCTGGCCCACGCGCACAAGGTCGTGGCCGCGGCCGCCCGCCTCACCGCCGAGTCGACGCACGCGCTGCCGCCACCCTACTACCTCGGCCGCGATCTCCTCGACCTCGGCGACGCTCACCTCGGCCCCTCCGACCGCGCCGCCACCTCCCCGGCCGCGATCGCGCGCGCCACCGAGCTGGTCGCCGCCGGCGATCATGCGCGAGCCCAGCCCCTGCTCGAGCGCTGCGATCCGGATAACCCCGACGCGGCCGCCGCCCTCGCCGCGCTCCTGCTCGCCCAGCGCCGCCCGGCCGCCGCGCTTGCCGCGCTCGAGCGCGCCCTCACCGCCGAGCCCGACTGGCCGCTCCACCACTGGAACCTCGCCGTCGCGTTCCAGCAGCTCGGCGACGCGAGCGGTAACTACCATGCCCTCCAGCGGTTCGTCGCCACCAGCGCCGCCCCGACCGGGCTCCGCGCCGATCCGGATCAGCCCGTGCGGATCCGATGCGCCGAGCGGATGATCGCCGATCTGGAGCGCACCGCCCGCCTCACCGGCACGTCGCTCCGGCGACGCCCCCGCCCCCGGATCCCGAGGAAGAAGCGCAGCTCGGTGTCGGGCTAGCCAGGCCGGTCGGCTGGCCTGGCTAGGGTGCCCGGCGGCTACTTGACCGCGAGCGTATAGCTCATCTTGATGCGCGTGCTGCCGGCCATCCCGCGCCTGGGGAGCTTCCACTGCTTCGCGTGGCCGGCGATACAACCCGCCACGGCCGCCAGATCCGCGAGGCCGGCCGCGGGCTCGGTCGCGACCCCCTTGATCACGCCGCTCGCATCGGACTCGAGCATGACGGAGACGGTGCCGCCGAGCTTGGGGTTGGTCCCGAGCGTCACCTCGTAACAAGCCTCGACTTCGAGGTTATGGTGGTTCAGCAGGACCCCCAGCGTTCCCTTGTCGTGCGTGCCGGTGCCGGCCTTGGTGTTCCTGAAGGTCTTTTCGAGGATGTCCGAAACGCTCTGCGCATCGGGGCGTGAGGCCGCGGAGAGCTGCGGGATCGTGAGCGCATAGAGATCGTGGGCCGGCTGGTAGTAGCGATGATCGTTGGCCGTCGCATAGAGGTTGTGGAACAGCCGGCCGATGAAGTACATGCGCTGCACGATATCGTCCTTGTTGCACCTGGCGCCGCAGGGCCCGAGTGCGGCGACCGCCTGCTGGGCGTACTTCACGGCGACGTCGGGCGTGTCGAGCTGAACCGTGAACTCGGCCTGCGAGGCGCGAAGCCGCGGCAGGTCGTTCGCCGGCACGGTGGCCCCCGCGAGCGCGATGGCCTTGTCGAGCACGGCGACGCCATCGGCCCAGCGGCCGTCGTAACCGGCGATCCCGAGCCGCGCGAGGAGCTCGTACTGCTGCGGCTTGGTCTTGCCGAGCACCGTGGTCAGCATGGTCTCGGCCTGCTCGAGCGTGATGGTCGCGCGGCCGGCGAACATGAGCACGTCGCGCTCGAGCTCGTCGTGCTTGGCGTTCTGGCCCCAGCCCTGGACCGCCAAGGTGATCGCCTGCCAGGCGCCCTGCTCGTCGTTGCTCCGCAGCTTCGCCCAGGCCGTGACATACGCGAGCTCCGGCTGCTTGTCGTCGAGCGGATAGGAAGCTACGGCGGCGAGCGCCTCGGCGTTCTTGTGCTGCCGGAGCAGCGCATAACCCAGCCAGGTGTGGTTATCGGCATCTTCCTTGGCCTTGGGGTTCAGGTCGATCAGCGCCTGCCAGGCCTTCTCGGCACCGGCATAGTCCTCGAGCAAGAGCTCGTAGTTGCCGAGCAGCTGCAGGGTGACCTCGTCGACCGCCTTGGGGCCGGCCAGCTGCGCCACGTCGCGCAGGACCTGACGCGCTTCGGTCAGGAGCGCCTTCACCTCCTCGGGGCTCTTGTTGGTCTTGGACTCGCGATAGAGCAAGGTCGCGAGCACCGCGGCCTGCGCTTGCTTCACCACCGGGTCTTTGATGCCCTGGACCAGCGCGCGTTGCTTGGCGAGGGTCGTCGGCTTCTTCGGATCGTACAGCGGCATGCCGGGCCGATCGATCGCCTCGGGTTCGGCCACGACGCCCTTGATCTCGATCGCCGGAATCTCGAACGAAACATCACTGGACACCGCCCGCTTGGTCGGAGCCGGAACCGGGGTCGGGGTTCCGCTCGGAGCGGGTGTGGCGGTCTCCTCTTGTTGTGTGCCAGCGCACGCGACGAGCGTCACGAGCAGGAACAAGATCTTCATGCGCGAGGTGTACAACGAATCCGCGCGCCGCCGCCACGCGACACGCGTGATATGGTCGCCGCCGCCGTGCGGTATTTTTTTTGGTTCGCGATCGCGAGCGCCTTGGTGCTCGGGGGGCTCGGGAGCTCGGGATGCGTGGTCGTCCGGGCGCACGAGCGCGAGCACCTGGCCAAGCGGGCGATGACCGATGATCGCTCGCCCGGCGAGGCCCGGTTCTTCGGGCACGAGCGCGGCTCCCGCGAAGGTGCCGAGGGCGGCAACGGACAGCCGGGCGGCGGATGCGGTTGCAACTAGCGCCGTCAACGGTCTTCGTGCTTGGGGTGCTTGGGGTGCTCGGCGTGCTCGGCGTGTTCGGCCCCGTGCCTCCTGCGCGGGGCGATGGCACGCTGGCGGTGCGCGGCGTCTATTACAAGGAGCGTGCGACCCGGGTGATGCAGCCGATGCTCGACGCCATGTTCGACGCCGGCACCCACGGGGTCGCGACCGGCCACTTCCTGGTCGATGCCATCACCTCCGCCTCGGCCTCGTCGGGGGCTGCCGACGCGAAGCCGTTCACCGAAAAGCGCTACGAGGCGGGCCTCGGCTACGCGCACGAGCTCGGCGTGTTCACCCTCGCAGGCGACGCGAAGTACTCCACGGAATCCGACTATGTGTCGAGGTACCTCGGCGCCCGCGCGCAGGCCGAGCTCGGCCAGAAGAACACGGTGCTCGGCCTCGGCGGCGGCATCAGCCTGGATACGGTCAGCGCCGCGGCGGCCCAGGGCCCCTCGATGCCGACCCTGCGGTGCGACGCCGCGCATCCGGTGGCCACGTCATGCCCGCTCGACGTCTACTCGTTGTTCGCGTCGGCGAGCCAGATCGTCAGCCGGAACGCGGTGCTCGGCGTCTCGGTCGACGTATCGACGCTGCGTGGCCTCCAATCCAACCCGTACCGCCAGGCGATCGTCGGCGAGTCCTTGGTCCCGGAGCGCCACCCCACCGAGCGCACCCGCGAGGCGTTCGCCGCGTCCGCGCGCTACTACATCGCCCCCACCGGCACGACCTTGATCGGCGCCTACCGCTACTACCGGGACTCCTGGCAAGTCCACGCCCACACCCCCGAGATCCGGATCGTGCAAGAAGCCGGCTACGACGTCGATGCGTCGGTGCGGTATCGCTACTACACGCAGGATGGCGCGTACTTCTACCACGCACGCTATCCCCCCGATGATCCCGCGATGACGCAATACGTCTCCGATGACGTGAAGCTATCCGACTTCACCGGCCACACCTTCGAGGCCAAGCTGGGCGTACTCGGCGAAGCCTTCGATCTCGGCGGACGCTGGGCAGGTGCCCGATTCGAGGGCATCCTCGAGTATGTCATCCAACACAACCGATTCGGAAATGCGGTGATCGCTCATGTCGCACTTACGCTTCCTTTCGACTACTAGTGTCGTGCTCGCCGCCGGCGCGGCGGCCTCGGGTTGCAGCGATAACAGCTGCGGCCCCGGCGGGGCGCCCGACAGCGGCCTCATCGCAAGCAGCGATATGGTCACGCTGACCTACGGCCAGCTCGCCGGCAGTCTCAACAACGATTGCCCGGCCGCGGGTGCACCATCGGGTGTGGTCAGCATGACGATCATCGGCCACCAGGCCGACAGCATGCTGTCCAATAGCACCGGTCTCCTCACGCTGTGTGTCGCACGACCGGATCTGCTCGCCAAGCAGGCGCAGGTGCTTGGCGTCACGGCCGGCGCGCCGGTCCAGGTGGTCGACCTCCGCGGCGACGCGAACAGCTGCAGCTTCGTGCTGGACAAGACGCAGCCGGCAACCGGCAGCGCGACCGCGAGCGGGCTGTGCGGAAACGGCAGCGATGCCGCCGGATTCGCGATCGAGCTCAGTGGCTCGCTGATGCTCACCCGGACCTGCGGCTCGACCACCGATGCGGTCCAGGTCACGCTACACGGCCGGGTCGCCGTCGCGGCGGGCGTCATCTTGATGCCTGGCTGACCCGCACGTGGCGCGCTACCGGCGCAAGCCACGCACCCAGCTCACGACCGGCGAGAGCAGGCCGCGCGCGGCCTCTCGCAGGAGATCCGACTCGCCGACCACCCCCGCGACCGGTGGACCGAACGTGTAATAGGTCTCGACCGCGAGCTCTCCGAGGACGCTGTGCTTGAGCAGCGTGTCGCGAAAGTGCCGGAGCATCTCGACGTCGTTCGCCAGGACCGAGCCGTAGGCCGCGGTCGCGACGAAGCACGCGTCGACCTCGCCGCTCTTGCGCTCCGCCGTCGTGAAGGTCGTCGTGGCGACCGGGCTCGTGTTGTGGCAGTCGTCGAACGCACGCACCGCGACCGTGTACTGGGTCTCGGGCAGCAGGTTCTTGATCGTGAGCTGTTGCTGCGCGCCGGCCGCCACGATCTGGCCATCGAACATCGCCTCGTTCGCGCTATCGAAGCTGGCATCGGTGATCGGCACCTCGCCGACCAGGTAGCGTATATCGTAGCCCTGGACCGTGCCGATGACGCCATCATCGCCCGGAGCCAGGAAGCTCAGCGCCACGCTGCTCGACGCGGCATCGCTGACCACCATGACGCCCGGCGATGCCGGGGCGATGGTGTCAGGCTCAGGCCGGGCATCGACGCGAATGCGATACGTCAGGCCCTCCTTGCTGGTCAGGAGCAGGCGCGACGCCCCGCTGTTCGGCGTGCCGGTCGTGATCGTCGCGTCGGGCGGATGCAGCGTGCCGGCGCCGGCCGGATCGCCGTAGCCGACGTAGGCATCGGTCGTCGCGACCGTCTCGATATCCGAGATCGTGAATGGCACTCGATACACGACCGAGGGTTGACCGCGGTAGGGTACGCCATAGTCGCCGTACGAGATCCCGGCCGGGGGCGGGTACGCCGACGCGCTGTAGGTCGCGTTGAAGTCCTGCTCGAGCGAGACTTCCATGTACAAGACGTAGTCGCCCTTCGCGAGGTCGGGTGGAATCGGCCAGCTGATCTGCGCCGCGCTCCCGAGGTGAGGGGTCGCCTGCGAGACCGCGTCGAACTGATTCATCGTCTTGTACATATCGACCGATGGCGTATCGGTCGATATGACCCGGGTGATGTCCGAGCGCGGTGGATAGACCGAGGTGCCGCTACCGAACACACCCTTGTCGGTGTAGATCGAAGACGCGCAGGTCGCGGCGTCCCACCCGGGCTCGGACGTCATCAGCGGCCGGCAGAAGTGGACCTCGCGCGAGCTCTGGTCGAACCGGTGGCTCAGCGCGTCCTCACCGCCGGTCTGGAAATCGACCTCGGGGAACACGATGCCGTGCCTGTGCGACCACACCGGGAAGACCGTGATGCGCCGGCCGTACGGCCAGTTCGGTCCGCTGTTGAAATCGAATCGGCCGGGGCGGTTGCCGATGCCGAAGCGCCCGGTCTGCTGGGTGATGAAGATGGTCTGGACGTACTCGCCCGTGGGCTTCTCGAGCCATGCCACGATCTGCGGATCGATCTCGGGTGAGGAAATCGGCGGGTCCTGTGGTGGGTTCCGGGGGTCCGGCCGCTTGCCGGCCGGGAGGCCGCCCGGGGTGAAGTCGATGTTGACCACGCGGCATATGCCGGGATCGGCATGCGCCGGCAGCACGAGGATCAGGGGCGCCAGGAGCGAGGATACGAGCAGCGCCGACCCACGGCGAAACACGGCCATGGCTGCATTATTGCCGGCCGCCAGGCCGGAACAAGCCGCAAACGCATCCCATCGCGGGTTGCCCGCGCGTAACCCTGCACGATGCGCTCGATGTCACACCGTCGGCCTAGCGTTCCCGGCGTGGCCCGTACGCCGAGCGCCGAATACCTGATCCTCGACATCGAAACGATCCCCGATACCGACCGCTGGCGCCGGCCCGAGACCCCGGAGTCATCGTTTCCCCCGACCTGGGCCCACCGCATCATCGTCGTCGGTTGCCTGTGGCTCGATCACGGCTACCGGCTCAAGCGGTTCGGGGTGATCGGCGAATCGGAGCCCGGCGGTACCGGGTCGCCCGACCAGCGCGAGCGCCGCCTGCTGGAAGATTTCTCACGGTTCGTCGGGCGGGCGCGACCGGTCCTCGTCACGTACAATGGGCGGAGCTTCGATCTCCCGGTGATCGTGATGCGATCTCTATGTCACGCGATCGCGTTGCCCTGGTACTACCGCGATCGCGACATCCGCTACCGCTACAGCGAGGACGGCCACCTCGACCTGTGCGACTGGCTCGCCGACCACGGCGCCACCCGGGCAGGCAAGCTCGACGCCCTCGCGCGCTTGATCGGCCTGCCCGGCAAGATCGGCGTTGATGGCTCGCAGGTCGACGGCCTCTACCAGGCGGGGCAGCTCGAATCGATCCAGAGGTACTGCCTGGCCGATGTCGCGCAGACCGCGCTGCTGTTTCTGCGGTTCCGGTTGTTGCAGGGACAGATCGCCCCGGACGCCTACCGCGAGCGCACCAACACGCTGCTCGACGCGCTCGCCGCCGACGGCAGGGTCGCCGAGGTCCTCGACAAGTTGAACCGCGAGCACCTGCTCGGGCCAACCCCGCCGCCGCCCGCGCCGGCCGCGACCACACCGCCGACCGAGCCATGACCAGGCGAGCCGCCCCACCGCGCCCGCGCCCGGCGGCAGGTGACGACCGAGCAACCCCGATCGCTCGCCGGGCCGGGGCCCCGCGATTGCTTGACCGAGCGGCCCCCCGGTGGGACGACCTCGCGCGCGCACGCCTGCCTGCGGCGTTCTTTGCCAGGGATGCGGTGACCGTCGCGCGCACGTTGATCGGCTGCGCGCTCGTGCACCGCGATCGCGCCGGCATCATCGTCGAGACCGAGGCCTACCTCGGCCCCGACGATCTCGCGAGCCACGCCCGGTTCGGGTCCACCCCACGCACGTCGGTGATTTTCGGTCCGGGCGGTGTGTCCTACGTGTACCTCTGCTACGGCATCCATCAGATGTTCAACATCGTGACCGGCGGCGAGGGGGAAGGTCAGGCGGTGCTGATCCGCGCGATCGCGCCGTACGCCGGGCTCCCCGACGATCCCCTGGTCGGCCGCGGCCCCGGCAAGGTCACCCAGGCGCTCGCGCTCGATCGCCGGCACGACCGCAGGGACCTCGCGCAGGGTGATCTGTTCGTCGCGACGGCGCTGGCGCCGCCGCAGATCGCGAAGGGTCCGCGGATCGGGATCGCCTATGCCGGCGCGTGGGTCGACAAGCCGCTCCGGTTCTGGTGGCCCGATCATCCCTCGGTGTCGAGCGTCCCCCGGGCCTCGATCCGGGCGTCCTCGCCGGCCGCGCGCGCCCCCCGACGCACGCGCCGGCCGTGAGCGGCCCATCACCCGTTCGCGGTCCCGACCTTGCGCGTGTCGACGCGGCGCAGGCGCTGGCGATACAGCTCCTCGCCGAGCTTCTTGCGATCGCGGCTGTGCGCACCGCGATAGTGAAAGTGGGGCACGTCCTTGACCGTGACCAGCGCCTCCACGGGCGGGACCGCCAGCTCGCCGAGCCAGCGCTTGACGTCGGCCTCGAGCGCGCGCGCGTCCGCGAGCCACACCACGGTCTTGTGCTCGGTGAGCCGCAGCGTGGCGCGGTGCGCGCGTACGTAGATCGAGAGCTCGAGGTGGCCGTTGCCGAACAGCTCGACGTCATGGTCGTCGAGGAACCGCAGGATCCAGCGCGCATCGACCCGCGAGGTGAGCCAGACCTCCGCGCGGCCGGCGTCCTCGAAGTGCTCCTGCATGCGGACCTCGAGGTTGTCGGCGCTCGGCAGCCGCTCGATGATCCCCATGAACAGATCGGTCAGGTGGCCGGCGTCGGTCTGCGCCTCGATCACCAGCAGGCTCTCGTGGGGCCGCACGGTCCAGCCGCGCCGCACCCCGCCGGCCGCCGCCGCGCGCGAGAGCTGCGGCAGCACACCCGCCGGCCAGTGATACACCGGCACCTCGGACGCCGCACCGACCTCGACGATCGACGACTTGCCGAGCGACTCGCCGAGCGGGATATCGGAATCGGGCGCGAGCTCGACCGCGATCGCGAACGATCCCGGCACGCGGCGCTCGGCGATGGCGATCGCGGCGCCCATGTGCTCGCCCGCCGCGGCCACCACCGTCGGCGGCCCCCCACCGGTGTGGCCGAGGGCGATGCGATACCAGGTCCGGGTCACGGCGCGGGGCACACGCTAACGGTACCCCACCCGACGCCGGCCATCACCTCACCGAGGCCACCGGGCTCACGGCGCAGGTGGGCTCGCGAGCAAGATCACGACCGTGATCCGGCCGGTGACCAGGCCGCCGATGCCCGTCGACTCACCGGCGCCCCCCGTGGAGAACTCCGTCCCGAACGCGGCGTCGCGTGACACGAAGATCCCGTTGCTCGCGGTCGCGCCGGCGCCGAACGAACTCCCCTGCTCCGACAGATACTCCACCGTGCCGCTGCCCGCCGAGACGACGGCGCCCGCGACGGGGCGGCCGACGCTATCGACCACCATCCCCAGCGTGAGCCCGCCCTCGGGAAACCCGCTGAGCCCCAGGGCGAGCAGGATCTTCGTCAGCTCGGCCTTCGCCAGCCACGCGCCGCTCAGATCGAGGCTCTTGCTCGCGGTCGCGTTCCGGCAGCGCAAGGTCGCCGTGCTCTGGGCATCGTCCTCGAGCACCTCGAGGCAAACGTACTTGTGAAACGGCAAGTCGACGTCGAGTTCCCAGACCACCGGAGGCCCCTCCCCCGTACGATCCAGCGGACGGGTCTCGCCGGGGGTGAGCACGAACTGATCCCCGACCATGCTCGGCTCGCCGACCAGGACCAGCAGGCGATCGGCCACGCCTTGCGAACCGCCCGATACGAACAGCCCGGTGCTGAAGTCTTTCACCGTCGCGGTGACCCTCTCCTGGTTCGAGACCGTACACGACTCGTTGAGCGAGCCGAGATCGGTACAGCCGAGCGTCACGACCACCGACTGATCGCCCGGGTGATAAAACGCGTAGCCGCCGAGCGCCGGAGTCGGCGATTGGGCTTGCTCGACCGGGAACCCCGTGGCGGCGCTGTACTCGACCGTCGTCGGACACAACAGGGCGCCCGGCTTCATCGGATCGCTCTGGATCTCCGTCGCAGGATACAGCGCGACCTGGACCTCCAGATCGCGCACCGGGATCGGCGTGGACTCGAGGTCCACGCCAGCGAGCGCGCACATGTTGCCGTGCTGGGGAGCGACCAGCGCACACTGGGAGAGGTATTGCGAGGATGGGTTCGCCGGATCGAAGATCCGGATGCTCATCACGGTCGGGCAGGTCATCGGCACCATCGCGCAGTCGGTCGACGGACACACCTGGCTCGGGAGACCCGCGAACGCAAGCTGGAGCTGCGGCGGCGGCGTATGACACGCCGCGAGCGCTCCGATGGCGATGGCAAAGCTGGCGCGTTGCATGGGTAACTTCGCCTACTTACTCGCCGGAGGCACCGTGATGTTGGCATCCCACGAGCGAGGCCGTTCGGTGTAGTGCGCCCAGAAATAGCCGACGACGATCGCGACCATGACCGTCGCCACGCTCCCGAGCTGGACGCTCGGCCGCTGATACCAGCGCTGCTCGACGGCCGGCAGGTTCACCGGGGGCGGCTCCGGTTCCTCGACCGGCTCGACCGGCGCCAGCTGATTCAGGATCTCGAGCGGACCGTCGTTCCGGTACTCGCGGAGCGCCGAGAACCCGGGCGCCCGATCGCGCCAGGTCTGCCAGATGATCTTGCCGTTCACCTCCGTCAGGAGCACCGCGTCGTGGACGTTGACGAAGGTCGCGAGATCCTTCATCGCACTCGCACGTGCGGCTGGATCCTGGGCTTGCGACAGCGCGATCCGGAACCGGGCCACCTTCTGCGGCCGGGTCAACGGACCGTCCATGATCGTCGCGTTGCCCGGCTGGGCGGCGGTGACCAGCACCTCCTTGCCCCCGGTCTCGCGCAGCGGCCCGGTGAGCCAGACCACGTGGCGGCCGAGCGGGACATGAAACTCGCCCGGCGCCGGACCCTTGTCCTCGCCATCGATCCACACCCGGCCCCCGCCGCGCACCGTGAGCGTCCCGAGGCCGGGGCTGGTCTGCTTGGCCGCCTCGAACGCCTGGACCACCTCGGGTAGGTAGTGCAGATCGTCGAGGGAGCGCTGTGGGTCGAGCCGATAGGTCAGCGCAAACGCCTCGCGCGCCTCGGTATCCTTCTTCTCGCCGAGCCGGGACTGGCCGAGCGCCAGCGCCAGATCCGCGTAGAGCGCGATCGCCGCGCGCGGCGTGACGTGCAGCAAGAGCTCCTGCCCCTCCACCGCCTCGATCGCCGCCTCGCGGAAGTTGCGCTGGGCGAGGTTCACCTCGGCCGCGTGCCGCTTCTTCTGCGCGTCGGCGATCCGCTGCTCGTCGACGGCCGGCAGCTTGTCGATCAGCGCCGCGCCGTCGGAGATCGTGGGCGGCGCCAGCTCGGTGTGCGACGCAAGGTAGTCGAGGACCTTGATCGCCAGGTCGCGAACCACCTGATCATTGGTCAGGTCGATCACGGCGACCGGCCGGCGACTCGCCCGGAGCCGAAGCCGGGCCTCGCTGCTCCCGGCGGTCGAGCCTACCTGCTTGTCCGGGCCAGGAAGCTCGGCGCGGGCGACGGCCCCCCCCAGCACGGGTATGCAGAGGAGCGCCATTCGAACCACCATTCGGACCGCCATACCGGGCGCCATTCCCTTACTATAGGGCACCTGGTTGGCCGGGCCTACGGAAGTCTTTGTCTCGATTGCCAGCGCATGACTCGCATGGTGTGGCGAGCGCCACGGTATGGAAGAACCGCTCCAGAAATCCCTCGACCGTTACGACGTGCTGGACCGCATCGCGGTCGGTGGCATGGCCGAGGTGTTCCTCGCGAAGGCGTACGGCGCTCACGGCTTCGAGAAGACGCTCGCGATCAAGCGGATCTTGCCCGATCTTGCCAAGGACCCCGAGTTCGCGGCGAGGTTCATCGCCGAGGCCAAGGTCGCGGTGCGGCTGTCGCACGCCAACGTCGTGCAGGTGTTCGATTTCGGGCGCATCGGCGAATCGCTGTTCATCGCGATGGAGTTCGTCGATGGCCTCGATCTCGCCGCGATGATCCGCAAGTTCAAGGACGAGCGCCGCCAGATTCCCCTCTCCGCGGCGTTCCATATCGCCATCGAGATCATCCGCGCGCTCGACTTCGCCCATAGCCACAGCGTGGTCCATCGCGACGTGTCCCCGTCGAACATCTTGATCTCTCGCGCCGGTGAAGTAAAAATCGCCGATTTCGGGATCGCGATCGCCGCCTCGCCCCACCGCGGCGGAGGGACGGGGCCGCGCAAGGTGATGGGCAAGTGGCGCTACATGTCGCCCGAGCAGACGCGCGGCGACACGCTGGATACCCGCAGCGACCTGTTCTCCGCGGCGTCGGTGCTGTTCGAGCTGTTCACCGGCGAGAAGCTGTTCCCGGGCGACGAGGCCGAGGACATCATCAAGAATATCGAGACGATGCCGATCCCCCGGATGTCGGCGCTGCGCCCCGGGCTGCCATCACGGCTCGATGAGGTCCTCGCGCTCGCCCTCGCGCGCAAGCCGATCGATCGGCCATCGCGCCCCGCCTCGATCCTGCGCCCGCTGATCGAGCTGTCGTACGAATCGTCGATCATGGCGACCGCGCTCGACGTCGCCGAGGCGCTCGCCACCGTGCTCCCGGCGAAGCACAACGCCGGCCGCGGTGCCCTCGACGACGTGATCCGCCGCCAGCTCTCCGAGCAATCGATCGCGCGCCGCACGGCCATCACCCATGGCAAGCCCCCGACGACCGAGACTGAGGATCTCGAGCCGACCGCGACGGGGCTGTTCCGCAAGCTCGGCAGCGACGGCATGTCCTTGCTCGAGCACGTCGGCAGCCCCCCGGCCGCGCCGGACCAGGACCCCGCCGGCGCTCCCCCAGGCAGCCCTCCCCTCCCGCGCGTGACCTACGAGCCGAAACGGGATCTGGATCGCTTCACCGAGGTCAGCGGACCGCCGACCGGCCAGGTCCCCAAGAACAACCTCGCGAGCGTCCGGCTCGATCCGTCGCCGACCCTGCCCCCGCCCCCCCGGCGCCGCCCCGCGGTGTGGCTCGCCGTCGCCGCCGTGGTCATCGCCGCGGCCGGGCTCGTGAGCTGGCGCCTCGCGCACCCACCGGCCCCCGCGCCGATCCCCGGCTTCGTGGTGCCCGGCGACGCGGGCTCGCCCGAGGCCAAGGGCACGTTCGAGATCGATTCGGTCCCGACCGGCGCGACCATCACGGTCGCAGATCGCGTCCTGGGTCAGGCGCCGCAGATCGCCCACGTCTCGAGCGGCGCGAAGGTCCACCTCAAGCTCGCGCGCAAGGGCTTCCAGCCCTACGAAGACGACCTCGAGGTCGAGCCCGGCAAGACCGTCGTTGTCCGCCCGCGCCTCGTGCCGGCGCCGGCGACGCTGCACGTCGAGACCACCCCGCCGGGGGCGCTCGTCGCGCTCGCCGACCAGCCGCTCGGCACGACCCCGTTCACCAGGCCGGTCGAGGTGGCCCACAACGCCGAGCTCGCGATCACCAAGACCGGCTACGAGCCGCAGAAGCTCAAGGTCGACCTGCCCGCCGGCGAGCAGACCAACGTGGTGCGCGAGCTCAAGGAGCTCCAGAAGTTCGGGGTGGTGCTCGTCGGCGTCAACGGCGCCGCGGAGTGGGGCTACGTATGGTGGAAGGGCAAGAACCTCGGCCAGAACTACACGATGGCCGGCGGCCAGACCCAGTTCAAGCTGCCGGTCGGCAGGCAAGAGCTCACGATCACGCACCCCAAGACGGCCTCGCAGCGCGTCACCGTCGATGTCACCGAGCAGACGCCGGCGCGGCTGACCGTCACGTTGCCGTGAGCCGCGCCGTCAGCTGGCCGCGGCGCCTCGGCCAGCCCTCACTTCTTCTTGCGCACGACCTGGAGCGTCACGTCCCCTTCGGCGAGCTTCGTGCGGCAGGCCAGCCGGACCTTGGTGAGGTGATAGACATTGCCAAGGTGCTTCCGCTCCTCGTCGGTATACGGCGTCAGGTGCGGCGCCCCGGCGATGATCTTGACCCGGCACAGGCCACACGTCCCCTTGCCGACGCAGGCGGTCTCGATGCCGGCCGACACCCGCGCGCCGGCCTCGAACAGCGTCGAGCCGGCGGGGAGATCGACGACGAGCGGCTCGCCGGCCTCGGCGCTCGTGACGATCGTTACGCGGGGCACGGCCGGCGCAGAGGGTCGAGCAAGGCGGCGCGGCCGGGCGGCGGGAGCGGCGGATTCACGGCCTGCGCAGCGTAGTCAGCTTTGCGGCGATCCGCATCCCCCCGCGCGGCACAAGCGGACGGACCCGGAGGCGGCAGACCACGAGCCAGCGTGCGGCCAGCGTGCAGATCGGGGCCTGCGTGAGCCGTTACTAGGGCTCGCCACCGGACGCGACGTCGTCGTGATCGCCGAAGGCGCACCAGGCGAGCAGCTCCAGGAGGTAGCCCTCCGCCGCGCGCGGCGCGCCGGCCGCCAACGAGAGCGAGGCCATCCAGGACAGCGTGCGCGCACGTGGTCGGAGATCCTGCTCCGAGGTCGACGTGGCCGGTTGTGGAGGCGGAGGCGGGGGCGGGGGCATCATGCTCCCGAGCCGGTTCACGGATGGTGCCAACCCCAGGAGCGTTCGACCGGTCGGGCACGTGTGAACGAAACAGGCCGGCCCTGCCGCGCTCCCGCTCGCAGGGCGCACGGGCACACCATGCCCCCCACACGGGGCGACCGCGCGATGTGCGTGCGGCCCTGCCGCAGCGAGCGCTGGGTCCTAGGGGGCGCCCGGGGGGATCACGGTGCGTAGGCCCGGTCCGGGATGAACGCGCGCGCGCGCCGGAGCGCGAGCACGGTCTCGATCCGCTCCGGCCGTCCCCAGTCGCTCCACTCGACGCTATCGAGCTCGAGCGCGGCGAGCCGGCCCGGGGCCCGCTCGAGGATGTCGCGCGAGAAGCTGACCGGCAGGAACGCGCGGTAGATGTACTCGATCGCGTCGGATTCGTCCTTGGTGCCGATCAACGGCACGAGCGAATCGAGGATATCGAGCAGCTGTGGCTCGGTCGCCCGGCCGAGCGCCCACAGCGCGTCGATCGTGCCGCAGGTGACCATCGTGTTCCACAGCGCCCCGGCGTCGGCGAGCTCCTGGGCGTGCGCGACCGATGGCTTCTCGACGAACCCGACGAGCCGGCGGACCCGAGGGATCTGCGTCAGCCGATCGCCGAGCGAGAGGTAGCCAAGCTCGGGATCCGGCTCGCTCGGCCTGGCCCCGAGGATCACCACGGTGTCGCGCAGCTGAGCCGCCACGCCGCGCGCCGCGCGCACCTGCTCGACGTACCTCCCCGCCGGGGCGACGTAGTGGTCGGTCGGGGTGATCGTGACGATCGCGTTGGGATGCCAGCGCTTGATCATCGCCAGGGCGACGTACAGCGCGAGCCCGGTGTCGCGCGAGCCCGGCTGGCGGAACACGTGGTCGCTCTTGCCCGCGAGCTGGGGATACGCGAACTCGCCATGATCGGTGCCGATCACCGTCAGCGTGCGCGACGGCGGCGTCAGCTTGTTGAGGCGTTCGAGCGTGTGCTCGAGCATCGAGCGGTTGCCGAGCAGGCAGCAGTACTGCTTGGGGATCCGCCGGCCGAACCTGCGCTGCACATATTCGGACAGGCGTACGCCTTCTCCCCCGGCGAGCGCCAGCGCCCAATCGAGGGACGCGGCATCGCTTTCGGTCGGCTCGCTCGTGGAGGTTCGCAGCTCACCCAGCTGACAAGTCGCCATCCCACGCCGCCATTGCGATCTTCGTGCCGGCGGGCCGTGCGGCGCCCCGGGGCCGGTGATCCTCGCAGCACGCGAGCTTAGGTCGATCCGTGCTGTGGCAAGATTGCGCGGGAGCGTGCGAGGGCGCGCGGTGTCGCTCGACCGCGCATTAGAAAACACCTGAGGACGTGCTATTCACGCCCAGGATTCGCGAGGCCGAGGCGGTGGAGCATCTTGTGGATCGACATCCGATCGATCCCGGCGGCGCGCGCGGCGGCCGAGATGTTGCCATCGTGCTGCGCCAGGAGCCGGCTGATGTAGCGCTTCTCGAACTCGCTGATCACATTCTGCTTGGCGAGCTTGAACGGCACCCCGACATCCACGGGCACGGTCATCGCCGCATCGGCGCTGGTCGCCGTGTGCGACGGGGTCACCGTGATCGACGGCTCGGAGCGCGGCACCGACATCGGCGTCCGACGCAGCGCGTCCTCGTCCTCCGGAGTCTCGGAGAGCAGCACGGCTCGCTCGATCACGTTGCGGAGCTCGCGGACGTTGCCCGGCCAGTCGTGCTTCATCATCAGGTCGATCGTCTCCTGCGCGATCGACGCGGTCTCGCCGTTCGGCGTGGTCGCGAGGATGTGCTCGATCAGGAGCGGCAGATCGTCCTTGCGCTCGCGCAGCGGCGGGACGTGCACGCGCGCGACCGCGAGCCGGTAATACAGATCTTCGCGGAACCGACCGCGGTTGACCTCGACGCCGAGATCGCGATTGGTCGCGGCGACCACGCGCAGGTCGACCTCGATCGTCTGGGAGCCACCGACGCGGCGGACCTCCTTGCGCTCGAGCACGCGGAGCAGCTTGGGCTGCATCGCGAGCGGCAGCTCGCCGATCTCGTCGAGGAACACCGTGCCGCCGTGCGCGCGCTCGAACGCGCCGGCGTACGACGTCGCCGCACCGGTGAACGCCCCGCGCTCGTGGCCGAACAGCTCGCTCTCGATCAGGTTCGGAGGGATCGAGCCGCAGTCGAGCACGATGAAGGGGCCCTTCTCGCGCGTCGAGTTATAGTGCAACGCCTCGGCAACCAGCTCCTTGCCGGCCCCGGTCTCGCCGGTGACGAGCACCGTGGTGTCGGCCTTCGCGAGCTTCTCGAGGCGCGCGAACATCTCGCGCATCTTCACCGAGCGGCCGATCATCGAGCCGAACCGCTCGGTGTCCGACAGCTCGATCTCGACCGTGTCACCGAGCGGCTCGAACTTGAGGCGGGTCCCGCCGAGCGCGATCTGGGTGCCCGGCTGGATATACACGTCGTTGATGCGCAGCTGCGAAACGTAGGTACCGTTCGTCGAGTCGAGATCGCGCAGGCGGTAGCCGCGATCGTCGAGTCGGATCTCGCAGTGCAGCCCGGACACCTTCGAGTCCGTGAGCTGAACGTCGTTACCGCGCCGCGCGCCGATCCGGATCACCGACGCTTCGATGTCGCGGATCAGGCCCGCGTCGGCGCCGGTCACGACCTCGATCCGGCAACGCCGGAGCCGTGCCGATGTGGCGCGACCTCCAACATAGGTCACCCATGTGCTCGAGCGCAGGTCGTCAACAGCCATGTGGCGCACACGTTACCACAGCATGAAGTCAGGGAGTTTGGACGGCATCCGCTCCAGGTCGACCGGGACATTCTCGACGTGTTCGCCCCGAGTTGCGGCCGATCGGACCGCCGCGCTCGATCCCGAATCCTGCTCGGCGGCGGCGCCGGCATGCGCGCTCGAGGCGATGGCCCGATCGCCACCCGTGACCACCCGGTGCGCACCTCGGCGTGACCGCGCGTCGCCCGCGCGCGCGATGGCCGCGTCACGCTGGCCATGCGCCGCGCCACGCCTGCCAATCTGGCGCGGGTGTGACGGAGCGACCATGCGGTTTCGCGCGCTTGGCGTGGCGCGATGATTGCTCGGTCGTCTCGCGATGTCAGCCATCCAGTCTCTGATGCGCGTGATGACGCTGCGCGACGCCGAAGCGATCATCCTCGAGGCCGACAAGGTCCCGAGCCTCCGCCGCCGCGGCCAGGTCGAGAAGCTCGCGATGCCCGCGCTCGAAGCCCAGCTGCTCGCCGACTTCGCCGCGCCGCTGCTGGTGGGGCGCACCCTCGAGGATACCCCGGCGTCCATGCCGTTTCACGATCCGGACGGCGGACATTACCAGGTCACGATCGAGAAGGTCGCGGCGGGGCTGCGCATGGTGGTACGCCCCGGTAAGCCCCCGGCCCCGGCGGTTGCCCCCGCGGCCGCGACCGCCGCCGACACCAGGCCCCGCGCGTGGTGGGCCCAGCCCCGCGCGCAACCGCGATCGGCGGCGGGTTCAGCCGAGCCGGCCGGCACGCCCCCCGCCGCGGCGACCGCGCCGGTCGAGCCGTCCACGAGCGATGGCCGCGCGCGCCTCGCCCAGCTGCTCGCGCCCCTGGTCGCCGTGGCCCACGAGCGCGGGGCCTCCGATGTGCTCGTCTCGACCGGGCTCGCCCGCCTGCGGGTCGCCGGGCGGCTCGAGGCCATCGAGCTGACCACCGATGACGCCGAGCTGGCCGCCTGCGTCGCGGCGCTGGGCAGCAACACCGATCACAGCCTCGAGATCGCCGGCACGCGCCTGCGCGCCAACGTGTTCGATCACCTGAACGGGGTCGGCGTCGCCGCGCGGCTGATCCGCGATCGGGTGCCGACCCTGGCCGACCTCACGCTCCCCGCCGAGCTCGGCGCCGTGGTCGATCACCGCGACGGGCTCGTCCTCGTGTGTGGCCCGACCGGCTCCGGCAAGTCGACCACGCTGGCCTCGCTGATCGATCTCGTCGACCAGCGCCGCCCGGCGCACGTGATCACGCTCGAAGATCCGATCGAGTATCGCTTCACGCCACGGCGCGGCGTCGTCCACCAGCGCGAGGTCGGCCAGCACGTCCCGAGCTTCGCCGCCGGCCTGCGCAGCGCCCTGCGCGAGGCGCCCGACGTCATCCTGCTCGGCGAGCTCCGCGATCGCGAGACGATCGCCGCCGCGCTGACCGCCGCCGAGACCGGCCACCTCGTCCTGGCAACCCTCCACGCGCCCAACGCCGCGGGCGCGATCGACCGCATGATCGACGCTTTCCCCGAGGCCCAGCAGCGCCAGGCGCGCTGGCAGCTCGCGGCGGTCCTGCGCACCGTGATCACCCAGTTCCTGCTGCCGCGTCGCGATGGCGGCCGGGTCCCGGCGATCGAGCTGGTCCCGATCACCACCGCGGTCGCCAACCTGATGCGCAAGGGAGATCTCCAGATGCTGGCCTCGGCGATCCAGACCGGCCGCGACGCCGGCATGATCCCGCTCGAGCGCTCCCTCGCGCGCATCCTCGAGACCGGCGCGGTCTCGCCGCAGGTCGTCAAGGCCATCGCCGCCGATCACGATCTGCTCGCCGCGCTGTCTGCAAAGTTGCGCTAGCGGTCCACGAGATTTCCTGAGATCGCCGAGATCGCCGCCGACAGGAGAGATCGGGTGGTGCACCTGGCGACGGTGAACCGCACCTGATACTCAACCATCGAATCGTGATTTCAAGCTAGCCTACATGTCGGCGGCTATTGTGCCCAGCACGATCCAAATTTGCTTCCGATAGCGCCGCTCACGAAGCGCCCTCGCCTCTCCCTCACGCATCCGTCGCTTGCCAGCCAACTCCCAGCCCACCCTACTTAACTCATGCACCCTACTCCGCTCGTCGAGCGTGCGGCTGTCTTCCAGACACAGGGCTCGGGACCGCCGGTCGAGCGGTAACCTCTTGGCGCGAGCACGGCCTTGCCCAGACGTCACGGCACGATCCCGGCCACCCGGTGAGAGCTGAAAGGACCCCCTCATGCGACTGCACCTTCGATTCGGTAGACAAGGCTTCATGCTGGCGATGGCGATCACGGTCGCCCTGGGGGCTCCGCGCCGAGCATCGGCCGACGTGATCACGATCGACGATGGCGCGGCCCCGGGTACGACCACGATCCCGTTCACCTGCTCGGTCGGGGGGGACAATCCGCTCTGGCTCCCATACATGGGATTCGTCTACCGCAAGGTCGAAGCTTTTCAGCTGTCGCCCGGTGACATCATCGCATTCGACATCCAGATGCCGCCTCTGGGGCCTCAGCCCAACCTCGGCTTCTATCCCCAGCTGGATATCGCGCTCGCCCACGCGTCGGACACGACCCCCTTCATACCCGATGATCTGCGGACCGGTGGGCGTGCGAGCGACTTCACGACCGTCGCGCATGCCGCCATCGCCGCCAGCCAGGGCAACGTGATGGCCCAGGACTACGACCTGGCCTTCACGGTCGACGCCCCCTTCAGCTTCCCCGGCGGCAGCCTCATCATCCGCGTCGCCAACCCGATGGGGCCCCTGGCCACCAAGACGGATCTGGACTGTCTGCAGGTGATCACCGCCGACACCCACCCGAACGGCACCAATCGACTGGTGGGCACCTTCAAGCTGGACATGGATGGTGAATATGATCAGATGAAGATACCGGGGTGGGAGAATCAGAACGCTGCAGGCGGGGCGGACGTGCCCTACGTCAGGATCATCTGGACCCGTTGCGGAGACGGCATGGTGACGGGCAACGAGAAGTGCGACGACGGCAACACCGACAACACCGACGATTGCACCAACGCCTGCCAGCCTGCGGCGTGCGGCGACGGCTTCTTGCAGAAGACCGAGGAGTGCGACAACTCCGCCGTTACCGGCAAACCCGATCCGTTCTGCGACGACACCTGTCACCTGGCCGCGGTCGCCAAGGGCTCCGGTTGCAGCACCGGTGGAGGCGCCGGGATCGTCGCGGCGCTGGTGATCCTCGTGTTCGCGCGGCGCCGGAAGACCGCCGGCCTCGCCGTGCTGGTCGGCGTTGCCGGGGCAGGCTCGGCGCACGCCCAGAGCAAGACCGATGGCTTCCGCGTCGATCGGTTCGAGATGGCGCCGTCGGTGGAGGATGGCCTGGTGGTCCAGGACCCGGCCGTGCTCAAACACCTGGTGTGGAGCGTGAATGCCACGCTCGGCTTCACCGATACCCTGCTCCGCGTGGTGCCGACGACGAGCGACAACAACGGCGTGAACGTGATCGGTCCGCGCCTGTCGGCGTACCTCGACTTCGCCATGGGCCTGCGCGATCGCTTCGAACTCAACGTCGCCGTGCCGTTCGCCGTGGTCCAGTCGACCGACTCAGGAACGCCTGCCGGCATCATGCTGAAGAGCGCCGGCACGGGCGCGATCGGCGACGCCCGCGTGGGAGGCTCGGTCCTGCTCTACGGCAAGACCGCCGGTCCGCAGGTCGGCCTCGCGGCGACCGTGGCGGTCCCGGTTGGCTCGCAGAACAGCTTCACGGGCGACCGCGGTGTCGGCGCCGAGCTGCTGGCGACCGCCGGCTTCCCCGGGCCCGGCTACCGCGTGATCGTGAACGGCGGCGTGCGCTACCGCCCCGTGGCCGACTACGTGACCACCGATCAAGGCACCGAGTTCGTCGGCCGCGCCGGCGTCCTCGTGCCGGTCGCCAACCAGCGCCTGGTGACCTCGCTCGAGTTCGACGTGATCGCGCGCGCGAGCGGCCCCGATGCGTTCACGGCGCTGGGCTCCCCGATCCTCGCGCTGCTCGGCGCGCGCTACCACTTCCCCGGTGGCCTGTCCGCCGGGGCAGGTGTCGGCGCGGGCTTGACCGAGGCGCCCGGCAGCCCGGCGGTGCGCGCGCTCGTCACCGTCGGCTATTCGCCCGAGCCGAAGAAGCCGAGGGCCGGGCTCGTGCCAAGGCCCGACGACGCCGACGGCGACGGGATCCTCGACGTCGACGACAAGTGCCCGTCCCAGCCGGAGGACCAAAACGGCTTCGAAGACGCCGACGGCTGTCCGGATGTCCCGAACGACAAGGACAAGCTCGTCGACAACGCGCCCGATCCGGGGGCGCCGCTGACGCTCGAGCAGGTGATCACCTTGCCAGCGCCGATCGAGTTCAAGTTCGACACCGCGATCATGCTGCCGGGCGCCGAGGTGTACCTGAACCAGGTGCTCAAGGTCCTGCAGAACCACCCCGAGGTGCTGCGGCTCGAGATCCAGGGCCACACGAGCTCGGAGGGCGGAGCCGACTACAACATGAGGCTCTCGAACGACCGCGCCAAGGCGGTGTTCCAGTGGCTGGTCGACCACGGCATCGACGCTCAGCGCCTCAGCCCGCGCGGCTACGGCCTCACCCAGCCGCTGCTGCCCAACGACTCCGAGCCGAACCGGCAGCGGAACCGGCGCGTCCAGTTCCGCTTGCTCGAGCAAGCGCCGAGGGCGGCGCCGGTCGGTTCGCCACCAGCCACCACGCAACCGCCCAGCGCCACCCTGCAGCCCAACGCCACGCAACCGCCCAGCGCCACGCAACCGCCCGCCACGCCGCCATCCACGCCAAAGCCGTGACGGCGACCGCCGCCTGTCGCCGGGCAACGTCGACGACGGCGCGCCGCCTCGCCGCCGGCCCCGCACGCGCTACGGCTTCCTGAACTGCTCGCGATCGAGCCCGTGGCGCACGACGAGCGCCCACAGGTTCTTGCGATCCATGCTCGCGGCGCGCGCGGCCTGGGCGAGGTTGCCGTGATGCGCGCGCAAGAGCTCGGTCAGGTAGGTCTTCTCGAACCCGTCGATCGCCTCCTGCTTGAGCTCGCGGAACGGACGCGCGAGATCGGGGCGGGCGCTGGCCATGCGGCCGGCCGGCAGCGCGACCTCGGCGTCTTCGATCATCGGGCCTGCCGCCACGACCATGGCCTGGTGCACCTTGTTCTCGAGCTCGCGGACGTTGCCCGGGAAGTCGTACGACGAGAACCTGCGCAGCGCCCCGGGCGTGATGCCGTCGATCGGCCTGCCGAGCCGGTCGCGATACTTGCCGATGAAGTGATGGACCAGGAGCGTGATGTCGTCGGGCCGGTCGCGCAGCGGCGGCAGGTGCATCGGGAACACGTTGATCCGGTAGTACAGATCCTGGCGAAAGTTGCCGCGCGCGACGAGCTGATCGAGGTCGCGGTTGGTCGCCGTGATGATCCGGACGTCGACCCGGCGATCCTGATCATCGCCGATCCGGCGAAACTCCTGGGACTGCAGGACGCGCAACAGCTTGCCCTGCAGCGCCAGCGGTAGCTCGCCGATCTCGTCGAGGAACAGCGTGCCGGTGTGTGCGGCGGCGAGCAGCCCCTCGCGATCGCGCGTCGCGTCGGTGAACGCCCCGCGCACGTGGCCGAACAGCTCGTCCTCGATCAGCGCCTCGGGGATCGCGGCGCAGTTGACGACCACGAACGGCGCCTCGTGGCGCGGCGACGAGCTGTGGATCGTCCGCGCCACCAGCTCCTTGCCGGTGCCGCTCTCGCCGAAGATCGCGACCGTCACGTCGGTCGCGGCGACCATCGCGATCCGATCGTAGAGCTCCTTGATCCACGGTCCGGTGCCGATGATGATGTCGGTCTTGCGCGGGCGGCGCTTGTCGCCGCGCGGCTCGCCGCCGGGCGCGCGCCCGATCCGGAACGCGAGCTCGGCGGCGGAAAACGGCCGCATCACGACGTCGGCCGCCCCGCAGCGCGCCGCGAGCGCGATGCCCTCGCCACCCTGGGCCACGAACACGACGCGCGCGTTGCCGCCGGACGCGGCCAGCTCGCGCACGGCGGCCGCGGTCAGCGCCGGATCGGCTTCGAGCACGACGACGTCGAACGCCTGGCCCGCCGTCACCGCGGCGCGCAGCCGGTCCGGTGCCGTGTCGCGCGTCGCCCCCACGACCTCCGACGCCAGGCCGCCGAGCGATTCTGCCAGCTGGTCGCGCGTCGCGGGAGACTTGTCGACGACGAGCACGCGGAGCGGCACGGCGAGAGCATACGTCATCGCGCGGTCCGGCGACCGTGCAGGTCACCTGCGGACGACAGGGGTAACGCCGGGCGCGACCTGGACTCGGCAAGAGCGGCTCGCTGTTTGCCAGACGCACCGCAGTTCTCGACGATCTCCCAGCGCGATGGGCGCTACCAGTCGTGTTGCGGGTCGCTCGCTCGACCGGTGGCGCGCCGGCGCGCTTCGTCCTTTTGCAGACGGCGCGAGTAGTTGTCCAGATCATCGAGCTTGCCGTCGGTGGGCGTCTTCGGTGACCGGGGGGCACTGCGCCCGTGCTGCGGGCGCCTGAGCTGTGAGCCATTGCCTGACTGCCCGTTCGGGTCATTCGGTTGATTCGAACCCTGGCCGTTCGAGCCATTCTGCTGGTTCGCCCCCTGGCCGTTCGAGCCATTCTGCTGGTTCGCCCCCTGCCCGTTCGAGCCATTCTGCTGATTCGCCCCCTGCCCGTTCGAGCCATTCTGCTGGTTCGCCCCCTGCCCGTTCGAGCCACTCTGCTGGTTCGAGCCCTGGCCGTTCGAGCCACTCTGCTGGCTCGAGTCTTGGCCCTGCTGGCCCTGCTGGCCCTGCTGGCCCTGCTGGCCCTGCTGGCCCTGCTGGCCCTGCTGGCCCTGCTGGCCTTGCTGGCCCTGCTGGCCTTGCTGGCCTTGCTGGCCCTGCTGGCCTTGCTGGCCCTGCTGGCCTTGCTGGCCCTGCTGGCCCTGCTGGCCTTGCTGTTGCTGCCTCTGCTGCTGCTTTTCCCGCCGGCGCAGGGCGAGCTCGAGGTTGAGCCTTGCGTCGTGGAACCCGGGATCGTCGCGCAGCGCTTGCTTGTACGCGGAGATCGCGTCCTCGAGCTTGTCCTGCGTCATCAGCACGTTGCCGCGGTTGTAGTTCGCGCCGCTGCGAATGTGCGGATCCTGAGAGCGCGCTGCCTGTCGCAGATCCTCGAGCCCATGCTCCCGGAGGCGCTGCTGCTCGGCCGGATCCTTGGTCGCCTCGGCCTTCTTGATCTCCGCGGTGCCGCGATCGTAGGCGAGCCCATCGGCATCGACCCCACCGCGCTGCGCGGCGCGATCGTACGCGGCGAGCGCATCGTCGTAGCGGCCCTCGGCGTACGCGCGGTTGCCTTCCTCGACATCCGGATCCGGGGCACGAAACGGTGCCCAGCCGCCGAGCCCGACGACGAGGATGGCGAGGAGCGCGCGCCGCAGCCAGAGACGATGACACGAAGCGCTCATGGTGCCTCCGGATAGCGCTGGCGCCGCCGCGTGCTGATCGCGGTTTCGATCACGAGCAGCATCAGCGCCGCGAACAGGAACGGCTGGTAGATATCGCGCTGATCCTTGACCTGCTTGGTCGCGAGGCCGCGATCGACCGCGCGCAGCGCCTCGACGATCGGCATGGGATCGACCTCGCCGTGATCGGCGGCGGGGAGGTAACGCGTGGCGTCGCCGCTCGCCGCCGCGAGCGCCTTCAGGCCGGCATCGTCGCGCCTCGAGCGCACGGCCGAGCCATCGGGCAGCCGCTTCGGGGTCGCGGTTCGCTTGCCCGAGAAGCTGTCGATCTCGTAGACCGTCCCGCCGGCCGGGGTGCCGAGCCCGACCAGGAACACCGCGATGCCGAGCTCGCGCGCGATCGCGACCTCGCGGAGGGCCTCGGCGTCGCCATCGCCGCCGTCGGTGAACACCACGATCGCCTTGCCGCGCACGGCCGTCTGCTCGATCGCGGGCTCCCTGGCGCGCTCCGCGGGCACCGGATCGAGGCTCTCGCCGCGCAGCGGATCACCGCCGTGGCCCCGCCGCCCGATCCGCGCGCAGCCGAGGTCCTCGTAGAGATCCGGCCGGAGCAGGCAGCGCGACACCCGGAACACCTCGGCGAGGTTCGAGCCCTGCGGGAGATCGGTCGGGCCGAGATCGCGGAGGAAGTTCGACGCGACCAGGTGGTCCTCGGTCAGCGGGAAGTGGGCCGCCGCCGCCGCGAACACGACCGGCGCGATCCGGTCGCCGGGCAGCTCGTCGATCACCGCGCGCGCCAGCTCGCGCGCACGCGCCAGCCGCGTGGGATCGATCGCCTTCCGGGTCATCTCGATCGTCGGGCCGACGTCGTCGACCATCATCGACTTGGAGACGTCGACGGCGACGGCCAGATCGAGGCCGCGGAGCTCGACCTTGTGCAGGCCGGTGATCTGCGGGCGCGCCGCGGCAAACGCGATCAGCATCGCGGCCGCACCGGCGAGCACGTCCTTCACGATCCGGCGCCCGGGTGACGCGCTCGCGATCACCTTGCCGAGCACCGGCAGCTCGCCGAGCCGCCCGGTGAGCCGGCGCCGCTGCGCGCGGTCGTGGAGCTGCAGCGCGAGGACCACGACCGGCGCGGCGATCGCGACCCACAGGAGATGCGGCGTCGCAAACGTCACGGCAGCCTCCGCAGCCGCGTGTGCGACAGCACCAGGTCGAGCCCGAGCAAGACGAGCCCCAGGAGCGCGAGCGGCATGAACAGCTGCTTGTCGGGGCGACGCTCGACCTCGACCCGCTTGGTCGTATCGAGCTTCTGGCGCACGGTCTGGAACCCCTTGTCGAACGACTCGTAGTCGGTCGCGCGGAAGAACTCACCACCGGTGAGCGCCGCGATGCTGCGCAGGGTCGCCGGGTTCACCGACATGCCGCCGAACAGATCCGACTCCTCGCGGCCGACCAGCACGGTGTAGACCTTGACGCCCATGTCCTTGGCGACCCGCGCCGCCTCGTCGGGCTCGAACCGGGTGACCCAGTTCGAATCGCCGTCGGACAGGAGGATCACGACCTTGCTCTTGGCGGGCGCGTTCTCGGGTCCTGTGTCGCGCCGATCGTCGCGCAGCTGCGACAGCGCGAGGCCGAGGCCATCGCCGATCGCGGTGCCGAGCTCGGGCACGTCGCCGATCTGCAGGTCGGCGACGATCTGCTCGAGGACCTTGGTGTCGAGCGTCATCGGGCATTGCAGCATCGCCTGCTGGCCGAACACGACCAGCCCGATCCGATCGTGGGTCGTGCGGCGCAGGAACCGCCGGATCACGCGCTGCGCGGCGTCGAGCCGATCGCGCGGCAGATCGGTCTCCTCCATCGACTTCGACATGTCGACGACCAGCATGATGTCGATCGTGTCGATCTCGTGCTTGATCGTGCGGTACGTCTCGGGCCGCGCCAGCGCCATGGCGAGCGCCGCGATCGCCAGGACGCGCAGGACGATCGGGACGTCCGACAGCCAGGCGGCCGCGCCGACCCGGCGCACCAGCTGGGTCTGCGAGAACGCCATCGCGGCGACGCGACGGCGCTGCAGGTGGAACCCGAGCACGCCGACCAGCCCCGCCGACGCCAGGAGCACCACGGCGCGCGGCGATCGCCACACGATCTTCTCCGATCCGCGCGCCGCGTCGAGGTAGCGCGCCACCACCAGCGCGCCGATCGCGCCCAGCCCGGCGACCAGGAGCCACGGCACCACGCCGCGCACGATCCGCAAGACGCCGCGCGTGCGATCTCCGCGCTCGCTCACGCCGCCTCCCGATCGGCCGGCCTGGGCCCCGCGCGCAGCTCGGTCGTCATGACGATCAGCGCCCGAGCATCGTCGAGCGCCTTGCCGGCCTCGGCGGGCGTCGCGCGCTGGCCGCCGTACTTCACGAGGTCGCAGCCGTCGAGCCATCCGGACACCAGCTCGACCTCGCCGTCCAGCGCGAGCTTGCCCAGCCGCCGCAGGAGCTCGGACGAGGTCAGATCGCGGATCGCGAAGCGATACCGGACCCCGAGGTACTCCCGGATCACCTCCACCATCTCGGCGTAGCCGGCCTTGCGATCGGCGTCGCGTTCGAGCACGCACGACCGCTCGATCGCCAGCAGGCGCTCGAGCGCCCGCTCCCCCGTCATGTCGATCCGCCGCGGCCGCGCGATCGCACCGCCGACGAGCCGCCGGGTCCGCCGGCGCCGCCGGCCGTTGATCCACAGCGCCGTGATCGCGACCGCCAGGGCGGCCCCGATCGCGGTCGCGACCCAGATCCCGAACCAGTCGCGCGTCGTCAGGGGGGCCGGCAACGCGAACCCCCGCATCGCCTTCGGATCATCGACGATGTCGCCGAGCTCGCCCACGATCTTCAGCGGAACCGCGTTGGTCTGGACCTGCCCGGCGCGACCGCGCGCGGTGAACGTGACCGCGACCGGCGCGATCCGGAGATCGCCGAGCTCCCACGGCGTGACGTCGAGCTGCCACTCGCGCACCGTCCTGCCGTCGCCGCTCGGCCGGTCCTCCGACAGCTTGCGCCGGACCTCGAACGCCGGTCCGAGATCGACGGGCTCGCGCAGGTTGACCTCGACGCCCGGGGCAAACGTCGCGGTGAGGTAGAGGGTGAAGTGCCCGCCGAGGTTGACCACGGTGGGGCTGGCCGCGGCGCTGATCTCGGGCGCACCGGTCTCGGACGGGAGCTGGATGATCCGCCCCCCGCCGGCATCCGAGCCGGCGCCCGACCCCAAGCCCGACCCCGCGACCGAGCCGGCGCCTGCCCCCGACCCCGCAGCCGCGCCGGCGGCCGAGCCCGAACCCGCGGCCGCGCCTGGATCGCCCGACGCCTGCGCGATCGGCGCCGCCATCACGACCGCGAGCGCGAGCCCGACGACACCGCGCATCATCCGTGCGCCATCCTCTTCGCGCGCGCCTTGAAGAACGCGATCAGCGCGTCGACGTACGGCCGATCGGTGTGGACCTCGACGCAGTCGACGTTCAGCCGGCGCAGCGCCAGCGCGCGCCCCGCGGCCGCGGCCCGGGCCCGCCGTGCAAAATCGGCGGCCGCCGCGCTGCTGGTGTCGATCTCGACGAGCTCGCCCGACTCGAGATCCTCGAGCACGAGCAGCCCGACGGGGGGCAACGCCTGCTCCAGCGGATCGCCGACGATCACCGGTACGAGCTCGTGCCTTTGCCTGGTGATCTGCATCGCGCGCTCCCAGCCTCCGGACAGGAAGTCTGACACCAGAAACACCACCGATCGACGCCGCGCGACCTTGCTCAAGAAGTCGAGGCCGGCCGCGAGGTTGGTGCCGCGCGCCAGCGGCTCGAACGCCAGGATCTCGCCGATCACGCGCAGCACGTGGCGGCGCCCCTTCTTGGGCGGCACGAAGCGCTCGACCCGATCGGTGACGATGTAGAGCCCCACGCGATCATTGTTCTTGATCGCCGAGAACGCGACCACCGCGGCGAGCTCGGCCGCCAGCTCGCGCTTGCTCACCCCGCGCGTGCCGAAGAACCCCGACGCGCTCATGTCGATCATGAGGTTGACCGTGCGGTCGCGCTCCTCGACGAACTGCTTGACGTGCGGGGCGTTCATCCGCGCGGTGATGTTCCAGTCGATCGCGCGCACGTCGTCCCCGGCGTAGTACGGCCGCACGTCGGAGAACACCAGGCCGCGGCCCTTGAACACCGAGTGGTACTGGCCGGCGAGCTGCTCGTCGACCAGCCGGCGCGCGACGATCTCGATCTTGCGCGCCTTCTTGAACAGCTCGACCGTCGACAACGCCATGATCACGGTACCGGCAGGTACTCGAAGATCCGGCGCACGACGTCCTCGGAGCTGACCTCTTCGGCCTCGGCCTCGTAGGTCACGACCACGCGGTGCCGCAGGACGTCCATCGCGATCGCCTTGATGTCGTCGGGCGTGACGTACGCGCGGCGGCACAGGAACGCATGGGCGCGCGCGGCCGCGGCGAGGCACAACGTCGCGCGCGGCGACGCGCCGTACTCGACGAGCGGCGCGAGCTCGCCGAGCCCGTAGTCGCGCGGCCGGCGGGTCGCCTGGACGACGTGCACGATGTAGTCGCGCACGCGGTCGTCGATGTAGAGCGATCCGACGACCCGGCGCGCGGCGCGGATCTGCTCGAGCGTCGTCACCTCCTTCGCCGCCGGCGTGTCGAGCCCGGCCATGCGATCGAGCATCACGCGCTCGTCGCTCGCCGTCGGGTAGCCGACCTTGATCAGCAGCATGAAGCGATCGAGCTGCGCCTCGGGCAGCGGGAACGTGCCCTCCTGCTCGATCGGGTTCTGCGTCGCGAGCACGAGGAACGGATCCGGCAGCCGGTGCGTCGTGTCGCCGATCGTGACCTGGCGCTCCTGCATCGCCTCGAGCAGCGCCGACTGCACCTTGGCCGGCGCGCGGTTGACCTCGTCGGCGAGCACCAGGTTCGCGAACAAGGGGCCGCGCTTCTGCGTGAACTCGCCGGTGTGCATGTTGTAGATGATCGTGCCCGTGATATCGGCCGGCAGCAGATCGGGCGTGAACTGGATGCGCTGGAACGTCGCGTTGATCGTCTGCGCCAGCGTCTTCACCAGGAGCGTCTTGGCCAGGCCCGGGACGCCCTCGATCAGGCAGTGCCCGCCGGTCAGCAGGCCGATCAGCACCCGTTCGACCATCTCGCGCTGGCCGACCACGACGTGGCCGACCTGGGTAAATACCTCGTCGAGGAACGCGCTCGCCTGGCGGACCTCCGCGGCGAGCAGGTTGACGTCGATCCCCGGCACCGGCACCGGCACCGGCACCGGCATCGCCGAGCCCTGCAGCGCCGGTGGCTCCCCCGGCGAGGTGTTCTGGATCAGCCCACCCTCGCCTTGGGCCGTCGGATCGAGCGGTGGATACAGATCGCGCAGGGTGTCCACGCCCTGACGATGTCACGAATCCCCACCCGGTGCCCGTCCCCTCGCCTCCCCTCGCCGTCCTCTCGCCATCCCGTCGCCATCCGGTCGCCATCCCGTTGATCGACCGTGCACATCGCGATGCCCCGGATCGTATTTCCACCCCCCGGCGGTATATCTTCGCGCTCATGGCGGAACAGGAACACGCGCTCGGTCCGGTCGACTTCTCGACCCACGTCCTGTCGCTCGCGTCGACGGCGCTGATCGCGCTCGGCAAGATGCCGGGCCCGGACGGTGAAGCACACCCCGTGGATCTGGAGACGGCGCGCCACCTGATCGACGTCCTCAGCATGCTCGAGCACAAGACCAAGGGCAACCTCGACGAGGCCGAGCGGAAGCTGCTCGCGAGCCTGATCTACGACCTTCGCGTGGCGTACGTCGACGCGCAGAAGGCGAAGCACGGGTGAGCCGACGGCCGATCGTGGATCGAGCGCGGGCCGTCTCGTCCCGCCTCGTCGGCCACAGCCGCGCGATTCCCCCCTCCGCGCGCCGCCTCGCACGGTCCCTCTGCATCACCTGCATCCTGCTCGCCGCCTGCCGCGAGCGCGTGGACGGCGGCGGCCCCAGCCCCGGGACGGGCACCGCGCCTGCCGCGCCCCCTGCCCTGACCAGCGCAGCGGCCACGAAGATCCTCTACCCGAGCGCGCCGGGCTCGTTCGTCGATCTGGTCAGCAGCGCCCGCCACGGCGTCGTCGCGATCCGCGCCGGCTCGCCGGTCAAGTCCGGTCCGGCCGCGATCTTCCCGGGCACGCCGGAGACCACGGCCGACATCGCCCTCGGGACGGGCTTTCTGATCGAGTCGCACGGCGTGTTCGTGTTGACCAACGACCACATCGCCGCCGCATCGACCGACCTGCGCGTCGTGCTCCCCGATCGCCACGAAGCCCCGGCCAAGCTCGTCGGCCGCGACCTCCGCCTCGACCTCGCGCTTTTGTCCGTCGACGTGCCGCGCCTCCAGCCGCTCGCGATGGGCAACTCCGACGATCTGCAGGTCGGCGAGTGGCTCGTCGTCCTGGGCAACCCGTTCGGCGATGAAGTCAGCGCCTCGGTCGGCATCGTCTCGGCGACCGGGCGCGACGCCGCCCGCTCGCTCGTCCCCGGCCGCGCGATGGGCTTCCGCACCTTCCTCGAGACCGACGCCCGCATCCACCGCGGCAACTCCGGCGGCCCAGTCATCGACACCGCCGGCCAGGTCGTCGGCGTCGCGGTCGCGACCGGCGATCGCCCCGGCGAGGTCTCGTTCGCGATCCCGATCAACCGGGTCAAGGAGGTCGTCGATGCGCTCCGCGAGTTCGGCCAGGTCGCGCGCAGCTGGCTCGGCGTGCTCGTCCAGCCCGTCGACGCCGAGCTCGCAGCGACCGTCGGGCTGCCCAAGCCCTCCGGCGCGCTCGTCACCGAGATCAAGACCGGCTCACCGGCGGCCAAGGCCGGCCTGCGCGTCGGCGACATCATCCTCACCTGGGGTGAGCGCGACGTCGATCATCGCTCGCTACCCTGGATCGTCGCGCAGACCCCGCCCGGCCGCCCCACCAACGTGACCGTCTGGCGCAACCGCGCCCAGACCCAGGTGCCCGTCGTCCCCGAGAAGATGCCCGAGTAGGCGCGGGTCCACCAACGACGACATGCCCGGGGGATGGTGGATCCGAACACGGCCTACTTCACGCTCGCACCTGACTGGGTATGCGAGGTGCCATCCCGCTCGACCGTTTTCTGCCATGGTGGATGCTGCCAGTTGAGGTTCGGCGAGCCGGCAACGTGCGGGCATCACGGCTCGACGCGCATCGGTAACTTGCGCCGCCCGATCCAGCGCGATAGCGAGACCGGAGCCATTCCGAGCCGCGTCGCCGCGCTGCTGAGGTTGCGCGACGCGCGAATCGCGACCAGCCGGAGCGTGGCCTTTTCGATGTCGGACAAGGACGAGGCGGAGTGCATTCGCACCCAGTCGCGATCGGCCGGCAGAAAGCCGGTGCGCGACGCGCCGAGCGCTGCGACCGCATCCTCAGCGTACTCCATGATGATCTGAACAAGCTCGTCAGATCGGGTGCTGAGCGGCGGGATGGAGATCGGGCTGGCGAGGTACTTCTCGCACTCCTCGGTGGTCTGGGCGCAGACCATGAGTCGGACCTGCGGGTTTGGAGCGCGGAGCGCGGCGATGACGGTGTCGAAGTCCTTCGGGAGTCGCAAGTTCCGCACGCACAGCGAGCCCCGCGTCGCCGCCTCGAACGCGGGCATTCCGGTCTGGTAGTTCTCGGGCGAGCGGGTCGTCGCCTTGCTTTGATGGCGCCGAGGATCGCAGACGATGAACGGCCGATCGGCGCCAAACGTCCGGCGGTGTATCGCGCGTGCGATCGGCACGAGGTCGCCATTGCCGCACAGGACGAGGGCGGTGCGCCCGGTCGCGGCCATGCGGATCGAGCGCAACGCGTGGTCGGCCACCTGGATGCGCTCGCGCCGCCATCCGAGGAGCCGCGCAAGAAACCCGTGTAACTCGACCGAGCGGCGGCTCTCCGCGATCAGCGTGACACCGCCGATGCCGATCTCGTCGCCGGCCTGGAGTTCGATCTGGCTGCAGCGTGCCCCGCCGAGCCGGATGCCGTTCTTGCTGGCGAGATCGTACAGCAGCCACTTGGTCGCGCTGTATTGAACCAGACGGGCGTGCAGGCGAGAGATGTGCCCGGTGGGATCGTGGAACTGGAGCGCGCAGGTCGCAGCGGAGCCGATCGACAGCTCGACCCCGCCGGTCGCCGATAGCGGTGGCAACACGTGTATGGTATCAGTTCCCCATTTGCGCAAGTGCACGACACTATCGTCGAGTGACCACTCATGTACTGCGGTGTCCGTCTTCGTCGAATCCGATTTGCCCTGGCAGCGCGGCGCCGCCGGTGCTGGTGGACCTCAAGAGCTATCGCATGATCGCCCAGCTTGTGGGCCACGTCGGCCAGGTGCTTTCGGCGCGCTGGGTGGCCGACGATCGGATCCTCACCGCTGGAGGCGATGGTACGGCTCGACTGTGGGATGGCACAACGGGCCAGCTCCGTCAGGTCTACCGAGGGAGCTCAAGGTTTCTCGCCGACGCAACCCTCGCACCCGGCGGCTTCGTAGTGGCCGGTGGTGCTGACGGTCTGCTCAGGTTCTGGGATCCGGCCAGCGGGCAACTTCTCTGGACGTTGGAGGTAGACAAGTCGCCGCTGGTCGCGCTTCATGTCGATGGCGACGATATCGTAACGCGCGGATTTTCTGGAGAACTTTCGCGGTGGACCCTGCCGAGATCCGAGCAAGTGATCAAGGCATGGGAGGACCACGAGCGCCGAGCTATCGTCCAACGATGAAGAAACCAACCCGAAAACTTGTGCTACGCAGCGAGACACTTCGAACGCTCACCAACGTAGACCTCTTACGCGCCGTTGGAGGACAGCTAAGTACCACCGACGACAGATCAGGGTGCGTTGATGCCCCTGCCCCTGCCGTCGTCGCTACAGTGGCCTACGGCTGAAGCGCCCGCCGGCCCGGTGCCGCGCGCGCAGCGAACTCGGGGGCGGGCGCGCGAGATCGGGGGCAATCGGCGGCCGGCCCTCGGCGATCGGCCGGGCTATCCGCCGATACAACGATGGCGCAGTGCGGCTCTCGGATAGCACAACGGGACCACAGCGGCCTGCGGCTGAGCCACCGTCGCGAGCTCGGCGCTCTAGTCGAGCGGTCGTCCGAGCGCGAGTTCGCAGCTGCGAATCGCCGCCTGAACTCGCCGCCTGCCACGCCAGCTCGGCGCCCCGGTCCCCGCGATCGGGGCACCGACGAGTTATCTCCCGAGCGCCCACCACCGGGCGTGCTGTTCGGTACCCGGTAGCCCGATCAAGTGATCGAGGCGTGCGGCGGTCACGAGCACGGCGCTATCGTATCAAGCGTGAAGAAGCCTACACGCAAGCTGTTGTCCTCGCCGCTGCCCTCGAGCTTGTGAGTGATCATGAGGCGACGCTTCAACACCCTCGTTAGCCGACCGATGACGCTCAATTACGACAACGGTGAGCAATCACGATGGAATTGATTTCCTCACACTGGAATCGATCTGGATTGCCAGAGCTGATCACGGCATGGGGACCAGCCGTCAATGGTCGAGACGCGAACATCTTGCCCAGCGCGCGCACCACAACCAGCCGGGGACGCTGCCACAGCGCCGGCCGCGCCGCGTAGCCGAACGCGGCCCCCGAGCGAGGTGCCGAGCCTGTTCGTAGCCGGTCGCGGCGACGATCAGGCCCATCACGCCCCCGACGCGTCGATCCACGCCGGCGAGCCAACGATTTTCGAAGCGAGGCAGATCGAGAATCTTAGTGAACATGATCGTCGTGCCGATCACACCGGTCGCCCGATCACCGGCGGTGCCGGCACGCTGCAGATCTTACGACGTACCTGGCCAGGTGCTGCACGCATTGCGCGAAACCCTCGGTTCCATCGCGGCACGCGGCTCGCCGAGCTTCCCGGGGATCGACAGCGACAACACGAAGGCCGAGCCGGTGCCTCGGCACCGACGGAGCAGAAGAAGACGTTCCCCGACTCGGTGGCCGGGCCTGCTGTCGCCGTTCCCACCCCTGGCCTTCGGTTTCAACGGCCAGGCGATCCTTCATCCGACAAGAACTCAAGCGCCGGGGCCGCCGACAACCACTCCCTGGCGAACTTCGACACGCTCATCGAGGAAGGTCACCTGTGGGCCCGGGCAGCATCGACGACACGATCACGTTCTACAGCGAGCTGACCGCGTCGCGCACGGATGGCGTCGACCTGGAGACGGCCGCGATCTACTTCAACGACGTGGTCGGCTCGGCGCACGCCGTGAACGTCGCGGTCGGCCGGCGGATCGGGACGTACACGAGCTTCCAGAACCACGGCAGCTACTTCGCCGACCTGATGATGCCGCAGGTCCCCGTCACCGGGCTGTACGGCGCGACCAGCGATCCGTTCGTGTTCAACGACAATCACAACGGCGTCGAGGTCAACGGGGTGCTGGCCGATCGGTTCGATTACTCGCTCGGGCTCGCCGCGGGAACCAACCTCGATGCGCGCAACAGCGCGAACGTCTATGGCCACGTCGGCTGCAAGCTCGGCGGCTCGACCCTCGATGGCGAACACACGGGCGGCGTCACCCAGGATCTCGACCACGAGACCTCGCTGACGCTCGACGCGTTCGCCTATCGATCGATCTCGCGGTTCACCGACGCGTCCGATCCACCCGCGTTGACGAAGGACACCTCGGTGACGTTCGGCGGCAGCATCCGCGCACAGCGCCGGGAGCTCGAGCTCGACGCCGGCGTGGTCTTCCAGACCGACGATCACGTGAGCTCGACGGCCCCGAACACCTCGACGCTGTCGCAGTGGAACGAGCTGTCGTACCTGATCTATCCGTGGCTCGCCGTCGGCGCGCGCGTCGAGTGCCTCCGGGTCGCGCAGGATGGCGCGAGCGCCGTGTCGGATCTCAAGCTCTTGCCCGGCGTCGTCGCGCTGGTCCGGCCGAACCTCAAGCTGACACTGACCGCATCGCTCGAGCAAGCGACGGGGCTGCCCGCGGCGGGCTGGGGGGCCGCCGGGCTCGACGCCGCACCCGCCGACGCCATGAGCAACGTGAACCTCGAGATCGAATCCGTCCAGCTGCAGCTCTGGGCTGCGTTTTGAAAGGACCTGACCATGTCAAGCCTCACGTCACTCGTCATCACCGTCGCGATCATGGGTTCGTGGTCGGCCATCGCTCTCGGCGACGGCAAGATCACCGGGACCGTCGACGCGAAGCCGTCGAAGTTCCTCAAGGACACGATCGTGTACGTCAAGAGCGTGCCGAACACCAAGCTGGCGCAGAAGTCGGCCGAGATCGATCAAAAGGAATGGAGTTCACCCCACACGTCGTCCTGATCTCGGTCGGCGACACAGTGAAGTTCCAGAATCACGATAAGGTCGATCACAATGTGATGTCGCACGACGCGGGCTACGACCTCGGCACCTGGGGTGGGGGCCACGATAGTGAACATCTGTTCAAGACCGAAGGCGTGTTTGCCCGGGTCTGCAAGATTCACCCGGAGATGTTGGCCTACGTGTTCGTCGGCCAGAACCGCTTCGCGGCCGTCGTCGACGCCAAGGGCAATTTCGCGATCGAGGGGGTCCCGGACGGGACGTATGAACTCGCAGTGTGGAATCCCAAGCTCAGGGCCCCAGCGCAGAAGGTAACGGTCGCGACGGGTGGTGTCACGGTAAAATTCTCGCTAGCTCGCTGATCGGCGAGGCTACACCAGACGACGGCGCTACCTGTGACTGGCCACGCAGCCACGCTTGCTGAACCACAAACCACGTTCATCGCTGTGAAGCGAATACCGTTCGCCGAAGAACCCCTTGGCGACACCACGTATCCCACCCACGCCCATCAGGCGTGTTGCGAGATTCATCACGCGTTCGGCAAAGATCGCACCGCCGCCGAGCGCAGCGACTCCTGTTCGGGCCCTAGTTGATCTCTGGATTCGCAACGAGGGAGTCTGCGTGGACGACGCCACTGCACCCCGAATTCAACCCGGTCACGTTGGTACAGTTCGTTTCGCCGCCGACGACACGCGCCAGTTCGGTGTTGATCAGCGTCCGGACCGTCTCTCGGTTGAGCACCAGCTTGGGGATGGACCTCTTCATGGCTAGACCTCCCTCGCGGTGAAGCAATCGTGGCTACGACACTGCCATTGATTTGTGCAGGAGAAAATGGTCTCTGGTCCGAAGACCAGCCTGGCGAGGCTGTTGACTGCTCTCATGATTCAAACTCAGAGCAATGCGCGGTCCAGAATGATCCACCCTGTTTGTCGTGGTTGCAGCGGCCAACCGGCGGGTTCTGCAGCAAGGTTTGCAATTCCTGCAAGCAGCGATTGCTGGCCGCCCCCCAGGCGCCCCAAAATCGAAATTTTATCGGTACCAAGCGAACCTAGCGCGTGAACCTTGCTCTGACACTTTGGTCCGACCAATTATTGCAAGTTGTAGGTTCGGAGGTTCTCCTACATAGGCCGACACAGCCCAGCGCTTTGGGGGAGATATCATTACCACATCAGCGAACTCGCCTCTCAGCAGAGCATGGCCATCGATGACAGTAAGCTGACCAGTACGTCAGGGCTACTGTTCACCGGGTGAACTCGTAAGCTAGGCCTCAGCCGCGGGTGCCTACGAACAATGCGCACTGCCCCAACACGCCTGGCGGGGGGCCCGCTCGGGTCAGTTCAACCCATCGTTCCCCGGAGAACCATGGCCCAGAAACTTTGCAAACACGGTCTTCGTGCCGATCGCCCCGAAATCGACGACCACCCGGCGATCCTTGCCGGCACCGGTGACCGCGACGACGCGCCCCCTGCCGAGGGCGGCGTGTGTTACCTCGGCGCCAACCACGAAGTCACCGTTGTGGTCGATCCGGAACACCGGCTCGTCGTCGTAGGCGGTCCGCTGGTCGAGCTCGTCACGTGCTCGCGACGGCCGCGGCTTGCGCTGGCGGCCCGCCCAGTCGCCGTCAACGATGCGAGGCGCGCTCGGCACGTTGACCGGCGCCCGCCACGGCTGCGCCAGCGAGCCCGGCGGCAGGTCGTCCAGGAAGCGTGACGGATCCTGCAACCTCATCTCTCCCCACACCCGGCGGATTCGCGCACGCGACAGCACGAGCCGCTCGCGCGCCCGGGTGATCGCCACATAGGCGAGCCGGCGCTCCTCCTCGAGCGCCGCGTCCTCGCTCGTGCCCTCGCGCTCGCGCAGCGATGGAAACAACCCATCCTCGAGGCCGGTGAGGAATACAACTGGCCACTCGAGACCCTTGGCGATGTGGATCGTCATCAGCACCACCTGCTCGCTGGCGGTCTGATCACCCGGCGATGACAGCGCGATCCGCTCGAGGAAGTCCTCGATCGTGGGCGGCCGATCGCCGTCGCCATCGCCACCATCGTCACCGCCGCCGCGGCCGCCATCCTCCCCTTGTGCCGGCATCCCGGTCAACGACGAGCCCGGCGCCGGGGTGACCTCGTCATCGAAGTCCGACGCCGTGGTCACGAGCTCGGCCAGGTTATCGAGCCGATCGCGCGACTCGGTGCTCTGGTCGGCCTCGAGCTTGGCGCGCAGCCCGCTGCGCTCGATCACCTGGATGATCGTCTCGGCGACCGACGCGCCGCTGCCGATCACGTCGCCGAGCCCGTCGATCAACTCGACGAACACCTGCAGCTTCTTGCGCGGCGCCGGCCCGAGCCCCGCGACCTCGCCACGCGCGGCCAGCCGCGCCGCATCGTAGAGCCCCGTGCCGTTCGCGCGTGCCGCGGCGCGCAGCCGATCGACCGTGGTCTCGCCGATCCCGCGCGCCGGGACGTTGATCACGCGCTCGAGCGCGGAGTCGGCCGCCGGGTTGGCCAGGAGCCGCAAGTACCCGACCACGTCCTTGACCTCCTTGCGCTCGAAGAACGACACCGCGCCGACGACCTTCGCCGGGACGCGCGCCGCGCGCAGGTGCTCCTCGAGCACGCGCGACTGCGCGTTGGTCCGGTACAGGATCGCGATGTCGCTGGGCGAGCTCGGCCCGTCGTCGAGCAAGCGGCGGATCGACTGGGCGACGAAGTACGCCTCGCCGCGCTCGTCGCCTGCCTGGTAGATCTCGATCGGCTCGCCGCCGCCGCGATCGGTCCACAGCGCCTTGTCGTGGCGATCGCGGTTCTTGCGGATGATCCCGTTGGCGGCGTCGAGGATCGTCTGGGTCGATCGGTAGTTCTGCTCGAGCTTGATCACCTTGGCGTCCGGAAAGTCGCGATCGAAGTCGAGCAGGTTGCGCGGCTCCGCCCCGCGCCACGCGTAGATCGACTGGTCGTCGTCGCCGACCACCGTCAGGTTGCGCGTCGCCTCGGCGAACCGCCACACCAGCTGGTACTGCACCTTGTTGGTGTCCTGAAACTCGTCGACCAGGACGTGGCGGAACTTGACCTGGAGCACGCGCGCCGCGGCGTCGTGCGTGAACAGGTCGATGGTCTTCAGCAGAAGGTCGTTGAAGTCGACCGCGTTCTCCCTGGCGAGCTGGGCCTGGTAGAGCGGGTAGACCTTCGCCATCACGTCGTCGAACGCGCCGGTCGGCTGCAGGGGGTCGAGGCCGCGGTTCTTCGCCCGATCGATCCGCGACAGGATCGTCCGCGGCGAGACCTGCTCGTCGAGCCCGGTCTCCTTGAGCAGCTTCTCCACGAGCTTGATCTGATCATCGTCGTCGAAGATCACGAAGCTCCTGGTCAAGCCGACGTGGTGGCCGAACCGGCGCAGCAGCCTCGCGCACGTGGCGTGAAACGTCCCGATCCACATCGCGTCCGCCGCATCACCGAGCAGCTGCCGCAGGCGGTGGCGCATCTCGCCCGCCGCCTTGTTCGTGAAGGTCACCGCGAGGATCGCCCACGGCTCCGTGCCGGTCTCGACCAGCCGGGCGATGCGGTGCACCAGCACGCGCGTCTTGCCGGTACCGGCCCCGGCGAGCACCATGAGCGGACCATCTCCGTGCTCGATCGCGGCGCGCTGTTCGGGATTGAGGGGCGTACGCTCCACCCCGGTTGCTTAGCACCTCGTTCTGACAGCGCCCGCGGAGCTCAGGATCACCGGGGAGGCCTCGTGGCATCCTCCGCTCAGCTGGCGCCGGTGGTGAATGCGATCGCGAACGGCTGAGGGCCGGGCTGGTGGTAGGCGTCGGTCACCGTGGTGGCGAGCGTGATCGTGTAGCGCGTGGTCGCGGCGAGCCCGCCGGGCGCCGTCCAGTGGATGATGATCTGGCTCGCGTCCAGCGGATCGAGCATCGCGGTCCACTGCGTGTACGTCGTGGCCGAGGCCTCGGTGACCGTGATGTTCGCGAGCGAGCCCGGGTCCAGCGGCACGTTCGCCTTGAGCTTGATGTCCGCCGTGCGAGGCTGCCCCGGATCCATGATGGCCTGCCCGATCGCGAAGCCGAGCGGCTCGACCGTGAACTTGAACGCGCTGGTGTCGCCGGGCACGCACGCCTTCGTGATGTCGCCGCCCGGGGGCGCGCAGACCCGGTTGCCGTCCTTGTCGACGACCTCGGGTGAAAACGCCACGCCGCACGCCATGCTGGTCGGCAGCGCAGCGTGGGGGACCACGACGACCGCGGGGCCGAGCGCATCGAAGCCGCCCTGCGCGGGCGCCTGCTGGTCGCCCGATGGCGTCCAGTAGCTCATCTCGAGATCGAGCGGGACGACGAGCGGGGCGTCGAGCGGGGCGTCGATCGAGCCACACACGATCGCCACCACCCCGTCGATGAACCGGGTGTTGTCGGCGGCGCCGTCCTGATCTCGGTCCAGCACGCCGACCGACTGGCCTTTCGGCGTGAGCGTGGTCCCGGTCATGCAGCCACCATCGTTCTGGCAGATGCAGACCGACAGCCGATTCGAGCCGGGACACAACGAGGGGAGCACGTCCTGAGCAGCGGAGCAGCGGGCGATGTCATCGGGCGTCGCCCCGAGCGGCACCCGCGCGAAGTCATCGTCGTCGACCTTGGCGCGACACTGGATCTCCTCGAGGTTGTTGCCCCGCAGGAGCTCGTCCATGATGATGCGCAGCATGTTGCTGGCGGCCTTCGCGGTGGTCACCGGGTGCTCGTCGTCGGAGCTCGCCATGGGGTGCGTCCCGAAGCCGAACACCACCCGCTCGAGCCGTTGGCCCGTGCCGATCGAATAGATCTCGACGAGCCGGACCTGTTCGATCATCGGGGGGCCCTCGGGGTGAAGATCGGTCGCGCTGGCCGCGTCCGTGCAGGCGGCGATCACAAGCAGCACGGGCACCGCCCACGAGCTCCGAGGCCAAGCCCTGTCCATGGTCTTTGCCCTCCCGCGCCAGATCCCCGGCCGCCGGCTACTGCGGCTTGGGTTCTTCTTTGACCTTGAGCGCGACCTTCACTTCGTCGTGATTGATGTCAGCGGCGAGGCTGCGGATCCGGTCCATCGTCGACAGCACGTTCCCCCACGGCACCGCATCTTCGAAGTCGACGAAGATGACACGCTCGGCGCCACGCTGAGCCGCCGATTCGAGCTTGGGCCGCAGCATGCGGACCATATCTTCCGCGTTGATCGGGGTCTCCTTCTCGTTCTCGCTGAACACGATATCGCCGGTGACCTTCACCTTGACGGTGAGCATGATGGAGTTCTGATCGGGCACCTCGTTGTCATTGATATGACGCGGGATCTCGAGGGTCTCCATCTTCATCATGATCGGCATGACGACGAGGAAGATGATGAGGAGCACGAGGAGGACGTCGATCAGCGGCGTGACGTTGATCTCGCTCTGAACGCTTTTCTTGTCCCCGCTGCCACTTGACATCGCCATGGCTATTTGGCCTCTTCCTTGGCGATGGCGAGGTCGACGGACTGCACGAACATCGTCTTGTTCATGTACTCGAGCACCGGATAGACCTTGCTGTATTCGACCTTGTCATCCGCCTTGAGGTAGATCCGGCCAACGCCGTCGGGGTTCTTCGGCGCCTTCCACATGCCCTGGATCTGATCATCCATCTCCTTCAGCGTCGCGGTCGAGACCGGCCCGAGCTTGCTCTTCTCGACCCAGAGGTTGCCGTCAAGGTCGATCGTCACCACCGGCTGGAGCTTGTCCTTCTCCTGCGAGTAGTTGAGCGCCTTGGGAAGCGTGACCTCGTGGCCGCGGCCCATGAGCAGCGTCATGAGCATGAAGATGATGAGCAAGACCAGCATGACGTCGACGAGCGGCGTCACGTTGATGTCGTTGCGCACGACATCGACCTTCGCCTTCTTGTGACCCGACAACCGCCAGCGACGGTGCGTATGTCCGGCCCGGCTCGACATCGCTACGACCGACCCTCACGCAGCACGTAGTCGATGAACTCGCTCGATACGTCGTTCATGTCGATCACGCCCTGCTCGACGCGCGCGGTGTAGTAGTTGAACGACATGGCGGCGATGATCGCGACCCCGAGACCGAGCGCGGTCGACACGAGCGCCTCGGAGATCTTCGGGCCGATCTCGCCGATCGACACGCTGCCGCCCTTGAGAAGGTTGAACGTACCGAGGATGCCGACGACTGTGCCGAACAGACCGATGAACGGCGTCGCCGAAGCGACGGTGCCTAGATAGGCCAGGCCCCTGCGCAGGTTCGCGGTCTCGCGCTCCTTCACGCGTTCCAGCGCACGGTTGACTGAATCGACGAGATCGAAGTCGCCGACATCGTCGGGTCCTTCGGTCTTGAGCGCCTCGCGCCCCTGGATCAGCGCGGTCAAGCCCGACTCCATCACCTTGGCCACCGGGCTCTTCCCCATCGAGCGCGCCGAGTTGAGCGCCTCGTTCACCTTGTGCTGCCGCAAGAACTCGCCCAGCGCCTGGACGTAGCGAATGCTCTGGCTGCTCGCCGCCCGGAACATCAACCAGCGCTCTACGATGACGTAGAGCATGAACACCGACATCAGGATCATCATCACCGTGACGATCTGTACGATGACGCTGGCGTCCTTGAAGATCTGTACGAGGTCGAGTCCCATGGCACGTTCCTACTTGGAGGTTATCGGCTGAAAGTAGCGTTACTGCTGGCTATAAATGAACGAGACCGCGGTACACACCGGTACCGCGGCGCCATCCACCTTGTAGGGTGAATAGCGCCACTCACGCATCGCGGTCATGATCTTATTATCGTACGCCGGGAAACCGGTGCTCTTCATCTGCCTGACTTCTTTGATATTGCCTTCGGTCGTGATGCACACCTTGAAGTTTCCGATGATCCTGTCCTGACCCGACCGCTTGATCTCGGTCTTCGTGACGTCGTCGGGGAGAATGTTCTTCTCGCCGGCGATCCGGGATTGCTCCAGCACGAGCGGGGCGATGTTCCGCGGCGGTGGGGGCGGCGGCGGCGGCGGCGGTGGCGGCGGCGCCGCGACGACACTGGCGATATCCCCGTTGGGCACCCCGTTGGGATCGCCGCCCTCCTCGACGCCGTTCGTATCACCGGTCACGACCGGCGCGGCAACCTCCTGCTTCTCGATCTTCACCGGCTGGATGATGTCCTTCACCCGGACCTTTTTCGGTGTGATCTTGACGTCCTGCGGCTTCACCGCACCCTTGGGCGGCGCCGGCGGCGGTGGCGGCGGCGTTGCAATCGCAAGATCGACCGAGTTCTTCGGCCGATCGAGCTGTTCGATATCCCAGATCGTCCTTACCCACATCGCCATGAACAGTCCGGCCACGAAACTCAGACACGCCGAGAACAATGGCACCGCAAACCCCGGCAGCTTCCGGTTCTTGGCAGCCTCGAAGTTGCTGAACATGTGAACCGCGGGCACGGCGGCTTTCGCGGCTCGATCACCGGGCGGCCCCGATGATTCAGCTCCCTGAGGTGGTCTCGGATCGCCTTTTTTCGCCTGGCTGGCCTGGCCGCCTGGCTCTGCCTTGGGCTGCTTGTCGTCTTTCACGAAGGGCGTGGTCTTTTCTACGTCGCGCGTCATCGGCTGCTCCTGGATTGGGCGAATCAGCCGCCGGACTTCACCGCTGCCCCACCCGTCACCGGGGGAGATGACGGTGGTGCCGGTGTCGGTGGTGCCGGTGTCGGTGGTGCGGTTGCCGGGGGCGTCCCCGGCGCTTGTCCTTGGGCCTTCTTCGCCTCATCGACAAGAACGTGCGTGAGGTTCAATAGATCTTGGGCGCTCGCACGATCGATCGCCGAGGCCCACGAGGCTCCATGCGCGGTCGAGCGAAAGTTGAAGA